>Ga0307510_10000183_pt1 | contig 53604 bp, 68 predicted proteins | sample 12_EM_MG_FD_207224 | JGI IMG/M metagenome (GOLD analysis project Ga0307510, IMG submission 207224) | Populus trichocarpa ectomycorrhiza microbial communities from riparian zone in the Pacific Northwest, United States - 12_EM | ecosystem: Host-associated > Plants > Roots > Unclassified | place... | reverse complement strand
AATTATCAACAATTATCGATAATTTATCGATAATTTATATATAAATTATCGGGGGGTAAAATAATGGACGATAATGACGATAATGACAAGCGAGCAAAAATTATCAGTAATTATCAGTAATTATCGATAATTATCTCTCGTTAGCGCGGGAGGTTTTTCCTGATGCACTGTTCCGTCGCGTCTCTTGACAAGCTGTGGGAGAGGCGTCGCCATTGGAGTCTTGCATGTTGGTAAGCCGGCTTGTTGTCCCAAATCTACATGCGATACTCGAGGGTAGCAGGTGCATTTCTCGTCTTGGTCGCCTTCGCCACTGGCAGTGGCCGCCAGTGGCGCCTTATTTTTCAGTCACTACAGTAATTGTATCCCCTTTGGGCGTCGAGCTTTTCGAGAATAAGCCATGTTAACAAGGCCTTACATAAGACACTTCTTGGAGGGTTTCAATTTTAGATTAGACTTTTGAGGGATGGTTTGATGTAGAACCTAAACGTACACATACCTGACGTCCCTCAACATGATAGGTCTACCATACAGCGATCCGAGTCAAAACAGATACCAACCAAAGCTTCCATTGAAGCCCACTTTCTTTCAAAGATTAGACGGTGTAATGATGCGGAGTATAGACGGTAGGTGACGATACTGTAGCAAAGCAAGAGAAATGGAAGAGTGGGTGATGTGGCCCAGAGGCGTCCACCTACAAGTACCGGCGTGTACCGGCGTGATGCTGACTGAGCCCAAACTCCGACGCCGAGTGTGCTTCTGCATTGTAATTTTCATTCTGCCAGCGGGTGCTTGCTGTACAGTAGGTGATGTGATGATAGGTAAGACCTGGGAGCGATCCAGGTCACGGGGAATGTCTGGAAACAATACCAACTGAAGTCTGCTCCAGCACAAGTGTACGATACCAGCATGACAACTCAGACCGCATGAGTGTGAGAACGGAGCTCAACAAAAATGCCGTGAACAACTCTCCATGGACCAGAAGACTGCCGCAGCCCACAACTGATTCAAGTGCGTGCGACAATGTGTGGTAGAAGTGGGATGATAGACACTCAGCACACCCTTCATATTATGAACTCTATGTGTATTGAGACCATTTTCTTTGGATATTTGGTTTTGGTTTTGGTTTAGAGACGCGGCCAACTTGGCAACTGCGGACTACCGAACGGGTTTTTTCTTGCCCAATTGAACTTGAAGTTGAAAGCAAAAAAGTGAGGATATGTCGCAGGATACCGCACAGTTACCTTTTTGATACCCTGTGTCACAAGTGCCTAAGTGCCTGTGGATATAATATGCATGATACCCTGCGTGATACCGTGACCGTGTTGAGTACTTTGAGTGCCAGTGCCAGTGGTCCGAGCGTGCCACTAGTCCCAGGCAGCCCCAGGCCGTCCCCGACTCCCGTAACAACCGTACGGAAAATTGCGGTCAATGTCCTTCAATCTAAGTCCAGGCTGTGCCATATTCTGTTAAACTGAAAAGAGCTTGAATGCATCCAAGCCCCGAGCTCCAAATATCATTTGTTTTTCGCCCCTTCTTCTAGCACACCCTCCGCTTGTGCAACAGAAGCGTCGGCACTGGCATGTGCTTGAATCCATCTCTGACAATTTGCTAAAGCCATCGCAGAACCCAGATAAAAAGGACTTCTTTTGCTCCGAGAATAAGCCATTTTGAACACATGTCCTCCTGCCCCCGAACCCCTATCACAATTATCAAACGCCCTTCCAACCCTTTTCAAGATGACGCAGCGGGATATACAAAACCGCCGTGATTATCAACGCAAATTCGAGGCCAAGATCTCCGGTCTTCTGCGCGATAGGACCCGTATACCAGACCTGATCAATCGATGGAATCACAAGGGAAAGGCTCAGAAACGACGCGCCCAGAGCAGCTCCACCTAGGGGAAGCTGGGACGGCACGTTCCAATATCGGAGATCGTACTGCGTGAAGTCGCCTTTACGGAAATACAGGTGCTCTACCACCACCGCAGACACCCACGATCCTGGGGATATATTCGTGGTCAGCCTTCCGTTCGATGTCTACGCGGGGTCACAGTCATGCGAATCACCTGTCCAATATCCAATGATAGCCAGGAAATCTGTAAGAGTGGCGTACAGCTTGTGTTGCCCAACGATGGCCAGCACCATTACCCTTTGTGCCATCGTCTAGATCTAGGCCAAAGGCAGGAAAGCGACTTTCACTCACACTGCAGTCACGAGCACCGAAAACACGTATCTGGGAACGACCACCAGTGGAGGGATGAGCGTTTGAATGGCCATTCCCATGGAGTATATAGTTGGGGTATTATTGGTCGTCACGCTCAAGCTGAGTAACACCATCAATACCTTGCCAAATTTACCAACTGGGGAGAGCATTGCATCAATAAGTCCTCCGACGTTTCCGCCGTCATAGCCTGTATCCCAGTTAGGAATAAAAGGCGCCGTGATTGCCGCCGCGGCGCCTAGGCACTGGATAGTGATCTATGCGCGGTCAGAGGTGTGTCGGAGGCCAACCGAGGGATTTCTTACAGTAGGAATGGTGAGGCCGACGTATGAGTACACGAAAATTCGCCAGCTGTTTTGGTTTGTCTCGAGATCAACTATGATACACGCAACCATGATATCCTACCGACCTGGGCACATCAGGGTGGAAATATACAGTGTAGTCTGAGCTGATCACCGCCCATGATAGCATGAAACCGGCCACAGTCGATCCAAAAGTGAAAATCTGTACTATTGAGGCGCCTTTTGTCTGAAAGTTGATGAAACTTTTGCCGTCGACACCCGCAGCAATAACGAAGGTGACGAAAACAGGTATCCAGGCACAGTTCGCGAACCTGAATGATATCAGGACAACGGTGAGCCTATTCCTGCTGTGGGTTCCAATACTTACAAGTTGATAGCCTTGATCCCACAGAAGGACACCTATCCATTGAAGTGATGAGAAATAGGCGGAGACATAGAGGGCTACAGTCACTGACTAAGAGGGAGATAATTGCGATGATTACTATGCCAACACTAGAAACCCTGTGGGTTCATGGCCGCATAGCTGGTAGGATTACTCACGTCCAGCTGATATTGGCGATACTAGCAAGGGCCTGTCCGCCAAGTATGCAATTGAGGACGCAGAAACCGACGCCGCCCATGACAAGGAGTAGGCTGGGAAGCATGACGCCATAATATCTGCGGACGTTCATCGAAATGTCGTCGGTCATCGTGATACGAAGACGTATAGAATACGCACCCGAATGTATATCGTGCGGCGCACATCTGACGGAAACCCAGTTTCGGGCCCCATGTCGCACTTGTTTGCCGTGATTTAGAACGTTTGCCGCAAGACCACCTCAAGCTCCGCAAGCCGCACTCACAAGTATGAAGGTGCGATACCACAGAGCAGGTTAAAGAACAAGATGACCAAGCATGAATGGCGAAGGCCGAGCCCAAAAGCCGCGGGACCCAAAGTGCCCGCGGAGAATCTACAATCAGAAGGAGATAATGGGGCTTGGCGAGCCAGTTTGAGCCAGGAAAACGCCACACGCACGACAGGATATTGGTATTCGCGGAAAGCCATATAAAGAAGATTTTAATGAAATGGGTCTCGGTTCTATCGATGTCCGCGACAGGGTGGATGCCTAGTAGATGGCCGTTGTGCGGATCAGGTCCGCGATATCGCGCATCGGGCACTCTGATCAGGGAGTGAATTCCAAGTCAGAGACAAGATACGCACCACGCTCCTCGACACCCCAAGTCAAGAGCTTTCTTGACAAAAAATGTGTCAATTTGGGGGCCAAATTTGTCGGCGTTGTATCTGCGGAGGGTCCAAACCAATCCTTTTCATCGGATGCTCTCATCGAGCCGTGCGAATTCGCGGGGTCGTCCATTGCAAAACTGGTGATGAAGCAGAGTGGAGGGGTCCGAGAGGCGTAAGGGAAAGCGGAAGAATAGAAGAACGAAAAGATTCTCTAGAGACGACCTCATATTTATGAGGACGTCGGCCAAAGTCAAAAAACCGTTACCCTCTAGGCTCTTGCAATTTCGTGCTTGTATAAGACGAGGAAACCCTCGGCGAACGAGGGCACGGTGATTCCTATCAACCTTTGGATGACATATTGGATAACCTTCCTTGTTTCTGGCATAACGGCATCAATATGAGGGTGCAAGTGGCTGCACCTGTAATAATTCAGAGTTGCCTTTTGAAGGCTGAATACAGCACCCAGTGAAGCACAGATACTTCGGAGACTATTGAAGGTGACACTGAACTGAAGGAAAGACCGCCAATTATGATCTACCAACTTGACTTTGACGGGTCTAATGGACCATCGCGAATTGGATGGTTCAGAAACACAACAAACGGCCGATTTACAAAGCCGATGTTAGGACAGCAAGTAACGTAAAGTCCTAGTAGAGCGAAGCGATACTCGGACTGCCGTACCAAAGAACAATAGTTTTAAAGTTGTCCCAGATAGCCACGAGGTTGTTTCCTGCATCTTGAGTTGGCAGGCATGGACAATGATGGAGTCTCCGGTCAATAGCAGCTTCGTCCATAAGGTTGGGGCTTGGGGCTTGGGGCCGGACTCGGACGTAGTGTTGCCGGAGAGTTGAGTTGAGCTGAGTTGAGTTGAACTCAGGCTAACTACGGCGCGCCAGAGTTGCACCAGGTGCACACCAGGTGTCAGGAACGAGTTGGCCCAGGAATCCACCAATCAGCTTTCAAGATTTGACAAGGTGCCGTAGTCGATTTGACAAGGTGTCGTAATCGTAAATTACCATGATATGCTCGGTTCTGGCAATCCTGCATATGATACAACACAGCGTTCTGTTCAATTGACCAACTACTTTCCCTATGTTATATACTAATTTGATGCTATGTTCCAATTGGTATAAAGCTTGTGCAACTCCGCCTCCTTCCCGGCCTGCAGCAACTCGAGAACTGCTAACACTGTCACTGGGCCTTCTATTGTGTAATCTCCATCGCAAGTAACCCTGTAGTAAAACTAAGTCGCCCCCGCTGGTATAGGTGCGTTAAGACTTGAAGCATCTCAAGAAATCGCGCAGGGGCATGCCTCGCTCCTGGTGGCGCAAGATCTGTATGTCGAGCGCGTCCACGAGGTCGATATCTGGGAGGAGGCCGAAGTGACGCGGCTTGGGATGTGCCTTGGCGGTCACCGCCTGCTTGGCCTGCTTCGTGTCTGTGAATGTGGGCTTGTACACGCACGCCTTAGCGAGCGCGATACCGACACGTTCCAGGTCAGGTCAGGGCAAGCCTAGCATGCGCACGACGCCGTCGATCGCGTGCACGAGCGTTTGTTCGAGGTCTTTGCTTATACCCATCTCAATTGTCTCATCCACCTTGCCATCATTGAACGGCTCAGTGTTCCGCAAGGACTGCCACAGGACATCCTCATGTGATTTGGCGTCCGCGTACCCATGGAGGGTCTGATGGTTCGCGCCGCGCATGAGGATATGATCCGCACACGTGCGGTACATTTCTGCGGATGGTCGGTGGACCAAGCTGGTGTCGACGAAGCATGCTTGATTAGAGCAAGCCCAAGGGTGACAAGTGTGGGTACCAGTTGAACGGCATCCTTGAATTGAAAGAACCTGATCGAAGTCGATGGAAGGATGCATATTGTCGGTTGAGGAATGAGATGCTTGTTGCCAAAGGAGTGTCGCCCGGTGAGACACTCAACACAACAAATAATTACACGCGTTTGACAGACAAAGGAGGAGGGAAAGCCAGAGTTTATTGCATCTTGATGTCGTATCGTGCCAGTGAACGCGTCATCAGTACCATCGTACGATGGTACCATTAATATTGTTTGGCTTAGTGTGGCTCCGAACCAAATGCGGTAATCACCACCCAAATGCGGTAACCACCGTAGTTGCACCTGGTGCGACAGAGTTGCACCAGGTGCAACTCAGTTGCCAATTCGGGCAACTCAACTCAGGTGTGCCAGAGTTAACTACAACTCTCCGGCAACACTACTCACACGACGAGTTGAAATTGTCTTACGTCTTACATAACGCTAATGCTCGGCCCGGCTCAAAGCAACACACCAATCAACAATCAGAGTCCAACCAAACCGATCACAACATCGGGCCGCCTCTGCAATATTTCAGGGACCCTAGAAAGATCAAAGGTGGTGGACAGGCCAGATGGATGGTGTTCTTGCAGGACTTCAATTACACCTGAGAACACATCACCGGAATAGCCAACACAGTCGCTGACCGGTGACCTCTCGTGGAGAAAACTTGAAGGGGGTAAACGCCGAAGATCCTCGCATCCTCCTCCCCGATCACCTCTTTACTTGGAAAACTTTTCTGGGAGACAACCCAGACGTCCGAATACAAGTTCTCAGAACCCTACAAAACTCCCTGGCAGCTGGACACTCCCGCTTGACTCGGCCGCCGACGACTTATTCCAGGGAAATAAACTTGGATATAGCAGACTTCTGGTATGTCGACAATTGGTTTGCCAAGGCAAAGATGATCCGCCTGCAGCAAAAGGCGTCCATGAGGCTCACTGGCAGGCTCAAGGGATTGGGTGGCAACTACGTTTCTTTCCTCAGGCATTATCGGCATAGGCTCCAATTCCCAAGGTCGCTCTCGGCTTTCAAGTCGTATTTTGCTTTACTAGGCGTCACGCCAGGTACTTCGCAGGACATTCGGCCTTGTTCTGAACATTCCTTGGTCTCAAATTGCCAGTATTTTGCTGGCTACTGCGAGCACTATCCCAGCACCACCGAACCACCCCGGCCTCCATACGCATACTGAAAGGCAGATGGAAGCGGAAACACCATCAGGCCCCATTCCTCCTTCAGCTCTGGCCGGCGCCGGCGCCGTGGGTCATCCAATTTGCGATTCAACACTTTCCCCGAACAGACGAAACTCTGCTGATAGCACCTCTGTGAACCGGAGCGTTCGCAGCCGCGCAGTGAGAGACCCTCGGCCCAAGCGTTCATGCGAATCATTGTGCATTCCCTTCTACTAACCATTGTTACTTCCGAGTCGCGGCCAAGACGCATCGTGGTCAAGGAAATGATTTTCCATGTGGCTATTTCATACAGATTTCCCATGTCAAGACCGTCGCGCAGGAGTCGATACCATGAATTTATCCCCAGTCCCTCGTCCGCCCTAGTTTGAAGTGAGAGAATCATTCCCGCAATCGCAATTAGTCCCACGGCTTCCGAAGTCATCTTCGGTAGTTCCCGAATCACTGGGCCATCACATAAGGACGACCCACCCTGAGCGAACCGACTTTCCGTGGAAGTCTTAGTGAGGTATCTTTGACCAGTGCAATTATAGATGACCAGAGTCCATCACGGACACGCGGCCAGTCATATTTCCCTCTGCCATGGATTCACTCACAACAGCTTCCCAACGTTATCTTACGGCCTCCTTCGCGGCATCAGACTTCCGCCATGCCTGAAGGTCGTTTTGTTAGGATGATTCACTCTGAGCAAGTCCCACAGTACCGAAAGGGTGTCACTATATGAGAAGCTTATCCTATCCTGTCAAATACCCTTCACATATTTTGGCAGATCGAGCGAGCACAAACGGTACTTTATTGTACGTTTAACATAATGAACGACTATATTCTCACAGAATGTCATGGCCCATGATAATATCCGTCCACCTCACAGAGATCCCTCAGCTTCCTGGGGCCGGGTAGCCATGATTGCATGCCTTGTATTTTTACGATCCAGTGAGAGTGCCCCTGTAGCGTTGGAGGTTAGTCCACGCGGTGAGTTCGAGGGGTGGTCCAAGATCCGAGACGAGTTCACGATCCCGAAGGGAAAGTGAAGACGTGGGGGGGGGAAGAAGGGTCGTAAAGAGCGGAAGGGGGCGGTTTGAGGTGGTCGCGCGCAAATGAAGTGGGGAGACGAGCTAAGATTTCATTGGCTATGCGTGTGTCTGTGTTGCATGACCTTGGCTGGGGCCAGGAGAGCGGGCGTATATACATGGCAGTAAGTAGTGGAGAACAGGGAAAAGGGGCCAAAAAGGGAAGAAAGGGTTGAATTGTTGTAAGGTACTCGACAGTGAGCGCAAGGAGGCCAAAGCGTCTGAGGCAAAAAGGGGATAAGGAAACGTACACTGAATATTTCCAACACGGCGAGGATCCTGAACTAGCCCGACTAGCGAGGGCTGTGAGCGGTGCGAGCCTTATGGGGGCTGCAGCCTGCGCAAGGCGGTGAGTTGGCCTTTGACTTTGGGCGATCCGCGCCTGGTGGGTTGATGCGACGAGGGGCGAGTCTTGACTGTTAATGGAAAGGTGTCGATCCGATGGCAACGAGGGTAGAAGACAGAGGAAGAAGGAAGAGGTACAAAAGGAGAAGAAGGTGCGGAGCGGCGGGAGGCGATGCGTGCGGAACAGGTCGAACATCACGTGCGGTGGTGGATTCCGAGCCGAGGCTAGCGCCTATGCTGACCTTACAGTGCCACGTGCTTACACCCCAAACCTGCTCACCCGAATCGCGATTGATCCGCCAGGTAGAGGCTTTTTACTGACTTTGACATGCACAAGCACACGGTAAAGGAAGTAATGGGATGTTTCTATTTGTGCCTCGTTTCCGCTTGAGTTTCTATACTTCCAGGACATCGCCTGGGAGGTTTATTTCGGTAAGTCCATGATGGGATTTCTCTTGCTGGATTTCCTGGTTTAGTTTAACAACACCGTGTTGACACTTGACAGGAGTCACTGGTCGCCCTACCCAGCCATTTGTCATGGTCGCACCCATCTACTTGCAGCGTTTGATGAGCTTTTAGAGATGCTATTTCATGGCAGCGTAGGTGAGTTCGTCGGTTTATGTTTGGGCTCTCATGGAAGTGATCGACAAAGATACCATAAATGTGATGCTTCGAACCTCTCGACCTTACTGCACGACCTTCAGATAATGCAGAATATGGTCAATGGCGCACGAACAACTATGCCGGTATGCTTCAGCATTTAAATGATTGGGGTCGTTGAACTCGTAGATCAGAGGCAGACGAGGTGGTGGAATACCAGTTATACCACATTGTCGGGCGTCATCTATTCTACTTCATTACCTACGGGTTCTCTTTCTCACTGCGCCTCTTGCCGTCCTTGGGCAAGCCCGGCTAAGAAATTGCCACAATATATACTCTTGATTCCACGGACAAAGGGTTTCCAGGGGACAGGTCGTGTATAACAACTCCAAAGATGAAAGAACGCCACTTATCACTTTGTTGTCGCCACTTCTTCTCCTGGGACCATAACTACGCGCTGAAAATGAGGATATTGTAGGATGATGAAACTGTTCCGAGTCTGCCATCCATCTAGAGGCCGTTCGTTCGCAACTTGTTAAATGATTGGAATGATCTGATTCTCACGGAATGGTATCCGAGTCCGCCTCTCACTGCTGCAGTGGACACGTCTCACCACATTTTCTCACACAAACATCAGGCTTGATCCGATGGAAATTGCTCTTGTGGTCGTACCTCTTCGGTATCTCATCAAGTGTCACCCTCGGCTCAGTTGAATGGGACCCGCCACCCACCAAAAGGATAGCCTTATATTTCGTTTCCTCATTAATGCAGAGCTTTTATATCGCGAGCTTCTGGAGGCGTATATTGGTTCTGGTGATGTCGTCTCTCATTGTGGCGGTCCTTATCGTGTGGCGCCTTTGGATCTCTCCGAGTCATCAATCTGAATCTGCGGCTTACTATGGGAGTGTGTGGTGGCGTAGATTCAGTGATTCACGCAGTTGTGGCGTGGGTGTAAGGAGTTGTTCAGACGTCGTAGAGAGTTTGTGGCTGACCTGTGGTTACGATGTGGATACCACCCTCGTGGCAGAGCTACAGTAGTAGGTGTTGGCGGCCTACAGTCATCGCGGCGGTCCGATAAGTGTGGTAATGGAGTTTAGCGCCCCAAATGAGGCCGTATCTGGAGTGTGGGTTCAGTCGGTCTAAGTGTCATCCCTATTATCCATCCACCACAAATCTATATTGTAGCAATTCAGCGTTTTAGCGCAATAACAGCACAGCCTGTCGATTTGCCAGCGGACGCGCGCGAGGGGGGACTGAGCAAGTTCAACTTGTGATTACTAAGCAAAGGTGCCTCTACTGTACGTGCTAGCGCTGCGTGCGCTGTCCTAAGTGTCCGTGTGATAAGATAAATGACTATCTACTGTGCCTAATCTATGCAAAAGCCCACTAAAAGGGCTGCTAACGACGAAGCGTGCGCATGCACATACTGTACTATAACTCTATGGTACTAACTGTCCTGGGGCCCAAGGCCCGATCTCTAATTTTGCAACATATATAACTGTATGTAGCACTGTAGGCACTATCCATAGACAGCACAGACATACAACACAGTGATAAACAAACACGGCCTCACACATAGAACCAATAAGGGCAGCACGACGTCACTTCTTCGATTTCGATTTCGGTTTCGGTTTGGCTGTAGTGCCTGGGCCCAACGTAACTGCAGGAGGGCCGCGACGCTGCTTTGGCGCACCCGGTATCGGTTGCGGAGCAGGCCGGGGTTTCCGCGGCACCGCGTTACTGTGGCAAGGTGGGCCAGGCGGGGCTCGGTCCGCATATCGGATCATCTCCTCTCTCATACTTTAGCCGTTGAAGGGAACCCGAGCCGGACGTCAGTGCCAAACTTATGGGTAGGCAAGAATGAAAACGGAAGAAAGATACCGTACGCTGTGATCTCGGGGTCTTCCCCTTCACTCGAGGTGGTATCGGTGTCATCGTCATTGTCAGGGTCGGACTTGGCCGCGGCACCGTGACTCGGGGATGTGCCTATCGCCGCGGCGCCGGCGGTCACGGTGGCACTGGTCCTACTGTAGAGTTCGGAAACAAAAATTCCGTTAATCAGGCAGAGGCAAGATTGGATTGGCACCGGCGCGAGACTTACTCATTAGTTGGCACGGCGTTGGACTGGGAAGTTAATTCGCTGTGGAAATAAGCAGTCTGGCGTCACAGCAAAGAGCCGTAATGTAAGGAGCGTCATACCTGACTAGGCTGCGTGAAAGTAAGGGCAAAACAGGAAAGATGATATGGAAAATTGGTGAGCATTACGGTGCCCGCGGCGGTACAATAAATTTTACGGACCGATGTGGAAAACCGGACCCGTCATGTTCCGAAACATTACGATGACTACCAGTAGATTGGCTGTCAGACACAGTAGCGAGCATTGGTGGCCCAATCTACTCTACTCACGCAGTTTGGTGTTGAGGGGCTGAGGACTGCATCAGAGACTTAAGAGTATAGTAGGACGTGGACGTTGATGGTAAGAAGGCCACAAGTATAAATATAGCTATGAGTACTAGTGGCGAGCGCTGTGTACGGTCCTTCCTCTCGCTTTCCGACTGAAGCTGACCAAGTCTTAAAAGGTTAAATGCGCATTCAGGGCAAGAATCTCGATCTTAGCTTGTACTACAGGAACAAGTTGGCTCAGCCACTTCCGATGCTCGGGCGATGCCATCATACAATACAAGGCAACCAACCCAAATAACTGGCCACAGCCCGCGATTCTCCTACCACGTGTGGAGGCAATGCTATGCTGGAACTTCATGCAAGCTCTCGAGAAGGATTGCGATCTATGAGGGTGAGTTTCTTAGTTCACACACAGAGTAGGTAACCTCAGTACAGGGGTAGCACATACTACTTACTAACTTTGGCACTACCCTCGGTCTCCTTGGCACCCGTATATGCCTACGACGGGATGAGGAGGCGGCCCTTCAAGGAGGAAGGGCAGGGAGTTCAAGGGTTCTTCAGGTGGGCAGCTGAGAGCGGTGGTTGACCCAGTGTTGACCCCCAAGGGAGTGCGTTGACCGGACAGAACCAGCCAACAGCCAACAACCCGGAGAAGTTAAATACTAAGGTTCAAAGGGCAAGGAACCGGATACAGCACCTTGCGTGATCCCGTGGAAACGGAGGGCTGAGGGGAATACACTTCACAGGTTGGGATAATGGGGAAAGAGGGAGGGAAGCGAAGTGAGGTGGACACCGCTTCGTTGTGACAGCATTAATATTACAAGTACCAGTTTAAGCAGGTCTACGTCTCACCGGTTTGAGTCACCACAACCATAAGGACAAGTCCACGACGTGACCCTGGCCCATGCCATAGCACAAGACCTTCTCGACTACGATGCTAATCTAGGAGTCATGGGGAGCAATGGATTGGATTCGGTTTTGTTCATAAAAAAAAAAGAAGGCTACACCGCCTTTCGGCACTGTCCTAGAGTGGCGTAGGCTGTACGTGTACAGCGTGTGAATTAATTGTGCCTAACCCAGTCAAATAATCTAGTGGCAAAAAACTCAACTGGAACACAGCAATTGCTAATGTATAAAGAATGGTCCATGATCCTGACGAAAACGAATTGTCACTGTCTCTCCTGGGATCAGGAATATACTGCTCCCCTTCAATCTGCAATCTGCGGCTTCCGAATCTAACCCCTAACCCACCAATGTCTACTATCCCGAATGTCGGCCCCGCGAATGTCCCTACTCTTTCTCCCGTCCTCCCCAGGGTCATCAGGGAGAACAGATACCAAAGCACGACCAGGTATGTTAGCGACTTGCTCCCCCAATTTCAACGCGCTCATCAAGGTACTTTTTAGGGTGGAACTTACCGCAATTGGCGTACTACTCGGAACAAATTTTAGCTCAGCGTAAGCGGGCTTTTTATGCCCGTTCTCTGGAGACTCATTTCCGCTTAAGGCCATCCTATCAATCCAAGGGCTGGACACTCTCGATTCACTCAGAGGGAAAGCGCTATGCCCATAATCGAACGGAAACTGGCCTTTCTGTAGTCACAGAGGCACACGTCTCCGACATCACGGTTGCTGAGAGTCTAAATGATTGTCTTAACTCTATTCGCACTCTCGCGACGGAGAAGGACGTCCTCCTTCCAGAGACATTGGATTTGTTCCTGGAAATTGACAACGATACCAAAGAATGCAACTATTGGTTCGCTGACCACGCGAACCGGACCGTTTTCTGGTTGCATCCTGTAGACCCAACCACGTTGGGACTCCCACACGCTTTCTCCAAGTCTCATCTCCGTTAGTCATTTTACAGCCTTCGCCTCATAAAAATGTGTTAAAAATTCGCGACAAGGATACTCCCTGGAGGAGAATTACTGGGCCCACGTGGAGATGTTCCCCGCAACGGCATCACCGTATGCCACCACAGCCCTTAACGAATTACAAGTCATTCTTCTCAATGCGCGTGCAGGTGAGTTGCGAACTGGTGGCGTTAAAGCTTGGTAATAACAGGTATGCACCAGATGCTCTGACATCGGATTCTCCCACCTTCCCATACACAGCTGAAGAGGACGACAAGTTTGTCAACCTCCTTCAGCTCAGTAAAGGTGCGGTTTACCTAGTATACTCCCGTGTATTCTCACTCAATCGGCTTTATCACAGAGCATGCCTGTAATCCATATGTTATAACATACGTAGCTAGGCTGTGGGGAATTGTCGGTAAGCATGATGGATCCATGAATCCCGGAAGGTCGTACGATCCACTCCTCTCTAGCGAACCACCGCTTCTTCACCCATTTCGGTGAAGACCATTGCCGCTTGTCCTACGAACAATCCGTCTTGGAGATGCCAGAGAGAAAAACCAGTATCTTCTTGACGGCCATATCCAAGGCTCTGTTCGACATACCCAATGGGCATCGGGCACGGCTTGAAAGCCTCTGGGTGGACGAGCTGACTTACACCTCCTCTTGGCGCAAGTTTGTTTCCGAGAGAATCGAGGACGTAAAGTTGTACATGGTTCTGGTACGCTAAACGCTACCTCATGGCCATAGTATATGTGCTCATCCTTTCTTTTCTCTGAAGCTTTCTGCACTGTGGATGTAAGCAACCTTTCCGAACCAGATATCACGAAGAAGAAACTGATCTTATGTATATGACAGTGCCAATATTCTCACTTTGCCACATTCTTACATCGCTGCTTTGAACAAATCCTCAATGATAGTCAGCATCCTTGGCTTCTGCATTGCTTTCATCCTTCTCCAAGAACAGCGAAAATTTGAAGGCACTAGCGCCTCCACGGGAGTAAGCACACTGACAGTTCACACCCGAAGTTTGTAATTGATTCTTTATATTTGACTAGGCCGCATATTTAGATACCCGTAACACCACCTATGGCTTCCAGCCTACTGCGATCGTGCACAGCATCCCGCAAGCGGCTTTCGTGTGGGCCTTATTCCTGTTTGTAATACAGGGTTTTTGGATGACCTTCGGCGATATCCCGGGGAGGATTCTCCTACCCACTGTCATTCCCGTCGCCGTTGTATTGATCATAGCATCCTTCGGCATCTGGGTAGCCCTTCATCCGCGTGGGAAGCCCCTCGAGGAGGCCTCCGAGTCGCTTCCAGCACCTTCGCCCGCTCTTCCCATAGATCAGAAAGATGTCCCGACCGCCGATGCTATGGTGTAGAAAAGATAGCGTATTGGATTGTCCTTTGTTTGGTTTCCGGCTTTGTGTTTGTGCGTATCGATGACCTGAAACGAATGTTCTGTAGGCCTCTCACGAATGATCAATGTCTAGTTTGCTTTCGTTTTCCAGCTCCTCGTGACAGTGTGAAGAAGGGAAACCCCAAGGGAAGTCACACCATGCCTTGAACTGACGGCGCAGACCGTGACTTTTTTTGTGAATACCCACAGTTTATAGGTTACATAGCACCCGCATGATCGTAACCACGGTGTCGACTCAAGGACCGTCTCTGGGCGTATATGCTATGACCATCGCATCATTTGTCCTCGTTACGGTATGAGTGTACCCGAGCCCGTGCACCCGCTCACCTCCTACGTAGGAACTACGTTGTCCGGCGCCGTACTGCCATTTGACAGCGCGTCACCGGTGCGAGCGGTACTCCGTGACGGGGTGTTTTGCACAGAGCGCTACGGGTAATATCGGAGAGATGATGCTCAGGCCGGAAATGCCGGATGCCTGTCTGCGTCTGCGCCCGCGTCAAAGGAGTGTCAAAGGTAACTTAGCAGCCGCGGGGTTTGCGACATAATGAGTTGCGTGCCTACTTGCGTGCCAAATGCCGTCGTTTCCAAGGACAGGTGCAGGTGCCACATAGCCTCCGGTAGCTGTAAGGGGACGTCATGTGGCGCTGGCGCTGGCACAACGCGAGATGTCAACTAATAAGGTTGTTGTTCGTTCGGGATCGTCCGTCCGTGGGCACTGTCACGTGTTGGGGCACGCAGATGCCGTGTCAGAGTGCCACCACATACTCCAATTGCTAACCTTGGTAATTGTGGTGCCAGTGGCCAGGAATCCTGTGTTCAATGACTTAAAAGGGTGGCTACTGGCCAACCCTTTGGTTTCGTCTACTGTAACCTCGCACGAGGACTCTGACTCTCTCTGCTCTCAGGCTCTTTCCCTGGTTCGTATCTCACCATCCTTGCAGGGCTGGAAGTCTCGTGTTGGTACAACGTGCACTGGGCGTACTGGATAGCGCCCGTCCTCGTTGGTGTCTCCTCCCAGAAGTGTGCTTTGTGCGTGTTTTCGCTCAGCATGTTAGTTCATGGCAGCTTCCCTGCCCCAAGTTGGCAATGTGGTGTATGACTGCTGTTAAGCGCGTTAAGCCTGCATGCAACCTCGCTACATTCAGTTAGGGGCACTTCCTAGACCGTGATAGGCCGTCACCCTTTTCGGCCATCTTGGCCCACAGTTGTGGTTCCTGATCGCCCTCACGCTACTTCGTCGGTGCACTACGGAAGGGATACTGGCCACTGCCATAGCCAGTGCCGGCCTGAAAACAAAATCATATTGATCTACCTGAGACCCTGTTCTCTCACACCGTGCTTTGGGTACAGTACCACCGCCTCTTCTCTTGGGTTAACTCAAAATGAGTGGCATTAGCAATGGAAGCGTGGGGCCACACATATATCTTTGGGATTAGCACTGCCATCACTACCATCATGTTGGTCACCTCGTAGTTTGGGTTGCCTTGGGTTCACATGGAGCGGTGGGATCGTTCGCAGACGGGGAATCCCCTCCGGTATTGCTCCATACCCTATTTTTGAGTGTGAAATTGGGGAGCCTTATAGGTTTATTTAACTCCATTCTCCACTTTGGTATGGAATGAATATGTACAGCAACATACCTGGTACATCCTAGTCTGATGGGCCTCGAAATTCATTTGTCTGTTCATGCGCCATGCACCATATGGATACACCATAGCCTCAAGACCCTCTTGACTCGGCAAAAAAAAAAATTCATATTCTTAGGTTTTTTTCACACTATCCTCCACCTGTCACACTTGCGCAGACAAGTGCAGGAAATATTTTCCCTCGGCCAGGTCAACCCATTGCTTCGACCATATGGCTGGCATAGGAACACCTGATTTGCCGAGAAATTTGCCTCTCACGCGAGTGAAGTCCGAGGGGAAAGGACGCGGAAATATGATATGACTCAAGCTGTGCAAAATAGAACTGCGGTGATGACCAACTACGAATGGATAATGGTATAATGTAATGTACACTACGAATACAAGAAGTTTTGTGGCCATCGTCACCCCGCACCTAAGTTGAGCTCACTCTTGTGAGACGAAGTCCTCGAGAATGTAGCAGGCGGCGCCAGTAGGCCAGAACCAGCGGCGTTCACGCCACCACCACGTGACTCCCTTGCGTAGGCCTGTCTAACATAAGCGTAGCGTTGAAAATGATTTAGCGCCTGTAGAAACTGCACGCCGATCTACATGCGTGTTTGAGTTGAAATTATAGGAGGGCAAAGGGGGGGAGGGGTAGAGGGTTAAACAAGGAAGCGGTATGGTCGATGGCGACTCACGGGAAACGTGCGTAGCTGGGTGAATAGGTCGACCGTCAGATCACGCACGACCTCCTGTTGGTGGAACAGCCCAAAGCTTAGGGGAAGAAGACCACCGTTATGGGGAGGTGTCAGGGATAGAAGCTGTTGTGGGTGGGAGGGTGTCAAGGGTGCTTATCGCCTGCGGGCCGAACAACGGACGCGCAGCAGCAGCGATCGGACGCACCTCAACAACTTGGTCATAGGTCTGTACGGCATCCACCATGGTCCGCATTATTAGTTCTACCTCCGCATCTTGCATGTGTTTCACGTTCCGCAGTCGCCATAATTGGTGATAAATATCAAACCCTCGGATTGCACAAGTCGCAAGGTTAAGCTTGAAATCCTATTACAACCGGGTCAAGTGGGCCAAGTTGCATGAGATATCCCCGGTTGAACACATTTTAACAGTGCCTCACCTCTTGGTATGTGAGATACATCGCCGTCCTGCGCCAGCCCTCGATTCGACTTGTGTTTGCCATAACTTCCCTGGAGCCAGCTGCGTCGTCGAGAAAGACAATCCCGCTTCCTAGCTGGGAGGTATCACCAGGGCCTTCGTTAAACGACGACCCAGGGAACCCTATGGTTGTTGTGCCGAGTGTATCTTCCTCGTATCGGGAGGCTAATCGGACAAAACGATACACGTATTCAATAAAGCGAGCTCTGACCAGTGTCTCTCCGAAATGGAAGTTAATCGCTGTGATGATCTGAAAATATAAGGGCGACGGACGGACACGAATCAGTATGAATTTACTTCCATTTTGTCCCATGCTGTGTACTCACTTCCTCAATGAATACATTGTCGGCATTGTCGGCCTTTGCTGTGAAGTCGCTTCTCGAAGCTTGGTTTTCTCGCCCGGGAAGGCGGCCCAAGTCGTCTTCACTGCCAATCGACGATTCAGCTCTCAGCGTCCCATTGCGAGCCAAGGTCGATGTCATCCCCGCATGGTTGCCTGATGGAGGATGCGATGAATGTATATCCTTGGATACGACCATTCGGCCAGTAGCCACGTCACAGAGCAGGTCCCAGCATCCTGATGACTCGAAAATGGGATTTGTTACGCCAGCAATGAACCCTGGACTAGCAGTTGTGTCAAGTTAAACCATATTAGTTTAGGCCACGTCATGTCTCGGCAATGTTGGACGCTCACACAGATTCCCATTCTTCCCGATTTGTGAGGTTAGCATAAGGAAAGGCCCGCTCAATGAAGCCTTTTAAAATAACACCACAGCCAGAACCCAGGGCACACGCAGACAACACATAACTGGATACTTGGCCAGCGGGCCGACTGTGTCCAAGAAAGATGATTCGTTTGCCAGTCACAAGCGCGTTGAATAGTAGGATAATTGGGTGGGTGAGGCTGCCATTAGAATGGAGGTGGGGGTGCAAGGGTCCAGTTATGGTGGCGGAGGAAAAGGTCTGAATGAGCTGGATGAGGGAGTACTGCGTCGCAGGCGTGAGTCACCCTCAGCAATATGGCGATGCTCTGCTAAAGATAAGGGACACTTACGTCGCCAACCTCCTGTGGGAAGGTAAACAAGGGCATCTTAATCGGTAGTTGATGACCCTTGTAGTCGATCGTCGTGTGGTAAAAGTGGGTGTCTTTTGTTCCTAGGCGGGGGTCCGACGTCCCCGGGTTCATTGGCGGGCGCGGTGGCTGACCATGGGACGAACTCGACGAGGCGTCCGTCGACCTTCTACCCTTAGCAGCGATCGAACTACCAGGACTCCCATAATTGGAGGTAACACTAGGAGAAGCGACATGCTCGACCAAACCACCTTCCTCGCCCACCCAGACGGCGCTGCCCCCGAGGGAGAACGACGCATCGGAAGGGGAAGGCAGGGATCCATTGTGATGAGAGGCGGAGGCAGTCCGACCGCTCGTATCTGAATTTGCGCGGTCTCGCGCCTCCGTGCTGTCCTTGCTGGTTCGCATCATGATGCCCTCGTCGAAGCTGGTATGTGATCCGAACGAGTTCGTTGGCCGGTGGTGCCCTCGTCCTCCGAGGTGTTGGGATCCATCCGAGGCGCGGGAGGTGATCTTTTCGATAAAAACGTCTTTCCGCTCCGAATTACGCATGACGAGCTTCTCGGAACGCGTCAGGGTCGGTGCGCCGGACAGATCCATCGAGTTGATAGCATCGAATAGCCGCCCCAAACAATCTTGAGATGGCGATGAGAAATAGTCGTCGAGGGCTAAGAGAAGTACGGGCTAGTCCAGGCAGGCATGTCAACTATCGTCAGGCTGATTTTTGGGCGCATGGCGCATACGACAACATACGCACCTTGAATACCTGGATAAACGGATGTGGCGTACATATCGCCATAGCCTTCACCACCGCACCTCTTTTTCGACCGACATGAGCACGAAGCTCGTGGGATTGTGGTGGCCACTCACCTTCGAACGGTTTTATCATGCTTCGTCCGCACTAGGTTGAGTACGTAAAGCAACTCTGGGTTGTTCTCCTTTCCCGTACTATCTGGCGATTCCAATGCGAGCACCGGCGCGATCATATTGAAGGGCGTTTGATTCAAAAAGAAAATGGTCCAATCCTCCAGGTGCTTCTCTGCGCCATCGGGCAACATCAAGTTGGCCAAGAGCCTTCACGTTTGATGGATGGGAGTCGTAGAATGGTGAGATGCGATCCACGGGCGCACAATCTGCAAAGCAAACGCACCCTTCATCCGTTCCTAGCGGTTGTGGAAACTGGTATGTGAGCTGCGCGCCGCGGTCAATATCGAACTCAGCCAGTAGGACGAAGGAACAGTGCTGGGCGCTGAGACCCATGTCGGCGGCGCGGGAATCGGGACAGCGAGGGAAGTGTAGAGAGACACGAAAAACGTGTCGCGTATAGTGGGGATATCCTGTGTCCTTGTTAGTTCGCGCAGGCGTTGAGAGAGACGATGGTCGTCTCCGCGTTTTATGATTAGGAACGGAATGATGCCGCCGAATATTGCCAACTTCCAAACTTGGTCTAAACCACCCGACGCGCCAAGAATAAACGGCAAAAGTTGACACGAAAACTACCATACAGCATCACAATTCCGCAATAGCTACATCACAGCCCTACTCAAGGTTGCCAAAGCAGCCCTGATGTTAGAGACGCACTTCTCTAGCTGTACACGCATTCGTTCTAAAATGAGTCATCAGATGAATCCCGAGCAAAACAGCATTTACGTAACGAGCGAGGGCCACAGACGTTGGCTCGGACTCGGAGAGACTCATGAAGGGCCATGGTCCTGCCACTGGCCCATGGACGAGGAAGGAAAGAAAGTACAAGATGAGGCGAGAATGACCTGCCTTGTTCTCTCTCCGCCTCGGCGGCCTCATCCATCTCGCGAGAGAGCAACTCTCCCGCTTTCTCATTTTCTGCGATGAGACGCGAGAATACCCAACTGTTCATCAGGGCGATGATCTCGAGTTGTTTATCCTTGAGGTCTGCAACCGTTTCTTTTTTCAGTTCCGTGCTCTAGACACACCCGTAACAGAGGTGGAGATCCACGCATATAAGCACGTGTATATGTGCCCTCCAACTAACTTTGATAAAATTCTGCGTCGCGTCTAACCTCGTCGTCAAAGGGGGCAATGATGCAAGCATTCCTATCAAGGGGGTTTGAGGCATCCCGCAAAATTGCGGCGACTGAACGCGTCCGTGACTGGTTACCATCGGGGACGCTTCCCGATGGCATTGGGTCGGGAGGCACTGGAGTCGGAGATGAAAGCATCCTTACAGAGTTGGTCGAGTCTTTCCCAGGAGATGAAGGAAAGGGTGATTGGACGTCGGAAAACATACTGTATGGCTGTCGGACGAGTACAGTATTATTTACCTTTTCCTGAGAGACGCGTCTCGATCTCGTGATTTTTAAGCATCGCTCACGTGCCAATACTTCAAACAAAAACAAACAATTAATTAATACGAACCACCGGAAAAGCGAAAAGGGGAGAATCGTTCAAAGTCTTGTATGGTGACAACATGGTAGAATTAACTACCGTGGCGCTGGTAGCCCCGAAGCAACAGCACCTATCTCCGTCAAGCGCGTTAGCGGTTCGAGCGTTCCCTTAAACTCGGGAAGGAAGGCCGCGTCTGTGTAGGGACAGCGCACGCTTGGCGAGCCCTTGTAAATGGGCGTATAACTAGCCGCGCAGATCTCAAACTCTGTAAACTCATCATACGAAATCTCTACAGCATCTCGCGGATTGCGATCTCCAGCGGCGATGCGTTGTCGTGCCTATTACCGATAAGTAATACTCCACGTTAATGGGCGAGTGGCCTCACCAGTGAGACTACTTTTGGATCGGGATTAAGGTCAAGCAACTTCCGTGCGAACTTTGCGGCCGTCCCTGCATTGCCTGCTTTCGTGAAGACTTGACTGGCGCTACGCAACGCAATTTGCAGATGAGCGGGCTGGAGTTGGCAATGGGTGAAATACGCCGCAAGCTCAAGACCCCGTTTGACGTCGTCTGGCTCTTCTTGCGCAACTCGGCGGCGCTCAAGCTCAATCGATACACCTAGCAAGTACTCACGAGCTGTGGTCACGGTGTTGCGCCACTACAACAAGTCAATATACAAAGAGAATAGTATGCAGGATAAGGACACCCACCTCCTTCGCTTCCTCGTCTGATGTAACAGCCACAAAGAGCAGCGACTGCAACACAGAGCGGAATGTGGCTTGTGCCTCGGGAAGTTTCGCGCCAGAGACTAAGCGGAGACCCTCCGACAACTCCGCGCGAACTTGACGAAGGTTCTGCACCGCCGTAGGTAATACTCGGGAAAGCGATGACTCTGTGATGTCACGACGGAGATGCAGTTGCAATGGGGGCAGTGACGCCAGCGGAGATAGATAAGTATGGGACGATCGGAATATCGATACGAACAGCGGTTTAAGGAGAGTAAAGTTGACGACTCCGAATTGGCGGTTGAGCAGCTATAAATGCAAGGTGTCAATACTTTGTTCTGTACTCGGTAAGCACCAATCAATCGAACCTGCATTGCTGTCTCGAAAGACCCCGCTGAAACATGGTCCCCGACAAATGGTGAGTTGCGTGTCCAAACTTCAGTCTCGTCGACACCGGGCGTAGCACCGGGCCCAAGCTCATCGCTTTCCTCAACATCATCGTCTTCGGCCGTCTCTGCTTCATCTACGTGGGTGTGCCCACCCGCGTCGAGGTCCCACCCGTCTTCATCGGCTGCTAGATCTTGCTCCTCATCTTTCGCCCAGTCATCGAGAGCCACAGATGCCGCACCAGCGTCACCGTTGACGTGAGATTCAACCCCAGTCTCCAGGTTCCCATTAACGAGAGCGCGGTCGAAGAAACTCTCGCCGCCAGCAAGGGTTGGCCACACAAGGTTCGTGGTGGAAGTGACAACCGACGGGATCTTCAAGTTCGCCTGCCCGAAATCCGGAATGTCGTCAACATCTGATTCGGTCAGTCCAGCAGCCTCAAGGATCTCAAGGGCAACGTCCTCAAAGCCATTCGTCTTGGCTGTCAAATAGGCAAGGGGATCTAAGATAAAACGCATCAATGAACTCGTGATAACCCAGACAAGCAGAGAATGTTACGTACGGAGGCCCACTTCACGCAGGACTGTGATGCGACTACGTACGTCGCCCGCATATAGCGCGTTATGGAATCGAGACATTGGGTCGCCGCGCGCCTCTGCAATCTTCTGCATTTTAGCTAGTTTATCAGTGCTCCCGGTTGCAAGGTACAGGAACGAGAGGCGGTCGAAGTTCTTAGTTTGTTGGTAGGCCTTTTCGACGATCTGGTATAATGTTTGGAACACAAACCTGTGATAGCACGCGAAGGGCCACGTACCTTGTGGTTCCCCTGTTTGAGGGCTTGCTGGGCCAGACGATCCCAGCATTCAGCACGGTCGATCGTCTTGGCAGTCTCAAGCGCGACATCAAGGTTTCCACACTCGATGGCTAGGTCAAAACGAGTTGTTTTATCCTCCACGAAATGAAGTGCGATCTGCCAGAGTAAGTTAGTGACACCTACTTAGAATTCACCTCTACTGCGCACCTCGGGGAAACCTTTTTGTTGTAAATAAGCTATAATACTCTGACCCAGCAGATTCGAAGTGCGAATAAGATACAGGACTTCGTCATAGTTGTTACGGATGAGCGCAAGTTTGAATCGATATTCTGTGGGGTCAATGGTGATGGTACGAGGGCGAGCGGAACGATCCAAACAGTGCACAACCTTGCCCTTGACGCGAGTCAAGTAAACCGGGTTGTCGAGGGTGCAAATGACCCCGTGATCGCTGTAGTCATGAGCGTAAACAGCATATCACGTTACAAAAAGCACAAGACAGACCCCTGGGGGAGACAGTATTTGACGTGATTTAGGGTGGAATACACGAATACACCCGAGTCGTCCCATGCGCCAGACTTGATTCGGATAGTCTCATGAATGAGCGTACTCTGGGAGAACAGCTTGTTGGCAATTGTGATAGCTGAGTGTAAGGACAGTGAGATTCTATTCTTCAACGAATAGGATAGACAGGACACTCACTGTGTTTGCTTAGAAGGGCAACCTGGGATCCGTCCTGGCTCCACACGATATACTTTACTGGGGGTGTATTAAGCTCGGCGATGGTTTTTTGTTGCTGGATATCATAGAGGACCACGGAACTCGTCGAGCTGAGGATGAGGCTAGCTGTGCCGCCGTAGAAGATCTCGTTCGTCTGAACAGGCGGTTTGATGCTCTTGACAACAGCGCCAGTCAAATCGCAGACTTCGATAAGCTACCCAAGACAATTGTAAATTAGATGGGCCTCCAAAACATGTTGCTAGCATACCTGCGTTGTCTTGTTTAGAACAGCAAACCTATTGCGGGCAACAAATATGGCGCTCTGCCCCGGGCCGCGTTTCCCATCAAGCGAGGAGTCCTTCAACTCTCCAGAAATATCCTTGGGAAGGTTGGTGAGCTCATAGAGTCCGTTGTCGGATGAAATGGTCAACAGGACAGCACGTTCCGCCGGGTTATAGCTGAGTGTCCTCGGGGGTACATATGGGCTCCCAAACTTGCGCACGCTGAGAAGGCCTATGTCCGAACCCGTATTGATGTCATATGACCGCACGTATTTGTCCCGGACGTAGTACACAGAATCTCCGTGAAGGGAAAAGGCAGGGCGCTCGCGTTCCAGCTTGAAGACGATGAGACCGTTGTCGTGACCTATTCAAAATCGGTGTTAACTAGAGTCTATCGATGGAGCAGCCACGCACCCGCTGCGAAAAGGTTAAGCTCAGGATGCGATGCTAGGACCCAGAAGCGATCATGCTCCCTGCGGAAAGTCTGTACAGCAGATCGTTTAGCGAGGTCCCAAACTCGAACTGTCTTGTCTTCTCCGCATGAAACAATTAGTTCGTGCTTTGGATGGAAGACAGCACTGGAGACGTTGTTGAAATGTCCCCGACAGGCGTCGACCTCCCACGCCTTCAGATCACTCATTCTCCACAACTTGATTTGGCGATCATCCGCAGCGGAAATGATGAGCGGAAGGGTTGGGTGGAAGACGGCATAGTTGACACCACGGTCATGACCTTCCAGGACATACTTGACCGTTGAGAAATTGTCAAATGTGTCGAATGTACCCGGGGCTGTGTTGGGTGTGCTTTTGCGTAGACCGGAGATATCCCATACTCGGACGGTCTGGTCCATGGACGCAGACACAACAAGGTCGTCTTTGGGGTGGAACAGGGCTGACATGACATAGTGGGAGTGGCCAGTAAGGATGGCTATGCAGTTTCGGGACGTGCTGTTCCATATACGGATCGTCTGGTCATCTGAGGAGGATATCTAGGTGATTCAAAAGGATTGGTTCAAGAAGATGAAGAGTCTTGTGTGAAATACGCACGATCCAAGGCATTTCGTGATGAAATTGGACAGTCCGGACGTAATCTAGATGTCCGTGTAGAGTAAAAAGGCATTTCCTATTTTGCGGCCGAAGGTCTGGAGAACAATGAATGCGAAGAAAGTTTGGATAGGGAGCGCATTTACTCACCCCAAACCTTGATCTTATAGTCGTCGCCGCCAGTTACTAATAGCGGTCTACTGGGATGGATGGCGACAGCGCGAACCGGTCCTTGATACAGTTCAGCGTTCAAAAACCATGACAAAACATAGTGAGTCACCTTCGTGTTCTTCGAATCGATCTACCAAAACGCCCATGCGGTAGTTCCACAACTGCACACTGCCATTGTGCAAGGAAGCCGCGAGCAACGGCTGCGTGGGATGAAAGGCGAGGCCTAGGAAAGGGTAATAAGATTTTACGAAACGTTTTTCTGACTCATTCGACACACCCTTCACGCGGTTGCTCTTAGATTCGAACTTTGTGAGCATCACAGACATGATGGATTGCGCGAACGTGGGCGGAACTGAAAAAAGGTTTGAAGACAGAGAACAAGCGAGCTAGCGATAGGAGAGTCTGAGGATACGAACATTTAGGTGCGTTAAAATGATACTGGACGTACCCAGATATGCTTGCGCTCAAGGTTTTTGGTGTGTCAAGTAAGAAGTGGGTGCTACAAGACGAGTTTGTCGGGACACGGCAGCGTGGGTTGATTACCAAAACCGGTCACAGTTCTTCCTCCGCTCGTGGTCCTCCAGTGGTCCTCCACACAACACAACATTGAGATATTGAATATTAACTACAGTATTCGAGCGGGTGCTGTCGCATGGGCGTTTTGGGTATCACGCCATTCTTGCACAAAACCTGGTGCGTATTGCTTTCATCATCCCTTTTACTACGCGTCTCACTCAAGAAGTCCGCAAGTGATCACACAGCTACCCAATCGTCTCCAATCCCTGTCCAATAAGACACTCGTAATGTAATCGCAGAGGGCCTTTCCTACCTTTTTTCCCCCGACGATCTCACCAGTTTTTTTTTCTTAGCGATGGCACTCTCGTCACGCAACGGTTCCACTTTGCACCTATGCCCCACAAATACAGGCACGTCCTGGGGTGGTATCGCCTCATCCACGAGCTCAGGGAACACGGCATTCGGGCCATTTGCGTGTTCGATGGCGAAGAACGGACAGTCGCGAAGAGCAGCGAGGTGTGTGTTCCCCCTCTACGATCACTTCTGTATTATTGACACGCGACGCAGCAAAACCGGAGGCGACTCATAAGGCGCACAGACGTTATTAGAGGAGAAATAGAATCCGACAGATTACGAAGACTGCTGGCCCTGACCAGGGGCCTGGACACGTTGCGTCTCCTTGATAAAGACGAACGTCTACACACTATGACATCGTTTCGGAATCGAATGACAAGTTTAGAGAGCCGACTTGTTCCCAAACAGTACTCAGACCAACAGCCCTCCGCGGATCATTCCTTGGGGCGCGCCACTTCAGAAGAAGAGCTCAATTTAGCTCAACGGGAGAGCCCGTGGATTGATGAAGCGGACCTCGACGAAGTTCATCACGAAGATGGCTTGTCTGTTACAACTGCCAAATTTACGCCCCAAGACGCTGATGCGGTGTAAGTCGCGTCCCTGGTTGCTTCGCGTGAAATAAAACCCAGCATTCTAGGATTGACAACCACTACAGCGCTGGAACCGAAGAATCGGACTCCCAGTGCTTTGGCCAGCTATTGTTACCTTCACCTTCTAATATGGTCGATCAAGGGGAAGGTGGATATGATTTCATTGACCGTTTTGCTATGCCGGATATGGATCCTCCTGAAGATTATCAAGAAGGCGAAAAATGGCAAAGTCTGGCGTCGTCCTTCACCGATCTGTACATGGATTACCGTCGCGGTATGGCTGAACTAGACGTGATGTCCACCACCATCAGTTCTGCTACGCCCCCAGTGTTCGCGTCTCAAGAACCGCCGGAGCCCGCGAACGCTCCAGCCCAACTAGACGCGCTCTCATCGGCCGTCCCTCTGATCCACCCCCCTCCGGATATTTCCTCTGAGGTCGTGGACCCCACAGATGTTCAAGTCCAAGCCGCCATGTCCAAGACCCAGCACCAGCTGGCCGTCGAAGAAGGTAAATTCTGGGAGAAACTCATGGATCCTGACGAGGTTGTAGACCACGACGAGTCGACGACCGCGTCCATCCTTGCGTTCCTCCGAGAGAAGAGCTCTTTCATGGTCCAGTCTTACCTACGCCGTAATAACCCTCCGACCGTAATCACGTACGATGAGAGCAAGAATATCCTGGAGGCGATGGGCGTGCCGTGCATCGAGTCCACTGGCGCCTACGAGGCAGAGGCCCTCGCTTCCTCCCTCGTGCTAAACGGCTGTGCGGACTACGTCGCCAGCGAAGACACAGTACGTATCTGGCACCGGGATCCCACCCACTCTTTCACACCACTTCGCCTATTATTCCACTCACAATGCTCATCACACCCCCCTATCTAGGACGTACTCGTCTATGGAGCGCCTCTCCTCCGCAACATCACGAGCAGGGACAAAGCCCTCCTGCTCATCTCGGGCACCGAGGTGCGATCCGCGCTCCGCCTCGACCCGCGGGCCTTCGTCGACTTTGCCCTCCTCCTCGGGACAGACTTCGCCCCGCGCATCCGGAACATTGGCCCGCACCGCGCGCTACAATACATCCGCAAGCACGGCACGATAGAGGACATCCTCGCGGAGGAAAAGCAGTACCTCCCGCGCGTCCCGCTCCAGTCGTACCTTCGCGCCGTGCGAGCCGCGCGAGAGGTGTTCGTGAAGCTTCCGCCTGTCCCGCCCGCGCACATGCTGGAGCCGAAGGAATATCGGATGGAGGAGGTTGTTACGATATTAGGGTCGCATCATTTACAGCGCTTTCTGGAGCCTGGCACACTCCTTGGCAGCCTACAGGGCAACTACTTCAATGATAATCCTGTAGCCGCAATCTAATTTGTTTGCGCGACCTGTGGAATTCGTAATCCACATGTCGGCGCATTGCACCACAAGAGATAAATTAACGTCACCAATGGGGAATAGAGAAAATGCATACAGCAATGCCATCATCAACAGGTCGTGATAAAATGATCGATAAGACAAAAAATGAACGCTGACTACAGACTGTATGATTACATCTCGCTCTTGAGAATGATGCTGTAACATCGTTCACAGAAGGTCTTATTATCCCGCAAAAAGAAAGACGGATTATCGAACGGTTTGTCGCAGCCCTGCGTGCCCGGAAAGAGGTGAGCTGAGTAAGGGACGAGCATCAAAACGCCAAGAGGACGAAACATACAGTACAACAGAAGCACTGCCAGTGATATTTCCCGCCAAGTGCTTCCACAGCTTGCATCCCGTCGCGAATGATGCCCTTGCACTTCTTGCATTTCGGAGACCGAAGCCTGACATGGCACGCCTCGCAATACGGGTATCCCTTATACACCGTGAAACCGACATCGTCGTTTTCAAACTCGCCGTCGCCTTTAAAGGTGATACTACCCGCGCCCTGAGCATCTTGGCGATCGATGCTCGGCGCCAGAAATGGATCGCCACATTCGGAGCAGAAGAAATGGTGTTCGTGGTATGTACGTTTGCCAAGCTCAGGGTCGTCCAGAGTGATGAACCGCTCGTCCACAATGGCAGTCTTACAATGATAGCACCGCGGCGCAAAGCGCTGTAGTAGGAACACCGCTCAGGGTTCGCAATCTCGGGTCGTCAACAATAAAAGGACAAACGCACCTCATGGTAATCAAGATGGCAGTAAGGTTTGCCATCGCGCTCGTACGAGCTGACGTATTCGAGAAGGCTATTACAGTCAGAACACCGGAAGCAACCCGGATGCCATCGGACACCCATTGCACTGACGATACGTCCCACAATCGGGCCGCCACAGCCCCCGCAGGCAAGCCCCCCGCCGCGACGCGCGGATGATGCTGGAGGGAATATTCGCCCACCGCCTGTGGCTGGCAAAGGTGTATTGTTCGCGAGTCCGGGGTCACGGCGAGTCTCATCGATCGGGGACGCATCGCTATAATCCGCGTCTAGCCCCGATGCAGTAGGATCGGAAAAGGTAATTTGTGGTAACTCTGGCTCTGACACAATAATCGACACGTTTCCCCCGTCGTCACCGAGATTGCCACCACCGCCCCCGGGTGTTGAAATATGCGGTATCGTCACTCTGGTGGTAGTCACTTGTGGCTCTGGAGTCGGCTTTCCGGAAACGAATCTCTGGGAAAAGGCTGACGGCGGAGGGCGAGCGACGGGCGTCGGCAGGGCACGAGGGCGCTCTACAGGTGCTACTGGAGGCTGGCGCACGCTTCCTGGGGTGGCCGAGCGACTGCGAGTCCCTTGATGTACTGACGTGGACGACACCCGAGGTAAATTAACAGTGACTTTTTCAGGCGACGACGGAACAGAGGCAGCGTTACGACGCGGAGGGACTGGCGAATCATGCGTCAAAGGAGGTTTGTGGGAACTCGATGCCATGGACCGGGTCTTTATCCGAGGCACAGGCCGGTTAGCTACACCGGATGGGGAAGGAGAGCGCCTCAATGAAGGAGGCGGTGCATCATCCAAGTTGACATATTCCTGCTTTGAGTTGCGAGTTCGATTGACAGAAGGTTGCTCTTTTGCTCCAGGTTTGGGTGCACGTGGAAGAGGAGCAAGGGAGTTGGCCCATCCGGTGGGTGAGGTAGGTGTTGAGACAGGAAATTGTGAGGGTCCCGCCGCCGGGGGAAGGACGGGCGCGGATCGTAGGGTCGCTGATTGCGTCGAACGATGATTGGACTGCGTTGAAAGACTTTGCAGTGGTGGTTGAGGCAGTGTGGATGAGCGATTTGAACGGCCACGAGGCAGTTCATCCGTCTTGTCCTGGTCAATGGACGCCGGCGCTCGAGTATGCTTCGTGTTGTTTCGACTTATGACGGATCGTGATGTGGGGGGCAAATCGAGGATTCCGTATTGTGGACCCGGCGACATGCGATCCTTTTGAGGAGCTTTCCCATTCTGGGGCGATTTTTCATCATCGTCTGATGAACAAGGAGAAATTGGGCGAGACGGCACGGAACCCTTTGTCGGAGAGGCAGGTCGAGTCGAAAAATGACCCGAAGATCCGGCCGCAGCGGGTAAAGAGGAACTGCTTTTGGCAAGCTTGATAGGTGACATTGGGAGAGTGCTTGCTCGTACGGGGGAGGACGAAGGATTAGGAAGTACCCGAGCACCTTCCCCCAATAAGCTAATTGTGGGAGGAATGAACGGAGGTTTGCCGGCGGAGCCATCGAGCGGCGACGGCGGTAAAGGCCTCCCACTGGTAAAGCTCTTGCTGCGATCTCGTGGTGGCTCGCTGATGTCAGGAGATGGTACGGAACTCGAAGGTCCCGAGGGACCTGAGTTCATAGCCTCCTGTAAGCTGGTCGCGCTAGCTGCTGCACGGTCTGAAGAAGGATCAGGGAGAGAGCGTTTCCAATACGGAATGAATTTGGTCCCCGAAGGACCTGAAGTGGAGGGGTCATTAAAGAGCGATGCTAACGCCACTGGCGAAGCGGAGGTTGGCTTTACAACATCCTTCGCCGGGCTAGAGCTCCTCATGGCAAGATCTGAAGAACTACCAGGAGCAGTACGAGGAAGAGGAAGAGGGCGCCTGCTACTCGTTGGAGAAGTGGGAGAAGCGGACGGGAGGGTGGAAGCAAGCTGGGTCGATGGGAGGGTAACACCAGAACTAGGAAGCGAACCTGGGCCTAGTGAGCGAGCATGGGATGGTGGAGAAGTAGGTATTGGAGGAGGCCCAGGCGTAGGTAGTGGGGGACGGAAGGCAGGGGAAGTGACCTGGGATGGGGGTGCGCCAGGCGTAGGCAATGGCCTCCGAGGGAGGCCATTGCAAACTGGGCTTGTCGGTGGAGAAGAATAGCCTACATGAGGAATGGCAGGCAGTTGTTGTGGATATTGAGGACTTGGTGCTGGAATTGGGTGATGATTAGAAGCAAACTGGGACGAGAAATGATCGACTTGATGTGTGTGGGCAAGGTAATGCAAAGGGACGGGTGAAACCGGCGGTGACAATGGCTGGGCGTGATGGGGTTGATACGTAGGCTGGGCATAGACCTGGGAGGAGTCCGGCCGAGGTGGATAGTCGTCAGCGGTCGTCGTGGAATATTCTGGCGAAGTATAAAACTGGGATTGTTGTTGCTGGTAGATATGTGCGTATTGGTTGGACATGATGACAAGCAGGAACTACTGTTTGTAAAAGGATATCAGATCTGTGTTGGGCATAAGCAGCCAAGAGGTCGTCGCCAAAGTCGTCAGCAATGGCAACCCGACAAGACTCGATCATCATCCCGTAAGCTACTCTTGCTCTCTCTTTTATCCACTCAACTCGACTCGTCATACCCATGGCAACTAACAGACTCAACCTGGACGGCCTTTTGATCTTTGAACAGCCATTTGCTAGGGTAACCTCGTTTCATTTTCATCTCTCCATTCCTCGGCCCTAAACCCTCCCACCAGGTTCCATATGAGAACTACCGCAAGGTCTTTCGTACCGCCCAGAAAAACATAGAGCGCGAGCTTGGCGCCATCCAAACATCCTCTAACGACTTGGCCAAAAATGCCCATGATTCTTGCCAAGACCCCCAGGAAGCCATCAAATCCCTCGAGGGCATGATAGGCAGAGTCGAAGGCCTCAAACGAAAAGTCCGTGCCCACATTGTTCCCGTCTTAGGTCGCTCATTTCGCTTATGGGATTAGTTATCTGATCTGCACCAAACTGCAGGCTCACCGACGCTGAATGTCATGCACGAGCGATGCAAGCACCTGGCCATCATTGAGGATGTCCAGAGCTCCAAAGACTCCGAATACATCAGATGGGTCGACACGCGCTTAGACAGGTGGATAGTGGATTGGGTCCTCCGCCATGGTCGGGAGCGGACAGCTCGGCATATAGCCCAAGAAAAGGGAATCGAGGTAAGCCTCGGACATTCGCGATCTCTTTTGTTGACGCCCTTTCTCGCGTGATGATGCTTAGGAGCTGGCCGACATCGATCTATTCATGGACATCCGTCGAATAGAGGATGCCCTGAACAACCACAGCTGTACGGAGGCGTTGGCATGGTGCAGCGAAAATAAGAATGCCCTTCGGAAGCTGAAGGTGCTTCTCTCCCATTTGACCCATCCTTTGACTCTGACCTTGCGGTAGAGCACGCTTGAGTTTGATTTGCGTCTTCAAGAATATATCGAGCTAGCTCGCGAACGAAGAACGACAGATGCCATCGTCTACGCCAAGAAGCACCTCATACCTTGGCAAGAAACGCACTTGACGCAAATTCAACAGGCCTCCGCTTTGCTCGCATTCCCACGAACTACAGCATGTAACCCGTACAGAGTGCGTCCAGCCATTATGACAGACATTGCTGAGCCTTTACCTCTCAAGCTAGAGACTGTACGACCTGAATCGGTGGTCAAACCTCGTCCAGTCGTTCCGCCTCGCGATTTTCAGCCTCAACACCTTGCCGTCTGAGCCCTTACTGCATCTTGCACTGTACGGCGGTTTATCCTCGCTCAAACTACCGACATGTTATGACAACAACATGAAAAACCGCGATTGTCCCGTCTGTGATCCTTGGCTTTGCAAGCTGGCAGAAGAAGTTCCATTCAGTCATCACGTTAATTCGACCATCGTCTGTCGCTTGAGTGGCAAAATTATGGACGAGGATAATGCGCCAATGGCGTTTCCTAATGGCTATGTTTATTCCAGGGAGGTAAGGTGTTCCCCCTCTCCAAAAGCGGATAGTTCCCAACTTGATCTTGCTTACTCATTACTCGGGACAACGTGCAGGCTTTGGAAGAGATGTCAGCACAAAACGACGGAAGAGTCAAGTGCCCTCGCACTCAGGACGAGTCCGAGTTCTTCAAGTTGAAAAAGGTGTTCATATCCTAATCCTGGCCTTCTTTCTTTACTCCGCACGACACTGTATTATCATACCCTCTTCACCCATCATTATCATTCACACACGTGATTGTCAAACCTCCAACAATTCCATCCACATGGCACATTCACGGCTTTCAACCACCGCGTGGCAATTGGCATTGGGACGCCAAATTCCTGTTTGCGACCACATAGTGACCACATGCGACATTTCCGGTGTGCTTCCGACGGCGGATGTCTATCAGAATCGGATCAGAAATCCGCAGCCAAACACCTCCGTGAGCTGCTGTATGCAGCAAGTGCGTACTTCGTACTTGGGAAGACTTCGCAAATGAGTGGTAAGGCACCAGACGCGCGACTCGAAATCACCGAGTACACCCACCGAGTCATCACTTGGCGCCACACTGTGGCTCGGCTATCAGTTTGAAGCACGAAGAATCGCGCATCTGTCGGGTGAGAATACCGTGACCCCTTGATCTTTTCAAGAGCCCGATCGATAGACTTGTAAGAGAAATTTCGGACCGTAAGTGACGAGCTGCTTTGGAAATCGCATAGCCGCTCCAACCTATGACATGTGCTTACAATCACTCAGCTGTATTCAAGCACCCACGAACGTTAGCCCTCTTCTTCAGTCGATGATAGCCGGGGTTTGATTGCGCGTCCGATCCCCGCAGCCATACTCGGTCCGACTGAAGGGCGTTCAGAAGGATGCACAACGTTGGAAATTGCGTCCCAAAATCGTGCCAGATTATCGATTATTACGGCGTCGCCCATTTGTCTCCCGCGCTCTTCGCCTTAGGCATTCTGGACCGCAAGCTGTGCAAATTGCGCCGAGAAAGAGACTGTGCAAGGACGGGCGCCCTCTTCTCACCACCATCATTTATTCAAAGGTTGGGTGTTTTATTGTAACAGACGTGTTGTTCCTAAGGTTACCACATGGCAACTCGTAGCAGTTAGATCTACCACACGATCGTCTCCACAGTGCCACTTCAGCTAGACTCAGAATGGGACAAGTGGCGGCATCAACGTACCACTAGGCCAATTCGGCTGTAGAACGCGCGCGTCGTACGCATCGCTGAACCGGAGAGTAATGCGACCCTAGTACCTTATCATGTTGTTGAGTTCGAACCCAGACGAGAAATCAGCGCAGTACGCAGCCGACGCAGTCATACGCAGTCTTTTGGGGGCGGGCGGCGTGGACTAGACCGCATCCCCTTTGCGCCCGCAGCGCCGTAGCAGTTCCAAGGACGACGCGCGGGGCCACTAGGCACCCGGCAGTGCTACTGATGACGGGTCCGTTCTCGATGGCTTGGAGATCAAGGTTCCGTCGCAGGGCGCTCCACGCCCCACGATATGACTCGTACCGACGGATAAACTCTGAGGCCGTTCTCACTCACCTCATCAGCATCTAACCGCGGCACCTCGGCGGATGAACGAATGACCTGACTGACTGTACGTGTGTTCTATTGGCCGCGTAAAGGTTTGTCCGAGGAAGAAAACACGTACGAGATGGCGAAGAAAAGGCTTCATCGGTGGGGCAGCTTGGCGTACACAGCCTTTCCGATGCGGTGATATGAAAAGAGTCACAAGACGCGTGGTGGTGTTTAGATAGTCAATTGGGAAACAAAAAAATGGTTCAAGCACGTACTATGCGGTGCCGAGCGTCCTGTCTGATCGTCCTAGGGGGACCATATGCGTACAGTAGTACCGGTATCCCGAGTCCGGAGGCCATTAAGGGCAATTGCTGTGCTCGTGGGATTAAGTGAGAGTGAAAAAGAGACCCCGCCCAGTCCGGATTTGGGGCCGCGTCAGAGTCTGTTTGCGCCCATACCGTTTGAAAGTTGTTTGCCGTTTGCCGACACTTATTCTTGACAATCACCCAACGGAGCATACGCATCTCTCCGTTGCTGACGCTGCACTAGTCATCTTCCATCATCGCCCGCTAAACCTAACCGCTCGTTGCAGTGTCCTCGATTACCTAGATTATGTCCGTACGCAGGAACGCCTTTTGATGCGTTCCGAAACCCTGGTCCGCGTGTGTCCTGGACGCCCGCTCGCTCGCTCACTTTACCATCTCTCCACCCCAACGTTTCATCATGCCTCAAGCGCCTCCAGATAACCCTCCGGCCAAGAAATACCTTGTATTTTATCATTTCATAAACCCAGCGATCAGTGGATTTGCGACAGTGATATGTCATGGGGAGCATAGCAAGTGTTCACCGCTGACTCGTTTTGGGCACCGTCTTGCAACTGGCATCATTCACCGGTAAGTCCTACCAGGTCCCTGGCGAGCGTTCCCACTCTGTCCAGGGTCCCTTAACTTCGTTTCGCAACTGACGCTCGCCGATATAATAGGTGGATTCATCACAGTTTCTATGCTAGTATTATCTCCTCCCGTAGCTGCTGGTTCTCTGTGGTACCACCACCAACACCCCCGTAGACGTCTATATCCTCGATCTACACGCACCAAACTTCTGTCTAGATATGAATTACCAACCGAACCCACATCACTATGTCACGGTGCCCCCGACCACGGGCGCAGAAAACATGCTTCAGTATGGTTACATCGGACTCACATTTGGATCGCACACCGAGTCCTTCTTTGCCTCGGTCCTCAAAGCATCTCCACGATACTTACAAGTGGGCTTCTCCGCACCTGGATGGCCGACAGCGTTTTACATAGACCCAATCAATAACATCGCCGTTCCCGCCAACGCGATGTCGGCGCGGGGCTATCTAATAATGGTTTTGGACTACAGGGCCGACCTCTCGAGGGGCACCATCGTCCCTCAGATCCCCTGGTTCCCCCAGACTCCCCGCGATGTGCGCAAATATGTGACGGATGCCGTCCTGCAGCTGCCCATCTTCCTTCGTCAAGACGACGGGTCGATCGGCATGCCGCTTTCGGACGTTGTCCATGGGAATTTCCGACGGCTTGTCGACTCGGTACGTCAGGTTAACGTGGGTGGACGAACGTCCGTTCACATTCGAATTAATGTGAGTATCCCTCTGGGGTGTGTCATTTTTTTTTCAAGCCATGCTCATTTCCGCGTCAACAGTGGCCCGGTTACAATGAGTGGAAACGCCAATTCCAAACGAGGGACGAGACGCCAAACCGTAACCCAATCACTATCGAGAAGTTTGTGCGACATATCGGCCGCTCAGTCGACAAGTTCATGAGTGTGAGTAGTCTACGTTTTTTTTTGGGGGGGGGGTTGCTATTTTTGTCGCATCCAGCTCATTAATCATGACTTTAGGGTGCTGTTTCGGAACTGCACCAAGGTGACCCTCGGTGGCGAATCGGGTTCAATGGAATCACCCGCAACGACGTCATTTTGGTCGGCGTTGTGCACGTCTCGTCGGGCAGCTGGATGCCCATCCTACAGCTCAATCGTCGACTAGAATACTAAGTTGACGCCCGAATTTCACGTGTCCGGTAATCAACGCCGTCTCCCCGCAGTCTTTAACAATGAGTCAAAATCTGTTTATGTGGATTCAATGTGGGCATCTGTGCCCTTGTATCATTACTGTACTGTACCTGCGCTCGTTCCTGGGCATCATTTATCAACGTACGCAATCGGATCACCTCGCCACAAACTATCACGCAACGGCTATCCCCGTCTATCCACACGTCAGCGCCTTGAGGGCGCTAAGCGTTTCCATCCTTTGCCCTACGAAGCAGATCACACCGTTCCACCCACTCACCCCTATATGTGCCTCATGTTATTTATTTCATACGATATATTTTCGCTAAATTGTCTTCGCTGCAGCTACTCGTACAATAAATCTTGATCTAATCGACATGCCTCCCATGCGGTCGCTCGAACTTTTCCTCAAGGCAAGGAACGTGTTCACTTGGAGCAGAAACTCAAATTATTGTCCGAGCACCTTGCAGTAAAAGCCCGCACTACATCTCCCTCATCTTGGCATCCGGTCTGACCCCGTGTCCGTGTTCTGAGTTCCCCTTCTCCTTTTCCTGAGATTTTTCCATGTTCCATGCTCGGCGTAGATATTGCACAACCAAGTTTGCCCGTCGGCGTTCGACGGTGACCCTGTCGTGTTCTGCATAGCGCTCGATAAAGTACGTAAAAGGTGGTGCAGGTGATGATCGCACGAGAGGGCGTAACGGGTGGCAGCTCGACTTGGTTGGGAGGGGGGAGGCAGAGTGATGGATCGCCGACGACACGTGCGCAGTATGATTCAAAGTACAAGAGTAGTGAGTGCAGGGCAGGCCGGGGTAGTTCCAGCTTACAGGTTGACAGGTTTTGTGCTCCGCTTGAACGAAGATCGGCTGTCTGGACTTAGGTTCATATCTGGCTCTTTAATGGACAGATCTGGGGCAAAGGGAAGTAGCCACTCGGTCGGGACTTGGATGGAGAGGGGTCGAGTATGTAAAGATGGGTACGCTGTAATATAGTACAGTATCATGTGTGGTATCATGTACCCGTACGCGGTCAGGCGGAGACGGTTCTAGCCCTCCGAGTCCCCTTATGGTCTCGCTCACGCTATCGACTTGATCTCAGATTTCCATTCTTTTGACTGCACCCTTCCACATTGGCATCCTTCATCCATCGTGCCTCGCCTCGCGCCTTTGGAAGATCGAAGGCTGGGTAACTATCACATCAGCTCGCCACGAACATCTAAACCTACACAAAAAAAGGCACAAGAAAACAAAATGAGATCCCAGGATTCCCCCGCCGCGTAACGCAACCAAAAGTTGGGAGAAGTTTCTTCGTCATCCATCCCCGCCGATTCCAGGCCAGGCCCTGCCAAATAGAATAAAAAAAGTTGAAAAATAAAAATAAATCGGTCCAATCGGTTTCATTAGACACCCCCATTTCACTTTTCTGGACTCGGGTGACGCGATGGAGAAAAATCTGGCATCTTCGGCCAATGGGCTGGCCCCGTCCACCTACCACTCCAGGACGTCCACGCCATGCAAACGCCCAGTCCACTCGCCCATACCCTCCCACCAACCGGTCCTCTTCCACGCTTCACCCGGCGCTCTCTTTTCCTAATTTTATAAAAACCCTAAACAGTGGCGCTTGGGCTGAGGCGAGGTCCTTTATCTCCCTATCTCCGTCGTCGCCGTTTCCCCAACCTCGAATCGTTTGCCTGCATTTACGCTAGTCGTGGTAGGGCTGGGCTTGCACCCTATTCCGAGTTTGTGCCATCACACTAAGGCAGGCAAAGTCCACGGCCGTTATTTCTTTTCGGATCCTTTGCCTTTTTCTCGCCTTGACCCCTCATCATCCTCTTGCTCCATCCGCTTCGACTCAAACACCCTCCACTGCGCGTTCTTTCCTTCCTCTCTTCCTCCCCCAACTTCCTCCCCCCCCCAGCCCCCCCCCCCTCTCTCACAATATTAATATTGTTTGCCATGACGGCGCGACGATCAACTACCTACCAGATCCGTCCACCACCGAAGGAGGTCTTTCCGGAATCGACGCTCAGCCCTGGTGGCCTGCAGCTCACGACTTTGTTTTGGGATACGGGAATCTTATTTCATCAAGGCTCGCACGCAGGTGCTAGAGTCGGCAATAACTTCGAGGTATTCGGTTGTATCATGACGCGTGTGTTTTTTCCCCCCCCTGTGAGTTCGACGGTCAGGCCGTGCTGATCGTTGGGACCGTCGTTCACAGATGTGAGTACCAAATCTAACGCGGTGAGTTCTCCGTTTCCAAAAATCGCCCTCCCCCCCTTCCCCTGTGACGCCTCGACTACCTGATCAGGACGAGCATAATGTGCTGATCTACCACCCCTTCTTTAGCCTCCCCACCCCACATATTGGCGGCGCATCCCTTCCCCAGGGGGTTCCTTCTCGCTCAGCCCGATCACCGCATTCGCCACGGCTGCCCACCAAGGCGGGGCTATCCGCGTAGGACGACATCATCACCCGTTTGCTCGGAACCTGAACCCATCATCTCACACCCCGTTGGGCCCCCCACACCCACACACGATAGGGGGGGCGCCCAGCGAGTGTTTTCCACCGGGGCGTATCCACTTAGCGGGCAACTTGAAGCACGATAATGATCAGCTGCTGGCGTCTTCTGAAAATGCTGTGCGCCACGCACCCGAGGCGGGTCTAGGGCCAGTCCAGAACGGTACGGCACCTGGATCGTCCATCGACAGACAAGCGAGTTATTACCGCGGCGCCGGACACCCCAGCGCCCCGATGGGCAATTCCGCTCCCCAGGGCCATAACGCCAATCGCATTCACCAGTTCCAGAACGCCACGACCCAGTCCACGGGGCACGATCGGACAGGTGTCGGTGGCGGGCGTGGCAATAACATCGATGCGGGCGACAGGCACGGCGGCGTTCTTCCACCACTTACAGCGGAACAACTGATGGTCGAGCCCATATGTGAGCGGGAAAAATTCACCCCATGTTTCGAGGTGACCTCGCACTCACGGCAGACTCTCTCTAAACAGCCTAGGGTCCGCTGAAACCTTCGGCGTCAGCCAACGCTAACGAGGGGGCTCAGGAGTGGAAGGGCGGCCACCGATCATTCCAGGGGCGTTTTACGCGTTGCAGTAGGGATCCTTGATGGATCACGGAGACAGTCGTTTCACGCAGAGTATCATATTGAATACGTTGTTGCGTGTTGTCACGTAGCTCACGATACGTAGCACGATAGCAGAAATTCAGTGGGGGGTTGAATCGCGATTGCAATTATAGTACTATCAAGTCTAGGCGTTAGAACGGCAGCTTCTGCGTCTTCTTCAACATATTGGACCTTCTTGCCAGCGGCAACGGCTTGCCCTTGGCACGGTACTAAAACAAGAAAGAAATAGGGAGGGGGAAACACCGTCAGCCAAAAAAAAAACAAAGACCGAGAAGCTAGGGAAGGGAAGAGAGCGTTTGAAACGTACCGCTTTGAAACGCTGCACTCGCTTGTCCATGTCGCGACACAACATCTTGGTACGGGCGACGCGCCGCTCGCGCTCGCGCTCCCATTTGTGCCCTTTGAACATCCTCTTCTTCCCCGCGTAAAGACGGTTCCCGACGTCCGCGCCCGCAACGCTGCGCGAGCGCACCGTCCCGACCCACTCTACAGACCTGGTCGTCCACGCATCGTCGACAACAACAGCATCAGCATCAGCGTCCTCCGAATCTAATCCCCGTGCCCGTCCCTGCTCCCTCCGCACACTCACCAACCCACTCGCGACCGCGACCGCCTCCTCCCGCTTCTCCCGTTCCTGTTCCTGTTCCGCCGGAAGCGCCGGGACCGACAGAGCGGACGGGGGGACCGCCCCCGACGCCGACGCCACTAGCTGCGCCTCGCCCATTTTCGGACCTGGAGGCAGGAGGTGGAGCGTCCCGCTCTTGCGCGCGTGTTTGATGAGGTCTGCCTGGCGACGGAGGGAATACTTTGCCGGGGCCCACCGCCCAGACTTTGGATTTTTGTGCGGCACGAATGGGTTGTTGAGGACGATGGAAGCAGCAGCAGCACCAGTAGCAGCAAGGGCGTCGCTACCGCTCCCTCGAGTAGTGGTGGTAGGCGGTGGTGGTAATGGTGGTGGTTGTGCCGCCAGCGGCGTCGATGCGAGCGGTCGCTGGGGTTGATTTGAAGCGGAGGCGGTGACCGCTGGAGGGATTCGGGTTTTCGGGGACGCGATTAGCAGCTCGTGTAGACGAAACCGCTTGATCGCGTGAAGAGATTGGGACATGTTTTCGTTGTCCTTTTTCTTAATTTGAAGGGACGGCCCACCGACAACGGCGACAGCAAAATGGCGAGCGTCAACTTCTACGATCACGTGGATATATCTGTTTTACGTAAATGACCAGCTGATCATCATATGATCATCGTGGTGACTTCAAGTTACAGTTCAGTTCAGAGTTTACAGCACGACCACCCCGTCATCGAACGGCGCCATACAGCTTCCAACTCGGATCTCATATCTTTATCAGAAGCCGTTACAACCTATCTATCTATCTTATCCAGAAACTACTCCCCCCTTCCTTTCCACGATCGTGCAGGTGAACCATGATAGGTGGTCACCAGGCTTCTCCAAATCGCTGATCTAGGCACAGTACTACTGTAGTTCCAGCGAAACGATCGAAATCCATCTAACAGCTGTTCAGTTGCCTCCCCCGTTGATGCTGCTGCTAATATTAGGGCTTCTGTGAACCCGGCAGCAATTCGCGTTTCGAAGCCGCAACAGCGCAACAGCTGCAGTGGAGAGATAAGAACACCAGAAGGGCATGGATTTAAAAGAAAAGGGGGGGCTACCCTTGCGCGATCAAAACGGTGCCGCCAATTGTCCCCGATTTAGTCTTTATTATAATCAGTCCGCGGAGGAGCAGGGAGGTTTAGATCGTTTATAGATCGTTTAGAGGTCGCGATGACGTGGAGTCTACTGCGGCGAGTGATATAAAAAGCCACATGAGCGCGGCACCCGTCATCGGGGCGTTCTCGTTATATCTTTGGGTTTTGCTGCTTTCCTAAAATATAAAAATAAGGGGACCCTCGATGATTCAATGAGTTTCTCCATGGAATGCGGGGGAGGGCGGATAAGGGTGATACTCCATCGAACATCGAACGCACCGCAACCACACGCCTCTATTGCGTCACAGGAATCCAAATTCGGGTTTGAGAAGGCAGTACGCCGGTCGCGCTCGAGTAGGTATCTAATATCCGTGTCCACAACCCCCACCCACACACGCCGCCATACCTCCACAACGCGTACAAAGCAAGCAAGTGGCAAGAAGAATCGAAGATCCGCTCGAGTCGTGCTGACTCGTGCAATGACGACTGGATCCTCCCCGACTACGCGCGCACGCACACACCATGAAGTGCGCAGGTAGTACTCCCAGCTTGGGCCACCCGCTTTTCCCCCGCCCCCCCATTTCCCACCAAGTTTGGAGCAGCGAACAAGGACCGACGACGCGCGATTCCGGCCTGTTCTTGCTGCAGCTGTGCCCATACCGCACGGACAAATATGCCTACGACAGTACAGGCGAACCCTCCACACACGCAACGACGTTGGGTGCTACTGCCGCCGTAGATCCAAACTTCCCGGGCCGATTTGACGTCCAAGCCCTCTTGCAGGGACGGCCCAAAATGGGCGCCTACCTCCCCGCCGGCCAAAGCAAAAGGAAGGACGGACCCCTTCAAGAAACGCCCCCCCCCCTTTCACAAGCCACCCAGGTGAATGCGTCCTGGACAAAGTCATACAGAGAAAAAGGACCCGTGGGGGCTGAGAATTTGAGGAGGGTGGGGGGGGGAGGGGCAGACAAGGACAAGGGATGATCGATGATTCAGGGAGGTCCCCGCAGATGGTGTCCCCGCATGGAGTGAATGTCCTCCGGTACTGTATCATAATGTTAAAATTAGCATGGGTGGAAAACGCACCCCCAAGCAGTGGCTCGAGACTTTTGCAGCTGCTTGCTGCGGTGCTAGGAACCGTGGAGGTACGGAAGTACGGCGCAGGCGGACCACTCCAGCTGCGGCCAGCTGGCGGTTAACTAACCATCACTCTAACACATCATGCAAGCTTTTCACCCCTGTGTGCCAGTGGCGTTGCGGGTTGCGGAATGTGGCGGCGGCCGTGACAGTTGAGTTTAAGGGTACCGCGCACAGTACAGTAAGGGGCGCGTCCGCAGTTTTTTTTTGCAGGAGGAAGGAAGGGGCAAGGGGCTATTAGACAGTTATTAGACTTTCGAAGCAGGCAGGGCAGGCAGGGGTGGGATCGCACTGTCGGGGGAAAGCGAATGTGACGTCCGTCTGAGACGGAAGCGAGGAATTGGCGATTCAGTACAGTAGTCCCCGTAAGCAGTCCTAAACCTTGTATTGTACTACTGTAGCCGCGCCTACAGTACTGGTACTAGCACCTGTTATATGCCATGAAATACTGAACATGTCGACGCAGAGGCGAGCGACATTCGTTGTCGGGTTCTGTGGATGTCGACCACAGGACGGTCAACGATGCCAACCCGACGAATTTCATTGGCAAAAACCGCACAAGACGTCAACGAATAACAAACGCCAACATTTACCAGGGCGTATACTCATTGTTCGTTCCCGTTTTATGTACAGCCACCAGCCGACACAGCACAGCCAACTACAAAAGGCGTCGACAAATCGAATGTATTGGGGTTGACAACATCCGTCATGGTCTAGTCGACACGCATGCACAACCTGAACATCGCAAAGGGCAGTAGCCACAGCGGTCCCTAAACTCGTACCTAGCTGGGGCAATCGCAAACAAGGGTAAGGCACAGTGAATGTAGAAAGGAATGGGAATGGTCAGGGGAATGGGAATTGAAAGTCGGGTAATCCCCTGTGTGGTTGACAGCACGGTAGTTAAACATCAGAATATATAGATAAGACAAGTCACGTGCCGCCAACCTCAATGAAGACAAATGGATGCACCAAAAAAAAACTGAGAAGCCAATGGGGGAGTGTACACAGAAAAAAAAGGACCTTACGTTCACGATTGCGTCATGATGCTAGGAAAGTGGTGGCGAGAAGAGACACTGGCTGCCCAATCGAGTTCAACTCATCGTTGGGAAATAGGAACCGGTCCTCGTTGGGTTGCTGTTGGCGCAGGGCCAGGGTATTGTCGTGACGGTGTAGTTGTGCCTGGAGTGCCCCCATTTTGTCTTGCGACAGGCTGTCCATTAGTTTGATAGACTGGCTGACGTGGAGGAACGGGCTGAGGGTTGCGCAGTGCAGAGGCGGGCTGTGGCTGTGGCTGCTGCTGCTGATGTTGTTGCTGCTGCTCTGGCTGTGGCGGCTGCTGAGGGGTCTTTTGGTCTGTAGGCTCATCTATAGCGCTCGGCGCGACATATAGGCCTTTGTCAATGTACTGGGGAATCGGTTGAATCTCCGTGCCCAGTTCTTGTTCAATTCTGTAAAGATTGAAGCGATCCTCATATGTCACAAGGTTAATGGCGAGACCCAGATGTCCAAAGCGTCCGGATCGACCAATTCTGTGAAGATAGGTCTCAGAGTTCTTCGGGAAATCAAAATTGATGACGACGTTGACGGCTTGGATGTCGATACCTCGAGTGAGTAGATCCGAACAAACGAGGTTTCGGCAGACACCATTGCGGAAGTCGTGGAAGACGCGGTTACGATGCGATTGAAGCATCTTCGCGTGAGAATAGAAACATGAGTAGCCTAGCTCAGTGACTTTCTTAGCCAGGAGCTCGACACGATTTGTTGAGTTACAAAAAATTATAGACTGATTGATTTGTAGCTTCAGAAACGGATATCAGTCTAAGCCAATGGGACTAGTAGACGCCGATCAAACCTTAGAGAAGAGAGTGTTGAGACAATGGACCTTCTGTCGCTCCTCGACATAGGCATAGTATTGAGTAACCCCGCGCAATGTAAGTTCATCCATGAGATTAATTTCATGTGGAGTGTTCATATGTTTGTCCTGTTTTTGAAGATCAACTTGTGTTTCATAAGCCACGGTGAATAATGGCGCACCTTGAAATCTTTTACGATAAGAGGGAAGGTAGCGGAAAAGAGCATGACTTGACGGGTCTTGGGGAGGAATGAGAGGAGCTGCTCCATGACGGGAGAGAATTCGGGTGAAAGAAGTTTATCGGCTTCGTCCATGACGAAAACGGGACATTCACTGAGATCGGCGATATTTTTACCAGCGAGGTCGAGAATACGACCTGGTGTGCCAACGAGGACATGCACGGAGTCGGAGAGACGGAGAATATCATCTTTTAATGTTGTACCGCCGGTGGTAACCATGACTTGGATGTTCATATGTTTGCCGAGGGTTTTGCAGACCTGGCTGGTTTGCAAAGCGAGTTCACGTGTGGGGACGAGGAGGAGGGCTTGAATTTTGGCCTTGCTGACGTCGATTTGTTGTAAAGCAGGGATGACAAAGGCGGCGGTCTTTCCGGTGCCATTCTTTGCACGGGCGAGGATGTCGCGTTTGGATAGAGCGATTGGGATGGCTTCTTCCTGGATTGGGGAAGGCTTTTCAAAGCCGGCTTCGAATATGCCCATGAGAAGTTCGCGGCGGAGGAACATGTCCTCAAAGTCCAGACCCTTGGTGGCCTTGACGTCGTCTGTTTGTGGGCGGTCATCGCGTGGAGGAGGGCGGAGTCCAGCACGCCAGTTATCGGGGGGACTTGAGAGGGTAAGGGTGAGGGCGGAAGAAGATTGAAGGGTGAATGAAACTCACGGTGCTGTGGAGGAAGAGCGCGTTGATTGAGACATTTGATATATATTGGAGAGGGTAGGCTAGGAATAGCGAGGAGGTGTGACGATGATGAGGGTGTCGAGATTGAGATATTTTTCGGTTTTCGCGAGTTGCTGAATAAGCGGCGTGGGAGTCAAAAAATAAGATTTTTTGGGGGGGAAATGGAAATGTGCGAGATTGCTGTCTTGTTTGCTTGCTTGCTCGCTCATGCAGTCGCCGTCGGCAACATCAACACTCTTTCCGATTCAATCCGCCGATAAACCAACAATGGTCCCACCGTTTTCGAGACCGTACCGCGCGGTGTTTGATTGGCGATGGTTGAACCCGACGGTTTTCCGTGCCTGTTATCGTCAAAATTGGATTAGCCTGCTTTCTTTGTCCGATCCCTAAAAGGAGCGCTCGCTGGCCCTGCATGCCCCTTCCGTGGTGTCCGTCCCAGGCTCCTGACGTGTTGTGCTCGTCCCTCAAGGTCAGCTTTTGCCCATCGTTCTCCTCATTGCCCTCTTTCGCTGACAGACCATCTTGCTTTCATTCCAGCACGCTACCGTATTTTCCGGACCCACCCGTCTCTTTACAACACTCCTACTCCTTCACACTCTTTCGATAACACGCTCCTTACTCATGTTTACCCCTCCTCCCTCACCGTTTCCCCCATCCTTTCACATTTCAACTCCTCCCGTATCATCCTCCTCTCCTTCTTCGACATCGACTCCTCAGCAATTTCTCACTCCAGGTCCCATCCTCTCGTTGCCTCCGCCGAAGCATGGTCGCCTCAGAAGACAACAAGAGACAAGCGCGACCATTCAGGATCATAAAAGTCGAATAGCATGGTGGACTGGGTTGATGGTCATCATCGTTCCTCTCATGCTTGTCGTGATCACGTTCTTGAAGCGTTCTGCCTCGCATCCTTTCCTCTTGGACTTACTAGTTGGCCCTTCCCCAGGGCCTCGTGTCCTCTTGTCCACAAGGACTGACGAGGCTGGACACCTAGCGCTCGCGCTACACCGGCGACAGTCCGGTGCAATCACGATGTCGTCGGCTGTACCAACCACATCTGGCACGGATATAGTCTTCCCATCGGTGACTACGGTGACTACCCCCACTAGCACCCCTGGACCTTCTCAGACCGTTCCTACGATTCCGTCATCACCTCCCGTGCTTCCCACACCATTCCCTCAGCCGTTCGACACGACGCTGGGTAGCAACTTCACGACAAATTCATGTCAGACATTTTTCACAAACATGACACAATCCCCCCCATTTCGCCAATGCCGACCGTTCTCCTTCCTATCCCAGACATCCTCTGCATTCTTGGAGGTCAGTGGCATTCTTAACTCCGTCGGCTGTTCATTTCTATGCGGACATTGATCCGGTTCTTCTCCAATTTACTCTCAGGCACAGTCAAATCTCACGCAACTCAACATTGATATTTGGGGCACTTGTAACACTCCCGTGGATGCCGATCAGTGCGCAGCCAACATGGGATGGTTCACAACAGCGTTGTTGGACGCATGTTCCCAAGAAAAGAGTGATAACAGTCAGTTGGTAATGCAGACGCTTGCCAGTACGTTGCGTTCGATGTTTAATCGGCCGATTCTGGCACTCATGTTGGTCGCCCGTTGCCTTGACAGGTTTGCAATCGTACTCCCTGATGCGACAGGTGGCCTGCCTGGCAGATCAGAATACGTCTACCTATTGCTACGTCGAGGCCGCCGGTAGCTCAAACCCGTCGGACTTATATTTCTATTCACTGCCGTTTGGGATCCCCCTCCCGAACAATACTAATATGTCATGTTCTGGCTGCACCAAGAACGTGATGGCTTTATTCGCAGCGAATGCAAGTGAGACGGAAGGCCTGGAAGAGACGTACAACTCTGCGGCGTATTTCGCAGCTTCCAAATGTGGCTCGACCTATGTCCTCACTCAATCGGCTAGTACGTCGTCGTCGTCCGCGCTGCCTTGGTTTTGGGGCCGTCCACCAACTGGCTGGACAACTGTGATGACGCTCTGCGTTCTTTTAATGGGGCTATTATAAGTTATTGGAATACCGGGCGGAGGTCATGTGCAGGTCATCTCTATTCTCTACATATCTTTCTTTACCTCTCTGGGCACATTTTGATTTGTCGCACATTTTTATACCTATGCCGTGAGGAACCACTATTTTATAATCACATTGACAAGTTTCCAAGCTCTGGCATTTGGTGTTGAGTCGTGACGCGTGACGTGATCACGATCCCTTCCTGGGTCAGTGGACCCGAACGATCTCTCCGCTCTCAGTCATGGTCCACTTCTTTTCTCACTCCAGTCATCTCCTTGCAAGGTCTGTTATTTAACAAGCAGCTCATCAACTAAGGTCAGCGCCCGTAGCGACCGGAACTACTTTGTCGCCGAGCTTTAGGCGCCCGCCGACCGCCCCGAACACTCGCTTACATCGTACGATAAAGAAAGACACTTCTCAACAACAAAGACACACTTCTCAATTCGCCGCGTGTACACCCTACTGTGCTACCCCAGCCCCCAATGCCCCGCCTGCGTGCTGTAGCTGGACCATCTTTGAACGAGCTCGTGCCAATCTCGGTCAACTCTGACGTACCACACAATATTGTCTCGGACGCCTTCGAGGGGCAGATTCTTACATATATTAAAGGCTTCACGGATAGGGAAGGAAACGTCTTACAAAGCGAATATTTCCATCGGGAGGATCGTAAAGGCATCACTTGGAGCATACAGGTCCAAGGTACGCTGCTCGACCGAGACCCCCCATTTCCCCTAGCCCCCTCTAGGCTTCTCACACTCATACTGACGTGCGACGTTGCGTCTTCAGGACGCTTCCTTCGCCCCATCTCTGCGGATGATGTACTCTTCGGAAACACGTTCGACCGTCCCCTGAAATTGCCCTGGGGCTCGGGCGCAGCGCTCAAATTCATGCAGTAAGCTACCCTTCTTTGATCCCCTTCTCCACCCGCAGATCGCAGTGCCAACTGACGTCACGACTTTCCTTCGCCATCTCAAGTTTTATTGACCCGACACTAGAACACGACCTTTCGTCGAGCACGAAGCCATGGGCGCTTTCTCCGCTCGTTTCAACGATGCCGCACCTCGCTCACAAACGTGTGCCTGTCGCGTCTCGATCCCCCTCGCCCTTGCCCTCGCCTGTAACGCCTCGACCTGGCTCCCAGCAGCAGCAGCCGTCAGAGCCCCCGATTGACCGTAAGGCCTGGCCGCCCTTTCCGTCTGTGCAGTCGCTCTCCGACGACACGGCTCAGCTGCACCTCACTCTTAGAAGCCCATCGCCCTCACATTCGCCCTCGCCCACACCGCCGTCGCTTCTCTCGCATTGCCCCTCTTCGCCCTCAGGTCAAGCCACTCCTGATTCTGACAACCCTGTGTCCACGACAGTGATGGAATCGTTCGACCCTGGCAACGGAAGTCTCGCTCTCGCGCCGCCCCCTGAGTCATACGTGACGGACAAAACACGTTTCAAGAACAACCACCTATCCGCCTCGTCCCTCGCGTCACTGTTGTCTGCGAATCACGAAGACAAAAAGGGGCGCAAGGAGCGTAAACGCACGGAGAAATCTTCGAAACACCAGCAGGCTCTGCAGGAGCTACGCACGGCAGAACGTCGGCGCGCCTATTTTCGCGACACGTCCCATCGACAAGAACTCGTTTTTGGGCCTGAGGTACGCGCCTTTTTCTCCCACTCCCACGCACCACCCCACTTCCTTCTCCGCCCACAATCAAATCAAACTTCTTCAAGCGTGGATTGTTTGTTGAACCTTGTGCCCTATTAGGACGTATTCACAATCGACTTTTGCTACGGCTTTATCCAGTTCACGCCGACGCTGTCGCTGCAGCTGCCCGGCGGCATCTCGTTCGACCTGATGCATTATTGGGATGGTCAGCCCGTCCGCTTCATGTGCTGTGAGCGCAAGCGAGGTGGCGAGGGCGACAGTGAGGGTGAAGAGGGCGATGCAGACCCGGACGTCCCATGGGGCCGTGTGCTATGGTGCGTGGCGATCGAACTCGTCCCAGACGAGGAGCCGCAGCCGTAGTCTGTGTCCCGTACAGCCAGTACCGCGACCAGCTGGGCTGGTGCCATTATCATTCAAGCGGTGGCGAGGATGGTGGGAATTAGCCCTGCCCCTTGCCTTCGAGAGGTGAGTGAGTGGTTGTAACGGGTAATGATGTGGCGAACGTCCTACAGGTGCATGAGGATATAGAACTCTATACAGCATTTACAGGGCCGGGTGTACCAGTGGACGTTTTAGACTCACTTTCCGATTCCATATTATCGCACGAAATATTTTTGTAGCATCCCAGTGTAGTATTTTTTATTTTAACGTAGAGTCGCATCGGTGCATAGATCTGCAATTACGTTACTGTGATTATTCTACATCGGCGCATGTGATTTTTGCTCACCATTTGACATTTGACATTGACATTTTGGGTTGTACTTGGGTCACGGGTCGTGTGCCACTCATAACCCACATTGTTCCCGTCCGAACCCAGTGTCTTTCCACTCAACTAAACTTCCTTCCCAGCGAGCAAACAGCCAAGACTAGGGTGGTAGTGTGGTAATCCGAGTAGAAGCCTACTCAACTCCGAGAAGCGAAGGTGGGGGCGGTCGGTGTCACATGGGTGCTGCACATGGGGCACATGCACAGATACACGGGGCTGTCAATGAGAGAGACAATGGACATAATTCGACACTTGTAAAAGGTATAGTCAAGTTCCGTCGGAATGGAGTGTGGGTTTTCAATTTGTCTCTCGTCTCGTCTCGGACGGACAGTCCAGGCTTCGAGCTGGCAGCGGTCGGTGCTTGTTCGGTTCGTTTTGTGTGCATTTTTGTGGTTCTACACTGCGTATACCATCTCATCATATCATACGGTACCGATGCAAGAAGTTGGATCGCAGCCGCAGCCGCAGCCGCAATCACCATCATTCAACCATACCATCAACCGCAACCGCAGGCGCAGGCAGACAACTCAAACCACGCAGCACTGCCTGCAGCACTTGCCTTGCCGCCGGGACCGACTGTCGAATTGAAATGATGCGTAAAAGAGATTTGGTAAGACCGGACGGGATTCTGGTTCTGGTTCTGTTCCGATTCGGAGAGGTGGTGGATTGGAGAACGTGTGACATGATTGCATGCGTGGATGACGAATTGACGAATGATGAACGACGAACGAACGATCGCTGCCGCGTTGAGTTTCTTTCGAAAACAACACCGTCGCCGTCCCTGCTTCGTACCCGACCCGGGTCCATCCGACTGTCTGTAGGTTTGTCTTTGTCGAACGTCGAACGTCGCGGTAGAATGTTTTTATCGGAGCCATGTTCCATGTTGGGAACATTCGGGTCGGGACGGGGGGAAGTGGCGCAACGCACAGATAAGCGGCAATATGTTTTTGTTGTGTGTAGTAGTAAGCAAGGGACGGATGTTTCGTAAGTCGGGCGTATGAAGTGGCCGCCATTTGGAAAAACACAGAACGATGCTTAGTTAGCCGACATTGCTTAGCCACCAGATGAGATAATCGATGACTCGGACTCGGAGCGAGCAATTAATGTAGTTCGGATGCGCGACGCGTATTTCACACTGTACATGTAGTGCCGGAGGCGCACACGCGTCTCGTAATCGTACAAAGGACACTCTACATATTTTACATATTAGCTGTACCGAGTAACTACAACAAAAGAAGAAATCGACGAGATCGACGAGACCTTAAATATTATATGGTGGAAGTAAAACGTGCGAGTGATATCAGGCAGATACTGTATGTGTGGTGAGCGTGTACGTTGCGAAAGAGATTATGTACCTATGTATGTAGGCAGTACTGTAGAAATGAGCATGGCATCAAGCAGGCGTCTCGTATAACATCAGCGCGGCAAAAGTGGATCGGGACAAGTTTACTGCCGCAAGCACTTGATGAGCTTGTTCACGCCATCGAGACCGAAGCCATCCTCGGCAGGATAGCAGACATACATCGGCATGTGCTGCGAGTGGAACTTGTTCTGCAAAAGAAGGCAAGTGTGTCAGAAACGGCATGATCTCGGTTGAGTGAGAGGAATGAGCACGGAAACGCACCCGGAAGTCGCCACGTCGGGTGAGACCGGTGAGACCGATCACCTTGTTGTACGTCTTGCTGAGCCAGGTGATCTTCCAGCCGCTCAGATTGTCGACGGGCGTGAGTGAGTCGGACGCCGTGATACCGAACGTGACGGCGACGCCACCGCGCGGCGTACCATGACTGGAGCTGGAGGATGGCGTCGACTTGCCCGAAGAGGAGGAGCTGTCGGACCGCGAGGGCGAACCGGAACGGCTAGAGTCGACGCTCTCCGAGCGAGAGTGACTCGTGTTCTCCCCGATCTTGCCGGAAACTTCGAGGCCCGTCTTCGTCCACACGAGCGTGCCATCTTCCGACTTGCGATCTGACTCCTCATCGCTCGAGGTGCCTTCGTCCTGAATGTCCGACATGGCACGGTAAATGATCGTTTCGGAGGTACCGCGGGGCGCATTCGGGAAAGACACCGCGTTCTTGATCTGGTACTGGTTGCGGTGAATGCTGGTGAGGACGAGGATGCCGACAATGTTGGAACCCTTCTCGGCAATCCAATATCGCCGGTGCTCAAAGTCGAGCCAGGGCTGGAACGACGTCTGCGTGCGAGGCGAAATAGCATATCAGCGTCACGAAAGTTTTTCGGAGGGCGGTTCGAGTCTAGACTTACGGATGCGATCTGGATGCCGGTCTTGCTCTTTTTCCAGTTGGCGATGCCTTCCTCAACCTGACGCTTCATCGCGTCGGACCACTGGTCGGCCTGGACCTCGCGGACTTGAACGTTCTCGCGCTCGGCCCGGCGAAGGTTCTTCTTGAAATCCTTGACTTCGGATCCTCCACCGTGGGAGTGAGCGAGCTCGACGACCGAGCGCGGGTCCAGGAAGTCCTCGACGATGCAGCTGAGCGCACTCCATCCAAACTTGGAGCCTACGCCACCGAGCACCTGCTCCATCTGACCGTCGACGCAAAGCCAGATCGGGCGGAGCTTTTGAGACCTGGCCCACTCGATGAAGGCGGCGCACGTCGCTTCTAGGGCAGCCGGATCGGAAACTATCGGATTACCCCAGGCGAAGACGAAAGGATCGGATCGGAGGTATCCCTGGACGGGAGGGAAGGAGGATTTGGGGATGGGAACGGAGGGACGCCAAATCTTGTAACGAGCGAACTCGAGCCATGATGTGGCGGAAGAGGAACCGTACCGGGCAATCAGATCAGCGACACCGGCCTTGTCACCAGTAGCTTTGTCTCCCTCGACATCGGCGGCTTGTTGAGGGGAAGAGGTGGAAGGTTGCTGGAAATCGAAGTCCTCGTTGTCCTCTGCCTCTTGGCCAGTGGAGTTGGGTGCTGCGGGCTGAGGAACGGAAGGTTCCTCGGGCTGTGCACGACGGACGGGGTAGATGGTGCTGGTGGGTGCGACGGTAGGACCTTTAGGCATATCGGAGGGGCGCCAGTAGTCGTTAAGTTTTGTGAAGCTAGCGTTGATGGCAGAAGTGTCGAGAGGGATGCGAGAGAGGAGGGTTGCCATTGCGGATAAGGATAAAGGTTGAGATTAAGTCCAGGAACTGGTACAGGGGACGCGGACGGATAGGCGGGCTCAAGTGTGGAGTATGGAGCATAATGGAGGTGGACACCAGCCTTATATGTGTGGGGCAATGACCCAGACCCTACCTGAACCGGTAGCATCTCGCCACTGAAGTGCCAAGACATTCTGGCTGGAGGGAACCGGGCTGAGTGGTGAGAGGATCGGACCAAGCCAAGGAACAGACGCACGACTAAGCTGCGTGGATGAACACAAAGCAGCTGACTCATGCATTACAGTGGCGGAATAGTCACACACACAACTCTCCTTCTCGGTCCCGCACTGATCCCCGAACCGGACTGCCCGGTTTTACCCGGAGCACATTACGAGATGATGATAACACAGGATATCACCACCTCTTTCTCTTCGGAGTTAGGAGTTAGACATTGTCAATTGTCAAACAACCTTAGTCCAGCGGGAGTTGATTGTGACTGATATCACTCGCCACTCGCCACGTGGCCATCCATCACAGTCGGCGCAATTGTCAGAGGAGAGGAGCATGGATGTGGCTGGGGAGCGGCCGTGGAGATGGACGAGCATCACATAATCAGAATGACATCTCCCAGCACGTGATATAGTGATCACGTGAGGTGATTAAACGCCAGACGCCAGGCAAGGATTCAATATTCGGATACACCATCCCACATTGTCAGAATAGAACAAAGTTATAACTGTGTTCTCCCACAACACAATGCCTAACCGTCCCCCACAACCCCTGGGTTGATGGCTGACAAAACCAGCACCAACTGGCAGTCTACAGACAACTGCAGGCTGCGTGTCTCATGCATATTACACCCAGACCCCACACTAGCACGCTTCCAAACCACTATGCTAGGGGGCTCCTTGAACCACAACAAGTCAGGGCAAGGAATCAAAATGACACACATCCCCCCACATCGATAAAATAGAACAAACGTATAGAGGTGCGGTGGTTTGGGAGTATGTGTGGGGGGTTATTGAGCGGAAGGGGGGGATGGTTATCTGTAGACAGCCAGAGGGTGTTGGTCATTTGGCCAAAACAGAGGTTGTAGAGGCCCACCCACCGGTAGTGTTGCCGGAGAGTTGAGTTGAGTTGAGTCGAGTTGAACTCTGGGCCAACTCCGTGCACAGAGTTGCACCTGAGTCAACTCCGTAGTTAGGAACGAGTTGGCAGGCACGGCCCGGGAGCATCCA
>Ga0307510_10000182_pt1 | contig 53948 bp, 28 predicted proteins | sample 12_EM_MG_FD_207224 | JGI IMG/M metagenome (GOLD analysis project Ga0307510, IMG submission 207224) | Populus trichocarpa ectomycorrhiza microbial communities from riparian zone in the Pacific Northwest, United States - 12_EM | ecosystem: Host-associated > Plants > Roots > Unclassified | place... | reverse complement strand
TTAAAATATTTTTTTTTTTAAAAAAAAAAAAGTGTTTTCCCATGAGCTCTCAAAACATTTTCCTCCTGGGAAGAAACGGTTAATTTTTCTGAATTTAAAGAAGCTATTATTTTTTTAATTTCCATTATATATATATATATATATGATCATAAATTTGTAATAAAATATTCTTTAATTGTTAGTTTACTTTTCTTCATTGTATTTTCTCTCTCCAATTTTCACCTCACCAATAATATACAATACTTTTCTTCTTCAATTTTCTTCTCGCCAGCATAATTTATTCCCTCTCCGGTTTTTCTTCTTCGAAACATGTATAATGTTGGATTATCTGTGATTATTAAAAAAAACACTTATAATGAATTGTGAATTTATAAAAAAAATCTTTCCAAAACACTTTTTTAATTTGATGGAAACAGGATCATAAAACGACGAAGAAATTCACTTGTCACTGGTGGATGAGAAGTCTCGCCATTTTGTAAGTAACTACATCGAGTCAATGATCCATCAAGAACAAGAAGATGTGGTAGCTAGCTTGTACAGTGAAAATAAATAAATAAAAGAGAGAGATGATCAGGGTTTCAAGGATACTGCACCAAAATCCAAAGAATGCCGAGAACCCTAAATCATGGAAGCATTGTCCTACATGGCCTCTGCATGTATTGGAAATGTATCAGAATCAATATATCAATGTCAAAATCTTTTTCTGTACTTCTTTTTCTCTTGGAAACCATGGAAGGCAAACACAGAGTGTCTCAATTCATTGCATGCTTGATGAAGCGTCATCACCTTTCAGTGCTGACACATCTGACACCCTAATTAATAATTTGTGCAAGAATTCTTACATGGATTTTTCCCATGCTCTCGTGGAGAAGGCGATGCCATTCATGATGAAATCAAGCTCGAGTAAGCATTGCAGACGTGCCCCACTCCTGAGCCATCCATCTATCACCATAGAATCCACCTGTATAATTATTGGAATTGTTGAAATTACAGGAGGGCTCTTGGGTGATGATGAGTAAGTATTTTATACTTAATATTTTTTTTTTTATGAAAAAGTCTAAACCTATAACATGACGATAATTCAAATCAACAACGGTCAAGCAAGCTATCAAATTTAATATACTTAGGGAGATTCATGTCTTAAACCCAAATAAATATAAATTTAACAAATTATTTAATTTAATATACTTAGATCTGTCAAGTTGGTGATTCATATATTAAACCCTATGTTTTATACTTAATTTACTGGGAAGATAAGTCGAGGAAAGATAACTATTATATAAAAAAAAAAGTTAACACTTTACTCAAGAAGACATGCATTGTACTCGCCGTCGGTGGTAGTTGATACTTCGAGAAAACTAGACGATGCTATGATAATGCAGGAATTAAATTTGGTTTTATAGACCTCAACAATGTTTATAGAATTCTAAGAATTCCTTTTCAATATCCAAAACGTGAAAGAATATGCATCCTAGGACTTAGAGTTCGACAAAAAAAAAGATTAAAATTCGAAAAAAAGAAGAGGAAAAAAACAGAAAAAATAATGTTCAGGATACGAATCACATGATGAACGATTGTGACCTGAATTACGAAGTTTCTCTTTTTCTGTAAAGATTGGAAGAATATGTGAGGTCGGTACGAATGCACTGACTGCTGCATAAATTGAATATTTATGTAGGACGACTATATATAGCTTAGGTAAATCTTATCCGAATAATTAAAGAGATCATGTCATGAGTGCAGTGTATCTGCCCTTACCTATAACACGCCGACGTCTCTCTTTCCAAAAACCACACCACCTACTACTAAGCAGTGCCCACTACCACTAATCTATAGAAATCTTCTACGCAACTCATAGTTGCTAAATTTGATTTGGTTCAGTAAGTTATTTATAAATTCATGTCTTGAAATCTTTTCCAGGTTAGGTTGTAAGTTGAGTAAAGAGAATATTGATATTTTAATCAATTTAATTAGATTTTTAATAATTTAGTTAATCTAATCAAATATTATTACTTTTTTATTTAAGGATAAAAAAACAATAAGATGTTATTTCAATAAGAATAACTGAGTTTGATTGAGCGAGTGACACATGAATTAATTTTAAAATCTAATATAAGTTAAGTTATATGTTTAATAAAACAAATTATTGATTTTTTAATTAATTTAATTATGTTTTTAATAATTTAATTAATCTAATCAAATTCAATTACAATTACGTTAACACTAATAATTTTTTAAAAAATATTATTTCACTAAAAATAATTGACTGTGACTTACCTAGTAATCTAAACCTTTTTTCCATATTAATTTGATTTTCAAAGTATTTTTTGTTTTGAAATGTATCAAGATAATATATTTTTTAATTATTTTTTTACACTAGCTCATTAAAAAGATTCAAAATTATTAAGAAATAATTTAAAACAAAAATAAATTCAAAACTTTCAAAAGTGTTTTTTAAACACAAAACAGACAAACTATTAAACTAATTCTAACAATTAGGTGTGATATGTTTTTATATTATTGTGTGGCGTGTCGAAAGGGGAGCTATATGTATTGGTTCTGAAGAAATGAAACTCTTAAGGCGAAGGACACCTAAGTAGAACCCCAACAAAATGATCTACTTGGGTCTTTCATCTGTCCGAGACAAACATTTTGGAGCTTTGGACCGAGTAGTCCTGTCTAGCTTGGCCCAATATTCAGCTATATCAAAAGTTGATTTCATTTCTTCTTTCATCTTTGGGTCCGACACACAAGGCCTTTTCATACCTGGACGAACACAAGAATTTTCTGTGCCAGAATTGGGGAGGGGAACGCATAATTTGAGTTTGCTGAATTTCAGCGAAGACCAGACCAGCTCTTGACTCCAGGAGGAATTATATCCTGTCCATGGCATGTTTGCAAATCGAACACGAGAGGAGACATAATTGGTGCATGCTTGTGGATTTAACCCTGGGGAGATACATGAGATTACTCGGTACATCCACGAGATTATAATTTACAGGAAACAGATTCTGAAATAACATGGGAGATCATCAAGAGTCGCTTCATTGTTGCTACATCATCCTTGTGCTGTGATAGCCGTGGGACTAAAGCAGATGAATCAGAACATAACAATCACTATATAGTACATTTTGTTGATAATATTGCAAAAGCTCACTCTGAAACTTCAGTTCCTAGAGGTGAATGCCCCCTCGAAGAACCAGTTGCGATCTCAGATATCCCTTTAGAAGGCATAATCCAGCTGCTTTCTCTGATACAAAAAAACGTTCTTTAGCATAATCTACTGCTACATTTTCTGAAGTAAATATACTTTCCCATGGAATTATTAACCAGAGGTCACATCTGAAGTGATATATATAGAAAAACAATTTAATGAATTTCTTAAATAACAAATAAATTAAATATTTGTTTAAAAAATAACAAATAAATTATGGAAGGTCCTTACTTTGCAATTATATTGGAGTAAATTGGTCCCTTTCCTCTTCCAAAGAATCAGAGTTTCTTTATCAGTAAATATTTCTTAATTAGTTAGAAATATTTACTGGACCTTTGGATCCCGAAACCGTGTCGATGATGATGGTGCCACGATGCGGTGTGCCAGACATCATTGAAGGTAGAACTAGACTGAATTCTGCAGGTAAATACAAAGTTAATTACGAATTATATTATGGAGAACTGAAGTGGCCCTTGTCCAAAAAAGTGCTCAACTGGGACTTCTAGCCGGTACGCGCAGGGAGATATATATATATAATCGATCCGATTTCGAATTATGCTCTTTTGGCATGCAGTGGTGTAGCACCTTTTAAGTTTAAATTTGTTGATGAGAATTCCAGTATTGCAGATCTTCTAATCGGCGTTATGATCAATCAGAGTTCAGTTTCGAGTGATGGTGCACTAGGGTTTGCATTTAAACCAACAATCGGGAATGTTTACTTGATAAGCATAATATTATTCCCTAATAATTTCTTAAGCATACTATATTGAATCAATGATCCGTCAAAAACAAGAAGATATGGTACCTAGCTTGTAAAGTGAGAAGAACAAATATAAGAGAGAAATGATCAGGGTAGACCCAGTATGACCCAACCAGTCAAATTGATAATTCGTTGACTTGAGGCTTGGTGGAACTAAGTCAGTGGAAAAAATATTTTTTTGTGTAAAAAAAAAATCCAAAGTGGCTTTGTTTCATGGTTTTTTAAAGTCAAAGTTTATATTGATTCATTGATCCTTAGTTTAACCCATCTCACTCATAATCCTAGTATTGGACCGAATCAACTCTTGAGTTATGTTATAACTATAGAAATGCTGCCCCAAAATCCGAAGAAGAAAGATTCACATAGCTTAACCTAATCCAAAACCTAGATCAATTCGCATGTAAAATACAATAAAAACTCATTGATTTTGTTTTGAAAAACAAATCGGTCAAAAAAATCGATGTTTTGAATATTTTTTAATAAAAAAAATTAAATTAACTCTAGTTGACCTTCTTAACTCATGATTTAGATTTTACTCCAGGTTAAATTTTAAAAATATTATAACAATTATTTTTATCCTTATATATCTTAGTCGGATAATTATAAAATTAAGAATTTATAATAATGATATCTCTCAAAACATATGCTCTAGCTCTATATAAAGTACAAAAATTCTTTCAAAATTATTTATGAATAAATTTATTTTATGTTTTTATTTTTTTATCTCCAACTATATATGTTTTTATTTCTTTCAAAAAAAAATTGAAGTTAAAATTTTTTTCAAAAGTGCATGTGGAACACCGTTATACGTATGCTTCAAATTTCATTCCACCTGAAATAAATCAGTAAATTAGGGATGACTGCACTACCCAATCAGATAGGCCTCATTCATGATGGGCCCATCACACCCACGTGACTTTTGACCGCCCCCACCGTCGGATCCGCTTCATGCGCTTCTCTTTAAGGCCATCCCTTTCTCTATCTCTCTCTAAACAAGCTCTAAACTTTCTCTCTCTAAAATCCCGTAAAACAAAACCAAAAAAAGCTCTCATTTTTCTCTCCTTCCCTTCACCTAGAAACCCCCCAAAAAAAAGCCAAAACCAGCAATGCCGATGTCATTATCCTGCACATGCATGACCATTGCTAATCCAGCAAAGCCAATGAAGGGCTCGAGTTCAATTTTGTTGATGATAAAGAAACAATCTTGATTGATAGAAAAAAGTCTTTTTTTTTTCTTTTGGTTATTTATAATATATATAAAGTATGTCTGAATTGGTGGCACGTACTGGTCGACTCCAACAACGTTATGAGGGCGGTTGTCGACTTGTTGCCGGGTAAATAACAGACCCTTTTCGTATCTTCGTCTGCAAATGATTTGTATGCGTGAAAGTATGTGTTTTTGATTGATGAGTTGAAGTATTGGTGTGTTTAAGTGTCCTTTTTGTTAGTGGTGAGAGAATTGACATTTGGATGGTTGTTACTTTATGTTGATTAATGGGTATGTTTTTGACTTTATGTTGATTAATGGGTCGTTTTCTATTTTAATAATCTATAGGTGTTTCATTGGTTTTATCTTCTATCTTTTCTTTTCTTGTTTAGGTTGTTATTTTTGTCAAATTTAATGGGGTTGGTGGCTATAAGGATGTAATTGTAATGATGACCTTGTTAATTATTTAGTTATTTGATTAGTGTGATTTGTTCAATAATGAAAGGTATGAAACATTGACTAATTGTTGATTGAAGATATGTGTTCCTTTTGATGGATTAATGGGCAATGTTAACGAGGGATTAATTGAGGATTGAGATAATTTCGAGGCTTTTGTGCTGGGACCCTTTTTATCATTTGCCTCCCTTGCTTCTTGGAACCCAGTTATTAGGGAAGGTGATTGTAGACTTGGTTATAGAATTAAAATTTTAAATGGTTAGAATGCATCTCATTATATGTGGAGGCTTAAGTCTTTTGAACCATTTGGTTTAATCTTCAGACTGAAGAAATATTCTGGCATTGTTTCACATCATTTCTGGAGGGAATAGGAAGTTTGCACCATCAGTCATGTGCTGAATGAATGGATGAGAAGTTTTATGAGCATCTTGCTGGGTGAAAGATGCTTTCTTCTCTTTAGGGGGCCAACACCCATACCCCTGTCCAGATCCTGAAATGATTCAGCAGGTGATGTGAAATTATTTGGCTAGTTGTCTATTGCAGGTCCAACTTGCACCGGCTTTTTCGGCATAAGACAATTTGGATTTTGTAGCAAGTATGGTCTTTATCGAATAGATAGGACCAAACAGAGCTAATGTTTACCCATGTGAGCACTAGGAAGCTCATTTGACAGGTTTATCCTTAGTTTTGTCCATCAACAGTCTTGTGATCAAGATTAGAGGTCTTATGGTCAAGATTCATTGGAATAGAGTTCGGTCTTCTGGAATCCAAAGTCCAGCGAGCTTCCCACTAAAAAAAAATGAGAAGAAAAATGTAGCTTTAGGGATTGAGAAACAACTTGTAAAAAACCAAATAAAACATTACACATTACACCGCATGTATTGGAAATATATGTGGAACTACTTGCTGCTGCCATTGCATGGTGCTAAAAGTTACTGTCATATTTGATGTTGAGTTGTTAACTCATTGTTTTATTGACAGGTGTATTCCATATAGATTTAGAGATTATTGTGAGGATGGAGATGATTCAGCGAAGGTTGTGGAGGTTCTTATGATCAACTCGCCCAGTGGACCAGGTCTCTTGTTTCCAAAGGTATAAAGTTGTCAGATGCTCTTCTGGCATTTATGATGCACACTATTTGGAACCTAGGAGTGGATAGCTACCTGAATGACCATTTACACCTACATGTATCTCATCGGGGTGGAAGTGCGTTGTTATAGTCACGTTTAGCAAAAAGCTTGGTTCACAGTGAAAGGGGCAATGGCTTTACTTATTTAAGCGAGATTGCTTGGAGTTGGGCCCTGCTAAACATCTGGCTTATGCACCAAGCGTATTTTTGAAACCAGTAATCTTGACCATATGGCCTTAGAGCTGTGGGGATGCTGGGACTTAGATGAGAAAATAGTGACGGTAATGATTTTGGAAGTGATTTTGGAGATAATGATGTCGTTTGAAAATTTGCAATTACTCTGGCATATTTGTTGAGGTCGATGTGTATGAGCCTGCATGCTTGTATTTCCAGTGAAATGCAAAGTTCAGTTTCCTTTTCACTTTATTTGGGTTTTGGCTATATAATAAAGAATCAGACCTTTAGAATCCATATATTGTTTGAATCCCAAAACTTATGCCTTTAAAGAGCCAGTGAGAGATAGATACCATTTGGTTTAAATCCTGCCTCTTTGAAGTCTTCGTTTATGTGTGGGGCATATGCAATTCCTATTACGTGTGATTTCAGTTACTTTCAGGAAGAGAAAATACAAGAAGTTAAATTTCTTTTCATTTGTTGTTCATAGGGAGGATGGGAGAATGATGAGACTGCCAAAGAGGCTGCTGTGAGGGAAGCCATTGAAGAAGCAGGAGTTCGAGGCGATCTAATGGTGAGTTTTACATGCATTATTTGAGATTGTTTTGAATACATTTATTCTTTTCTGCTTTACCTATTCCATTAGAACTACAATCTATTAGTTGTGCCTGTCTCGTATAGCGAATGCTTTTGAAGAAACGTTCTTTTTTTGTGCATTGATGTGATTCACACACCTTCTTTATCATGATAATCATTGCCTTTTGTTTTATCTAGTAATTCTGGTGGCTGTTGAAATTATCATTCATTCCTTTAGCTTAAAAATGAATAAATAAAAAAGGAAAAATTACACCGATCATCCTATAATTTAGATGTTTTTACATTTACCCACTTTATTTTTGAAAATTAGAGTTTACATACTAAACTTTGTTGCGCATGTAACAGTTTACATCCTAAATCATCCTATAATTTAGTCTATTTTGCTTTCACCAAGGATGATGCAAACTGTAATTTTCAAAAACAAGGAGGTTAAGTGTAAAGACGATTAGACTATAGGATGATCAGGTAATTTTCCTCCAGCTTCAGAACATCTGTGGTAGTGTTAGGCTAAATAGTAAATCCTGTTTCTGAGCTGTTGGCATCTATATAAATTCCAGAGTAAAGAAGCTATTCGGAAATACGGTTGCATATATTTATCTGAAATCCCCATAATTTATTTTTGGATATCCTCTGGTGTCAACCTGTTAGCCTTTTATACTCTTGGCGTAGTTTCCTGCCAGTGATCCCTTGGGGCTGAGACAGGCTCTCCAAATATTATCTTGCAGCTTGTTTACACGTCTTGTCATATAGACAATCTAAAAGGGAATAAACTCTAATTATATCTGTGGGTTTCAGGATTTCATAGGGGATTATCAGTTTAAGAGTAAAACACTCCAAGATGAGTGTTGCCCAGATGGTTTGTGTAAAGCTGCAATGTATGCTCTATTTGTCAAGGAGGAGCTCGAGTCATGGCCAGAGCAGAGCACACGAACAAGAAGTTGGTTAACTATACCTGAAGCAGTTGACAGTTGCCGGCATAAATGGATGGAAGAGGCTTTGAAGGACTTCTCTAGCTGGCTTGAAGATAAGATGTAAGCTGCAGGAAAGGATCCCGCAATCCGGATTACTTTCTGTGTGCACAAACAAAAGGTTTAATGTCTAGTCACAAGGCTCGGAAGGCAATTTTCTTTTGGCTCATCATGCATCACCCAAGTAACAATAGTAGTAATTTTCAAGATTGCGTAGCAACCTGTTTTTGTATGTCTTGGAAACTCCTCATTTTACTGACCTCTGATGTATTTTAATTCCGGCAAGTGTCCAAAATGTCAATTGTATATTATAGTTGTTTAGATGTTCTTTAATGTTCTGACGAATTGATATAAGATTTTCCTTCTTGACAAAGAAACACTAGCATGTTGGAGCAATGGCAACCACACTAATCAAACTAGTAGTAGCATTAGGTTACCGACAAAGATAGTTAGAATAAAAGAGACATGTATTACTGTCTTTTTGATGCAGCCTTTGTTCACTGCCAGGTGAGTGCGGTGAAAGAAGAGCCGGAAAAGCAGAGCGCTAGAATATAACTTCAAAGAAGCATCAGCAGGGTCAGATTATACGGGTTTAATTTTGTACAAAAACACATACAGATGCCAATATATATATACCTCAAAAAAACTTATCAACTAGCAATGTCATCTATGAGATACAAATGGCCTACAAATACTTTTCTTGCCAGCTCCATGAAACAGAACGCAACCCGTAGGTCCCCATTTTCCATCCGATGCACCACTCCGACGCTTGAATGGTTCACCTCTCCCCACTGGTGTGTTGGTGTTGAAACAGACGCCCTAACCTTCACCCAGTCTCCAATGTGAAGTTCTTCATCCTCTACCAGCTCCACTTCTGATGGATCAAGCATCCATGGAGCCTACTGGAGTATATAATCTCAGCTTTCCATCAATTGCTGATATGGTCTCAACACTTCCATGAGTGTGGCCTGACCATCCAAACCCTGGCTGCTTCACAGAAAGTTTAACCCTAACCTTCTGCCCAGTCACGAGTCTTTCAGCTCTTTCAAGATGGGAGGTAGGTCCCGCCCATCTTTCTTGCTCCCCACTAAAACCAACATATAAGCTTCCCCAGTTATCTTATACCCTGTACGACACCAACACTGCCTGGTCCAACAGATTTCCAGTTACGAACATCTTCTCTCAGTTTCTCCCACTCGCCCACTTCAAATATCTGTTCAACCTCAAGATCTGCAGGAGTTGCCTTTTCAACAAGGTACCTCCTGTGATGAGCCTGTGATGAGCAATCCACAGGTACCTTTTCCAACATGCTGCCCAACCTTGAAACAAGGTACCTTTTCAACATCTATGTGGTGCAATTCACAGGTACCTTTTCCAACAAGGTACCTTTTCAACATCCATGTGATGAGCAATCCACAGGTAGCTTTTCCAACATGCTGCCCAGCTTTGAAACAAGGTACCTGTTCAACATCTATGTGATGAGCAATCCACCTTCCTTTACATAGATAACCCCGTCTCTTGTATGCTATATGTAAAATAATTATCTCATCTTGTGAGGTCATTTATATTATTCTCGGAATACCTTTTTAAGTAATTTTTTTTTTACTTGAAATTTTTACACTCACGCAATATCTTGTACTATTAATCATAAATATTACTTTGTGGTATTAATCATTTATTTAAATGAAAGTTTTTTTAATTTAAAACATGTAATCCTAACCTGGTCTGGTCCCCAGACTAGGTTTAAAGCGTACCCAATCACCAACTTCAAATCCCTAAAGCCTTTCTGCACCTCCAGGAGAAACTTTCCACAATCGAAGCCTGCCATTAACCCTCACCTGCATAGAAATCAAATCAATAGGATTAGCTTTCTATCCATTTGGTAGTTCAATGAACAACAACCATGTTATAAGTTGGCGAGCATTCAAGCTTCAAAATCGGTTTCAAATTCATATTCCTTTATCTACTCTTCTGGGACAGGGAAATGGACAACTTCCAAGGAAGTTTGCCATCCATTATAGAATTCAAAAGAACAGAGATATTTGTAGGTAGCAGATTTCTTTGGTTGACTTGTAACCTTCACATTATCACTTTCAATTCGGAAACAGAGCTTTCTGGAGTTGTTAAATTGCCTGGTCTAGTGATGGGAGATGGAGGGTGGAGGGGAATATGCCTGGGAAGTTCTGAAGGGTATTTCCATTATGCATTCGTGAATGGTTCCGAGGTACAAGTATGGATGCTGAAAGATTATTGCGAACTCATGTGGGTGCTCAAGCATGTTAAGCAGCTTTTGATTACTATCTTAGAACACAGAATAGAATAGACGAAACGATGTTTGACAGCAGTGTACAAGACAGAATGAATGTCTCTGTATCCGGGGAAGAAAAACTGCAATAGAAGGAAAGAGCACACAGACAACTTCCAGCTAGAAGGAAAGAAATCTGTACAGACATGATTAGAACGCAACAATTCAATATCCTAACACGGATGTGTGAAGACTAATCAATTAACAGTCTCTCACGAGATGCAGTAGCTTTGGCTACTTTTGGACTGAAAGGGGGGTTCTGAAGAATATCAGGATTATTTCCTTAATAGAGGCAGTGAGTTCAAGTTTTATACATGAACACGATCACAGATTTAGACCACATGAACACGGTCACAGAATCTAAATTGTTTGGGTTTCAGCTAGAACCTAACATATTTTGTTCTGTTGAGGCCTAACCGAACTTCTAAACCTAAGGGCAAGCCCACACGTTTAAAAATTGAGTCTGGTAAACAGAGCACCAAATGGTTCTCGGTACCATTGTTGTGTTGCCTAGCTCGGGGGTTTCAACTGGTCCGAGACCTGGACAGCAGCAGATTAGTCTTAATTTTATTTTATTTTTTTATCAAGTTGATATTATTTTAATAAAAAAATTATATAGATCGAAATGAAATTTGGATTGTACTAGGTTTTGAGTTGTCAAGCTACTGGAATAACCCGTCAGCCACACTAGGTTTTATAATTATACTTGGTACTAAATATATTGATTTGATGATTTTTTAAAAAAAAATTATAAAAATAACGTTGTAGTAGCATACCTAGTTTTTCAAATTTAATTTTTAATAATTTCCTTAAGACGATTTCTAGAGAGTGTGTGTGTAATCAAGAATTCATCAACCACAAATTCTGATTGGGCATGTTTTCTTATAAGAAGGTTCGAGGGAAGTTAAACAAATGGGTGGCCCAATACACTACACATTATAAATGTAATTATTAATATAATATATATCTTCGTTGATCGTTGATTGTCTTTGTACTTCCAATGTTCAATTCACTCCAATTTTTTTTACATAAGATAAAAAAAAAAACCCCACCAACATCATAGTTGTAAAACTTAATTTGTGAGCAATTCTAAAAAAAATAATAAAAGAATCTAAACTATATTATTTAGATAAATAAAAAATCAACAATTAAAAGATCGAATTTTGACCGGATCAAGTTTGGGTTAATCGTGTTAGCAGATTAATCTAGATATTTTACAAGATTAAATCTAGATAAACATGTCAGTCAAATCTAAAATAATAGGAGTTTAGCACTCTATAATATTTGAATACAACCATTATCATCTTCTAATGTTATATATATTTGATATTAAATAATTATTTAAATTAAAATTATTATAAACATGATAAATTTGTATGAAGTGATTCATATGATGTAATGATTTCGTCATTACAACAGCCTTTCACAGAGCAAATGCTCCAAAGATATTCCCCTAGTTATCATATAAAACGGACACCAATCACCGTAATCTTGTTATACGCCGAGCTATCGAGGCTCGCAAAGCCAAACAGAAAGAATCAAGGATAATTGATAAATGATTCCCTCCATGCATTAATTGAAATTTGTCGTAATATAAATATATTGTATAGTCATATTTCTAATTTATTCTTGACCATTTTCAGTATTTTAGCTCAGCCAACCCAGATATATTTACATCAGCACAGAGGCTACAAGGAAGACTACGTTAAGGTATCTGCCATTTTCAATAACACAAGTTGACAAGCATGCAATCTAATTAAATCCTCTTGGAAAAAATGGATGTGCTATGAACAAAAGTTGAGAGGGATGGTGATAGGGACACCATTGGATGAACAGGACATCCACCCCAACCATTTCCGAGCACCTCATAGCATTTTCAGCATAATTGAAGCTTTTATTATTTATATAAAATTTAATTTCTTGACCATGTATAAGTTTCTAATGAATATTATCGAAGATGAAAAGGTTTTATCGATCCGTAATTTGATTGAAGTAAATTCATAAATTCAACCTTACTGTTTATTTTTATTTTTTAATCTCAATAACCACGAGCCGTGACCATCTTAATAACGAATTATCAACCCCATTAATGAATTCTTTCAGGTCTTAATACTGTGTTAATTGACCATAAATATCTTGGATTGACCCAACTTAGCTAGAGTACCTTGAATTAGTCTGCGTAAGCAGATAGAATTCTTAATTTCTACATGGGGTCCCTAGGGTTTTTGTAATCTCCAGCCAAGTCTCAGGTCATGATTTCAAAGGGCTAGCTTTTCCATAGTCTCATGAGGCTGCGCACGTGCTTCTATCCGTTTCCCCCTCTAGTTACATTGAACGGAAGCCTCACTATCTTATCCTACTCTAGGTGTCACAAACATCCCATAAAATTACGGGTCATCCAAGCAGCTTTACAGAATCTTCCATTGACCATAGGGTTATGAGCAGCACCACCAACTAGTATTAGCTTAACTTATTGTCTTGAAATCTTTTTTCTAAGCTTATCACCTTCTAGGAAATCACGGCCCTCGTATCATATACTTGTTGTTAATTGTGGGCCATCGAACAAGGCAAAAATCTTGCATTTAATTAATCACACAGCCTCCTTTCACCTTTCCTTTGGGTCCAATATCGATCCATGTCAATTTTTCTTTACCTCCCTTTTCCTTATTTTCCAAGACAAATTAACCACCTTCTGGGAAACTCCTAGTTGTGCCAGCAGTCCGTACCTTGTCTAAAAAACCTTATATAAGATGTTCAGTGCATGACGTGAAATCATCAGAACTTTTATCTACATACAAACACGTAGAATCTCTCTTTTAATTACGCCATGGATGTACTTGGGGCTAACATGAAGAGCGGCAAGAGATCACATACCAAGAGAGGTAAAAAGGCTATCAAAGTTGTCTACATATCTAGCCCTATGAAGGTCAAGACTAGTGCCTCAAAGTTTAGAGCTCTTGTTCAGGAACTCACCGGCAAAGACTCCGATGCCGAACGGTTCATGGACATTAATGGTGCTCGTGACTCTCTTGAAATCCCTCACCAAACGGCTGAATATGATCATCATCCATCGGTGTTTCCTTTGACGAACTCGTGTAATGATCAGTCACCATCAACAACAAGCTCCGAGTCTTTTCTTGGGTCACTTGACGGAGAGTTTTTCCCGTCCATGGAAGGCAGCTTCATGGGCATGCTTCAGCCAAGCCTTTTTCATGAATCTTTTCAGTTAGATGTGCTTAATTAACTAGTTAATTTATGGCCAGTTGAGCGTACTTTGTATGAGTTCTTCTTTTTGGTGCTAGCTTTTGAGATCCTCATATGCTCAAATCTCTATGTAAATTCTTTATTATTTAGTACTTGAGATTTAGAAATTCTATATTGCAGTCTATGATCTGAGACATGCTGTTCTTCTCCTTAGAGCCCCACATCAGTGGGATGCAAACTACCTTGCTAAGTTGCTATACAGTAAGTACTGCGCGAGATTCAATTACGGGCATCAAGAAAAAGAAGAGAATTATATAAAAGATTATGATCATGAGTATCCCAGATCAATTATATACTTGGATTGGATTAAATGTTATTGTTGAATGCTTTGATCCTGTTTAACTTACTGGCTAACACCACTAACCATGCTTTTCAGAGATTGAGTCCTGTTTAATACATTAAGCTTCCGAATTAATTAACAAGGCCTATGATGAAATTATGTAGATTTTAAGGGGGCAATATCGTTTTTTCTCTTCTTTTTTTCTTCTTTTGAAGCGGACATGCCGACTACAATAACACCAACCGAATTAAGTTAGTTGGCATAGCCTTCCAAGGACATCACCCACTTGTTCTTCATTTTTTTTTATTTTTTTTTACAAGTAGCTAGTGGGGGTACCTTCTTACGATTCCCCACGGGTTTCGTACTTGATTGGGTAACAAGTTGAAATATATATGAATCATAAGTTAACTGGTGTGTGTATCATTGAATTAATTTAGGTTAGGTTAATCGTTTTTTTATTAAAATAGTAGCATTTCATGTATTTTTTAATGTTAACCCGATTTGATTTGATTTTATTAACTAAATCATTTAAAATGAATAATCAAATTTTATTCTGTGAATATTTTATTCAATTTAATTAAAAACTAACATGGACCATCCTCTAGATTTGAGGTTTTTCAAATCAGCCCACAGAATCAATTTACAAACCATTACAGAAAACCTCTTTTGTAATCTCTCGACGTCATTTCATTGTTGAGACATGTTTCATCGTTAAGTTCATTGAAAATTGTATAATCAAGACAATACCTTTCGTGTGACAATATATAATGCGAAAATGTTGTGCACGACATGTTGACTTAACCTTGTAGAGTCCCTTTAAATTATTTCATGGGGGAAATGATTATGTATAACTTGCTCGTGTCTGTAAAATGCAAAAAGAAATGATACTTTAGACAACTAAATGATTAACCCCGTCCTGTTCTTCAATTAGACAGCTACTGTATTCTAAACATCGCCTCTCCTTGTGTAAACAAATAAGAAATGAAAGCCACCATGCAAGCAAGATAAAATTCCTACTGTTTTTACTTGGATTGTAATTTCTTTTCACAAAAGGAAAAACTGCAAAACTAATAGGATGAAAATGAAAAATGTTGTTGTTTGGGTTCAAATCAAAGTTAGAAACCCTAGCTTGTCCATGATCTAGCTTAAGATTCGGGTCATGGATTGAAGTGGTCAACTTCGAATTTCCCGGATCAATCCAAAACAGTTTCATTTTATATATAAAAAAAAGTTGAAACATTATTTTTTTAAAAAAAACTAAATTAAACTAGATTTCACTTGAGTTTTAATTGTTTCGCGAGTAACTTCTCAAATTAATTAAATCAGTTTTTAATTAAATTTAATATAAAACCCAACTCAAATTAAATACTAGGTTGATGAATCATCGAGTTAACAAATTTCACCATTCCTAATTAATAAGAGGATGATAAGTTAAATCTATAAGATTATAACTTTTGAATGACTTTACCTGTGTTGTAATTTCTTTTCTTGGTGCGTACAAAAGGAAAACCGAAAGGCGGCAAGGACAAGAGGATGAAAACGGTCGTCGTCTGGGTTTTGGTTGCCCGCACGTTGCCTGCCTCTAGAAGATAAACATTGCAAATGTGCCCTGCCAGATCTCACTCACTCTGGAATACATGTTTTTGCAAAGAGGTCCTCCGTTTTTTTTTAATCATTAATGCTGACTGCTGCAAATTTTCAATTTCTCATATCTATCTATGAAATATCCTGCTGATCGATGATGACATCATACTAATACGTATCCCACAATTGATAACACCATTATATTACAGGCTTGTATATCCTAGGTGTGTTTTTAATAATGTAATTAAGAATGACTTTTTAAATATTTTTTTATTCAGAATTTATAGGATTATCTTTTTCCGTTTCTTTTTAATACCTTCTTACTTGATATCTTAATATCAGAATCATTAAAAAGGTTCTCACATAAATTATTTTTATATTTTTGACATTTTAAAATTTATTTAAAAAAAACACTTTCAATAACACTGGTTATTAGAAAAATATTTCAACTAAAAAATACTTTTTAAACTTGAAATTTACACGGGTATATTAATATTTTATACTTAATTTTATTAATTTAACTAGATGGAACTAGGCTGAGAAATTTGAACTCTAAATCACCTGTTAAGGGTGTGTTTGTTTTTGCGATACAATCTATTTTTAAATTGTTTTTCATATGAAAAAAAAACATTAAATTAATTTTATATATATATGTTTTTTTGATGATTTTAGTACAAAAATAATTATTTTAATACATTTTCAATTAAAAAATACTTTTACAAATACATTTTAGAGCTCGTTTGATATTGTAGTAGTAATTATTTTTTAAAGTGTTTCTCGCTTGAAAATATATCAAAATAATATTTTTTTAATTTTTAAAAATTCAATTTTAACATCAGTACATCAAAACAATTTAAAAACACAAAAAAATTAAAATTAAAAAATAAGTTTTTTCAAAAGCATTTCTACCCCGTAAAAACAACAAACAATATCTTATATCACACTATCAAAAGACACAATATATAATTTGTAATATTCTCTTACATTAAACTATACCTTATCATTATTTTTTTTCCTTATCATTATTTTTTTCCTTAACCTCTAAGTACCCCGCAAATGATTATTTTTTTACACAAATGTTATGTCCATGGGGGCTCCTATTTCAAGGATGATTGAAAATCATAGCATACCACTTGCAAATGTCCCCTTCATTGTTAAATTCTGGTGAAAAAAATAAAATCCAAAGGCTACTGGTGACGTTCATGTGGTTCTAGGTATTAATACGTGGCATCACTGGAGCCGAGTGGTCATTCAAAGATGCTGTGCGCTTTTGACCTTGTCATCTTTCTGACGTTGGAATCCAACGTCTGCTGTCATCATCCTCTAGCCGGATTGGACCAAAATTTTTCTTTTTAAAAAAAAAATTATTTTGGATTATTTATATAGCAGTTGGCTTGTACTCTACAAATTTTTTGGTTATTTTTTTTAATGTTAATTTTGGTACTTTGATTTTTTTTTATTTTTTTAAAACAACATAAAATTAAGTTTTGTAAAATTTAATATTAGGATATTTAATGATATATCAAACACGCCAGAACATCCAAGTTGAATAAGATAATAACAAATAAAACACTGTTAGCCTAATTTATAATGATTTAATTAAAAATAAATAAAGTTTAGTATTCAAGATGAAAAGAAATAAAAATCTCAAAGATCAGACTTAAAAAAAAAACAATTCATCTACTGTTCTTCTTACTTTTTTTTTTTTTTTTTTTTTAGAAACGTGGTCAAACAACAAGACTTTATTTTTAACAGGCTTCAATTTGAGGTGAGTGCGTGATAAATATTATAAATCTTTGTATATATTATATGAATTATAATAAATATAAATGATTTACATGTATGTATATAATATAAATACATATGTTTCAGGTTAAATTTACACCCAGTTTTAAGTTGAATTTGATAACATTTATACTCTATTTATTATTTATTTAATAAGAACTTGTTCGAGAATGTAATAAATATTGTTTTTTATATATTTTTTTAATATATTAAATTAATATTTTTTTTATTTTTTAAAATTTATTTTTAATATCAGCATATCAAAACGATAAAAAAATTTAATTTAAAAATAAAAAAAATAAAATAACCATGAAACTTGTTTATCGGTGGCAGTTCATATCTATATTCACAGAGTTGAAATTAGATTATAATCCATGGTTTATGATATATATATATATATAAAGCCCCACAGTTCTTATTCTTCGTGGAAAAATAGTCTAACAAAAAAATGGTCAAACTTTTTTCTGGCTGAGAAACGTGGTCAAACATGAAGACTTTGTTTATAGCAGGGCTTCAATTTTGTATTCAAAGGGACCACTACGGCAGAGATTGTTTTTTAAATTAATTTTTATTTAAAAGTATATTAAAATATTATTTTTATTTTATTTTTAACATCAATAAATTAAAATAAAAAAATATTAATTTAAAACTTAAAAAATAAAAAATCTTCAAAATCAGGATTAACAACGACAAACTTTCCCAGGAACTCCCATCCAATAATCGTGTTGCTGAGATGGGAACCTAACACCGAATGCTAGCACAAGTGAAGAAAATTTAAAGTATTTTTTTTGTTCGAAGAATTAGTTCAATTTTTTCTGTATGTCTCTTTTTTTTGGTTATTACAAATTAATTGTTTTTAATATAAGAATATTTCTCAATATATCTTTTTATTAAAGTTTCTAATCCAAACTAATAGAAATATTTCTACTTACCTGAAAATTTCAAGTTACAAATGGTTTATTAAAAAAACAAACAGGTATAAAAAAGCTTGAATTCTAGCTTCACATGAATTTTTTTTTTGTTTCTTGAATATTCTTTTTTAATTATAAATCAGATGGAATTTAAGTTTTCTAGACGCTGGTATTTTTTTCTGTTTACCGTGAAATAGATTGAAAATTGATATAAAAACATATGGATAAATAAGAAATAATTATATTTAGATGAAAATGTAGAAAACTTAATATAAAATATAAAGATAAATAAATATAATTTTCCTTATTATTATTATTTATCATAACATATCACATTTAAGTCAATAACATGTTGTTGGATTAATGTTCATGGTTGAGTCAATACTTAAATATAGCCCAGGAAGCTTCTTCCACGCTTTTTTTCCCACACATTCATCCGTGTTCATGTATTTATTTACTTGTAAACTTCATAATATATAGTACATATTATATCCATAGTTATTAAACTTAATTTATATAAAATACATTCAAATAGTATTTTTTTTTAATTTGTAATACTAACCCATCAAAACAATCAAAATTACACACAAAAAATTAATTTAAAATAAAAAATAATTCTTTTAAAAAATATATAAATAAACTACAAAACAAACAACCTCTTCACCACCAGTTACAAAGCTCGAGTTATGAATTGCACGAGATGATCTAAATCAACAATTCCTTTTCTTTTAAATCAAGTAATATAAATCAGGAAACAAGACAGCCAGTCTCAAATCAATCAACCAAGCCACACCAACTTTAATAACAGTAGTTAGAACAACAATTGTTTGCACAATTCAGTGGACCATCACACCTCCCAGAAGGAAAAAAAAAACAAAAAAGCATGCAGTCGATACTCCATGATGGCTATGGGGATGAGCCCAGCTGTTTTTTTTTTCCCTCAAGCAAACAGCTAAAGTTAAATGCTCTTTTCACAACCACTATCTGGCAATGCATCCCTAAAAAATAAAAAATAAAAACTCGATGATTTCGAGACTCCTGGAATGATTAGGCTGATACTGAAACATTTAAGCATCCATTGAATGTTTAGCTGAAATTCATGAAGAGAGAAATTACGAGAAAAAAATTATTCCTCGACGTTAAAATAGTTTGGCACTTTGAGAAGACGGTCATGGCAATTATTGTTAAGCATGCGTTGGGGTATGGGTGATTATTTTTTATTTGGTTTGATTTTTATTTATAAAAGTAATTAAATTAAAATTTTATAAAATATAAAAATTGAAATTGAAATCGGTTTCGACAGACCAGTTTCGGTTTTGGTTCTCTTCGGTTCAATTATTTATATTAAAAATAAAAAACTATATTGTTTTTTTTTTGGGTTTTGACGAACTTGGTTTTGGTTCGTTTTTTTTTAAAAAATTTTGGTTTGGTTCGGTTTATTTTTAACCAAATTGGTTTGGTTTGGTTGAGGTTTTTTAGTTTTAGAGTTATGAAATCGAAATCAAACCGAAGTAAATATTTTTTAAAATATTTTAATCTGTTTGATCAATTTTTTTTCATGATTTAGTTTTTTCAAAAAATTTTTATTTAATTAGTTTTTTAATTTTTTACTCCCCTAGTTCAAGCTTTTGTTGGAACTTGTCAAATTAGCTTTGTGTTCCCGGAAAGCAAGACTTTTTTTCTTTTTTTTTTTCTTTCTAGAAAAGGGAAGAGTTTGTCCCTCTTGTAAAGATTAAATTTAGCGATGACTTTTCTTTTCAATCTAGATTGTGTATTTTTCTATGAGGGTTAATGTTGTGCTAATCAACTGACATGCCCAAAGTTGGAGGATGGGGCACAGCATGACCTTGATATTTGTTAGGTTTATAAATATATAATATTAGAGGATCTGATTTGTATAAAGTTAAAGATAACATGATATATAACGGTAAAATTCAAATCGGTCAAGTAAGTCAATCCGAGACGTAATTAGTTCAAGTTGAAGAAAAATAAAACCTGATTATTTTGGTTAAAAATTTAATTTTTCCTATTGATTCGATAAAATCTTAATTTGTTGATTTTTTTTTAAGAATAAATTTTTAATTAAAATAATATTGTTTTGATTTTTTTTTTAGTTGGTCTTCTCGGCATATGATTCCAGCTTTGCTTCGAATCAGATTTTACAACTATACATATACATTATGCCAGATAAGATCAAACAGTTAATTTTGAAATCAATAGTTCGCATTTCTATGTTATTGAATAGAATTATTGTCTTCTTAACCTAACAGTTCCTAGTTGCATGCAAGTCTTTGATAGTTGTTGGAATGATGTTGGATTGAGTCGGGACTGCAATTTTCGGACACTTGCATAAAATCGGGAATTCCTACGAATGATCATCCTTTTCGATTCCGCACTCAATTGGATAGAGAATCCTGTCATTCCCTCGAAAGCCCATCTCGACTCGGTCCATTGTTTGTTTAAATCATCTTCGTATACAACATAAAGTCTTATATTAAAAAGATTAAAACATAAAAATCAATAAATTTATATAAAAATGAGTAGGTGAGATCTCAAGATATAATTTATATTACTTTTTAATACTCTCTTAAATTAAAACTCTTTAAACTTGAAACTTGCATATATTCATACTACATTGTCTTTACTTTTTATCAAATAAATAAAGATACTGAGATTCGAACTTATAGCTGTTTTATCATTAAAACTCTGATACCATGTCAAAGAACCATCTCAACTCAATAGTTTAAGTTGTTAGATGAGGTCCCAGAATATGATTTATATTATTATATAATATTCATTAAAAAACTATTGATTTTTCATTGAAACTATATTGTTATTTTCTTAAATTAGATCAACCGGGTCAATCTTTTTGGTATGTAATCCAAGATTCGCCCAGAATTAACCGGAGTCTGGTTTTTATATCCCCGGTACAAATTGTATATGCATGAGAAAACGATATGTTAACAAATGATTTAAAAAGTAAAATAAAGCACGAATTGAGTAAGAAACATGCTAGCCTCGTATCCACCTCTGCATGCAGCCTCGGTTCGATGTCAATAAAAACATGGTGCGGTTAGATCCAGTGATGGTGAAGACGAGAGATTGATTAAAGTGAAAGTATAATTCAGTATCCAAGCTTCTTTCTTCAGGTGTGGACAACAAGTTTCTATCTCAACAAGTAACCAGCCAATTATGGAAAGCCTCCGTGGACTTATCCAAAATCCCAGATCAAATATATTTATTTTAGGTTTCCTTTGACACGCTATATAGTCTTCCCATGAAAGAAAATTGGATGCTGATAAAGTATGGACATTGTTAATCATGGTATGGTATTATGAGTTGATAGATAATAAATCTGACCTATAATTTTATCTTGAATCATTTTAAATGTTAATCTAATCAAATTTTCGAAGAACTAAATTATAAATTGTTTAGATATCTAACCATATTAATTCAAGAATTTTTTTATTGTTTTGTTCAAAATATTGTGGTTGTAGCCTTTGTTTTTGAGAAAAATTGTCCAAAATAATATGTTTTCGGATAAATTAGAGTTAACTAGCAACTCATACAGGAACCAAGTCTTAAACTAGGTCAAACCTGAAAGACTAACAACTAGAGATCAAATAATATAAACTAAATTAAAACTCTATTTCTATGTTGATAAATTTATTTAATTACTTAATATAATCAAATAAATTATATAAAAAACATGACAAGTAAAAGAACTTGAATCCAAGTTTTTAAAATATTTATTATATTTGATCAGTTTAATTTAATTAATTTGATAAATTAATACAAAATTTTATTATTAAAATAAGTTATATTTTATAAAAAAATTAATTTGAGTCAACTTGAAAGTAATTAATTCAATTAAAACTTGATTTAATTTAATTAATTTTTAAAATAATATTATTTTGATTAATTTTAAATCAACTTCATTAACTTATCTTATTTCAGAAACCGTGACTTTGATTTAGTTTAATAACTTATGTTTCTAGCGCCTATGTAATTTACAAAAGTAAAAAATTAATATTAAACTAAGAAATCACTAATTTTCATCATTACCAATCCGTGTCAGCCAAAATTCTCAATTGGCAAAGACAGAAACATTTCCAATTACTGCAAAAATCTCTGGATTTTACACGTGGCAGAATTAGAGTGATTAGCTGGCACTGACCTTGTCTTAACATTAACCAGATAGGGATCCAAGGCTTTGGTCACTAATCAGTGAGCAAGATTGGCTGTATTGTTACAGTGTACTGACACAGTAAACAGCAAAAAAATTTAATAAACACTAAAAAACAATTGATGTCAAAGCACTAAAGCATTATTAAAGTGATTAAAAAATCTTTAGTCCTTGGAAAGTGGAAGATTTCTCGCAGAAGAGGACGTCTAGAGATTCGAGTGATCCACTCATCACTCTTCTCTCACATCTAATAATCCAATACATACAGTTTCGCGAAGTTGAAAGCTTTATATCATCAGCAACAACAAAATCCCAGGTGGATTTGGTTTGGTTCAAATTTTCTTGTGGTTTTGACTAGAAAAAAATCATGTTATGAAGTGAAAGTTTACTTCTTGTTAGCGAAGTAGGTGGAATTTTGACCTTCTTAAGCTTTGTTGTTCATACTTTGCTGTGATTTTGACTAGAGAATTATTATTTATGAAGTGACAGTTTGCTGCTTGATAGTAAAGTAGGTGAATTTGTGTTGTTTCTTTTTTAAGCTTGAATTGGAGGTTTTCTGAGGTTTTTGTTGGTTTTGGTTCTCTGGGTATTTTTAGTTTGGTGTGAAATTTATGCTTAATGTGTTAAAAGTCTCCTTGATATTTGAAGGTGATGAATTTAGGGGTTTTACAGTGTTTCAGCTTGATTTTGACTCGGGGATTGGTGAAAGTTTGGAACTTTACATCTTAGGGTACAATTTTGATCTCTACAAGTTGTTCATTATCAGGGGTTTTATGTCTCTTGTACATCAAGTTTTGGCTTCAGGGTATTGTTGAATTGCTCCCTACTCTTTTTTAGAGCATTTTGTGGATTTTGAATTCTGGGTTTTGTAATGTTCTTCTCCACTGTTGCTGCATATTGAGTTGGTGCAAATTGTGTGCTGCTTGCTGAATAGATGAGTTTAATTTTAAGTAACTTCTGTATCTGGGGATCTTACTGTTCTATTGGGTTGATATTGGCATCTGGTATTGCTACAGAGTGGCCAAGCTTAGGTAGATACTAAAGTTCAATTTTGGGTTGAAAGTTATGTTGTTAGGGTTTTGAAGCGACTCTCTTCGATTTCTCTTCTGTGTGTCATGTGAGATGATGGACAAGGTTGGATAGTATGATTTGTGAATGGATGACCCATATATGTACATTTGATTAGTTATCTGATTAGATTTCTTTGACTTTGTTTTGCTTCTCCTCTCCCTTTTTCTTTTGCTTGTTCTTGTTGAATTCGATGTATGGAATTATTGTCTGGTCTCACAAACTTAGCTGGTGCGATAACCAACTTTGGTTGATGCGGGTAAGAGTATCTGTGAGCACGAGCACCACCTTTTCTTTTTTCTTCACTTTGTTGTTAGCCTGATGCTGATTTGTTCTAAAATCTATTAACATTAGCCAAACAATCCTCAAGATTCTGTTAACTAAATATTTCATGGTAATGTGTAGCACAGCTCTGAATTAAATTGGAGCTTTAGACGCATACTCTGTTATTTTGGATGACGGATAATGTAGAGTTTGCTGAGTTTGGCAGAATGGATTTTCAAGTTAGTTTTGTGTTATTTATTGCTGTATATGCACTAATATTGTTAGATGTTGCATTCTGTTAAAAGGGAAAATTCAGCCTATTCTGTATATTTGTTTCTCAATATATTTTTAGTTTTTATTATCTTTTTTTTTTGTCTCTTCGATTGTTTTTACTAAAAGAAGTTAGTGATACATCTTGCCTTTTGTTCTAGTTAGTGATTTGGGGTGCCAATTTGTTTGAAGGGGACTAAGGAGGTTAAAATGACGGCGATTTATGGGGAGTAGAACTGATGCAGAAGATGAGAAGAAGGCTGTCGGGATGCCGAGCTTTGATCCTCAGTTGCCAATCTCAAATGCAATGTACAGTTCTCCTTCTATCACTTTTTGTATAAGGTTTCAATTTAACTTTTCATTCATTATTCATCTTTCAACACTGGATTTTTTTGTGCCTAATCTGCTGTTCTTGTGTTTTTGTCTACTAATATGTATATAACCAATAGTAGGTTCAAGAACTTGAACATGTTTAGGGTGTCTTGTACTCACATCAGAAATCATTTCTAGTGGTTTGGTACTACATTGCGAACTTATTGTCAAAAATTGGTAGTCCAGGGTGCAATAACCAGGAGTTTCTTTGTTTGATTGGTAGCTTCAAAAAATTGGGATCGAATGATTTTGAAAATGTGCTTTCCAGATATTGAGTATGCAATGTAATTTGTTTATTTGAAAATGTGCTTTCCAGATATTGAGTATGCAATGTAATTTGTTTATTCTCATAAAAGCTTTTCTTGCATTAGTTACAAATGAATGATTTTCATGCTCCATCACTCTGCCAAGTTATGTAGCTTGCACACTATTCTAACTTCTAAGTTTAATTGCCTTTGTAATTTGCTAAATGTTCTTGCAAGTGTTAAAGAGGAACTTGATTGCGAGAGAGAAGGGCAGGTGGGGCTGGGAAGGGTTAAGTACCTTGACATATAAATCAAACAAACTACATTATTTCTGGAGGCTGTTTTGCATTTTTCCTTAGTTCTAGGGTTGAAGATAGAAATGCTCTCAAGTAGTTCAATTGATAAACCTGTCTGCGCTTATCCCTTTCCTTTACTTCTCTCTCCTTTATGGGTCCAGTAACTGTAGTATACTCTCTATTGTTAAATCTGGAAGGTCATTGTAAGATTTTTGGTTTAGATGTACGCGTTTACTGGTTTGAAGAGGAAAATGCAACAAAATATTTGCTTGTTTGAACTGATGGTATTACTTCATGCTTGATGCTGTTTGGCTGTAAAATTGTATTACTCAACAAATTCTTGGTACTTATTTGTTGACAATTATGGATTTCATCAGTGTAGAGAGAAGCACAGTTCATCCTTACCGTGTTACTGATTTTGGGGTGTTCTTAGAAGACGATGCTATTGACCTGAGTGCAGGTAAGTGTTGAGTAATCCAACTTGTAATGGGCTAATCTAAAACTGGTTTGTCATGCTCTTTCATCTATTACATTATATAATTAAATTTTATCTGCCCATAACTTTTTGGTGATCTAAATTTTTCATTAATTTTTTTTTAATCGCGCTGAAAGAAATTCATTGGAACATTGTTATTTTGAAGAAAAATACAATCTACTGTTTTTGTACGGGGGTAAATTTCATTAACCAACCGTCACCATCCTTTGATCTTAATTTGAAGTGTCTAGTGTACTTCATATTGACTTATCGCAAAATGACCTGCTAACCTTAAAATTTTAGGGGTGGTCTAGGCAAGTTATTTTGTGTAAAAGCACTGCTAGGGTGCAATATATTTTAGAACCAAGGGCCATATCGATCTAATTGAAACAATTCCCAGGAGTGGTCAATTTAGTAATGCTTTGAAAGTCATCACAAGAAAATCAGGTCCAATAGTTTTTTATGGAAAGAGAGTGGGAGAAATAAATCCAGACAATACTGATTCCAGTGTATAGAAAACGATTATGGAGCTACTACTTTTTCTACCACGGTTGTTGGCATTTGACAAGTATTTCAAATGCCATGAGCGATCCCCATGGGAGCCACAATGAAAAAATAAGTCTATAATAAACAAAAAGAAAATTTGTAATCCATTGAAATGAATAACTCTGCATATGTTGTAAGAAGAAAAAAACAATTAGATTTTTTGAAAAGTTCAACCAGCTAGAATTAAAAGTGATAACCTGATGTGTCACTACAGGTACTGTGTTCAATTCAGCAAAAGAAAGTACTCAAGCAATCCCTTCTGACCGCCTCCATAGTGGCACTTTCGAGAAGGTGAATTTCTCAGATACATGATATTTTGCCTGTTTAGTTGCTTCCGCTCATTTTTTCCTGTTCTCTGACTTTGCAGAAACAGTCTACTACTACATTTAACATTAAGTCATCTGCTTCTCAAGTGGAGTCTCATAGATTACCCTTAGAAAAAGTTCAACAGTCAAACCAGGTTTCTATACCAATTGTTGATACAGAAAACTGGGGGGAGAATCGGAGGTTGCCATTAGAAAAGGTTCAACAGTCCAACCGGGTTTCTATACCAAGTGTTAATACAGAGAACTGGGGGGAGGCCAATATGGCTGATGCTAGTCCAAGGACTGATATCTCAACGGATGCAGACACAGACGATAAAAACCAAAGGGTGCTGTTTTTTCTTGCCCTATACTCCTGTGAAATGATAGTGTGGAGTCAGTTCTGTGAAACTATAAATTTGCATAGGTGCCACCCTGTTTTCAATAGTTTTATTTTATTTTGTTTTTTTAACAAGTACCTGTAATCAAGAATCCTGGTTTACCATTCCTTTTGGATCCCAACATTCATTTCTTCTTTTGCTTGATGAAGGCAATGGCATTGTTCATTCTGCTCATTAGAAAACTTACCAAATCAATTCCATTCTAACACTTAAAAATCATATGTGTGCAGTATGATAGAGGTCAATCTACCGCTCTCGTGGCATCTGATTCCAGTGACAGAACAAGGGACAAAATGGACCAGAAGGTGAAAATATTATATGTTAATTGCATTCACTGCATGCTACTCTATCTAGTTGTAGTTGATGATCGATTGTTTGATTACACTTCGCAGACTCTTCGCAGGCTTGCTCAAAATAGAGAAGCTGCAAGAAAAAGCCGTTTGAGGAAGAAAGTATGTTTTTCATCTTTTTCTTATACTTGTTTTCATTTCTGACGAACCTTTTCAGCGACAGCCTGTTACAGCATATAGGGGGGGAGTGCATCCTTTGAATGGACTTTTTTATGATGCAACCATGCAAGATTTTTTTTCATGCAATCTTCTGATTTGTCTATTACACATTGCATAAGTGCCTAGTAACATTTCTTCTAATAATCTTACTTTCATCTTTTGTTGTGTCTCCATAGGCATATGTCCAGCAGCTGGAGAGTAGCCGCTTGAAGCTCAGCCAACTGGAACAGGAGCTCCAACGGGCACGGCAGCAGGTTAGGTTTGGCTAATCCTATTTTGTACATCGTGTAATGATCTCAGTTTGTTCATTAAGCATCCTTTTTTGAGGTGTGTCATTTCAATGAATTTCTCTCTAATAGGGAATCTTCATATCAAGCTCAGGAGACCAAACTCATTCAATGAGTGGAAATGGTAATGCCAAAGTTTCTTCCCTATGCAAGATTCAATGTTTGAAATGTGTGCATTTTTGGGAATCAACTAGATGTTTGATATCTTGGAATTGTTGGATGAGTTCCACATTGTCATGGCTGCTTGACTGAACCAATGATCATGCTGCGAGCTCTACATTTATACATTGAAATGACCTCAAATTTCATTGGTTATTTTCATTTCTAGGGTTTAAGCTCACACACATTTGCATGTTGGCAAATTAGATGGTTAATTGTATCTTTTTGCAGGGGCCATGGCATTTGATGTAGAATATGCACGATGGCTGGAGGAGCAAAATCGACAAATTAATGAGTTGAGATCAGCTGTCAATTCTCATGCTGGTGATGCAGAACTTCGTATTATCACTGATGGTATAATGGCTCACTATGATGAAGTTTTCAAGCTGAAGAGCAACGCAGCCAAGGCTGATGTTTTCCATTTGCTGTCTGGCATGTGGAAGACACCTGCAGAGAGGTGTTTCTTGTGGCTTGGTGGCTTCCGTTCATCTGAGCTCCTCAAGGTGAGTTTATTGTGCTTTCAATGTTTTCCACCTGCTAGGGTTAGTCCAGTTCTAGGAGAGGTGGCATTACAAGAGTATTAAAGTCAGTATCATAATCTTGCACAGAACAAAAGAATCGCAAGAACAATGTATTTTTTGTTCTTCTTCATTTAATTCATTAATAAAGATTCGATATTATCAATGCACTAGCTAGCAGGGTGAAGGTGTAAAACTGCAAATTTGTATGTAAAAAAAACAAATTAGTTGGGAATTTCATGGGAGAGGGCTTGGGATTGTAGATGAGTCTCATACTGTACCGCTAAATCCATTTGCTGGTAGTTAAAAAGTTCTTTGGTTCACAGGATGCTGTACTTGACAGCATAACGTTTAATCTGTTAGAGAAATATAATGTAAAAGCATTCATGGAGCTTCACTTAGTTGAGGGGTTCTTTGACTTATCCCTAACAGTAAGTTCTGATATAGGATTCATCCCGTTTCTATTTCACTTGTTAAACTCTGATCTGAAGCCCAGATCAGTATGACTCGGTTTGTTCTTGGCATCAAATCTATTTAGAATTAAAAAAGTGCAGGAAACAAAAGAAAAGAAAGAAGATTTGGAAATTTGTATGAGGTTATGAACTACTTGATATTTGGAAAAAGAAATGATGAACCAACACTTTATATCATAGATGTTCTAAGGTGAACTGCAAGTTATTATAACTTATAGGCTCACATAGGCCTCCCTTGTTCTCAGCTCTGAGATTGAAGTTTTCTGTTCTCAGATATTGAAGGATGTTATCATCAAGTTTTGGTATCTTGTTGCCTATCTTCCGAGCATGCTGTTAAGGCTGTTTATTTCATTTGTACCATTTGTGTTTCCCTAGCAAGGCTGTTTGTAAATGTTTTGTTTGTATTGTAATTTCGTTTGGTGGAAAAAAGTGTTTCAGTAACATTATATTATTCAGACATGTACACGGGCATGTTTATTTGAGTGAACATATATATATATATATATATATATATCTGTTTAGCATGAAATTAATCTTAGAAGACAAGGTTGGGAATGAAGGCCGCTGGAGGGTGGCATCATTTAACCCTGGATGTATGGATGGCTTTCCTTTGTGCAGAGCGAAGGAGGGAATTTTCTTACTGTACCTGCTTCCTTTTTCATGTGCATGTATGCCTGCTTTTGCAAGCAGGCATAATTGTTTGAGTTTAAACCATTTGTTTGCACTGGTTTGTGCATTTTAAAAGGGAAAGTGCACAGCCTTTCTCCTGGTTAAACCTGTTGACTGGCATATACCATGTGTATGTCAGATTTCATTCTCTTGTTAGTTTGATGGATTGATTTATTTTTTACAATTCTTTTCTTAGGGTGGTGCCCTCTGCTCCTTTCAGAGCACAATACCTCCTATATTCTTTTTTCGTTTGAGAACATGATAAAATTTGGTGATCATGGTTGCAGCTTCTTATGAATCAATTGGAGCCTTTAACAGAGCAGCAGTTGGTGGGCATTGGCAACTTACAGCAGTCCTCCCAACAGGCGGAAGATGCATTATCTCAAGGGATGGAGGCATTGCAGCAGTCCCTCTCTGAGACTTTGTCCAGCGGATCTCTTGGCTCCTCAGGGCCATCTGGAAATGTGGCAAATTACATGGGTCAGATGGCCATGGCCATGGGAAAGCTAGGTACCCTTGAGGGATTTATTCGCCAGGTATGCTTCTAATTGTTTTTATATTTGTCATCTATAACATAGAGATTCCATAAAACCTTGAAATTTGTATAATGGTCAAGAGTTCATAAATCAGCTACAGTTTCGAGTCTTTCTGGTTTGCCATTTCTTTCTGTTCTTTGCCCCTATATTCCTAGTATCATGTCTCAAAAGCACTTCTCTTTTAATGGGGTTTTATAAAACCAGGCTGACAATTTGAGGCAGCAAACCTTACAACAAATGCACCGAATATTAACCACCCGTCAGTCTGCTCGTGCTCTCCTTGCAATACACGATTACTTTTCCCGTTTACGTGCTCTTAGTTCCCTCTGGCTCGCGCGACCTAAAGAGTGAATACGCATTGCATCTGAATACAAGTTGCGCAGGAAAACCCTAAAAGCCACATTCCACATCCAGCAGGGCTTCATGTTTCTAGTGTTCAAAATACCTTTTCTTTTCTGCATCTCTCCTGTTGTAGTTTCAGATGTATCATGGTACTGTTCTTTCTGTCATACTAATCATCTTAGAGCATAGAATTTGAATCTTTCAAGTACAGTATGCATCGATGTTAATTATTTATAGTCTCATCCTCCTCATCCTCCTCCTGTTTTCGTTATCCCCAGTACTTGAGAATTTCAAAATGAATTTGAAAGTTGGGACACTTTCATTTTGAGTTAATTTATTTATCTTGGTTAGCCTACTTTCTTTCGTTGAAGCCTGTATATTTTGCCTTAACAACATAATTTTTATTTTGTTATGCATGCAACTTCAGCAACAAATCTAGCCCGGCAAACTTCATCTTGACCCTTGCAATCCTTCACCTTTAGTTCTAAAAATTTGACAGCCTACTCTTGAACCTGTCACACGAAACAATCAGTGAAATTTATTAAGTTTTTCATGGCCCATTGTATATGCTTGTTCAATGTTTATATTTGTAATCTAAAAATATTTAGGGTTTGTGTGGCGAGTAAATAGAACTGAACATAACAAGATTATTCTTTAAAGATGGAGGGATAGAAATCGGGATATTGAACAAAAAATTATTTTCATCATGTGTATACCTAATATGGATCCAGCACCATGTACCAAATGCTATCTTAAAGGACATTAAGCATGTATTTGACACTGATAGTTTTAATGATAAATTTAATGAAAATTATAAATTATAATTTGTTTTAATTAAGGTTCAAGAGAGTTTTCAATGGGATCTGGGCAAAACTATCCAATTGTTTTATTAACAAAAAAAAAAAAAAAATGAATTTGTGGTTGAGGCAGAAGTAAATATTTAAGTGATTTTTTTTAAAAAAGTTATATACATTTGATGATATCTCTTAACCATGAAATAAAAAAAATCAGTATTAGAATGAAGTGACATCGTAATTCATAATTCAATATTGTAGATCAAGGGAATTTTCAGGCTGATCATCAAGCCATTCCATGATCTCATTGCGTTTAGCAGCCTAAGATCTGAAGATGTCAATATAGCAAGTATATCAAAGGACTCTGCCATGGCGCTCGAATCTGACCTTGGAGCTTAACAAGAAGTCCATCAGTGATCAGAAAAACCATAACTAGCTTCCACCAAACACTTCCAGAGGCACAGGAACCGATCGCATTCTGCCGCCCATGGCAATACCATGAATAAAAGTCAATTTCTCTTGTTGCTGAGCTTTTCAGTTGATGTTTGTGTGTTAAACCGCCTAAAATCTACTGACCCGCCACTATGGCTAGCACCATCGCCCGCTCTGTCTGAAACAACATGCCCAGCCTCTAAACATCTCTCCTATTCAATAAATCCCTGTCCCCCTAAATCGCTCTTTGATCTTCTAATTGATGGGTTTGGTGCTAAGCAGATTTTGCATCAAATCTACTTACAGTCACAGCCGTTCTTGTCCAATTTATGCCTTCAAGTTTTGCACTTTGAGAAGAATCCAGAGGAAATTTGAGTAACTGGGGTGACAAGGTTTTACAAGAAGTCTTTTGGTAAGTAAAAGAAGTATCAATTGCTTAAACGATTTAAGTGTTTAGTGATACTTTAAAATATAATTTATAGTATTTTTTAATACAGTTTTTAAAATAAAATTTTTTTAGACTTTAAACTTGTACATGTCTATATTATATTATATTTAATTTTATTATTTAAAATGAGAATAATAAGATTTGAACTCAGCGATCGTTTTATACTTTAATATCATATCAAAAATTATTTCAATTTAAAGATTTAAGCGTTCAATATGTAATTGATATTACTTTATAGAAAGAGCTTATAATCATTAAACAAAACAATTAAAAATACAACCTTAAATTGTATTTTTTTTTGAGTTTTTTTTAAAAATGATTTTTAATTTTTTGTTTCTTTGAACATGTTTTTTTAAATGATTTTGAACTCTTTTTTTTTTTTAAAAAAATTAAAAACAATTGGGGGTAAAAACTGAGTTATAAAAATATCTATCATTGATATGTATGCCGTTGTAGAAAAATCCTTTTTGCATTGGCCAATATAAATACACTTTAAGGAAATTTCATACATTACTTTCCAAAAACATCAATTATTCAGATTTTAATTACATTGGATTTGTGTATAGTATTGCAATCTCAAAATAGTAATGGTATTATATAAAACTTAGGCATGCAAAAATGTTGGAAATTCATATTACACTTGAGATGTCCATTTAAAATATGAATAGGGAATAAAGTTATTTTAATTATTACTTTTGATTTAACTATATACATTACTTTCAAAACTAAAAATATACGTTACTATATCATTTAATAATTTTTTAAGAGTTTATTTTCTCATTGACATTTTAAGATTTTAGTAATATTTAGAAAATGAGGTACGTACAAGAAAGAGAAGATATAAAAATGGGAGTGGAAGTGGAAATATTGGGGAAATGTACGGACTAAAATGCACTTTTCCAAATAAAAATGATCTGTGCTCGAGATTTATCCAATCACAAGTTTTTTTCAGAAATTACAATCAAAACCATACCCTAAAATACAAAAATCTAAAGCATCTCACATCTATCCTATCCAACCCAAAAATTATCCATTCTAGCACTCACTTCAGAAACTGAAGCAGAAAACATGATAACTACTCTTTTTTTTTTTACTTGTAGTTAATGCATTCAGAGAGTCAGTTCTTCCCTCCCCGCCACCATTTTGAGAAGGAATACAAAAACCCATCCATTAGGTAGGTCAAAGGTCAGTAGTCAATTAAGATGATGATATTGTCCTAAAGAAATGTTCCTCTTGAACTCAACCTCTACATTTCTCCGCATTCTGCAATAACACATGGCAGTTTTGGTCGGTTGTTGGGTCCTGTTGCCACATTCTCTATCTTTCGAATAACCAAAAGACCATCTCCAAGCACCCTCTATATAACGACAGAAAACGAAATCATAGTGAGGTGGAAGACACACAGGAATCTCAGATGCCGGTAGAATATTGAAGTTTTCGACTGATCAATTACAAGGGCAAAGAGAAGCAAAAAAGAATGTTAAATGAAAATCTGAAGACGTACCCCAAATACAACATGCTTATTGTCAAGCCAGTCGCATTTTGCACAAGTGATGAAAAACTGCAAGGAAAGAAGGTTCAAATCAATATAATCGTGAGTGCTGTGTGTGTTAACTTAGGGATAAAACAGCAGAATGTATAGGGAACTTCTTGAGAACTCTCATTCAGAGCAATGCTGCTAAATCCTAAGCCATGTTTAATTTGCCTGAAATTAGGAATAGAATGGGGGGCATTTCTGTTCCATGAGCTCTGTCAATTGGTTCGTCAATAATAAAGATTAGGATTTCATAAGAAATGAGATATTTTATATGAGGATTCCCATTCCATTCCCAATTCTTGAGTAAACCAAACATGTCTGAAGTAGTTAGCGGAGCTAAATGGGGGGAATTAAAGCACAGAAACTGCATGCTTAGCTTTCCAAGTGTAATCATATCTGGGAGTAAATGTAGGCAGCTAAGGGGGGAAACAACTAAGTGCAAATTTAAAGATATGACGCACAAGCAGCTAGCTTAATGGAGCAATATGAAGTTAATTTATTCACCGCCATGCTTACTAAAATTTCCAATCCACCAAACTGGAAAACTTGAAATACCAGAAAAGGGTCCATTCAAGGCTTGACACTTCTTCACATACACACCGCCATGCTTACTAAAATTTCCAATCCACCAAACTGGAAAACTTGAAATACCAGAAAAGGGTCCATTCAAGGCTTGACACTTCTTCACATACACCAATTTATTTCATACTTTCAGAACATCTAACAGCCAAGAGAAAGAGAGTACCTGACAACCATTGGTATTTGGCCCACTATTTGCCTGCAAATGGAACAATGAGGCCTTCATTTTTAGTGATAAAGCACAATCTTCAAATTCAAATGGTAATGATAGTTGATAATAAATCTACAAAGGCTTGCATAGATATTTTGGGAGCTTGTGTTCAGAGAATTTGAGGATTTTCATTTGAAGTCATTTAGAGACTGGACACTGATGAAGATGAAATCCTTGTCACAACAAAAAATCTGGTCATGATTCTTCAAGTTACCCCATCAAAGTTAGTATTTCTACCCATGGTGTTCTCCAAATAAACATAATATGAAAAGCATGCATGACGAAATTTGAGACATCTCAGAGGTATTCTTGGCTCTTGCACCTTCACTCATATTGACCTCATAGATTCTAAGCAATATACAACTCTAATAAGGACTTTAATCTTGTGAGCTTTTATGAAGCTGGCAACAAGTAGTCGAATCACATGGGTACTATCCCCTCTTAAGTTTTTCCCCTACGATTAGATTTAAATCAAGCCATTCCATCTATTCTTTTAGCAGTAAAACAGAAATATGCTAAGCGAGATACCCATTAAGAAACTCCACCTCCTATACACAAGAATTATCCAAAGGAAGTTAAGAAAAAACTACTACTAACGCAAAAAAGAATGAACCCCATATCTTATCTATCTTAACGACAAAATTTCAAGTCAATAAAACTAAGTTTCCAAAACAGACTTACTGGTTATACACCACAGGATCTCACAAGTTATTAAAGCGTCAAATTATTTGTGATGATTAGCAGAGAAAAATCTAAGAGGAGAATCGAAGAAATGATACAAGCCATATAAATGCATTATCTTCTAATAACAACAAGAAAAGCAAAAATCACCCAATAGTAAGAACAAGATGGGACACATTTATATACCAAGAAAAATGGATACCATTGAAAGTAGACCAGGGCCGGTATGTTTGGCAACAAAATTTTCATCCTCAAACTTAAGCCCATAAATAGAAACACAACCACTACCATCACCCTGCAAGTAAAAAATTCCAATAGTAAGTAACTAATCAAGTAAACAGAAAATATTAAATAATTATATAAAACTGAAAAAAAGAAAAAACAAACCTTGAGAAAATCACCAGCTTGAATCATAAAATCCTTAATCACTCTATGAAATTGACATACTTTGTAACCAACAGGTAATCCAGCTTTTCTGCCAATTTTTTTTATTCAAAATCAAATAAATTAATTACATGATATGTGATTAACTATTCCAATTACCCAAAAAATATTTAAAAACTTATATAAAAAAAGAGAGTGATTTTTTTTACCTGTACTCGCCTGTGCAAAACTGCCTGCAAGATTTATAAAAAAAAATAATTCAAGAATTTAATAAAAATGAAAACGAGAATTAATTTTGATGCAAGGAAGTGAGACAGGAGAGTGGAAAAACCTGAAATTTTCGGCGGTTTTAGGGGCAATATCAGCGAAGAGCTCCATTTTGATACGACCAGCAGGGATGGTACCGATTGTAACATCGAAGAAGACGATTGGGTTTTTAGGGTTTGGTGGTCTCAAGTGCCACTCTACACTCCCTCCTCCTCCTCCTGACGCCATTGAAGCACTGAACTGCTCTCGCTCTCGCTGTTTCGCTTTCTCTGCTTCTCTCTCTCTCTCTGACTGAGTGTGTTTTTTGATGAAGGGTTTTGTGGGTGTACGTGTTCCAAGCTGATTGGTCCGTTAGGAAACCAAATGGTTGTTAATTGTCGATTTAGAGTATTCTAGTCGGGTAAAATCACATTCGATTCCTGTAGTATGGAAAGTTTGTCAAATCAAGTCCTCTACTTTACTTTTGGTCAAACTAATCCTTTAATTTTACCAATGATTGAATTTTTCAATCCACTTGTACATGCGTACAAGTAGCATTCATCTAACGGGAATAACAGCAAAGGCTGGATACAAGGACTCAATCAATTAGATTTTGAACTATGAGATTTGATTTGATAAAATGCAATCTCAATTCAAAAGAGATTGATTACTAATTATTAACATTTGAGGGACCACGCATGAATTTGTTCAATTTCAACGTAAAACCCACTACCCGAACTCTAATCTAAGTAGAGTTTTAAATTGAATAAAAAAACATTTTTAACATGACTATTTAATTATTTTGTTAACTTGAAGTAGCAAAATAGTCTAATTGAGCATCCAAAAGATATGTAGGAGTCCTAATTCTGGTAAGAAAAAAGGAGAAATTAGGGACCTAATTGAAACCATCTCTATAGACTGGAGACTTTTTTGAGGTTTTTCCTATATTATTCTTTAGTCCATAGGGTTTTAATGCAATTACAACTTAATCCTTCATGATTGAAACCCCTAATTTATTTGAGTCGAGGGATTAACATGTAATTGTCATAAATAAAGAGCCAATTCATAATTGTATACAAAAGTAGGGACTACCAATAACTAAATTTACAAAAACTTGGTCTTTATAGCTCGCCGCCCCCTTCACTCTCACCTCTTCAAAGCTAGCTCTCAGACCCTCTCCCCTTCTCCCCGGCAGTCGGCGGCCAACCTGACAACGTCCGGCGGAGTGTTGCTTTCACTTCAGAGGAAATTAGCCAGCACCAGCACCAGCCCCGTTGCTTTCACTTCCTGTTATATCGCGAAAGAACCAACCTTTCCTAAAGAAACAGTGAGAGAAGCACCCTACCCTTGCCGCAACTCTCTCTTCATCCTATCAAAGCCCCTCTGTTTCCCGGAAACAGAAGCTGCGGCGGCCCCCAAATCCGATTGATTAGTGGGTTGAGACAGAGAAATGAGAGGGATAGAGATATCATTGAATCAAACCCAAAAGATAAGGTTGCAGAGAGCTCTGAAACAGCTAGAATCTTTGTATTTGAGAGCCAACTTCAATGCTTCTGTAACTGTCGCCGATACCATCCCCGTTAGCAACGAAGACACCATCCTCAAGTTTGCGCTTCTCTCTCTCTTTTTTTTCCTTGAACTTCTTATTTTATGTTTTGTTAAAGTATCTAACTTTCTTGTGTTTAAATGAAGGGGTCATGGCACCTCTGAGCGCGACGGAGAAGTGGTGGCGACGCTCTGTGGTGTGGTGGAGCGTGTTAACAAATTAGTGTATGTTCGCACGTTGCGTGCCAGGTATAATCACATTACTTCCATTCATCATTGTTTTATAATGGTAAAATAAAATAAAATAAAATAAAATTAATTACTTATTATTGACTGTTAGGTACAAGCCAGAGATTGGAGATATCATAGTGGGGCGTGTTGTTGAGGTATCATTGGAATTTGGAAGATTGAAAATGATTTTCATTCGTTCATGGGTCTTATGGGTTTTATTTTTTTTTAATTATCATGAATATATCAATGTTTTCCAGGTAGCGCAAAAGCGGTGGAAATTGGAAATTAATTTCAGCCAAGATGCTGTTTTGATGCTTTCTTCTATGAATTTACCTGATGGGCTTCAGGTATCAACCCTCTCTTTATTATGCTTCTTTTAGATGCATATCTTTGGTGCTGATTTTGTATCTTGATTTACGAAGTCATTCGTTATTTAAAGACCATGTTGGAAACATAAGAGAAAGGTCCATCATAATAACATCTTTGGATGATTGAAATGGAGAGGAAAGGAGTTGTTGTGTAAATTGGTTTGCTTTTCCTGAATATTTGGCAAACTGAAAGAAGAACCGCAGCTTCCTCTGCGTATCTTTTGTTCAATTGCGATAATGGTTTGTGTTGAAACACTAGCAAATTCCTCACCGACTGCCTCCGTTGATTTTGTCAAAGCTTGCTTTAAAATTTGAAGGACCGCAGGCTTAAAATGATTTATAGTCTCATGTGATTCTGTCACAGTATACTCCTGCTTCTTGAGTTTTGATGAGGAGGAGAGGTATTCTATGAGAATTGTACTATAGAACTTTGTTTTGTAACGTGATGTCCCATTTATGGGATCCCTGGAAATAAAATTTCAAGAATGGTCCTACCATTTAGCACTTTTGTTTTGCATGAAATGGCTACTTACGCACAATGGCTTAAACCTGCAATCTCTTGGTTACATGCCCAAGCTGCTTTCTATTGCACTATCCTATGGCCCTTCCATATCTACACGTCTTTGATCCTAAAATATTTTATTTGGAATTCTGGATGAAATGCGTTTGAGAAGCTGGGAATATATGTTCTATCTGTTCATATTTAGGATCTGAAATGGGCTTTTTTTCTTGCTTTGCTAATATGCGCGCATTCAATATCTTTGATTGCTAGAGGCGGCGAACTGCATTGGATGAACTCAACATGCGCAGTATTTTTGAGGAGAATGATGTTGTGTGTGTAAGTCTGTTGTCATGCATTGTTGATTTTCCTGCGTGATCGACCAATGTTTTACCAAAAAGTCAAGCAAATGCATAGGTAAATGTTATAAGCAACTATCTTTTTTCTCATTTTCAGGGTGAGGTGCGTAATTTTCAGAATGATGGTGGCATACAATTGCAAGCAAGAAGTCAGAAGTATGGAAAGGTTTGATTTACATCCAAAGTGCTTTTCTATTGTGCTTTTATGGGTTGGCAAACTTTTCCGTTTTTGTCTATTACTCTATTACAAAGAATCACAAATTGAAGGGTACTATAATTGTGTCCTTTAAAATGTCCACTTAAACTAGTCCTTCACATAGAAATTGACCACTAAGCTGGACAACTCCCCACAAGGTTGAGGCAGGAAAAAGATAGTGAAAATGATATCAATGTCGACCCTAAAGAGAAAATTCATATTAATAATATTTTTAATCCCCATGAGGATATCTGGCATATCCATCTATAAGTAGGATGATATTAACAGGATATAAGGAAAATTAATGGAAAAGAGAAAAAAATAAAATTGGCACTTTGGGAGTTTTTGGTTATTAATTTAACATGCTAATGTTATTGCCTGCCTTGTCTTTTTTTTTCTTCTGAAAATGTAGTTACAAATGCTACTGATTAATTGATCTGCACATAGTTCTTATCTATTATCTCTGATTGGTACTTCAGTTGAAGTCAATATTCAGCGTAGTCTTTCGTTTTATTTTATGCCATTTTTATCATTCTTGTTCATAGTGATATTTTTATGCATGACAGCTTGAGAAGGGTCAGTTGCTCACAATTCCACCATATCTAGTGAAAAGACAAAAACATCATTTCCATCATTTGGAACAGTATGGAGTTGACCTGATACTAGGATGTAATGGGTTCATTTGGGTTGGTGAGCATGTCGAGGCCAGGGACTGTATTGTAGAGGATCAACTAAACAATACTGAACAACAAATCACCAAATCCAATACAACCAAAGAAATGCCACTAGAGACGAGGCGGAGCATATGTCAGATAGCAAATGCTATCCGTGTCTTGTCAATTTTGGGCTTTAATGTAACTTTAGAAGTGATACTGGAGACTATTGACTTGAGCAGCACACTGAATCTTGGAATAGATGAGATGCTTGGGCCAGAGTTCCATGTTTTGGTAGCAGAGAGAGAAGCTGAACGCCGCACATCGATGACAAAAAGGAAGGGGTGACACTGTCATTGGAAACCTAAGTATACATGGAGTTGTGTTTTTCCTTCTCTTCCAGGGGTAGGATGAGTGTGCTGTAGTGAAAGAGGATTTGTAAATTTGAGAAAATTGTTGTTCAGCATCAGAGCAATTCATCTTGACAAATTTTGATCGTTTTGCTTCATCTGCGCAGCTCAGATTGATTATAAATTATTATCATGTTTGTTTCATTGATCCATTATATTTGAAACGCCTCACTGCAATTACATTATCTTTTAGCATGCTAGTAAGCTGTGATAAACTAATCTGTAAAATGCAGGGGAGAGTATAAAATGCCTGTTGGAGTGTATTGATTTCCTCTCCAGTCGTGTAATTTTAACTGACAGATTTTGTTACGGGTCTCTTTGCTATGGGTCATAAGAGCTTTCTACTTTCTTGAGAAACTTGCATCACCCATGGATGTAAAAGATTCGGATGAACTATTAGCGATTTTCCAGTGTGAGGAGAAAGTAAACAGCGGGATTGGGTCTGCTATTGTGAAGGTCGCTACTTTGTTGCTCATGTGAGTTGTGCCAGCTCTAAGGTACGAGTTCCTTGTACTGATTTGCTCTCTGAAAACCCCATTTATTCTCTTGTCAATGAGAAATGTGATATGAAGGGAAGTGAGAGGAGGGACGAGGCAACTACATCAGAAAACACGGTTATGGTCCGTTCACCTATGGACCTGATGATAGCAAAAGATTTTGAACGAGAGAGCCAGAAGAATAGAGGGAGAGTGAAGAAATAAACATGGTAGAGTTCAGATTTTTCAACCATGACCACCCCTTCCTCTTTGATGAGGAAAAGAGCTGTTGCGTTGCCTGTCTAGCTTGCCATGGACTGTTGTGGGCATAACCTATGCTTGCACATCTTGCGACTCGTTCCTTCACAAGATCTGCGTTGAGTTTCCTGAAGAAATCCATAAAAACCTTCTCATCTTACTGTCAAAACAACATGATTCTATTTGTTTTGCATGTAAACTAGATAATTTTGCCTTCTCCTACCATTGCGGTACCTGCAAATTTGAGGTCCACTTGCGATGTGGTTCCATAAGCGGCCTTCACAAACATGAAGGTCCTGATGCAAAAAAGTACAAGCACGAGGGTCACGAACATTTTTCGGCCATTGAATATCGTGCATCTGTTAAACTAGAAGGTTATTATGAGAGGTCACCATAGGTCAGAATAAATACTGAAGATATTCCCATTTGTAATGCTTGTTGCCATCCTTGTGCAGGCCTTACATTGGAATGTGACGAATGCGATTTTCACCTGCGTTTCATACTATTAAGCATGAATGCCACCATGATCCTCTAACCCTTGAATATTCATTAGAAGACGATTTGAAGTCTGATGAATGGCACTGTGATTTTTGTGAGACTAAAAGAGACCCAAATCAATGGGTCTATTATTGTGCTAAATGCTCAATTCCTGTGCATCTCAGTTGGGTGTATCCTTGTATAGGGAAGGTGACAGGTCTGGTTGAGCAGATTCCAATTAAGATGAAGCCGTCAGAAGCATATTCTGAAAGCATTAGAAGATGGATTTGAGAATTTTCTATACCATTTAGAAATGTGTGCTCAATACTAACAGGAAAATGATTGAAATTTCTTGTAGTTGAAACATCGTAGAATGCTTGCATTTGTCTTTGTTTTTGAAAAATCAAAACGATTTGCTTATCAATGTTCTTCTAGATTTGTGTAATACTCAGTTTTGTTTACTTAGGATGTGTTTTTGCCATCCGGGGTCTGCAGCTATCCAATCGCACAAGGCTATGACATTAATGGAAATATCCTCCTCTTATACGTAAAATGCTCCATGATAATCAACTCCAGCAATCAATTTTTAAAATGAACATTTGCCCTTTTTACTGGTACAGAACATGGCAAGTCATGTTTGTCAAATCGAGAACACTTGATTCAACTCAATGGATTTATCAAACACAATCAGTGACATGATCCTAGTGCACTCCTAGTGTATCCATAGTTATCAGACTCCACCTGGGAATTGACTAGGAAAAGAGTCTGAAGTCAATCAATCAAGTTTCGCAGGTTTCTCAGATCAATCTGTCAAGAACCACGAGCCTATCCAGCAACAAATTAATTAGGCGATCACCAAATACAGCATTTAATGTTCACTGCCACTCAGTCTATTGATTGTCGGTGCGATGCTTGTGGTGATACTTCAAAGGCCCTGCTCTGAAATGTGAGGAGCTTGGCATCTACCTTCATGTCAGGTGTGGATTATTGCCACGTGAGGTTCAACATCATGGCCATGACCATCCCTTCTATCTAACATCTCCATTGGATATCAGGGATTCGGATGAATTGTACAGCGGTTTCCTGCTGTGCGAGGAAAAAGTGAACAAGGGGGATTGGGCCTACTATTGTGAAGGTTGCTACTTTGTTGCTCATATGAGTTGTTCCAACCCTGAGGTACGCCCTCTATATACCGATCTCCTTTCTGAAAACCCCATCTATTCGATTGTCAGAGAAGAATCCAATCGAAATGAAAGTGAGATGGATATCGAGGCTAGTTCATCAAAGACTCAAGACATAGGAAGGGGAAATTTTGAGCAGATGCCAATTGATTTAGAAAGAGGGAGAGCCAGAAAAATAGAAAGGGGGAGTGAAAAATCGAACATGGCAGAGTTCAGATTATTCACCCACCAGCTCCCCTTTCTCCTCTTCTATGAAGAGATGGACATTAATGTTTTCTGTAGAGCTTGCCAAGTACCTGTTGGGGGATTAACCTATACTCGTACTTCTTGTGACATCTTCCTTCACAAAACATGCGTCGATTTCCCTCAAGAGATTCAAGATCCACTTCATAACTGTGAAGACTATCTCATACTCATGGCACAGGAACATTCTTATAAATGCATGGCATGTGATCTGAATTGTTTTGCCTTTTCATTCCATTGTAACTCCTGCAAATTTGAGGTACACTTTTCATGTGCTTCGATTCGTGGTCTCCACAAAAGTGAAGGTCCTGACCCCAAAAACTACAAGCATGACAGTCATGAACATTTTTTGGGTATTGTATACTGCACAAGAAATCCCTTACCGTCGTCGTAAAAAGACTAGAGTAAGATTTGGTAATATCCTTGCAATGCTTGTGTTCATCCTCGCCAAGGCGTTGCTCTGGGTTGTAATGAATGCGACTTCCACCTGCACTTCAGTTGTGCTAACTTGGAATCTACCATCAAGCATGAATGCCACTATGATCCTCTAATTCTGGCTTATGCACTAGAAGAAGATCTGGATTCTGTTGCTTGGTACTGTGATGCTTGTGAGACCACAAGAGAGCCAATGCAGTGGGTCTATTATTGTGCTGAATGCCAATTTCCAGTCCATCCAAGCTGTGTGAATTCCTCTATAGGAAAGGTGCTGGTCTTCGTGAGAATCCAGCTCAAAGCTTACTAAGATCTGCTTGGAAAAATGCTTCTACTTACTGATGAATTTGAAGTGTAGGAGAACAATGGAGTTGATTACAGTGAAAAAACCAGGAGATCTTAATGAAGTTCAACACTGTATTTCAGATTTCCCCAGTACATCAGATTATTCTTCATTTGCTGATATATTTGATTATTTTTTATTACCTCAAATCATACTAATTAGACTCAACTTGGGATTCGAATTGACACAAGACTCGAGTGACGGGTCGAGCACCGGATTAATCAATTGCATTCGAGGACATGCTTGCATAGGAAACTAAGTTCTGAGGACATGCTTGCATTCGAAACTAAGTTCAGAATTGCTGTACATAATCGCCATCGAGGATGATCTCTAAACACCATGTGAAAAAGATGATTCTCAGTTCATTTCATGTAGACAGTGCCATTATTGGCAAATAACGATGGAAGTCAATTGGGGCATGGCTGTCGCAATCCCTGCAGACCTTCCAAGGTAGATGCAACCTGTCATGGACATTTAACATTATACAAGCACAATTCGTCCATCACTTGATGTCGACGTGCCCTCTAGTATTCAATTCTTTCACATTTCTATTTCGTATACACTTGTTGTTCTTGCTTCTCTCTCTCTCTCACACACACACGTATGTATGTATGTATGTATGTATGAATTTCTAATACAATATCTCCAATCATAACAAATTTATTAGCAGCCATGATTATTAAATTTAATGAAGATGGTGTTTGTGGGCAGATTATTTTTTTGTTTGGAAATGTATTAAAATAATATATTTTTTATTTTTAAAAAATTATTTTTAATATTAGTACATAAAAACAATTTAAAAAAATAAAAAAAATTAATTTTTTAAAATACTTTTAAAACAAAAAAAAAAATTAAAAACATAATCAAAATAAGTTTCCTAGTTATCACTCCCTAAATTAGCTTGTGAGTCATGAGATTGACCCACAAATTTATTTATTTTTCATTTTTAAGGAAGAAATAAAACAATCAATGTCTCTTTTTAATTTCTTACCTAATAAGAATTCGACTATTTCAACGATTAAGTCAAGATGGTTTGATCAAAACTTGACTCTAAACAGTCCAGTAACTTGTGCAATTAAATCATAAACCTAGAAATTCAAACATTAGGTTATTACGTCAACCTATGATCAGATTTTATTTCTTACACAATATCTCCAACTATCACAAATCTACTGGCAATCATAATGGTTAAATTCGTTGAAAAGACGATCCAGTTAAGTGTTATATTTATTGTTTACTAGATTAATATGGAGACATCATATTAATATACAATTTTTATTTTTATTTTCAAGTAAGAAATAAAACAATCAATTTTCGTTTTTCATTTTTTTTCTAGAAGAATTTTGACCACTTCAACTATTCCAATCAACATGGTTTAATCAAATTTTAGATCTAAGCAGCCTAGCAACTTGTTCAAATAAAAATGAGTTTAGTGATATGAAGGGTGTGGCTCAACTGGTTAGACTCTAAGTTTGCTCCCTAAAGGTCACTAGTTCGAGTTTCACAAACTTCAGGGCCACTGGAGACTTATATAGTCGTTAACTTCAGGGCCCGTGAGATTAGTTGAGATACGCGCAAGCTGGTCCTCGGACATCTACGTTAATAAAAAAATAAAATGAGTTTAGTATTATAATGTAAAGTATTTTTTAAAATTGTTTTTTACTTGAAATTGTATTAGAATAATTATTTATATATATATTTTTATTTTTAATATTAACACATTAAAATCATTAAAAATATCACTTTAATATTTTTTCAAACCAAAAATAATTTTAAAACACAATTTCAAACATAAAACAAACAATGTCTTAAATCACAAACGTAAAACCTAAAAACTAAATCACTAACAACCTTCTAAATTTATTATTATTAATTTCTATGTATGCAATTGTAAGGGCAACAATTAAATAATTAGAAAAAAAATCTCAAATACTCTCCACTTAATTTCTCAAACAAGCCAAAAAGAAAAGTGCCAAGCAAGACAGAAAACAGGAATCAATTCATGCCAAGCAAATAAAATCTTCCATAGGCCCCATCAATACAACACACAAATATCCAACTGATCAATTCTTTCATTAACTTAAAAACTTGTTTTTTTATATTTTTATTTTGAAAATACAAAATTCTGATAAAAAATTATAATAAAAATTAATTTATTTTATATTTCTATCTTTATTTTTTTAATAAAATATTTTTTTATATTGGCCTCACCAAATATAAACTTATAGAAATAAAAAAAAAGCACAAAAAAAATAAAGAAATTAAGAAAGAACTCTCCAATTGTTGTCGCCATACAAAATTCTATCACACAAACAAAACATCAAATATCTGAACTCCCTGACATCAACTGACAATGTTAAACCATTCCAATTAGGACACGTGTCCACACAATTTTTTCTTCCTTTTTTTACTTGGGCCCCACTCAAATTCATTTTCAAGAAATTAAAAAACACTAATAAAAAGTATCTTAATGAGGAAACAAATAATTGTATGCATATTATTTTGTTTGCTTTCAAAACTTATTCCAAATAAGTGTTTCAAAAAATCTCATAGCCAATATTTTATTTGGAATTAGTAAGTACGATCATTTTTTTCTAATATTAATTTTCTATATCATATTTTAAATAAATAATTTAAACTTGAATTGGAATAATTACAAGAACTCATATTTTTTTTTCTAAAATTTGTAATCTTTAAATGATAATATAAAGCAAACTCATTAATTATTTGGAAAATTGATTTGATAATTTTTTTGGATAAAAAATAGAATATCATTAATCTAATTATATATTACTGTAATATAATTAATATTAAATGAAAACTATGTTAAAAAAAAAAAAACAGAGTCTCTTATAAGCATAACCTCCCTCGCTCTCTCACATTTCCAAATCACACCAGGTTTATTCTCCTTCTTTCTCTAGCATTTATTTATTTGCTGATGTTAAAAGAGATATAACTGGTGTATTAAGAACCGTGTATTTATACGTATAAGTGATTAATTACTGTTATTGGTGTGTATAGGTGGGCTGAATAGAGGAAGATCTGATGTACTTGCTGGTGGATCTTAATTATACACAAGATCATGATGGCCCTTGATAATAAAGGTATGCTTATGCTTATGCTCTGTTTTGTTGTGTTTTCTCTTCTGGGTTTTGTTTGTTTTTCTGAATTTTGAAAACTTTTGATCTGTTTCGAGTGTTATTTCAATTATATGTGTGGTAGTGTAATCTGTTTTTTTTTTTTTTGTGATAATGTTATTTGATCGATTTTCTATAATGGGTTTTGCTTACAATGGAGAATTGAATTGTAAAGTTGGAGACTTGAGGGATTTTTTGAGTGCTGGTTACTGGTTGATCACACTGCACTGCAGTTTAGTTTTGTGATATAACATGGTTGGTGAATGTTTTGTGGTGTTATTGCGTGATTTGGTAGCTGGTGAGGTAATTGCTACTTGAATGTTTATAAATTCTTGTGGAGTGGAGGATGTGTGATTTTATGTTTTGCAGAGATTTGGATATTAGTGAGGAATTGTGTGATTTGGATATTTAGGTTTTTGGTAGATAGAAATTGCACGAAGTGTTCAAGTGGTGGCATTCTATGCATGTGTGTGATTTGAAATTTATTGCATGTTGAGTTGATGTGCAATGTAGCTTTCCACATCTAGAGCCTAGGTTCAGAAAAGGTTTTGGAGAAAGTTGAATAAAACAGTTTCAATGCTGGCCCTGGCATGGTCCTATACCAGTTTAATCGTGATCCTATCATCTGCTGATTTAAGTGTGTACAATCGGTGCAGTTTACTTCTTCTAGTGTCATTGACCTACTCGATTAGCTACTAAAGTACATTTTAGGTATCCAACTACAGAAGCATGTGTAGAATGTGAATACCTTGTCAATTTGATTGGCACTTAAGTGAAAATCTTGTGCAAGCTCATTAGCAAACTAATAAACCTTTGACAAAAGGATATTTTTTGGGAATTATTGTAATGAGCATAGATTAGTTCCCCTCACGCAATCTCATTCAAGGTAGAATCCAGTTAAAAACCTTAATTTGTTCATCCTCGACAATAATCCAAGAATCCTGGTAAAATCAGCCAAACAAGGGGCCTTACTCATTTTGTGAGAGATGAAAAACCACTTCAGACCTTCAAGCCTGTACATCTCCATCTGCAGCTGGAAACTTACTTCTCCATTTCCTTACCTTGTATCTGAAAGAAGGTAAGAAATCCACATATTTTCAAACCAAATGGAGTGTCATTGAATTCATCAAAACAAGATAGTGACGTGAAACTGGTTGGGAAGGTCCAACAAATTTTAATTAATTAGGTCCATCCTAAATACAAGTCATTCCTTTTGTGACAATGTTCTCTCTAAGAAAATAAGAATTAATGCTTTAACCATCTGCTTCATTATCTACCTAAAAAACCCTTCTTTCTCCAGAATTTTGTCAAAATCAATGGCTTGTTTTTAAGAAACAACTTTGTGAAGCTACTTGTTGTGGCCTCTTGAAAATGCGCATGCTGTGTGTTATTTATGTTTGGTAGAAGGGACAGACCTCGGTGTTTTGAATTCATATGATAGTGCTTTAGCATCTAGATGCATTATTGTGGTTTGGATGATGATGCTAATTGATACCACGCCACTTAAAGGAGCAATTTCTGGATCTCTCTCTCTTTTTGTGTTGTCTAGGGATAAGGAGGCTTTGGTTACCTATTATTTGGACTTTTGCTTCAGGAAGATGTCATGGGATGTATCATATACTTGGAATGCTGAAGATTGTGAGGTGTTCACTTGAATGGCTATACAATTGTGTACAGATAAGAGGAAATATTCTTACTCTTTTATTTTCTGGCTAGTGTAGAAGGGATGTACAAGGAGGGCTGTTGAGGGGAAGAGTTGCTTCTGACTTATTTTAGATGGTTGGTTTTAACTCTGCACTTTTATCTAGTATATAGAAGTTTCATCATAGATTTGGTGGATTAATTTTTTGCAACCGGAATTCTTAGTTCTGTGATTGGAACCCATTCTGTTGTCCTCTGGTAAAGTTTTTGGCTATCCCAGAAGAAAGATAAAGGCAGCAGTAAATGCTCATGTCACTAGATATTATGGTCCAGATTATCCAGCCAATTGTTGCTATGCTTTACTTGTTTCTTATCTCACATCCTTTAGTATTATCTACAAAGGCTTTGCTTTAGCATTTTCTGTGTATATGCAGTTGTCTGTCCATGTAGCAGCATTTTGTTTTTGTTTCTCTTTTATTTTTCTCTTTTCTTGTTTTTTCCATCTTTGGCACTTTTTTTGCATGTGCTGTGTTTTCTCAATACATTATTATTTTCCAAAAAATGTGTATTGGAGGCTTTCCCGGGATTCACACACTTGGTATTTCTTGTTTGTTTTACTGTTTATCAGAACTGTTAAATATGGTTGATGATAACAGATTATTAAAATAAAATTTTCTCAAGTGTTTGCTGTTTTTCATTTCTTCTTGACAGAAACTATGCAAAGGAGCTGTGAGGCCTCCTTAAAATGCCTCCAAATCAAGGGATTCCCTTATGGGAATACCTTTGAAAGCTTTCGGTTCAAAGAAGAGATTGGTGCTCACCCAGGCAGGGATGTTGTTGAACCAGTTCACTCACTAAGCAGCGAGTTTCTTGAACTTCCAAGTGAATTTCAGAACAAACCTGCCTACCATCATGATTTTGGCTCATGGTCTACCTTTTATCCAGACTCTCAAAAGATGCCGCCGTGCCAAATGAATTGTTTTGAAAGCCAATTTTATCCCTTTCCTTTGGAGACTCGATTTCAGTATGCTCCTTTCAATATGTTTTCTCAAGGTTATCCATGTGAGATCCAGTTACAAGATTTTCAGTATTTTGTGGTCATAGACTTTGAGGCTACTTGTGACAAGGAAAGAAATCCTCATCCACAAGAGATAATTGAGTTTCCATCTGTCATTGTGAGCAGTGTCACTGGCCAACTAGAAGCGTGTTTTCAGACATATGTGCGACCAACATGCAATCAGCACCTCAGTGATTTCTGCAAGGATCTGACTGGTATCCAGCAAATCCAGGTTAGTTTGGAATTCCTTTACTTTTTAGAAAGGAGTACTGTGTATGTGTTTCTTGGAATGTCTATCAACAGTGTTCAATTTACGTTGTAGTAGGTTAGGTAGGTCGACTGTCCCTTTAAAAGACCAGATAGTGCGTGACTAGAAATTTATATTACCCTGGGAGTGATTACCAACATTTACTTTATGAGGAGAGAGAGAGATGGAAGAGAGAGAAACATTGGCATGAAAGAGGTTTTTTCACTTTCTCCATCTGCTTTTTGTCTCTTCCTTGTAAGTCTCTATCTCCTCATGGAGTATTGTTAGTTACTCCTGTAGGAATATAAAATTTCTCGTTAAACACTATCTCTTAGGTTTTGCGATGTGAATTATTTTATTACTTTGAATTGCAAGCTGGCCACACTTTTTAAACTGTTGCTTACTTCAACTAGTTTCTTAGAATTTTCTTTATGTTAATCTCTCGTCTAAACTTTTTGATGAACATCATGTTGCCTCTATCTTATTCTTGTATTTCTGTGTGGCTCCAGGTGGACAGAGGTGTTACTCTTAGTGAAGCACTCCTCAGGCATGATAAATGGCTTGAGAATAAAGGGATAAAAAATACTAGCTTTGCTGTGGTGACATGGTCAAACTGGGATTGTCGGGTGATGTTGGAATCTGAGTGCCGATTCAAGAAGATCAGGAAGCCTCCTTATTTTAATCGGTAAATGATCAGATAAAAACTTGTAGATTTGAACCATTCCATTATAAATATATTTGAATTTCTGGGCAAACTATTTTTCATTGTGAATGAATTGCAACTCTTTTTTTTTTTTTTTTTGTGTGGATATGTCATAAGTGTCTCTGACATGATATTCTTTTTTCTTTTTCTTACATTTGTCAGATGGATCAACTTAAAAGTTCCGTTCTGTGAAATATTTGGCGGTGCAAGATGTCTGAAGGAGGCTGTTGAGATGGCAGGCCTAGAATGGCAGGGCCGTGCTCACTGTGGACTGGATGATGCCAAAAATACTGCTCGGCTGCTTGCCCTACTCATGCATAGGGGTATCAGATTCTCCATCACCAACTCACTGATGTGGAACACAACTGACAGTTCATTGCCATGCAAGCAGTCCCCCGAGAACCTGTCCTTTTCACCACATCAACCCCAAAAGCTGAAGGAAATGCGTATTCCTGTTTTCCCGTATCACCCCTTTTGTTTCTGTGGGGTGAAAAGCAGCAAGGGAATGGTTCGAAAGCCTGGACCGAAGCAAGGTAGCCTGTTCTTTGGCTGTGGCAACTGGACTGCCACTAGAGGTGCCCGCTGTCATTACTTTGAATGGGCATCTCCTTGACTAAGATTATGGAAAACCTGTTTAGCTTTGGACTCCGCATCCTATATTCTGTCAGGATGCACTGTGAAAAAAATGACAAAAAAAATGGAAGATTGAAAGTAATGTAGTAGGTTGTCTCCTAGTGAACAAAATATAAATAGTTGGCTCAATTGGTGGAGGGTTTGGGAAACATCAGAGTGGTAGGAGAGCTGCAACCTGTAAAGCTGACTTGTTGACTGGAGAACAAATTGGTAAATGTTTGATGGGTAGTTAGGATGATGCTTTTTACGTGCATGGACATGCTAAGTTATTGTTATGATAAATAACCCGTGAGATAGGGACAATTCGATTTCCTATGCATCTCTAATGGGAGTGGATAGAGTTGCTTGCCCAAATTTCTCATATCTGTTCTGTTTTTCCTTGTTTTCTTGAATTCCTTTGGGTCTTGTCTGGGGCTTTGATGGTCTAATTAGGTCTGTTGATTATGTACTGTTATTCTAGCGAGTAATTAAGCATGCAGCTCCAAAACATAATGAAATGGAATGAGAAAAGGTGCGCTCATTTTCAATGCATCAAGCAGGTTTCTAGTTAAACTAAACTTGAGATTGATCCAGATGAACCTAAAAAACAAAATGATATGATTTTAATAAAAATGATTTATTCGGTATCCAAACTTTTTTTTGGTTAGACAACAATGCACTGTTAATAAAACGTTATAGGCACTTGACTGAGGCAGATACAGCTTGAAAAGCTTCCCTCCAAGCATATTCCTCTTGGTCAGTATTTACAAGTGTCATGACCTCTATTACTTTGACGACATGTGTAAAGGAGGAAACTAAAACTCAGCCTCCAAGCTCCAGACATGGTCTACAAAGACATTTTCAAGCCAAGGCCATCATCACCCTTCCATTCCCTCCCTATATTTAATGCCTTCAAGCCACCTTCCATAGTTTCCTGCCACAAAACCACATCACATTTTCAGTGAATCTTTTACATCAATGAAAATAAAATATGAAACTACACATCATCCATGATGAGCACTGAACAAGCTGTTGCATCCCACAATCATTTTGTTTTTCAATAATTACTTCCAGCAAACAAAATCTTTCCTAGATTCTATCTTGTTCCTTGGAGATGTTAAACAATGGAAGCTGCAAGAAGAGCTCTGTGCGTAAGCGATCCGTTTAACCCACTCATTACAACCTTCGCGCAGTCTGCTGGCATTCTTGTCATCTCTCATTGCTTCCACCTTTTCTTGAAACAATTCGGACAGCCTGGACCTGTTGCACAAATCTTGGTAATCAATCTTTCTCTTTCCATATACATCCCTAAATATCAATTTATGTAACGTTTATGCCAGCTTATATACTCTTTTGTTTCATCAGGCTGGAATTGTTCTAGGTCCCTCATTGTTGTCCCGCATCCCCAAAGTTAATCGATTCTTTATTCAGTCGAGTACCGCGGATTATTATGAAGTAATTGAATCCATTTTCCGCACAGTTTTCATGTTCTTGATAGGCCTAGAGATGGATATTCCTTACATGAGGCGAAGCTTGCGAAAAGCGAGCATTATTGCATCTGGTGGGGTGATTGTAGGTGTCTTGTTTGGTATTGCTGTATCCATTTCCCTCACCATTTTGTTGAAAATAAAATCCCAACTTTTTGATTTTGCCACTATCATCATAATAGCATTAACGAACTCGGCATCTCCTGTAGTTTTTCGACTGGCAGCTGAACTGAAGTTTCTGACTTCAGATACAGGAAGATTGGCAGTCTGTGCTTCTTTGATCACTGAAATGTTTTGCGTGTTATGGAGGTCTGTTAGCCTCGCAGTGGATCCATGGAAAAATTTAGGAACAGGGATTCTTTTCCTTCTTATGACCGTGACACTTATAGGTATAAACAAGTATTTGGCTTCGTGGTGTAACCAGAGGATTCGGAACCAAAAATATGTGACGAACACAGAGTTTGTAGTCTTCTTGTTCCTTTTAATAGCGGCCGCACTTTTTATTGAAGAATATGGTTACAACAGTGCAATATCTTGCTTTTTATTAGGCTTGATGTTCCCTAGGGAAGGCAAAACTACTCGGACATTGTTGCATAAACTCAGTTACGCTACATACAACTTCATACTTCCAGTGTACTTTGGCTACATAGGTTTTCAGCTTAATGTTTCTATTTTGGGTAGATTAAAACCTTTGATCACGGTTATTGTGATGATTGTAATGTCCATCGCAACTAAAATTATTGGCACGCTAGTTGCTTGCCGTTACCTCAAGATCTCAACAGAAGAGGGTATTGTACTTGGCTTTTTACTCGATTTGAAGGGAAATGCCGAACTTCAGATCTTGGGAAAGCTGCCAAAGGAAACTGTAAGTTTTTGGAAAAATTATCAGTACCCTTGTGCTTTTTTGAATTACTCTATGGCAGGATGCGTTGATATGAATACTGAAAAAAAAAATCTTTCTCTTCTTTCCGTAAATGATATTATTTTATGCTTTTCCTATAGTTGAAACAGTGGGAGGAAGCAGATGTTCACGGTATGGTGCTAACTGTTGTGGTGATTAACACTGTGATAGCAGGAGTGGTAGTGGCTCATATATTAAGGAAAAAAGAAGAGTACTTTTCTCACAGCCATATCTCACTTGAATTAGGTGAACATGAGAGTGAACTTCGAATGCTGGCTTGTGTCTACGGATCTCGGAATATATCATCGAAAATTGGATTAATCTCTGCTTTTAGTGAATCTCTCAAAACACCAGTCACCACTTACCTGATGCACCTAGTTGAGCTACCAAAGAAACGCACCAAGAAGAATTTGATGTACCACCAGCTACAAGATGGTGATCAATACAGTGACGAAGAGGACTATGGCGGAAATGATGTTGTGGAGATCAATGATGCCGTGGATGCATATACCTTGGAGACCAAAGTTTTGATCCACCAAAGGAAAGTTGTGTCTTCCTTTGAGAGAATGTACGAGGATGTGTGTGATTCCATTGAGGACTTGCGTGTTTCGATCATATTTCTGACTT
>Ga0307510_10000181_pt1 | contig 54100 bp, 47 predicted proteins | sample 12_EM_MG_FD_207224 | JGI IMG/M metagenome (GOLD analysis project Ga0307510, IMG submission 207224) | Populus trichocarpa ectomycorrhiza microbial communities from riparian zone in the Pacific Northwest, United States - 12_EM | ecosystem: Host-associated > Plants > Roots > Unclassified | place... | reverse complement strand
ACTCCATGTGCTTCCGCGCCGAAGCCGGCAGCTACGGCCGCGACACCCGCGGCATGATCCGCCAGCACCAGTTCGAGAAAGTGGAAATGGTGCAGATCGCCAGCCCCGCGCAATCGCATGCGCAGCTCGAAGAGATGGTGGGGCACGCGGAAGTAACGCTGCAGAAGCTGGGCCTGCCATACCGGAAGGTGCTGCTGTGCACGGGCGATATGGGGTTTGCGGCCACCAAGACGTATGACCTGGAAGTATGGCTGCCCAGCCAGGATACGTACCGGGAGATCTCCAGCTGCTCGAACTGCGAGGATTTCCAGGCAAGGCGGATGCAGGGTCGCTGGCGGAACCCGGAAACGGGGAAGCCGGAGCTGGTGCACACCCTCAACGGCTCGGGCCTGGCCGTGGGCCGGACGCTGGTGGCGGTGATGGAGAACTACCAGAACGAGGATGGGTCGATCGAGGTGCCGGAGGTGCTGCGGCCTTATATGGCTGGGCTTGAGGTTATTGCCTGAGGCAAGCGGGCGAAGGGCACGGTACAATGGTTCGGCAAGACCCAGGCGTGCAATGCGCCTGGCTGGAAAAACAACGGAGAGATGGCCGAGTGGTTTAAGGCAGCAGTCTTGAAAACTGCCGTAGGTGTAAGCCTACCGTGGGTTCGAATCCCACTCTCTCCGCCAGCTAAATGCATGAACACCCTTGTGAACAAGGGATCTATGGGCAAAAATCCCAAACGGAACACCCTTCTTGCTGTTACGTCTGGCTGGTGTCAAGCATCATCCCAGGCCCATCACGGACGTGCCCCAGGGCGTCACGCTACCAGTCGAAACCTAATCCTGCCAAAACAAAGGCTCGCCTAGTGCGGGCCTTTGTCTGCTCGACTCCTGACATGTGAATGATAGGCCTGCTGATCCGGGCTCCAATCAAAGTACACGCCAGTGTGTGGTTCACTGAGCTCTCTGGCTGTGGTTTCACTGACCAACAGGCGGATGGTCATCAGTTCTGTTGGTGCGCGCTGATCAACACCTTTTGCATAAACGGTTAGCGCATACGAACCCGCAAGGAAGGTGAACTCTGCGCCATCTTTCGGCAATAGAAAATGATGAGCTAGTGTGATCCCTTCCTGAGGGACGAAGAGTCCACTACCCCGGTCTAAGGCGCCTTTTTCACCACAGACCCAGATATTGAAATTTTGTTTCGTTTCATTGCGCTGGAGTGATAGGTGCAGGCTCTCAAGGACGTAACCTCTCTTCGCGCTGCTGTATAGCAAAGTGCGCAGGTAGACCTTGCTCTCACCACCAAAACCGGGTCCATCCGGACCAAGGAACACAGTGGTTGGCTGTGTCATAGCCAAGCGACCCTTTCGAAGGAAACTTAGCCAAAGCGTTATGCTTGAGACCGTAAGTGCAAGACAGGAAATCGCGAAAGTAAGCCAGGTAGGCATGCTGATTCCGACGGGTTGAGAGTAGTCACCTTGACTGTGATACGTCTGCTTTTACACCGGATGCCCATATGCCTACTTTGAAATCCTCGTCATCCTTTGGCCATACGCCTAAGTCTCTTCGCATCTCGTAGAGCAACCTGGATAGCAGATGGTCATGGCGCTCCTGGGTTGCATTCGCGTTGCTGGTTTTGATCTCGACCTGGAACGCCTGTAATGCCTCAATGACTCGCTGCGGTGCAACCAAGTTGAGATTGTTGCACGCCCTGGCGAACGCCTTTTGTCCGTCCGGCGAGTCCTCGCCGGGGATGATGCCGCTAAGGCTTGCAACGAAGTCCTTGTAGTGGGCTAGGCGTTCTTTGCGGACGTCTGCTTCCCTTTCGCGCTTCTTGGTCAAGCCGTAGGTCATGATCGCCGCCGCCGTGGCGCCACCCGCTGCGACCAGGGTGGTAATGAAGTCAGCGGACATAGTCGTTCCCTTCACCGAAGTTCCAGTTTGGCTGCATAGAAAAGCGCCAAAGGGGTAGTGTTTCGCTATCATAATCTTCTGGAATGTTCAGCGAGAAGGCGTCTGGATCGATAGGGGCATCCAGCGCAATGAGTTGCCTATCGGAAACGGTATATTCAGAGTACGCCGCACTTGCCATCGAGCTGAATTGGCCCACCACTGAAAATGGCTGATCCGGTGATTCTTCCTCCGGCTGAGCCAAAATCGAAATTCCAAGTAACTTCCCATTTTGGACAATGGCCTCGGACCTATCAGGCCATCTTCCGTAACGCATGAAATGAAATGCAATCTTTTGCTCTAAAGGCGTCGTCAACTCATTGCCTGCACAGAACAGGCGGGAGGTCTGAAACGTGATCCTCGCGGTTCCGTCCGCGTCAATAGGCTCCGCGTCTCCGGGGTTTGCCATGAGCTCCAACGTCAACTCCGGAAGCGTCGCAATCATAAGATCGCCAAGCGTTGCCATCTCGTTCTTTGCAAATGCGTTTTGAATTGTTGTTTTGAGGTTCTTCCCGCGTTTCACGAAAGCACGCCTGGAGAGAAGGCACCAACAGTTGAGCGGAGAAAAATAGACCGCAATCTTGAGAGGCACGGAATTCAATTCTGCGTAGCGTTCGAGCTTGTCGAAGTACTCAGTTCGAATACCGAAGGGTTTCCTGAAACTATCGATATGACAGTTTTTGACTTCCACCAATAGCTGTCCACCGGCCTTTAAGGTGAGTCGATAGTCAGGTACTTGCACGTTCTCGCCATCAATGAATACGTCCCCGGAATCCTCCGTTTTGATGATCGTGCACTTCCCAAGGGCCCCGGCAACATGGGCGAACATGGCCTCGACGCGTTTGCCATGAAGGACAATTGGATTTTCTTGACTCGCCTTCAACGATCCAGCAATTGCTTTGATGAATTCATCGATTGAAGCAGCATGGCCGATCGTGTACCCCCTTGTGCGGCCCAGAGATGTGAATAAGTCCAATGCATCGAACTTCTCGGGGTTTCTTTCAATGCGTTTCATAAACGGCCAGCAGAAGTTATGGAGTGCTTTCGGAAGGCCCGAGCAATATGAGTTGGATGGATGCCGGTGTTGGGGCGCCACGTCCTCCGGAATCCGACCTCATTGCAGCGACCATGCGAATGAACGCGTTGCGGTGCGCTGGTGTTTCCAGGGTCGCGCCGAGTTGTTCGAACCCCGCGAACGCATCGACCACCGCCAATGGACCATAGAGACATATGCGGCACTTGGCATCGGTGGCCCTGGCCAGGATCTCGTGGGCTTCCGGATAGAGTTGGTTTCCTAGCTGCGCTTGCTCGCTGATTGCCTTTAGGTAATCGGCATAGGCTTGGGATCGCCGCTCGCGCTGATGGCGTTCGCCGTCCAGGTATCGCGTGAAGAGGTATTGAAGCGTCGCGCCGATAATGGCGCTAACAGCTGAAATGATCGCGATCATGGATGCCTTCCCCCGGTCGCGGTCAGTATCCCATGGAGGTTTCGCGCCACGGTTTTCCGCCCCGTAGCGGGGCTCCAGACGTAACGTCGTGGCAATGTAAACTATTGAATAGTAACAATATAAAATTCATCCAGGGAGTTCGAATCCCACTCTCTTCGCTAGACACCTCACCAAGCCCTGGACAGCGAACGAAAAGCCGGGATCATTGAGGAGGGCGCGGCTTTTGGGTGACGGAAGGGGTCGCGACCGTCTTTGCATCCCGCCGAGGCAACGGCGCCGAATCAGTAACCCGCATTTTGGTATGGCTCAGGCTCTGGTAGCCGCCACGGCATGGACCATTCGCGGCAAAGGGTTGTACTAAACGTCCGGTTTCGTCATAATTCCGCCCAGGCTGGGAGGAAATGAAGTGCGCCTGATTGGGAAATCTAAATTGAAGCGCGCAGTTGAACTGCATCCAACCGCCCGGCTATGGGTCAACAGCTGGACGGTGGAGGTCGCCCAGGCCCGATGGAAGCATCCCACTGAGGTCCGCGAGCAGTTTCCGCGGGTGCAGCTGCGTCCGTCTGGCAGCTTTGCCTTCCCCGTCGCGGATACGGGCAGCGACTTGGTCCTATCCATCGCCTTTCCCGTAGGCGTCGCAGTTATCGAAGAATTTATCAATCGGGACGGTCCGTATGGTCGCTAGTCGACAACATCCTGCTGCCCCCAAGGTCATCCGTACTGAGGAGCAGAATGAAGCCTATCTCGCTGAAATCATGCAGCTCATCGCCAAAGGAAACAGTCTCAATGCAGAAGAAAACGAGCGTTTAGAGTTATTGTCGGTGCTCGTCGAGGCCTACGAGTCCACCCGTTTCACCTTCGAACCACCGGACGCCATCGACGCCATTCAATTTCGGATGCAGGAGAGGGGGCTGAAGAAGGCGGACCTCATTCCGTATTTCGGCACCAGCAGCCGCGTGTCGGAGGTTCTCGGACGGAAGCGCCCCCTCACGCTTCCAATGATTCGCGAACTTTCCCGTGGTCTGGGTTTGTCAGCGGAAACATTGCTGGGCCTTTCGGAAACGCCGACGAAGCCTTCCACGGAAGACCTTGATTGGTCACTATTTCCGGCAAAAGAAATGAGCCGGCGGGGCTGGCTTCAGTCGCTTGGTGACAAGGCATCAGGTGCTATGGAACAAGCGGTCCGAGGCTTCATCGCCGATGCGGGGCTTCAGTTCGGAGCTGCGGCATTTCGGCGGACTATTGCGGGTGAGGCACAGTCTCCCGCGACGCGGTATTCGTTATATGCCTGGCTCGCCCAGGTCGTGCAACGCGCACGCGTGCTGAAAGCGAAAACGAAAGTCGCGCCCTACGACCACAGCGTAATGTCGGCCGCGTTTTTGAAAGAACTTGCTCAGTTGAGTTGGTCCGAGCAAGGTCCAAGAACAGCCGTCGAGTTTTTGAACAGCCGCGGCATTGTTGTGGTTATCGAAGAACACCTGAAGGGGACGCAGTTGGATGGGGCCGCGCTTCGCGACCTAGATGGAACGCCCATTGTTGCACTGACGCTTCGTTACGACCGCATCGATAATTTCTGGTTCACGCTGCTGCATGAAGTGGCTCATCTGTGGAAGCACGTCGGTGACCACGAAGCATTTTTGGATGACCTCGATGCCTCTTCCGAAGACCGGCGTGAGGCAGAAGCGAACCGTCTTGCCCGTGAGGCGTTCATACCTCGACTGATTTGGAAACGTTGCCCGGCGTATCTTTCGCCCAGCCGGGAAACGGTGTTGCAGCTCTCGCATGAACTTCGAATCCATCCGGCAATCATCGCCGGACGCCTACGACGAGAGTCAGGAAATTACAAAATCCTGGGTGATTTGCTTGGACAAGGTTCTGTTCGAACGCTTCTCTCTTCTCAGGCTTAAGAGGTCAACCATGCGCACGGCTTATATTCCGTTTCTGCACGCGAAAAAAGGCGAGTTCGAAGCACTCCGGCACGCTTCGAAGGAACAGCGGGCCACGATGCTTCCCCTTTTTGATATTGGCCTCTTCACCGCTAAACTTCGGGAGAGCCCTCGTTATCGGAATGAGCCTGCGCCAACGTGTGCGTATCTCGAATGCATCGCTGACGGGATTAACGATGCCATTTCCGGGCCCGTGATGGTCGATACATCGCAGTGGCCTGCAGATGAAGCGACGGAGACGGGTGAAGTCGCGATTGCTTATGCGGTTCAAGCGCTGCTCGAACGGGGCCAAGTTGTGGTACCCGTTGTTGGCCTTGACCGGTGGGACTCTGAAGAATACCGAGAGGCCATGGCGGCTTTGGATGTGGACGAAGAAGCGACCTGGGCGCTTCGTCTCGACTCCTCTGATATCGAAGACGCCGCTGATCCTACCCATTTCTTGGAGCGTGTCGAAGATGTGACTCGTGAACTAGGGCTTCGGGCGAGCCAGGTGGGAATTTTGATGGATTTCGGCGATGTGACCGGTCAGACCAGGGAGTACCTAGTCGCCCAAGCTGACTTGGTGCTCCGCCTGCTGGGACCGGCGGGATACCAGTTCTACACGATCGCCGGCTGCTCGATGCCGTCTACTATCGATAAGGCAATTAAAAAAAGGAACGCTGAAGGAACGCTCCTGCGCAAAGAGATGAGGGCTTGGCATCAATTGCGGGAGATGCATCGGAATCTTCCCCTCGCCTTCGGTGACTACGGGGTTCGTGGCCCGCGCACCTCGGACGTCCAGAACCCCAACACAAACGGAAAGATTCGCTACTCGATTCAGAACAATTTCTATATCGTCCGTGGCGAAGCTCGCCGGAAGGGGGACGGCCAGATGCATCGACTCGCCAATATTGTCGCGTCATCTGAGCATTTTCAGGGGCCGCGTTTTAGCTGGGGTGACCACGAGCTATACCGTCGCGCGATGCGCGAAAATATCGGAAAGCGAAAGCCGAGAATTATTGGCGGTGGTGGCTCAACAGAATGGATTGCATTCGACACTAACCATCACTTTGCGTGGGTGCATCTTGAGGTTGCTACTGTCGAACACGCCCTCAATGCGATGCCCGTAGAGGTAAATATTCTCGGCTAGTAAATAGAACGAGAGTCGACAAGCGTGCTAATACTTGCGGACGCCCCGTCGTGCTGTCCCTGTAGCCGTTGCTGTTAGGGTCGGGCGCTCAGGCTGGCAACGTGGCGTCAATCCGAAGGTGGGTTGGTCGGACGCCGGGGCGACGACCTATTTTGCAGTGATACCGTGCAGCCATCTTTGGTAGACCTGCTGAGTCCAGACTTGCCGAGGGATCAAGCGCCAGGCATGCGTTGGAGGGGTGCGTGATGTGGCGATCGATGCCGAATCCTAGCCTCTCAGTTATCACGAGGCCAAAGGCAATCGAAGGATCCGCTTTGAGGACGGATCAGGCGAATGAACGCCCCGGCATTTACACCCTAGCTGGTCTTCCGCCACTGGAATAACGGTCAACCAAGCTGCTCCATGTCGCCGAGTACGTTCATTCGCCACCGTGGCTCGTCGCCCGATCCCGTTTCAGAAGGGTAGGGTGGCGGGCGAGCCAGGGTCGAAAAACCGTAGGTGCACGGCCGAGCATAAGCCCGCCTGGTCGCCCGCCATAATGGCGTGGAACCAACGGGCCCCGCAGAACAGCTGCGGGGCCCGTGCACCTATCGGGTTTTCGACACCCGGTTGCCAGGCTCTCCCGGCAACCAGCGCATAATCCCGATTTCCACGCGTCCACTCCATACGAATATTCTCAAAGTTGCCCTACACATCCCATCGAACGATCCTCAATCCTGCGCTGACGGCGCCGTAGGTTAAGATCCCGGCCCACAGCACTCCCTCCGCCAATGACCCGGAGCAACGCATAATCCCGCTGGGGTATCTCTACAAACATGTTGCCGACCGTCCTGAATGGTTGACGGCCGCGCATGTGGCAGACGTCTACTCGCTCAGCGGTTGCATCTCAAAGCCTTTCGCCGACTACGTCGCCCATCAAGCCTCACCGGCCCACCGCACGGCGTCCGCGCCCGCCGGGATGCGCATCGGGCTCGACGGGTCCGTCGCTGCCTGCCATACCGCTTCGGCCACGTCCACGGACCGCGTGATCTCCGTCGACTCCGCCCATCCTTCGAAGATGCGCTGCGCGAAGCCGGCGTAGGGTTCAGGAAAGCCGTGCTGCATGCGTGTCTGCGCGTTTTCGCCGAAGCGGGTGTCCGGCGCGCGTCCCGGAAGCACCAGCCGCACGCGCACGTTGAACGGCTCCAATTCCAGTGCCAGCGATTCGGTGAATGCGTTCACAGCGGCCTTGCTCGCCGTGTACACGGACAGCAGGGGTAGCGACCGCAAGGTGACGGTGGAGGTGACGTTCACGACCACGCCGGACTGCCGCTCACGGAACTGCGGCACGAACGCCTGCGTCGTGGCGATGGTCCCGAGCGTATTGGTCTGGAAGATCTCCCGCGTCGTTTCCATCGGCGTGCCTTCGAGCGCATTCAGCATGCCGATGCCGGCGTTGTTGACCAGCACATCGATCGGTCCCGCCGTTTCCACGGCCTTGCGGATGCTTTCCGGGTCGGTGACATCCAGGGCGATCACGCGTAGGTGCTCGGAGCGCAGCAGGACATCCTCGCGTGGCGTGCGCATGGTGGCGATGACCTTCCAGTCGCGATCGAGGAAGTAACGGGCGATCTCCAGACCGAAGCCGGACGAGCATCCCGTGATGAGGACGGTTTTCATGGAGGACTCCTATGGGGTGTGCAGGGCTGGAACGATAGGCCACCCTGGCTGGACTGGATACGATGTAAAGTCCATGAAACATTTGCAGGAGTCCGGCCATGACCGACCCGCTCGCCGAAGTCGTCTCGTTGCTACAGCCGGACGCCCGGCTCTCCAAGGTAAGCAGCGGGGCGGGACGTTGGCACGTGCGCCGCGCGGAACATGGGCAACCCTTCTACTGCGTGATCCTCGACGGGTCGTGCCGCCTGGTGATCGACGGCCGTGAACCCATCGTCCTTCAGGGCGGGGACTTCGTCCTGATCCCCTCGGCGCACGGCTTCACCGTGACCAGCCTCGATCCACCGGAACCCGGGACCGCCGACGCCGTGCCCGTGCAAGGGAAAGATGGCGAATACCGGTTGGGCGACACCGGCGTGCCCGCCGAGGTGCGCATGCTGGTCGGCCACTGTGTGTTCGGCTCACCCGATGCGGCCTTGCTGGTCTCGCTCCTGCCCGAACTCGTGCTCGTGCGCGGCGAATGGAGACTGGCGACACTCGTGCGGCTCCTCGGTGAGGAGTCGAGCGCACAGCGTCCGGCACGCGATGTGATCCTCGCAAGGCTTCTCGAAGTGCTTTTCATCGAAGCCCTGCGATCCTCCGCTGGCACCTCTGCATCCCCGGGCCTCCTGCGCGGCCTCGCCGACACGCGCCTCGCCACGGCCATCCGGTTGATGCATGAAAGCCCGACACGTTCGTGGACGGTAGCGCAACTGGCGAAAGAGGCGGCACTCTCGCGCTCGGCGTTCTTCGAACGTTTCAACCGCGCGGTGGGCGTCGCCCCCATGGAATACCTGCTCGCCTGGCGCATGGCCCTGGCGAAGAACCTGCTGCGTAACAAGGAAGGCAATGTCGCGGAGGTGGCGGAGCGCGTGGGGTATAGCTCGGCAAGCACGTTCAGCGTGGCGTTTACACGGTACGTGGGGGTGCCGCCTACGCGGTACCGATCGATCGATCCCCAATCCTGAACTGACGGCGCCGTAGGCTAAGATCCCGGCCCACAGCACTCCCTCCGCCAATGACCCGGAGCAACGCATGATCCCGCTGGGATATCTCTACAAGCATGTCGCCAACCGTCCTGAATGGTTGACGGCCGCGCATGTGGCAGACGTCTACTCGCTCAGCGGTTGCATCTCAAAGCCTTTCGCCGACTACATCGACTACTGGAAGCACAACGGGTATTGGCTCGTTGGCGAACGCTGCCTCGATCTCCCTTGAAGGGCTAAGGCTTTTCTACTACGAGGCGTACGAGCTTCAATTCGACGAAGACGAGAAGGCTTGGGAAGCGTTTGAGCCCGAGCCATTTGTCACGGAGGTTGTCGTACCCATCAGCAAGAAGCTGAAAGGGTTCGATATAGCGTCGTTCACGATGGGCAACATGGCCGAGTGCTCCCCTTTGTCGTGCAACTCGCTGGCGTCGAGCTTGCCGACCAATGCGCACTGCCTGCTTGGGAGTTTCGAGGAGGCGAAGGCGATCGTCGAAGGGGTCGGTCTTGAGCCGACCTCATGGCACTCGAGGGTGAAGCGTCGAAGGCGTACTTCTTGTCGCCAGCACTAGCTTGGCGGGGGTGAAAAATTCCTAGAAGATTCCTTTTCCCTTTCATACGAAGTTGCGATAACGTCCAGCAGCTTCGGGGGATAAAGACAACATCGTCATATGGCAAGCCGCTCCAATCAAGCGGCATGGTCGGGTGTTACTTGTCGCTAAAATGGCTTGTTTTCAAGTGAAGTTTGTAGTTTCTCACCACAGGGAGCGGTGTTTTGAAACCTACGCAAGCGATTTTTATGTCCTGCGCCCTTGCAATCGCCGCGATCGCATTTTCTTGCGATTCGGTCGCCGGACCGACCACCTATTACTACACAGATACCGAGGGCAGCCCCTTGGTCCTCGCGGACGCGCAGGGCACGATTCTCCAGTCCATCGACTACAAGCCGTTTGGCAACCAGGCTGACGGCACGCCCGGCCAGGGCGTTTCTTTTACTGGACACATCGCTGACGCCGACCTCAACCTTGTCTACATGCAGGCGAGGTATTACGACCCTGTCGTCGGCAGGTTTCTGAGTGGAGACCCCAAGCCTCCATCGCCCGGTGACCTCTTCCTGTTCAACCGTTTTTCGTACGCAAGCAACAATCCATACCGACTGGTCGACCCTGACGGCAGAACGCAGACTGAGGCTCAGGCAATTGCCGACGCAAAAATGCTCAATGAGAGCGGAAACGGATCACTTTACGTAGTGAGGCCCCCCAGTTACCCCGGCGGCGGCTACTCCGTGCAAATGGGCGGCGCGTGGGCCAACGAGCAGTTGTTTAGCACATCCCAGGCTGAACAGGAATTTGGCGCACATACCGGGCCCCAGTGCCATGTCACTTGTGGGATTTTCCTTGTGCCCATTACCTTTGTTTTTGGCGACACCACGCCGCAAAACAAGGAAACGGATGAGAAGCTCAGGAATACGGCTGAAAACCTCAAGAAGGCAACAGAAGTTTTGAAAGAGATTCCAAAAGCCGACGTTCAGGCGTTCGCGCAGGGTCTTTCATCCTTGACTGGCGCCATCAAGATTGGTTCGACAGAAATCGCCCCCTTAAAGATTGTCATCATGGTTCCGGAAATGGTGAACAACGAAAAAAGGTGCGAGCGACGGTGCGGCGAAGATGACATCAAGCGGGAGAATGACGATGCCGCGGGAAAATAGGAGAGGAACATGAAGAACATCACGTTTGCACTGCTGACTGCATGGCTCTGCATCAGCCTTGTCTCGCAGAGCGCGTTGGCAGCGCCTTCTGGGTTTGCAAAAACCTCCAGCCTGTCTCCGGGCTTTGCGGTTTACATGCGCTACAAGGACTCCCATGTTCCGGAAGAGAAATGGGAAAAACTCGAACTTTCCTTCTATCACCAGATGCTTGGCTACATTCTTGGTGTGGCGGATGCAGAAGAGGGCAAAGAGTTTTGTATTCCGGTAGGCACCAAGGTAGAAGACCTGATCGTGCCTGTAATGAAAGTGGCCCAGGCGTCGAAGCAACAACTCCCTGCCCAGGTGACGGTTGTCGTCGCGCTCGGCGCGGCGTTTCCATGCAAGGGTCAAGCAGGCGGACCCAAAGCGGCTGAGCACACTCCCGGCGGATAGGCCTGATGTTGGTCAATGGCAGCTCCGATAGACACAGGGCAATCGTTTATCTGTCGGTGCACGGATGACATTACAAAGGATGGTTTTCTATGCTCGCAGGTAGTGCAGTCGTCCGGTCTGGGATCTGGGGCTCGATTCTTTGTCTTCTTTTCTTCGCCTCCTCAGTGCTGGCGCAAACGGACTCGCCTGAGTCTGAGTACCGGAAAGCAATTCGTGTCGATACGGAAATCCATCCACTGGCAGCCGAGCCCTTTGGCGAATCAGTCAGTCTCTACGATGGCTCGCTCTCGTTTCACGTCACCGATATCACGCTGCCGGGAACGGGACCTGCAATAACCATTAGCCGGACGTTCAAAGCAGATGGGGATGTGGTGCTTCGCCAGGGAACGGCTGCCTTTGGCGACTGGGACCTCGACTTGCCCCAGCTTGAAACCTTGACTTCAAACGCAAGCACGATTATTGCCGGGCCGCCGCAGATTGGCTGGCTGGTCGACAGCACGGCGCGAACGGACCGATGCACGAATTTCGGCCTGCCTCCGGAAATGCGACACGGCGCACCTGGGAGCGACACCATTCCCGCAGAGAAATGGTGGAATGATGGATACCAGCTCAAGATTCCGGGAGCCGGAAGCCAGGACGTTCTAAAGCGTTCACCGACGAGTCCCGCAGCACCGCAGATGGCAGGTTTGAACTTTGTTGCGCTGACCAAAGACAACTGGCATCTGGCCTGCCTGGCGGCCACGGCCAACGGAGAGCCCGGTGAGGGCTTTCTCGCCGTTGGGCCCGATGGCACTAAGTACTGGCTCGATGAGCTCGTGTATCAGCCTGCTCGTGGCTACATCATCTTGCGCAATCTCGGCTACATGCGCGCGACGAAGATACAGGACCGTTTCGGCAATACCGTTACCTACTCATACTCTGGCGGCAAGCTGTCCTTCGTTGACGCAAGCGACGGCCGGCACGTCGCCATTGCCTACAACACAAATGGTCAGGTCTCCACCATAACGGCCGGCTCCCGGGTCTGGACTTACCAGTATACGAGCACCTCAACGGGCAGTTCTCTTGCCTCAGTGACCTTGCCCGACCCCAATCAGGTCTGGACTTATCAGTTTGCCGACCTTGCCTACGAGGTGAAGTCCTCGATGCCGGCAAGTCCTACCGATTGTGCCGACCCTTCGGCACCGGACCCTTCGGTGACCATCATCGGTACCTCCACCGCGCCCTCGGGCCTCCAGGCGACTTTTGAGGCTCACCCCGTGCAGCATGCGCGATCCGACGTGCCTGAGGCCTGCGACACTAGTGGTCTCGTCACTCCGGCACGCATGTACGAGCTGCGACCCCGTTTGTTTAATAACCTTGCCCTGACCCGTAAGACTTTCACCGGTCCTGGTGTCAGCTACGAGTGGACTTACAGCTATCCGCTTGCCACCGCCTCTTGGCATCAGCAGTGCGGGGCGTGCGACTTTACGAGCCACAGCGACGTCAAGGACCCCCAGGGTAACTTCACCCGGTACACGTTCAGCAATCGGTTTGACGAGACCGAAGGTCTACCTCTCAAGGTGGAAAAGCACCAGGGCGCGCTCACGGATGCCATTGTCGAGACCGACACCAGCCTTTACCTGCCGGGAACTACCGGTCCTTGGCCGGCCCAGTATGGGTATAACTTCACGGTCAACCTCAACGATGCCAAGCTGACGGAAAAGGCGTCCTTGGCGGCCAAGACCGTTGCCCGAGGCGCCGACACTTTCAACTGGCAGGCTCTTTCATTCGACGCCCGGGCCCGCCCGCTGCAGGTGAGCCGGTCGAGTAATGCGCCTGGACAGACTGCGATAACGGAGGCCACGACTTACTACGATGACCTTACGCACTGGGTTCTTGGGCAGGTGCAGGCGGTCGACAATGTGTCTCAGTCTCCAAATGAGAACGAGCTGCGAAACACCTTCGACCCAGCCACGGCACTGCTCACGGCACGAAGCCGCTTTGGCGAACCGGTTATGTCCTACACGTGGGACGCGGCAGGCCAGCTGGCGAGCTTTACCGATCCTCTCGGACACAAGACGAGCCTGCCGCTGTATCACCGGGGAATTCCGAACGAGATCGATTTTGCTGATGGCACTGTTGAGAAGCTCGCAGTTGACGACTATGCGGAAATTACGTCGATCACCAACCAACTCGGCGCGATGACGAGCTACGCCTACGACGGGGTGGGACGGGTTACGTCAGTCACCTATCCAGCGGGGGACGAGCAGGCGTGGTCCAGCGAGCAGATTACCTATGCGCCAGAAGCCGCATCGCACGGCCTTGCTGCGGGCCACTGGCGTCGCACGGTTACCCTCGGTTCAAAGGTCACGACGACCTGGTTTGACGCGTTGATGCGGCCCGTGCTCGCGCAGATCTCAGGCGGCGGCGTCATGGTCACGTCCGGTACGGGCTACGACTTCCAAGGCCGAACTACGTTTCAAGCTTTCCCCGTCAGCGGGGACGGAAACGTTGGCGCGCTGACCAACGGATTGAGCACCACTTACGACCCGATTGGCCGTCTGACCGGCTCCGTTCAGTCGTCGGAGCTTGGAGACCTGACGACGGTAACGTCGTATCCCTCGGGAGCGCGCAAGCAGGTGACGGATTCCAGGGGAGGGGTCACTACCACCGCCTATCAGGTCTTTGACACACCAACCCTTGACAAGCCCGTATCGGTGACAGGACCTGAGGGTGTAAGCCAGACCATCGTCCGCGACCTGTACGGCAATCCCAAGAGCATTACGCAGGGCGGACTGACAAGGTGGATTTACTACGATAGCTTTAAGCGCCCGTGCCGCACGGTCAATCCAGAGTCGGCCTCGGACGTAATGGGCTACGACGCTGCAGACAATCTTGTCTGGAGCGCATCGGGACAGTCCATCTCCGGAACCGATTGCAGCCAGGAACTGGTTGCGTCCGCCGCGCGCACAACGCGAACCTACGACACCTTGAATCGCATAACCGGCATCGCCTACCCATCACCCACAGTGGGCACGTCGATGAGCTACACATGGACGGGAAAGCCACTAGAAACGACGACAGGTGGTGCAGTCTGGCAGTACGTGTACAACAAGCGCGATATGCTGACAGACGAGACACTCGGGATTGATGGGTTCAGCTGGACCGCGCACTACGCACACGACGCAAACGGCGAGCTTGCATCGGCTCGCTACCCCTCGGGCATGGCAGTCGCTTACAGCCCAGATGCCCTTGGTCGTCCAACCGGTGCTGGTGCCTTCGCGTCGGGCGCCCAGTATTTTCCCGACGGCGCCCTGGAGACGGTGACACTTGGAAACGGAGTAAATTTTGTTGCAACGGAGAATGCGCGAAAACTGGTCGCCAATTTTTCGTACGTCGGCGCAAACGGGCCAGTGGTTTCCGAGGATTTGACGTACGACGCCAATGGAAATATGACCAAGGTGTCTGACGTTGCCGGCGCTGGGCAGCGGAACAAGGACCTGACGTACGATGGCCTGAACCGTCTGAAGAGTGCAGTGGCGTTGAGTCTTTGGGGAAGCGAAAGTTACAGCTACGACGCCCTAAACAACATTGCAAGCCTGACAGCCAACGGTATCCTCAGGACTTATTCCTATGACGAAACCAACCTCCTTTCGCAGATTGTCCAACAAGGAAGCCCGCCTTCGTCATTTGCGTATGACCCACGTGGCAACACCATCAGCCGGAATGGCTCAACACTCATTTTTGACGACGCCAACCGTCTCGTCCAATCAGTGGGGACCGACGCATATACCTATGATGCTGACGGCAGGCGTGTAAAAAAGGTGGCGGTTGGGGGGGCGGCGACATATTACGCCTATGGTCAAAGCGGCCTGCTTCTCTGGCAGTTCGATCCCGGAACGGCTAAAGAAACGGACTATGTCTACCTTGGCAAACGGTTGGTAGCGAGCACAGTAAACTCAAGTATTCCCGCCAGTGCGCCTGTGCTCAGCGGTCCGGCAACTGGGCAGGTCAATACCGCCTACACACTTAGCTGGACCGCCGTCACCGGTGCGGCTACATATCTTTTGCAAGAGCAGGTCAACGGGGCTGCTTTCGGGCAAGTGACCAATCTCAACGAGCTCAGCCAGGCTACGTCTCATAGTGGCCCAGCCACGTTTGGGTACCGCGTTCAGGCGTGCAATGACGCTGGCTGCGGACCATGGAGCAACGTCGTCAATGTCGTTGTACAGCCTCCCCCCTCTGCGCCTTCGGCGCCGGCTTCCGCCTCCGCGGTGCTGTCGGCAGACACGTCAACCATTACGGTTAACTGGGCCGCAACTGCCGACACCACGAGCTACGTCGCCCAGCAACAGCTCAATGGCGGGGCATGGCAGGCCCTTTACTCGGGAACAGCCACTTCAACGGCGCTCGGTGGTCTCTCTGAAGGAACGTATGGGTTCCAGGTGCACAGCTGCAATGCCAATGGCTGCAGCGCCTGGACGCCTGCGGGGACCGTTAGCGTTACGCACCTTGCGATTGCACCTGCAGCCATCAGTGTGCCCGCAACTAGTACGGGGCCATTGGCCATTGGCTGGTCCGTTGGTGCGTACGCGACCTACTACTCTCTCGAACAGAGCGTCAATGGAGGGGCGTGGATCAATATCATCAATCCGACGGCCAACTCATGGTCGACAACGCTCACCTCATCGGGAAGCTATGCCTACAGAGTCCGTTCTTGCAACGCACATGGTTGTTCTGTCGGCTACAGTCCCACCGGAACAACGAGCGCGACGATTGCCCCGACGGCTGCCCCCGCTATTACCGTGCCTGGCACCAGCAACACCGGCGCCTATTCGGTGAGCTGGTCAGGTGTTTCCGGAGCCGGCTCTTATACCCTCCAGGAACAGACAAACGGCGGCGCGTTCGGCACGGTGCAGTCGAATGCCGCAACTAGCTGGTCCACCAGCGGCAAGGCCAATGGCACGTATGGGTACCGGGTGCAGGCATGCAATGCCGGTGGGTGCGGCCCTTTCAGTTCAACAGGAACAATATCCGTTGCACTAGTGCCTGCTCAACCCACCGGGGCCGTTATCCACGATGTCGTGGTCAACCCGAAAAAAGAAAACCGCACTATGACCTGGAATCAGGTCGCCACCGCAACCTCGTACCAGATTCTCGATCACACGAGCAATCACGTTGTTTACAACAACGTGTACAACTCAGCCGGATTCCTGCTTGAAACGGGTGCGGCAGGCCTGCTTCCTCTTCATGACTTCCAGATTCGTGCCTGCAATGCCACGGGTTGCTCTGCGTACTTTAGCCCACCGGAGACCCAGTAGCGTTTGTGCAAATTTTTTTTTCGAGTAGGCGAATGCGATCGTCGAAGGGGGCGGTCTTGAGGGTTGCGAGCCTGGGCCTTGCAGGGTTGTTGTTTACTCTGTTTAAGGCGACGGCTTCTCGCTAAAGTTGACCCAGGCCAAGTGCCATGTACCGCAGAGGAGGGGAGGGCAGATCGCCGTGAGAAATTACGATCGCTGGTCGGCGCTTCGTCGCGGACGGGGTACAGGTCGTGGTTTGGTAGAACACCCACATGCCATCCACGGCAACATGACCACCATCAACAAATGCACGTCTTCATGTTGGGAAAATCTAGATAGAGGTCGACTGGCGTGCGGTATCCAAGGTTCGAAAATGTATAGGACAACTCCTACGCCTTCATCGGTTCGCCCACTCGGCCATCCTGCGACGTAGCATTTCGCCCCGACGAGTGGGCAATGGACCCCTCGGACCCACTACTAATTCGCGAGATAGGGAGACGTACCGTGGAAAGAAGGCACTTCGTTGGCGCGCTGACAGCGACCGCTCTAGCTATGGGGGCATCCCAATCTGCGAAAGCAGCGACAGCGTCAGGCTCGTACATCAATGTGATGGACTATGGCGCCACAGGTAACGGCTCAACTGACGATAGCCCGGCCTTCAAGAATGCAGTCGCCGCGCTCGTAACAGCCGGAGGCGGAACCCTCTTTGTTCCCGTCGGGAACTACCTGATAAATTCGACGGTAGTAGTAGCTCACTCAAACATCAGGATACAGGGCACAGGAGTCGAAAGTTGGATCATAAATGGACAACCTGGCGCTGCGGCTATCCAATTCGGCGACGGAACCACCATTTATTATTCCTGCGGTGCGTTTGATCTGGCATTCGGCCAAGCTTCCAATGTGTCAGCGGGGAACGGGAACCGCGGACTATCCATGCTTAAGATGGGTCAGTCCTGGGTTGAGAGGTGCGTGTGCGTCAACTATCCTTCTGCGCTCTATGACGGGTTCTACTTCAACAGTTGCACGCAATTGATGTTTAGCGGAAATGCGGCGACAGGCTGTCTTGGTAGCGGATTTTACTGGTCGAACCTCTGTGTCGACATGTACATGGTTAACACGCGTTCGGACGCGTGCGGCACAGGATTCAAGATCGAAGATTCAGCCGGATTCTACGTTACCAACGCAGCTGGGTATTCAAACGGAATTTGCTGGAGCTTGGTCACCGCTGGCAGCGGCGGGAACAGCAATCTTTGGTTCACAAACTGTATCGGCGATACGAGCGGTACAGTAAATTGGAATATCACAAACTGCCACGTTGCGTTCTTCGATAATTGCTGGGGATCGACGCAGCAAAGCGCGCAGTCGAACACTTGGGCTAGCGGCTTTTTGTTGAATGGCACAAATGTGAGCGATATTACATTCACCGGCGGCACGGCTCTTTACAACAATGCCCATGGCGTCAGCATCGATGGGGGTGCGGCGCGCATCATTTTTAGCGGTTTTCTATTCGGCGATTTGCCCAATGGAAACGGCAGGAGCGCCTCGGGAGGGCACGGGCTGTTCATAGGAACTGCCTCTGATATCCGAGTTGTGGGCAGCCTTTTTTCGGGCAATAACGGGTACGGGCTGACCAATGGCGCCGGCGTAAACGTTGATGTCTCGCAAAGCACGTTTACGGGGAATCAGCTCGGGGCGTTGCATAGCACGAGCTCTAGCTCTGGAACTTGTTGCTACAGGGACAATAGAGGCTTTAATCCCGTCGCAGGCGGTGTTGTAACGCCGTCGCTTCCCGCAAGCGGTTCTGCCGTTACTAACGGAACGTCTGTTGACTGCACGGCATATTTGTCAGGTGGGCAAGTCACGAACGTCGCTATCAATGGGACGAGCACGGGCCTGTCGGGTAGTGCCCTGTCTGTGTTTGTTCCGGCGGGAGCTTCCATTACCGTGACGTATTCGACGGCGCCTTCATGGCGTTGGATTGGTCATTAGGCGCGGGTCGCTCTCATCGGCAAGATTCAATCAGGCGGGTGACGGAGTACCTGTTCCCTTTGCGAGGATCCGGCCGGTCGCGCCTGCTCGAGCGTGTCGAGTCGCGTGTAAACGGTTTGTCCGGTGTCCCGGGCTTTCCTCCATTCGGCCCATGTTTCAGCACGCCGCTTCTCAAACTGAATTACCAGTACATGGTTCGTTAGACACGTGTCGGCCCCGCCGCAGACATCTCGGCGGGACTGTGCCAGGCGGTTCGCCGCTGCCTCAAACATTTGATAGCGTCGCTCGATATCTTGGTTAAGGCTCGCCGCTTCCTCAGCCTGGAAATGGATTTCCCCGCGCTCCGCGTCGGCACGCCCTTGCGTCCGGGCATCCTTCACAGACGGGACGTAAGGGGTTGTGATCATGCGAAGCTTGTCTTCGCGAGATGCCGATGCGATCGCAGCCTCGAGCGCTCTTCCAAGGAGAATTTCGTCTTCGTCCATGGCCGCCACGGTGTGGTCAGAATCAAGAAAGGCCTTGAGACTGGCGAGGAACGTGTATGCAGCCACGGGAGAGCTGTCGGAGCCTGACGGCTCGCTCCGCGTCATGCCCGGCACCACAGCCACGGCAACAATAAGCGCAGAACAAAGGACGGTAATTTTATTCGGCAAGCGCCGCCCCCTCCAAAACGTCAAAAAGATTCACGACCCGGTCGGCAGAGGCAATGGTTTCGGCACGGTGGGCGATGATAATACGGGTGATATCCATGCGCCGAATGGAGTCGTTCAGCGCCTGTTCGTTGGCGGCGTCCAAATGGCTTGTCGCTTCGTCCAGAAGAAGGATTTTCGGCTTCCGGAATAGTGCACGGGCCAGCAGAATCCTTTGCTTCTGACCACCCGAGACCGCACTGCCCATGTCGCCGACCATGGTTTCGTATCCCATCGGCATCATCATGATTTCCTGATGTATGACCGCTGTCGTCGCTGCGAAGACGATATCGTCAAGTGAAGCACCGGGATCAAAGAAGGATATATTGTCGGCAATGGAACCGGGGAAAAGCTGGTCGTCCTGCATGACGGCACCGATCATCAATCTGTATCGGATCATGCCAAGGGTGTTGATTTCAATCCCGGATATCTCCACGCGCCCTTCAGTGGGTGCGATAAGCCCGAGCATGAGCTTGGCCAGCGTGCTCTTTCCACAGCCGCTGGGACCGACAATGGCCACTGATTCGCCTGCCCGAACCTCGAGCGACAGATTCCTGAAAACCCATCGCTCCGAATCGGAGTAGCGAAACCCCGCATTGACGATGCTCAAGCTGGGCTCCGGAAAGGGGCCTGAAAATGAAGTTTCGACTGGATCCTCCGCTGGCGAAAGGGCAATATCGGCGACCCGCTCGCCGTGAAGCTTCATCATTCCAAAATCAATGCACTTGTCGACCAGGGCTGAAAACTTGGTGCCGAATTGATCAGCGTAGGCGATGAATGCAACGAGCATACCGGCAGTAAAGTGACTGTTGAAAACCAGGTTTGCTCCTACGGCAATCAGCGCGATTTTTTGCAGGGCAACCAGGCCTTGCGATACAGCATTGAAGGTCAAGGTAATGCGTTGCGTACGCATGATTCGCTCGGACGCCTCGCTGGTTGCGGTGGCAAGGCGGCTGCATCGCTGGCTTTGGCGGTTGGCTATCTTGACGGCCTGGATTCCCCGTACGGTGTCCATAAGTTCGCTCTGCTGCCTTGCTCCATAGGCAAGCTGCTCTTCGGTTACCGAACGAAGCAGGCGGAAACTGGCAAACCTGAGGGCGATGTATATACCGACGCCGGCCGCAACCACGCCTGTCATGGGCACGCTGTAGGAAAGCATGATGCAAAGCGCCAGCACGGCCATCAGCCCGTCCAGCACTGCCTCGATAAAGCTGCCTGTTATGGTGGTCTGGATCGACTGTAGCGAGGTAAACCGGGAAACGATGTCACCCATTCGGCGCTTCTGGAAGAAGTCCAGCGGCAGTCGAAGGAGGTGGCTGAACAGGTTGGTAACCCATTGGGAGTTGATCGACGCGCCCAGCCAGGAAATGATATAGCCACGGGCTATCATCAACCCCGCGCGAATGGCCACGAGGGCAAGAAAGCCTGCGCAGATGAGGGTCAGCAGTCCGCGGTCCGCCGATGGCAGGACCTGGTCGATCGTCCATTGCATCTGGAATGGTGCAAGAAGCCCAAGGAGTTCAATGGCGATGGCAAGGCCGAATATCTGGCCTAAGGAACGTTTCAGTCCGGAGATTCGACCGGTGAGCGATCTGATGGAGACTTTTTGACGGTCTTGGACTGGACTGAAATCGGCTGCCGGCGTGAACTCAATGAGGACACCGGTGAAATGGGTGCTGACATCGTCAAGCTTTAGGGTGTAGAAACCCCGCGCGGGGTCATGGATCCTGAGTTTGCCGCGCGACACACCATTGAGCACAACGAAATGGTTGAGATCCCAGTGCAGGATGCAGGGCATCCTCGCATACCGAAGATAGCCAACCTCTGCCTTGAGCGGGCGCCCATCCAGGCCCATGGCCCGGGATACTTCGATGAGTTTGGTCAGGGACATGCCACGGAGCGATGTGTCGAATCTACGACGCATGCTGGGCAGATCAACATCATGGCCATGAAACTTCGCGATCATGGTCACGCAGGCCAGGCTGCATTCTGCTGCTTCGGCCTGGAGGATTGTGGGGATCCGCTGGGCACGGCCGGCCGAGGCGTGGTTTGGCGTTCCGTCAGCCATGGGCATCACCTTGCGTGGCATTTCCCCAAAGCTCATAGAAGGGATGGATGATCAAGTCGATAAGCTTTCGTCGATCAAGGTGGATGGCGGCGGTGAGGGACATGCCGGGCCGTAGGCTGGCTCTTTGGCCATAGGCAAGAACCGTCTGCTGGTCCAGGGAAACGAGCACCCGGTACCGGCCTTCATCAGGCCCTGTGTCACTTGCCGCGTTAAGCTGACCTCTCAAGAGTGCCGTACGCGCCACCGAGGCAATCGTGCCACCATGGACTCCAAACTTTTGGGAGGGGAAGGCGTCGTACTGCAACACCACCCGGTCACCGGCCTTGATGAATCCTGCGGCACGTGAAGGAATAAGCAACTCGGCCATAAGCCTGGAGTTGAAGGGCAGCAGGGTCATGACGGTTTGCTGTGCAGCCACCGAGTCACCCGGATGAACAAGCAGGTTGGTTACCGTTCCATCGGAAGATGCAGTGAGAACCAAAGCACGCAGCACTTGCGCCTCCGAGAGAGCCTGGCGCACATCTGCAAGGGAGCGTTCGGTGTCGTTTTGCTTGCCCTGGAATTCGCCGGGAAGGCGCTTGAGGTTGGCCTGTGTCTCGGTAAACTGTTGCGCCAGGTCAAGGCGCTGCCGTTCCATTTCCTTGAGCGACGACTGGTTTTGCAATGCGGTGTCTTGCTGCTGAAGTAGCTGCATCCGGCTGACCACACCGTTGTTGCCAAGCGACTTCCACTGAACATATAGGGCTTCGGCAGAGGCGGCGCGTTGCCTCTGGATCTCAAGTTGCGCACCCATGGCGGCCCATTGGCGCCGGAGCGATTCAATACGCTGCTTGAGTTCCGACTGAGTCGTTTCAAACGCGCTCTTCTGCTCGGCGAGGTCGAGCTTGAATTTATCGAGCTTGGTCTGAAGGTCGCGAATAACTTGTTCGCGGCTATTGCCCAAGGACACGCTGCTTTGCTCGCCCGAGACTTCAACCAATGCGTCGCCACGATGGACGAAGCCTCCCTCCTTGACGAGGACACGGGTGACGGTGCCCGTGGCTTCGGTCTTGATCGAAATGACACCGTCGCTCGACACAAGGTTGCCTTGCGCAAGCTCGCGGCGCGTGTACGTTCCGAAAAGTAGCAGGAGAAGCACGGCGACAATCGACACACCTGCGAATCCGAGCGCCAGCCAGCCAGCCTCCGGAGGCCTCAGCGCGATGGATCCCATATGGCTGCTCGCCCGTGCTTCGTGAACTTCCTTTCTGAACAAGTCACTCATGGTGTCACCGCGAACCCGCATTCTGATGGCAGGCTCGCCGGTGGCGAGCCTCATATTGGAACCCCGTGCCGGGGCACGGAGTCCCTCACAATCCGTACGACGGACTGACTAGAATCATCCTTTCCGTTTTATCAGCCGCACGGACCCGGCAGCATCTGGGGACGGGCAGAATGGATCTGGTCGAACACCTGGTAGAAGAGCACCTGACCAAAGCCGCCGGAGATGCTGTTCCACTTCGATTCGGCCAGTTCAGACGGCTTTTCGTACGTCATTTCTTCCGGGCGCTGGATCCCTTTGCCCAGAAGCTGCTGCTTGAGGTGCATCAACTGCTTGTGCATGCAATAACTCCTTTTGTTGATGATACGCGGCAGGCTTGCCACGGTTTTGCTGTCGGAACCGGGGCTGTCGGGCGCCCGACGCCAACAACCCACTTAGACCGCGCGGTTTTCGCGTTCGGTCTCGTTTTTCAGATTTTCCACGACATGACGGTCGAAGTTTCCGAGGATGGTAAAAGAGGCATCGATCTTCGTCTTCGCCATGGTCGTCGCGTCATGAATCATGATTTCAGTGGGCGCGATATAACCTTCGCCTGGCGCAACCTCCAGGCGGAATACGGGATAGTTCGGGAAGGCGGCCATGAACCGCGCCGGGAATGCGACTGGATCATCGGAGGTGTCGTCAAGCCACTGCCGCATCACCGATAGGGGCAGATTCATGAACATGAAATAGCGGCTTTCTGGTCCGAGATTGAGACAAAGCCGGTTCGGTAACCCGCTGGATCGGTTGTGCAACGTGCCATTGAACCAGCTGTCGATATGCAGGCCCACCATCAGCCCTTGGCCACCGACGCTCGTAACCACAAGGCCGGCCGGGCGTGTGTAGTGTCCGAACGCCTTCGTTCCAATATCGACGCCGCTGCGGGTGACAAGATCAACAAGCTTCTTCTTGCCGCGAAGCCATTCCGGTGTATGGGACAAGGGCTCGATAAGGGAACTGTCGTTATGCCGGCTGATCGATCGTCGAAAGCATTCAACATGCTGGTTGATGGCATCTGGCATGCGCCAGATGTAAATGGACTCGGCAAGGTCGTCGGTTTGGCCAATATCCTGGAGCAGGGCGAACTCTACGTCGGTAAGGCCGCGCCAGTCCTGGATCGGAACACGCGCCCCGTCTGCATAGTTGGGCGCGACAATCGGCTCGGTTCCAGAACAGATTTTCAGACGCTCGCGTATCGAGACAGTGGCATCCAGGTGGCGTACGGGAAGACCGCGCACGAGCTGGCCGATCTCAGGCGGAAACACGGCTTGTTCAACGGCCGACATAGTTGACTCCGTATGCTTCATTTTCGTTGGAAGATGAACGTGTGGCTCGTTACTCGACTGTTTCCAGCGTCCCGCCAAGCTCGATAGCCGTCGCGTGGTTGGCGAAGGGGCAGGGAGCGCCGTTGTATTCCGCAAAGGGTTCATCTTCGTGGATGAGGCTCTGGGTAAGCTGATTGAAACTCACTCCATTGCGCAGGACATGGGCAGCTACGTGCGAATAGAAATGCTGCAGGCCTTCGCAGATGATGGACTTGTTGTTGAAGCCACGTGCGCTGCTGAAGCGATTGATCAAGCGGCCATTTGCGGCACCGCCCCGGCAGAGATTCTTCCAGGCGCATTCGCCACATCCGTCCGGAAGGGTATTCTCCGCATCGCGAATACCCTGTAGATCGGCCCTTCCGCGATATGACTGAAGCGAGTCCGTGCGGATGGTGGCGCTGGAGAAGAGACCCAGATCAAGCGTACGTAATGAGTCGTCGGGGCCAAGGTCGCCATTGCTTGAAACGGTGATGAGGTTGTAATCGATATCACGGGACTGCCTTGCACCTTTTACGATTTCCTTGCCCTGCTGGAAGAAAGCCAGGGTGTTGGAAAAGATGCGGATGCGGATGTACGGGTCATCGTCCTTGACCCACTCATCGAAGGCGTCAACCAGGAACTGTCCATAGGCTAGCGACGTGGATGGGTCGAACTCGTCGTGAGACTCGATCGGGAGCAAGAAGTCGAGCGCATCTACTTTCACCTCGTGCACGAAGTGTCGATAGATTTCTGCACCGCTGGTTTTGGCGCTGGCCACTGTCAGAAGGCCGAAGCTTGGAATGAGGCCGTCGCGGTACGCATCATTGAGCGCGTCCAGGCCTTTGCGCGTTCGTTCGTACGTTCCCCTGCCGAAATGATCGATGCGCTCTACGTCGTTGATGGGCTGCGGACCATCGATACTCACACCGACGGTAACCTTGTGCTTGCGGAACAGCGCGATCCAGGCCTCATCGACCAGCATTCCATTGGTCTGGAGGGCAAATACGACTCTGACGTCTGCAGGCGCGCGAGCCTTGAACGTCTCGCAATACTCGTCAAAGCGCGCCTTCTTGAGCATGAGAGGCTCCCCGCCATGGAAGTCCACACGTATTTCCGTGGCCCCCACGTCGTGCGCTGCTCGTGCGAGGAAGTCAGCGAGCTGGCTGACAGTCTCGGGCTTCATGTACTTGTCGTGGAGTTTGTAGCTCTCATCCCCACGGTTGAAGACATAGCAATAGGTGCAATTGATATTGCATACTTCCGTCACCTTGACGACGGCCTCGATGACCCTTGGCTGGATGCTGCTTGGCATCGGTCTCTCCTTGGAATTCTGGCGCGCACGAACCCACCGAGCCGCACGACGATGCGGCCGATAGAGAATTTTTGATATCACGCGGGAATGGAGCGGCTGTGCGGCAACAGGCTATCCGGACGCCGGCTCGAAGTTGGTCTTCAAGATTTCCCCCTCCCTTTTCCGTGGAGTCCATGCGGCAATTGCCGCTGGGTTATGCATCAGTTCCTCACCACTCGCCTCTTTCTTTCCCCTGGCGCGATGACGTGGAGCGATCTGCTTCATGTGCTCCGTGGAGCTGGAATGTGGTAGATGAAGACATGGTTGTCAAGGCTCCTATTTCGCTTGATTGAGATCGCAGGAAATTTCGTGTCCGCCATGCATATATCGCGACGATGCTTCGAGTGGAAAGCGGTTTTTCGGCAATATGCGATGCGTCACGTTATAGGACTTGCCGGTCGCTCGACGTTCATGCTCCACTCGTATCGCCGGTTGCTTACGGCGACGGCATTGCGAGCGATGCCGATAGTTTGTTTTTCTTTGGGGGAACGATGAGCGAGTTCACGACGGCGGTAATTTCACCGCTGCGAAAGTGCATGTTTGGCGTGCTCGCCCTTGGGCTTTTCCACACGGCATTTGCCCAGTCCACCGAAGGTCCGATCAGGATTCCATTCGAAACGAACGACACTGGCTTGCCTACCGTTGTGGTCAAGGTCAACGGCATGCCGGTGACCTTGTTCCTCGACTACGGCGGCTATGCGCCACTGGCTGTGAAAACCGAGGCACTTGGTTCGACCACGGTAAATTTTACCGGTGAGGTGCAGAAATCGCGCGACGCCCAGGGTCATGAACGTGTATCGCGAAAGTTCAGCGCGCAGGCGCTGTTGGCAGGCTCGGGGACTTGGCATGACGTGTCTGGCACCGAGCTTCCTGTATCTCCCGCATTTCGGTTTCCACAGTCGGGCTACCTCGGCTTTGGGCTACTGAAGTCGTACCTGGCCGTTTTCGATTACGCCGGGAAAGAGCTTCGGCTCTATGCGTCAGGCGACAGGAAAGCCCTGAACCAAGAGTGCGGCTTGTCGACATTCCCCATCAGCGTGGTGGATGGCGTCACGCAGGCTACGGCGAAGACATCGTATGGCGCGAAGACCTTCCAGTTCGATACAGGATCGAACATGGATCTTCTACGTCCCGCTTCCGTTCCCGGTGAGCCACCGAAGCCTGGCACGCAAGTTGAGCTCAAGGCGTTTCAACTGGGCGGCTCGGCCGCCGACCGTTCGTTTCTTGTCATTCCCTATCAGGCACCGGATGTAGACGGGGTTCTGGGGCGGCCCTTCTTCGCCGAGCATGTGGTTTGTCTTGACCCTACCGCTGGCGTGGGTGGTGTGAAGTAGGCCGATTGCGCCAGCTTAGCCAGCCCACCACAACTGACAAGGTCGCTGCGACAAGTGGCGGCACAGCGCGCCCGTATTCACCGTGGACGATGACGGTCGCGAGGGCGGCAAGCATGACAGCGCCGCCGAGTGCCGCGCCCAACAGGCGAGTCGGCGCCCGGATAAGCAAAATGGCAGCGGTGAGCTCCAGCGATCCCGTCACGAAATGGAACCAGTGCGGGTACCCCCATCTCAGGTATTCCTCGTAGATGGATCCCGGGGCGACGAGGTTGATGAGTGAACCGACGACGAAGAAAGCGGCTAGAGCTAAGGGTAGGGCTTGGCGCCAGGAGAATTTAGACATGGTGGGCTCGGGGGGCATGTTGCTTGGGGTTGGTCTACTATAGAGACCGCCTCCGCGCACCGTAAGGAGGCACTTTTTTGTAACCCACAGGTTTCGAGGCATGCCGCATGAGCAACGCATTGAGGGTGATTGAAAGGTTCAGCCAATATCCATGGGGCGAATCCGCATCCGAGCACTGCCCGGTTCGAGACGTGCTTGACCGTATCGGCGATAAGTGGAGCATGCTGATGATCATGGCTCTCGCGACGCGGCCGCACCGCTTCAGCGAGCTTAACCGCGCTATCCGCGACATCTCCAAACGCATGCTCACTCAGACCCTGCGCGATCTGGAGCGCGACGGACTGATCACCCGCCATGTCTTTCCAACCAAGCCGCCAAGCGTTGAATATCGCCTGGCCCCGCTAGGCCAATCACTGCTGGACCCCATGGCAGCCCTCGTCGAGTGGGCGGACCGTTGCCATGGCGACATCCATGCTGCACGCGCCCGCTTTGATGGTACGTCCGATGATGCCCGCGTCAGGGCTTTACATCATCCATAGAGGTCGCTGCGTTTCAACGCCCGTCCATCCCCAGTCGCGGAACATTTGCGCGTAAGACTCAAGGTCGTACTCTTCCTGTGACGATGGCTCGTCCAAAATCGAGAGGCCATACCCGGCTCTGGTGATTTCAGCCAAATGATCTCTTGCTTCTTCGTAATCTGAAATTACCAACATCCCGTTTTCTGCACCTAGGCCTCGAACACGCGCGACTGCGTGAACCATGTGCTTGCCATCCAGGGTAATCGTAAAATCGGGGTCTACATGAAGTCCCAGCTCATCACATGCTTGAGCCAGCCAACTTAAAAGTTTTTTCATTTTGTTGGATCCCGTATTGGGTAACGGCTGCGGCGAGACCTAACGCAGATGAAATTCGATTTAATCTGCTTCCGGTCGAGTCTACCGGGACGAGATTCGGAGTTATTATCGCTCCAAGCAGCGTCGAGCAAGCCAAGGGGTAAAGACGATGAATCGACATGTCGTTGCGGCTATGTTGGCCGTTGTCTGCACAGCCTGTGTGCCGCCCGTCGTCAAGACCAGTGCTGTCACGCCCGTCGGTGACGGAACCTACCTCGTGGTCAGCAAACCCAGCTACAACACCAACTGGAACGACATTCGCTTCGCGGCGTTGAAGGCCGCGCGCGACTACTGTGGACAGGATAAGAAGATGCTGCCTGTCAATACAAAAACCCACGGCACGAGTAGGTTGGGTGAGCAGGAAATGGAGCTGAGGTTTGAATGCGATCCAGCTAGGAAGTCCGACGTAGTTGGAGCCGGCTGATGTCCGGGAGCCAAGGGTGGTTAGCTTTTCCAAGCGGCCATTAAACGGCCAAGCAAATGACCGACGTTTTCGCGAGCGCGGTTAGCGCCGATTTCAGCAGCATTTCGCTACAATTGCCCGCGAGCTAAGGGTCATGTTCCTCGGAGGCGTGCAGGATGCAACGAGAAATTCTGGTCGGTGGTCAGCGCTTCATCGTGGACGATCCAAACCAATTGCTGATGCCCCTCATGGAATACGACCAGGTCGCAAAACACGATGACCCGGACGTCGTGAAAGGGATCCGGGACATCGAGCGCCTGAGCCCGGTTGAGCCCATGCCGCGTAACTGCGACCCCATCGGGCATATTCGCGGCGAAGGACGAATGTATGAGGGAATCGCGGGAGGCAATTTCAGCGGGTGGGCCTTGGCGTTTGCCTGGTTCTTCTTTGGAACACCCGCCGTTTTTTCCTATATTCTCGCATTCAGCGCCATGGGGAAGTTCTCTCACTATCCTGGCTTGGGCGATGGCTTGGCGATCGTTGTACTTCTGGCGTCGCCACAGACGTTCTATCTCTACCTACTGTGTTTGGGGACCATGGCGTGGTGGGCGAGACGCTAGGGGGATTGGAGATGAGCGCTGAATTCGCCCTCGAACCCATCTTCAGTGCTTGGGATTCCTTCCACAAGACCATCGACCTCAAGGCAAGCGCAACGGCACCCGGATTACACGTGGTTCTTGCTGGATTTCGTAGATGCAACAGCCAAGGCTGCGTCACGGTTAGGTGGGGCCGGCAAGGTCTGACGTTCAAGTGCAGCACGGCCTCTGCACTAGTTCGGCAGAATCGCGGAGAACCCAGGAATGACCACATCAAACACACGCTCGATGAACCATCCAGCCGCAATAGCCACGATCAGCCATGACCCAACACGCACCACGCCAAACCGATAGAAGCGGGTTTGTCGAACCGCGAAAGCCAGGGGCAGGAAGGCCAGCACAATCGCCTCTTGACCGATTTCCACACCGACGCTAAAGCCGCCCAGCGACGCGGCCATCGCGCCGGGTGGTAACTGCAGGCCGGTTAAGGCGCTGGCGAAACCCAGGCCATGGATGAAGCCAAAAGCGAAAGCGATCAGCCAGATCCGCCGATGGACAAGCGGCCAGACGTTATTCAGTGCCGCCACCAGCACCGATAGTGCAATCCCGGATTCCACCAACCGGCTGGGCACGTGCACGAGGCCGAGCACGGCCAGCGACAGCGTGACCGAATGCGACAGGCTGAAGGCGGAGACGATCTTGATCACATCCACGCAGGCCGGCCAGAATCTCCGCACCAGCACCGCGGGGAACAACAACGAGAGCAGGAACAGGATGTGATCGGTACCGGTCCAGATGTGCCAGATACCATCGACCAGGAAGCTCTTGAACTCGCTCCAACGGTCCGGCTCGCGTAGATCGAGGCTGGCTTCGGGATGCGAAGGGCCGAGCACCGCGCCTGCGGTGCGCGCGCGATCGTGGATGGTGACGATACCGCGGTGGTAGGGGTCCACTTCGTACATCAGGTCGTACACCACCGTAAGACGGCTGGGAATGTTCTTGTCACAGAGCGCGTCGAACGTGATGACGGCATACGCACCGTCGGTGTGGTCGTCCACCGCTTGACCCGTGGCGTGGAGTTCACACGTTAGTCCATCACCTTTGACCTTCAGGCGGGGCAGGGCATAGGCCTCGATGGCATCACGATGGGCCTTCACCTCGCCCCAGGTAATCGCTCCATCGCGGTTCGTGTCCACGCCGATGGCAAAGTCCAGGTCGCGCAGTGCGATATCCCATTGGCCATGCAACACATGGGGGTCGGTCGCGTCGGTGCGCAGGGTAAGGTAGGCATCGCTTTCCTTATGCGCGAAGGCGGCCGGCGCGACGCCCAGCAGCAGGAATACGAGGGCCTGCCAGCGAGCGGCTTTCATCGAGGTGCTGTCGACGTGGGCGAGGCGGTCTGCACGGTGGCGACCAAGGGATCGACAATCGGATCGGACATTCCCGTGGTGCGGACGAAAGCCACGACCTCGGCCGCCTCGGCAGGCTTCCCCGCCGCTATTGCGGCTGCCAGGTACGCCCGCGCATCTTTGGGTGAGCGCTGCACTTTCCAGTTGTCGCGCGCTAGTGCAAGCGCTCCGGCACCATCGTGGTGGGCTACTCGGAGAAAGTCGGCTTGCTCACGCAGGAACACGTGGTCGCCCCGGGCGTCCATGGCGGCAAAACGGGCATCCATCTGCGCCACATCAGCAGGGGCGGCAGGCGAGCCAAGCGCCACTTCCGCCGCAACCCGCACCAGGAATGAGGTATCGGAGGTAGTATCGGCCGCCACCAGCGCCAGCGCTTCCGAAGCGCGGCCCTGGTCAAGCAGGAACTCGCCGTAGTCGGCGAGGAGGAAGTTATCGCCTGGCGTCATTTGCAGGGCTTTTCGATAGTGGGCATCGGCAGCAGCCAGGTCGCCTGTTCGGGACGCGGTATCTGCCATCAGCCCTTCGATCCAGGCGCGCACAGCCGGCGGAGCCTTGGGGCCCGGATCCTGCACCAAGGTCAGCATGGCGTAGGCCTGTTTCGCATGCCCGTCGAGCGAGCGCAGGGAGGCGCTGCACACCAGGCCCATGAAGTCGCCACCGTTATTGGCCAACTGCACGCAAGCGCGGTTGGCGGCGACGAAGTCTCCCTGGACCATCGCGACGGTAGCCAGGGTCAGCCAGGCTTGCGCGTTGCCCGGATCACGCTTGAGCACATGGTTCAGCTCATCGCGCGAGGCCTGGAACGCGTGGCGGCTTTGTTGCACGGTCGCGTGCAAGAGCAATGCCGACACCGGCGGCGCGGGACCGTGCATGAATGGCTCGATCACCGCGATGGCGCGTCCAAGGTAACGGGCATCGCCTGTGGCGCGTCCGTAATCCACATAGGCCTGTGCCAGGGCGACGGCCGGCGCCACTTCCGTTGCATGTCGCGCGGCCTCCTGCCGGAGCGCGTCGAACTGCGCGATTCGCGGGTCGGAGCGGGGAGGAACCTTTTGCAGCACGGTATCCGCGCTGGTGGGAATATAGGGTTTGCCATCCTGGGCAAGGGCAACACTGGGCATCCATATCATCCACAGAACCAGCAACCACGACGCACCGCCCCCGAAGGGACGACGCGACGCGTTGATGCCGCACGTGGACATGGCTTGACTCGCCTTCTGGCGCTTATTGAGCCGCGATCGGTGTATTGACCGAGCCCGGGACGGGCGTGTTGAGGTAAGGGAAGTGATCAAGGTAGGTATCAGCTGCCGAGACCATGCCGGTAACCGACGAGGTTGCCGCCGTGGGGCCCGCGGCACGTGCGCCGTCGGTAAACGGAGCACCTGAGTTGGGATCGATGGTCTGATCGCCGCACGCACCGATGGCGGTGCTGCACAACGCACCTTCCTCGGCACGCAGGGCGATGTCGATGACATCATCCACCGGACGACGGCCGTTCGGGAAGCCGGCCTTGTCGCCGCCGATCACGCCCAGGTCGTTCTGGGCAGAAGGTGCCGTGGCAACGATGGACGTGTTGAGGCGAAGCTCCTCGGCCGGGGTGACATGCGCGGGCTGGTTGAGCCCCGGCACGCCGGTGAGGAAGACGCTAACCAGGTCGTTGCGTGGCGTGTGGGGCACAGCAGTACCGAACAGCACATTGAGCAGCACTGGCAGCGTGGGGCTGGTGACGTAACTGAGGAACTGCCGATCCTGCCAGGGCTGGCTGCCATTGAAATGATCCTTGTCCTTAAGTCCGATCACTACCTCGTTCACCAGCGGCGAGCCCAGGCGGGAAACCTGCACGTAGTCCGCGAAGCTGTACGGCTTGTCTTCGTTATTGAGTACGCGATAGCGTGGCGTGCTGGAGGTGGTCCAGCCGCCGATGATGGGCTGCTTGGCCGAGGCCACCAGGCATGAGGCCGGTATTTCCAGCGCGAGGGTGGTGACATTCTTCTTCGTCAATGCATTGGGCGTGGAATCGCGCGCACCCAGGGGATTGAGGTTTACCAGATCGAAGATCGCGCCAAGGTCCGCAACGAAGCCATCCTTGCGCTGACCGGCGAATACCCGGCCCTGGGCCGCGCAGCCGGGAATCTTGACGTTGTAGACATAATTGCTGGCGTAGCCCTCGTAGTTGGCAATCGACTTGTTGCCGATGTTGTCCACCGGCTTGGTAAACACCTGCGAGCCATTGGCAACGTTCACCAGGCCTTGCCCACGCCAATGGGTGTAGTCGCCTTTCATCACTTCCACCGAGTAGGTCTCGGTGCGATTCAACTTGCTCTGGTCGGCACTGGTAATGCCACCGATGTTGAGGAGCGGCACCGGCTGGTTCTGGTTGCCGGCGGGAACCGTGAGGTTCCTGTCCTTGTTGTTGAAGCGGAAGCGGAAAGTCAGATCGGCGCGTCCGTTGCCGCTGTTGTCGATATGGAAGTCATAGGCGGCGTCTTCATCCAGGCTATGGAAGTTGGGGCCGCTATAGGCGTCCTGGAGCGGGTCGTAGTTGGCCAGAAGGGTCACGTAGCCGGCCCTGTTGGCCTCATAGCTCATGAACATGTAGAAGTCGCTGGCATCGAGCTGCGGCTGGGTGGCGATGAACGGCGCTTCGCGATGGCTTGAAGCCATCGCCATGGCCGGCATCAGCCCGAGCGCAACGGCCAGGCAGGTCAGTTTCAGTTTCAAGGTGGCACCTCTCGTCGGATATAGGCATATGGCCAGGCGCGGGCATGCTGCTCCGCACCATGGTTCCTCACCACGGTTGGTTCCTGGTGCTGCATCGACGCTGGTTGTCACCGCCCTGCCGGCGAGAAACGGACTATCGACCCCCTGCCTCCCGCACGTTCCTGGCGCAGGCCTTATAGATACGGAGGGAAAACGACTATGGATGCATGGCCGATGGCTGCTCCAGGTTGTGCACCCAGAGCAGCCAGGTTTAGTCGGCTTATCTGGCCCTACGGCATGAGCACCTTGTCCACGACATGAATCACGCCGTTCGATTGCATGACGTCGCCAATGGTGACCTTCGCAGTGCCGCCCTTGGCATCGGTAACGGTCAGTACGCTGCCCGATTGCATGACGGTGAGGGGTTCGCCCTCAACCGAGGTCAGGGAGGCCTTGCCACCACCCTTGCTTACCAGCGCCATGAGGTCTTTTGCTGTGTAGCGCCCGGACACGACGTGGTATGTCAGGATCTTCGTGAGCGTCGCCTTGTTCTCGGGCTTGACGAGGTTGTCGACCGTGCCCGCGGGAAGCGCATCAAAGGCCTTGTTGGTGGGCGCAAAAACCGTGAACGGGCCGGCGCCCGAGAGCGTGTCAACGAGGCCTGCCGCCTTGACGGCTGCCACCAGGGTGGTGTGGTCCTTGGAGTTCATCGCGTTTTGCACGATGTTCTTGGTGGGATACATCGCTGCGCCACCGACCATCACCGTGTGGCCTGAACCCATGGAGTCCTGGGCCAGAAGGGGGGTGGAGAAAGCCATGCATGTCGCAAGGGCCAGTGCCGCCAATGGGGCGCGCTGCGTGTGGGTCGTTTTCATCTGGAACTCCTAGGTGAGCCCATCGTTGGGTCACTGTAGGTACGTCGCCGAGACGTTTCCGGATGCGTCCTGCATTCTTTTACTGTGGGGCCGGGCTTGTCACGCTCCAGCCCGCAATCACCTGGCGCGCACCGTCGACGGCGGCAGCATAGGCGTCGCTTTCGGTCAGAAAAACATCCGGTACCGGATGCATCACAAAAGAGAGGGGGCGGCTGTGCGGAACGTACTCGATGGTGAAGGCGGCCTGGAAGCCGGACCGGTCTGCCGTGGAGCGAGTGCGTACTTCGATGCTGTATGGACCGTCTCTGAATTTGTAAGCGCAGTCCAAATTTTGTCCAGGGAAAAAGGTGTAAGGCGATCGGGAAGGGTGCGCGGCATGGTAGCCGAGTAACGTCTTTTGTGCTGATGGCAATGCCGACGCGACGATCGTATGTTCCCGGGATGTAAGCGCGGGTAGCGTCGATTCCGGCGTTCTTTCTCTATCTACTTTGGCTGGGTACCAGCGCATGGTTGGCTAAGCGCCGAACCTCAATATTGACATCTTCCTGTCTACACATCTGCAGGTAGAACCGGCGGTGTCTTGTCGCCCGTCGCCCTCACTGCACCCCATGTTGACGTCGGCCGGACCAAGTTGAGGACTTGTCTAGCCGAGGTTGCCATGGTCAAGAAAACGACGTCTGCGCCTGCGCGCGGTAAAAAAGAAAAAGCTGTCATGGCTGCCACCGGTTCCATGAAGGATATCCGGGGAACGGGGGATGAACTTCACCAGCAGGCAGGAGACGGTCATCCGTCGCTGACCACCAATCAGGGCGTGGCGCTGTCGGACAACCAGAACTCCCTCAAAGCTTCCGCACGCGGCCCCGTGCTGCTGGAAGATTTCATCCTGAGGGAAAAAATCACTCATTTTGACCACGAGCGTATTCCCGAGCGCATCGTTCATGCGCGCGGTTCGGCGGCCCATGGGTACTTCGAATTGACGTCATCCTTAAGCTCCTACACCACTGCCAAGGTTCTGAGCGAAGTGGGTGTGCGAACCCCTCTATTTACCCGTTTTTCGACTGTCGCGGGCGGCGCTGGATCGGTGGATACCCCGCGAGATGTGCGAGGTTTTGCGGTGAAGCTCTACACCAAGGAAGGAAACTGGGATCTGGTAGGCAACAATATCCCGGTGTTTTTCATCCAGGACGCGATCAAATTTCCCGATCTTATCCACGCCGTAAAAATGGAGCCGGACCGCGGGTTTCCGCAAGCGGCCACCGCCCATGACACGTTCTGGGATTTTATTTCCCTGACGCCTGAGTCGATGCACATGGTGATGTGGGCCATGTCCGACCGGACCATCCCGCGCTCTCTGCGCATGATGGAGGGGTTTGGCATCCACTCGTTCCGGCTGGTCAACGCCAAGGGCAAGAGTAGCTTTGTAAAGTTTCACTGGCGGCCCAAACTCGGCCTGCAATCGACCGTGTGGGACGAGGCGGTGAAGCTTGCCGGTGCGGATCCCGACTTTCATCGCCGTGACCTTTTCGAAGCCATCACCGCCGGCAATTTCCCGGAGTGGGAATTGGGCGTGCAGCTCTTCACCGAGGAGCAGGCTTCCCACTTCCCATTCGATCACCTGGACGCCACCAAGCTGATTCCTGAAGAGCTAGTTCCACTCAAGATCATTGGCCGGATGGTGCTGGACCGCTGGCCGGATAATTTCTTTGCCGAGACCGAGCAGGTCGCCTTTTGTCCATCGCATCTGGTGCCCGGCATTGATTTCAGCAACGACCCTCTCCTGCAAGGCAGGCTGTTTTCGTATCTCGACACCCAGCTTTCCCGCCTGGGTTCGCCGAACTTCCACCAGCTACCCATCAACGCTCCCAAGTGTCCCTTTGCCAACCATCAGCGTGATGGCCACATGCAGCACCAGGTTCCCAAGGGGCGGGTGGCTTACGAGCCCAGTTCCCTCCAGGGTGATACGCCACGCGAAGATGCACGGGCCGGATTCCACTCATTCGCCGCGGAGGAAACAGGCGCTCGTGGCCGGGTCCGGGCGGAAAGCTTTGCCGACCACTACAGCCAGGCGCGCTTGTTCTATACCAGCCAGACGGCGTTTGAGCAGGCGCACATGGCCTCCGCCCTGGTGTTTGAGCTATCCAAGGTCGACACGCTTGCCATACGCGAACTCATGGTGGGGCATCTGCGCCACATTGATGAGGATCTGGCCAATCGGGTTGCCGATGGCCTTGGTTTTGAACAGATGCCCGAAGCGCCGCCCGCAAGCGCTCCTCTGGTCAAGATGAAGGTGTCACCGGCCCTGCAAATTATCGGCAAGATGAAAGCTACGCTCGAAGGTAGGGCCGTCGGCATCCTCATCAATGATGGCTCGGATGCGAAGGTCATCAACCGGCTCGCAAAGGCTGCAAGGTCCGCTGGTGCTACGGTGAAGATGGTTGCGCCGAAGGTCGCAGGTGCGACGCTGTCCGATGGGACCAAGCTGGCAGCCGACGGTCAGCTTGCTGGTACCCCTTCGGTCAATTTCGACGCCGTGGCGATCGTCTTGTCGGCCGAGGGTGCCGCGCAGCTGAGTGGTGAGGCGGCAGCGATCCAGTTTGTCCAGGACGCCTTCGGCCACCTCAAGGCGCTCGCCCTGGATGATGGCGGTCGCTCCCTGTTCGATGCCGCCGGCCTGAAGGCAGATGAGGGGGTTGTTGCGGCCAAGGCGGTCGACGACTTCATCGAAGGCGCGAAGGGGCGGTACTTCGAGCGCGAGGCTGCGGTTCGTATCCTTGCCTGATGTGGCGGTGGCTTGACCTTGCCGTAGGCCGTTGGTCATCTGGCGCGATGTGTGTCCCCATTTCTATGATCGGCTCACGATCAAAATCTGGGACATCTATGCGCCGTTTGGCTCTTTCCGTTCTGTTGGCTCTCTCCCAGGCAAGTTCTGCATGGGCGGCGACAGAAGCATCTTCCCCCGCTGTCAAACACCTGGTGCAGGATGCCATCGCGCAGCACAGTAGCAGTGTCCTGGTGATGCGTGATGGCAAGGTGCTGGCGCAGTATCGCGATCCGGCGCTCAAGGCGGATGGCATCAACATGATGTCGGCGAGCAAATCGGTGGTGGCTTTGGGTATCGGTTTGCTGGTGACCGACGGCAAGATCAAATCGTTGGACCAACCCGTCAGCGATTTCTATCCGGAATGGAAGCAGGGGCAGAAGGCGGCTATCACCGTGCGCATGCTGATGAACCACACGTCCGGCTTGCAAAACGTGCCCTACGCGCCCGCCGAGATCTACCCGGCGCCTGACTTTATCCAGTTGGCGCTGGCGGCGGAGCTGAGCGATCCGCCGGGCACGAAATTTTCGTACAACAACAAGGCAATGAACCTGCTCTCAGGCATCATCGAAAAAGCGTCCGGCAAGCCGATGGACAAGTTCCTGGACGAGCGCCTGTTCAAGCCGATGGGCATGACCCACTCGGGCTGGGTCGAGTATGACAAGGCCGGCCATCCGCAAGCCATGACGGGCTGGACAACGGATGCCACCGATGCAGCTCGCATTGGCCAACTGGTCCTCGATGAAGGTCGCTGGCAGGGGCGTCAACTTATCAGCCCCTCCTTCATGCGAGAAATGACAGCCGAGGGCAGCCCCCTGTCGCCCATGTGCGGTTTGTTGTGGTGGCGCGTTGCGAGCTACGTCCACATGACGATGGTCCCGGATCTTGTGAACGTACTCACGTCACACGGCATGGATCCCGGCATGGTGGCATTGCTGGCCCCATTGCAGGGCAAGTCGTTCGGGTCCGACGCCGATTTCGCCAAGGCCTTCGCCGATGCAACCGGCGCGCAGATGGGGGCCGTGAGGATCGCTCTGTCCGAGCACAAGCTACGTTCCTCTGACTTGGCCAAGGTCGATAGGGGTCCCATCGTTGCCTACAAGGCTGATGGCTATCTCGGTCAATTCATTGTGGTGGTACCAGCGACCCGAACGGTCGCCGTACGCCAGATAGAGTCACCCGCCAAGGATGTCGATCCGTGGCCATGGGGCTTCGATAACTTTGCCGATGAAGTGGTCAAGCTGGGTGCGAAGTAGCCAGCCGCCGCAGGCCACCACGGGAGACTTCGGCAAACTTGGACGGATCGCCGTAAGCCCGGGCGGTGAGCATGGCGCCGTAGACAAGTGAGATGAATGCCTCGGTCTCTGCACTGGCTGCACCCTGAAAGCGGAACACACCCATTTGTGCACCCTTGCTGAGGATCGTTTCGAGCCATCGGGACAGGTCGCGGAAATGCATGCGGACGCATTCGGCGAGCTCCGCGGGCAGCGATGGTAATTCTGCGGCCAGCATGCCTGCGACACAAAACGGCGCGGTGTCATCGGTGATGCAGCGTTCCCAGTAGTCGATGTAAAGCCCCAGCTTCTCCACCGGATCGAATTCGCCGTCGGCGAGCAGCGATAGTTGCGCGGCGATGCCTGCGCGGGATTCTTCCACGACCGCCTTCGCCAGGTCGGCCTTGGTGGGGAAGTGGTGGTGGATGCTCGCCTTGCGCACCTGGACCTGCTCGGCAACGTCGGCGTAGCTGAAGCCGTTGTAGCCGCGTGTCTGGATCAGGTAACGGGCTGAGTCGATTAACTTTTGCTGGGTGCTCATGGGCTTAGTCTACCATTAGGTAGGTAGCTTGACTACGTACTGGCATTGAAACCTTGGGAAACACTGAGAGTTGACTTCACAGCCTACCTACTAGTAGGCTGATAAAACTTTCCCAGGACATCCCCCCATGAATTCCCTCCGTCACTTCTACTTCCTGCGCTCCGCTGTCGCCTTCACCTGGGTAGCCCTCGTGGTGCTCATCTCGAATTTAGCCGTACCGGCGCTAGTCGCGGCCGTATTGCTCGTCCTCTACCCAGCCTGGGATGCACTCGCGAATGTCCTGGATGCAAGGCGCTCCGGCGGCTTGAGTGCCAACCCTGGGCAGCGGCTCAATGCGGCGATCAGCATTGCAACCACCGCGGCACTCGCCATTGCCCTGGGCGTTGGCGGGATCGCTGGCGGGATCTTTGTCTTTGCGGCCTGGGCCCTCTTGTCGGGATTGCTCCAGCTCTACGTGGGCATCCGCCGCAGGAAGATGGGCGGCCAGGTCTTCATGATGATTAGTGGTGCGCAGTCGGCGCTGGCAGGCGTAGTCATGACCCTCCAGGCGTTCGGAAAGACGCCAACCATTGCCCAGCTGGCCCCCTATGCGGCATTCGGCGGGCTGTACTTCCTGCTGGCAGCGCTGCGCTTGACCTTCAAGCGCCCGGCCGAAGAAGCCTACGGGCGTGCGCCTGGCTGAAGCGGTCAATGCGACGAAACGAAAGGCGAGGGCGTCAGCGCCTCCGGTACGGCAAAGCTTTGCTTCATCCGCTCCACTTCTTCCACCGGCGGTCTTCCGAACAACCGCCTGAATTCGCGGCTGAACTGCGACGCGCTTTCGTAACCCACGGCGGTGGCTGCCGCTGCCGCCGTGGTGTGCCGGCGAAGCATCAGCAGGCGCGCCTGATGCAGGCGCGTGGACTGTACGTAGCGCATCGGCGAGGTACCCGTCATCGCGCGGAAGTGCGCGTGGAAGGTGGGCGCGCTCATCGCGGCCTCTTTCGCAAGCTCGTCGATGCTGAGCGTCTCGCGGTAGCGGCTATGGATCATGCGGATCGCGCGCGCCACCATGCCGAACTTGCCCTGCTGCGCCAGCGCGGCGCGCAACGATCCGCCCTGGGCACCTGAAAGGATCCGGTAGTAGATTTCTCGCACCAAGGCAGGACCTAGCACCTCGCCTTCCGGCGGGTTCGCCAGCGCTTCTAGCAGACGCAGCACCGACGCCGCGAGCGCATCTTCCATGGGCGAGGAATACAACCCGCGCGGGGCTGCCGACGATGCCCCACGCCGCTCATCGATCTGGATGCAGAGCTCCGCGGCCACCGCGTGGTCCAGGCGGAAGTAGATCGCCAGCAACGGTTCGTCCGCCGAGGCATCCGTTTCCATGGTGAAAGGCACGGGCACCGACACCACGAGGTAGTGTTGGTTGTCGTAGACAAATACCTCGTCGCCCAGGAAACCACGCTTGCGTCCCTGCACCACGATGACGATGCCGGGCTCGTAGAGCACCGGAGTGCGGCTCAACGGCCGATCGGCGCGCAGGAGGCGCACATCCGGTAGTGGCGTTAGCGTGTATCCCTCCTCTGGTGCGAGGTGCCGGAGCAGGGCGATCATGCGGTGGCGGGAGGGCTTTTCCATGCTTCCACTGTCCGACTTCGGCCGGCTCCCCGCAAGCATCGCTCATAGAATTAGGCAATCACGCCATATGCCAGGCCATGGGAGACATGGCGTGCGACACCTACGATGGCATCCATTCTGACCAGGAGGCAATTCATGCCCACCAAGACCTTCTTCATCACCGGCGTCAGCAGTGGCTTCGGCCTGGCACTTTCCCGCGAAGCCTTGTCCGTCGGCCATCGAGTGATCGGGACGGTCCGCTCCCAGGAGGCGCGCCAGGCTTTCGAAGCCCTGCACAATGAATATGCGCACGCCATCCTGCTGGACGTCACCGACATGGACGCGATCCCGGACGCCGTTGCCGACGCGGAGTTGCGTTTCGGTCCTGTCGACGTCCTTGTGAACAACGCCGGTTACGGCCACGAGGGCATCTTCGAGGAGTCGCCGCTCGACGAGATGCGTCGCCAGTTCGAAGTAAACGTGTTCGGCGCCGTGGCGGTCACCCAGGCGTTCGTGCCGCGCTTTCGCCAGCGTCGCCGCGGACACATCGTCAATATCACCTCGATGGGCGGCTTCATCACGATGCCTGGCATCGCGTATTACTGCGGGAGCAAGTTCGCGCTTGAAGGCATCAGTGAGGTGCTTGGTAAGGAATTAAGGCCATTCGACGTGTACGTTACCGCGGTCGCTCCGGGCGGTTTCAGAACGGACTGGGCAGGGCGATCGATGCAGCGCTCCCCGAGAAGCATTGCCGACTATGACGCACTGTTTGATCCCATTCGGCAGGCTCGACAGGAGAGGAGTGGCAAGCAGCTGGGGGACCCCGCAAAGGCAGCCAAGGCCATCCTGACTCTCGTCGGCCTGTCCGACCCGCCGGCGCACCTCCTGCTCGGCAGTGATGCTATTTCTCTTGTGCGTGACAAGCTCATTGCCTTGGCTGCGGATATGGATAAGTGGGAGAGCCTTACGCGGTCGACGGATGGTTGATTCCCTTGGCACTACGCGGCCACCACGACCGATGAATACACTTTCGTGGGCGCGTCGGGCAAGCAGACCACCAAAGCGCTTTTCCTCGACCGCACCGCGTGACTGCCAAGGCTGGCGTGGTTGATGATCAATGATGTGCCAATCCATTGCAGGGCGTAGTTCCCCGTGCCGCCATATCCAAAGAGGGCACGCACGAGATAGGGATGGCTTGCGGCCTTGCACGTGAAGTCAGTTCTTCGCCAGTAGTCGAGAGGCTCGACCTGTCGCTCGAAGGTTTTGTCTTTTAGAGCGGCCTCGGCGGCATCAAGCCTTGAAACCGGCACCTCGAAAAAACTGTCCTGGGGAAGCATTCCACTTCTGTTACGCGCCAGGTCGTCCGGTACAGATGGAAGCCACGGCTTCGCTCCGGTCGAAAATGCATGTGGGGCGATAAAAAGCAGACCTGCGATCGCCAACATCATCCGGGAAGGGGATTTGTACTCGACTGTCATTGGCCCGTTTCGTGTGTGTCGAAGTCCGATGCGTCAAATAAGTGAATGGTTTAACGGCGTTCGCCAGGAAGTGTCCGGTCCCGGACTTCTGGTACGGAATCGGACGAGCGCACAAGCGATTCCCGAGCTGCGTTCCTAGTCATATCAATGGTTTGGTGACGCGACGCGACTGGCACGCGATCTGCTCTATGTCACCCCATGGATATCATCAAGCCTGATGCACGTCATCGATTCTGGACTCCACGCAGCCGCCTGATCATCGCGGGCTTAGCTGTGTTGGCTTTAGTGGCTGCCGGCGTGCTGTTTGGCATGGGCAAGGCGGCACCGACCGCGAACCGCAGCGACCTGTGGATCGAGGCCGCCACCCGCGGGGACATGCGCCGCGAGATTCGCGCCAGCGGCACGCTGGTACCGCGTGACATCCGCTGGATCACGGCAGGCGTCACGGCCACCGTGCAGCGGGTGGTCGTGCTTGCCGGTGCGCGGGTCAATGGCGACAGCGTGATCCTGGAACTGGCCAATCCCGAAGTGCTTGCCAATGTCCGCAAGGCGCAGGCCGCTTTCGCCGGTGCCCAGGCCGATGTCGCCGCCGCGCGTGCCTCGCTGGCATCGCAGCTGCTGGACCACAGGGCTGCCCTCGCCGCGGCTGAGTCTGACCTCAAGGTGGCTCGGGTGAAGAACGAGGCCAATACCCGTGCGTACGACGCCGGAGCCATCGCTGCCGTGGAACTGCACGAGAGCCAGATCACCATGGAAAAGGGTGAGACTCGAGCCACGATCGAGGGGCAGCGGGTAACCGCATTCGAGCGGAACATGGTTGCGCAGTTGCAGGCAAGCCAGTCGCATCGCGACGAGGCGGCCAGTGCGCTGGCCATCGCGCAGCAGCAGGCCGATGCGTTACAGGTGCGGGCCGGCATCGACGGCATCCTGCAGCAGGTGGAAGTGGAAGCTGGCCAGCAGGTTCAAGCCGGCACCAAGCTGGCACGCGTGGCGCGGCCAGACGACCTGATCGCGCGCCTGCAGGTGCCCGAATCCCTGGCGGCCGACCTTGGCCTGGACCAGCAAGTGGCCATGGATATGCGCGAACAACAGGTGCGCGGCCATGTGGTGCGCATCGATCCAGCCGTGCGGGAGGGTGCGGTCACTGTGGATGTGGCATTTGACCAGGCACTACCCGCGGCCGCACGGCCTGACCTGTCGGTGCAGGGTAGGGTGGTGCTCGATACGTTGAAGGACGTTATCAGCATCGGCCGGCCAGCCCAGGCCACGGCCAACGGTACGGGCACGCTGTTCGTGTTGCATGCCGGCGAGTCGGTTGCCCGCCGCGTGTCAGTGCGCTTCGGCGCCGCCTCATCCGACCGTATCCAGGTGATCGAAGGCCTGCGACCGGGCGATCAGGCCGTGCTGTCGGACACCCTGCGATGGTCCGGTTACGAACGTCTGCAAATTCGCTGAAGTGCTACTTCGCTTGTTTTTCGCTTCTCAAGGAGTTACTGGAATGTCCATGAACCAGACCGCCCCCCTGATCCAGCTCGAAGGCCTGTCCAAGGTGTTCCACACCGATGAGATGGAAACCCACGCCCTGTCCGATGTTGCACTGCGCATCAATGCCGGCGATTTCGTCGCCATCACCGGGCCCTCCGGTTGCGGCAAGTCCACGCTCCTGTCGATCCTGGGCTTGCTTGATCCTGCCAGCAGCGGGCGTTACGTGCTCCATGGCAAGGATGTAGCCCATCTGGATGCACGCGGGCGGGCGCGCATCCGCAACGGACAGATCGGTTTCATCTTCCAGGCGTTCAACCTGATCGCCGATCTGTCGGTGGAAGAGAATGTGGCCTTGCCGCTGACCTATCGGGAAGGAACCACCCGCGAAGAGATAAACCAGCGCGTGCGCGAAGTGCTGGAACTGGTGGGCATGGTCCATCGCCAGCGACACTACCCCGGTCAGCTATCGGGTGGTCAGCAGCAGCGCGTGGCCGTAGCGCGGGCGCTGGTGGGAAGCCCGTCGATCCTGCTGGCGGACGAGCCCACCGGCAACCTGGACAGCCGCAATGGCGAATCGGTGATGCAGCTCCTGGAACAACTGCATGAAGCCGGCACCACGCTGTGCATGGTGACCCATGACGCCGCTTTCGCGCGCCGCGCGCAACGCATCGTGCACATGCTCGATGGGCGCATCGTGGACGAGGACACCTTCGAGCGCCTGCGACACGAAAAGGACATCGCCGTTCCCCTGGTGGCTTTCGGGGCGGGCGCATGATGCGGCCGGGCGTTCTGTGGGCCGAAGTACGGCAGGCCTGGCGTGGGTTGCTGCGGAAGCCAGCCTACTTGTTGCTCGCCGGGGCCACCCTGGCCTTGGGTGTGGGAACGACAGCCCTGGTTTTCTCGCTGATGGACCAGGCCCTCCTGAAGCCATTGTCGTTTCCGGCGGCGGACCGTCTGGTTGCCGTCGGCCTCAAGGAAAATGGCGCGGTCGGCGGCGCGCCTGGTCTCTATGGTCCGGTGAAGTCGATGGCGACGCTCTCCTCGTCGGGCATGATCACGGGCTGGGCCCGCAATACCAATATTGCCGTCGATGGCAACGCCCAGGTGGTGACCGCGTTGTACGCCGACGGAGGTTTCCTGCAGACGCTCGGTCGCCCCATGGCGCTTGGCCGAAATTTCAACGCCGATGAAGACCGTCCCAAGGGGCCGCAAGGCGTGATCCTGAGCCACGACATGTGGCAACGCCGCTTCGGCGGTGATCGTGCCGTGCTGGGCCACACACTGTTCGTGGAAGGCAAGGCCATACCTGTCATCGGCGTGCTGCCGGCCGGGTTCGAATGGTTTACGCGCTTCGACATGATCTTGCCGCTGCAACCCGACCTGGGCTCGGAGAACATATCCGCCAACGAGTTGATCGTCGCGCGACTGGCGCCCGGTGCCAGCCTCGCCGGCGCCGACGCCGAAGCAGGCACTCGCCTGAAAGCCGCGGCATTGAACGACGCCCATGGGCGGCAGGACCGGATCAAGTACTGGGAGCGCGTGGCATTCGGCGCGGGCGATTTAAAGCAGGTCGTTTTTTCCATGGGAAACGATACGCTGAAGCTATTCCTGGGCGCTGCGTTGTGCGTGTTGGTGATCGCGGCGGTGAACCTGGCCAATCTGATGTTGTTGCGTTCGCTGGCCCGCAGCCACGACGGAGCAGTGCGCGCCGCACTGGGCGCCCCCTGGTTGCGCCTGGCATTGCCCTCCCTGGCTGAAGGCCTGCTGGTGGGAGTGCTCGGCGGCGTGCTGGGCGTGGTGCTTGCGTGGCTCGGGCTGCGCGTACTGGAAAGCAAGGTGCCACCGGAATGGATTCGTGCACAGGCGTTGGGGCTATCGGGAGCCACCGTGGCCTTCGCCTTCGGCATTGCGCTGTTGGTGGCCGTACTTGCCGCCTGCATGGGCATCTGGCGCGCCCATCGACAGACGCTGGTCGCCGAACTGGTCAGTGGTGGCCGCTCGGGCCTGAGTCGGGAATCCGGGCGGCTGGGTCGTGTCCTGGTGGTGGTACAGGTTGCCACGGCGGTGGTGCTGCTCTCCGGAGCGGCGCTGTTCCTGCGTAGCCTGCAGCACCTGGCCGAGGTCCCGTTGGGGTTCGAAAGCCGCGCCATTGCCACGTTCACCCTGGCGCCGGTTCGTGAAACATCACCCGACAGTGCAGCGATGAATCTTCAGACCCGGCACATCCTCGATGCCCTGGCCGCTCAGCCAGGCGTGGTGCGGGCTGCTGCATCCACCAATCTGCCCACCGGTTCGCAGTTCAACATGACCATGCGTTTTCCTGACGGCAGTGAACAGAGCGCGCAGTATCGTCCGGTCACGCCGGGTTTCTTCGAGTTGTTTGGCATTCCGCATCTGGCGGGACGCGGCTTTGACCCGCTGCAGGACGTCGCCGGTGGCGAACCGGTATGCCTGGTGAGCCAGGCATTCGTCCGCGACTACCTGCATGGCGGCAATCCCATTGGCCAGGTCGTCACGCTATCCAACGACGGGGGCGACAAGGAGAGGCCCATGCGCGTGGTGGGTGTGGTCGGAGATGTGCGCCAGGATGGCCCAGGCGAGCCTGCGCCCGGCGTGCTTTACCTTCCGCTTGCACAGATACCGCCGCCTACCTGGATGATCATCCGTGGGTTCATGCCGCTAAGTTATGCGGTGCAGGGGCAGCCGGGCAGCGTTGGGCAGCTGCAGCGCGACCTGCAGAAGGTCGTGGAGCAGGTGGCACCCCAGCAGCCGATCGGAGACGTCCAGTCGATGGAGCACGTGGTGGCCAGCACCACCGATCCACAGAAGCTCAATCTGCTCCTGGTGGGTATTTTCTCCGCCCTGGCATTGTTGTTGGCGGCGGTGGGCCTGTACGCGGTGACGGCCGTCACAGTGGCGGCGCGCACGGCTGACTTTGGCGTGCGTGCCGCCATGGGCGCCACGCCGCAGCGCCTTGCATGGCAGGTGCTGGGCCAAAGCGCGCGGCAAGTGGCCCTGGGGCTGGGTATCGGTCTATTGGCGGCGTTGGCACTCTCGCGGCTGGTCCAGCATTTCCTGTTTGGAGTAGGGCCGGCCGATCCCCTGGCCCTCGTGGCCGTGGTCGTGGTACTGGCGATGGCCGCGGCGCTGGCCAGCCTGGTGCCGGCGTTACGGGCGTCGCGGGTATCGCCGATGGAGGCGCTGCGTGCGTGAGTGATAATCGATACATATGAATCGTACCCTCCCGCTGTCGCCGCGCAGCGCCTAGACTGGTCACCGATGTCCTCTTCCCCAAGCAACCGCATTCTGGTCGTCGATGACCAGCCCGATGTCCGCGATGCCCTGCGCCTGCTGCTCAAGACGGCCGGTTACGGCATGGTCGGTGCGTCGTCGCCGGAAGAGGCTTTGGCTTGCCTGCGTGGCGATGCCTTCGTCGCGGTGCTGGTCGATATGAACTACACCCGCGACACCACGTCGGGTGACGAAGGGCTGGCCCTGATCGCGCAGATAGTGGCGCAGTGGCCGGGTCTGCCGGTGGTGGCGATGACCGCCTGGGCCAGCGTGGACCTGGCGGTCGAGGCCATGCGGGTGGGCGCTGCGGACTTCATCGAAAAGCCCTGGCACAACGCGCGCGTGCTGGCGGTGCTGGAATCACGCATCGCCCTGCAGCGCAGCCAGCAGGAAGCGCAAAGGTTGGCGGCGAACAATGCGTTGCTGCTGGCCGACGGCCAGCCGGGTTTCATCGCCGAATCGAATGCGATGCGCCAGCTGGTGGAGGAACTCAAGCGTGTTGCGCAAAGCACCGCCCCGGTGCTTCTGCTGGGCGAGAACGGCACAGGCAAAAGCCTGATTGGCCAGCTGGTGCACCAGTGGTCGCCACGCGCGGCGAAGCCACTGGTCAAGGTCAACCTGGGCGGCCTCGCACCCACATTGTTCGAGGCGGAGCTGTTCGGCCATGTGCGCGGTGCCTATACCGACGCACGCACCGAGCGCGCCGGCCGTTTCGAACTGGCTGATGGCGGCACGCTGCTGCTGGACGAGATCGGCAATGTGCCGCTCGAGCAGCAGCCTAAGCTCCTGCGTGTGATCGAGGATGGCGAGTTCGAACGGGTGGGTGCTTCGCGCACCCAGCGCGCGGACGTGCGTATTGTCGCGGCGACCAATGCGGACCTCCTCGCTGAAGTTGCCGCCGGGCGTTTTCGCCAGGATCTTCTATACCGGATCAATACGTTCCAGGTGCGGGTGCCGGCGCTGCGCGAGCGCCGCGAAGACATCCTGCCGCTGGCCCGGCATTACCTGGCCGCCGCAAGCCAGCGCTATGGTCGACCGCAGCCGGCGCTATCGGCTTCGGCCGAACAGGCGCTGCTGGATTATGCGTGGCCGGGTAACGTGCGCGAGTTGTCGCACGTGATGGAGCGCGCCGCGCTGCTGGGGCAGGGCGCGCAGCTGTCTACCGACGACTTGCGATTGCAGGCGTCGGGACTTGCCAGCAACCAGGGCCAGCTGCTGGATGCCATGACGCTGGAACAGGCCGAAGGCTACCTGCTGCGGCGCGCCTTGCAGGAATATCCCGGCAACGTGCAGCGCTGCGCCGACCAGTTGGGCATTACCCGGCAAAGCCTGTACCGGCGCATGGAAAAACACGGCTTGCGCTTGCCTGGCACGGAGGCCTGATGCCGGCACCCTGGCACGGAACGGCCCGTCTGCTGCTGATTGCCGCTCCGGGTACGGTTGCCTTGGTTTTGGTGCTGTTTGCTGGCATACCGGATGTGGCCACGTGCTGGCTGCTGCTGGCGATCGTGGTTGCCTTGAGCGTGGTGGCAGCCTATGCGCTGCGCGGTACACCCACGGGCTGGACGCGAACGCTGGCCAACCTGGTGGAAGCCTTGCGCGAGGGCGACTACAGCGTGCGCGCGTGGTCGACCGGGCAGGGCGATGACTACGGATTGCTGGTAGACGGTTTCAACCGGTTGGCGGCGCATCTGCAGGACGAGCGCCGCGGCTTGCACGAAACCTTGCAGTTGCTCAGCAAGACGCTGGCCACGCTGGATGGCGCTGTGTTCGCCTTTGAAGGCGACGGGCGCCTGCGCATGGTGAACCCGGCTGGCGAGCGACTGATGGGCTCATCCGCCGTCGAATTGCTGGGACAAGACTCCAACCAGTTGGGTCTGAAGGCGCTGTTCTCGCTGCCATCGGGAAGTATCCACGCCCAGGCTTTTCCCGGCCAGACAGGGCGCTGGCAGGTAAGCCACGCATCGCTGCGCAGCCGCAGCCAGGCGGGAAGCCTGCTGGTGCTGCAGCCGATGGAGCGCGCATTGCGCGAGGAAGAGGCCTTGGCCTTTCGCCGTCTGTTACGCGTGCTCAGTCACGAGATCAACAATTCGCTGGCGCCTATCGTCTCGATGGCTGACACCCTGCAAAGACTGATGCCGGCCGAAGCGGCCACGCTGGAAGCGGAGCCTCGTACCGACCTGCTCCGCGGCCTGGAGATCATTGAACAGCGCAGCAGTGCGCTGCAGCGTTTTCTCGGTGGCTACGCGCAATTGGCCCGTCTGCCACAGCCACGCCCGCAGGTCTTCCCCATCGGCCCGCTCTGTCGACGCGTGCAGGCCTTGTTCGACGACCCCCGGATAGACATCGAAGGTGACCCCGACCAGCTTGTTTGCGCCGACGCCGACCAGCTTGAGCAGGTCTTGATCAATTTGCTCAGAAACGCATTGGAAGCCGATTCAACCGGACGTGCGGTAACCATGCGCTGGAAGCGAACGGCAGGGATGCTGCTGTCGATCGAGGTGCTCGATTCAGGGCAGGGCTTGCCGACAAGCGACAGCCTGTTCGTTCCGTTCTTTACGACGAAACCCAATGGATCGGGGATCGGGCTGGTGTTGTCACGCCAGATCGTTGAGGCACAGGGCGGGACGCTTGTCCTGCAGGCACGGGATGGGGTGCCTGGGACGGCGGCGATTGTCATTCTTCCAGGCGAGTGAGCGTCCCGACACTCGCTCAAGCGATGCCGTTTCGCACTATGAAAGTGCCATCGGGGTCGTATTTGCGCTTGGCCGCTGCCAGGCGGGCTACGTTCGTACCCCAGTAGGCCTTCTTGTAATCCTTCTGGAAGAAATCGCTCTCCGAGAAATAGGCCCCCGCCCCGGGAGCGACCTCGGTCAGGCGGGCGTACGACTTCCGCACGTCGCCGTCGCCCTGCCTGGCCTTGACTTCATCTCGATGGGCTCCGGGCAGGCCTTCAAAGACAGAGGGTCCACCGGTGGCGATGATGGCCAGGGCGAAGGCATCGAGCACCTCGGGGTTCATGGCGGTATCGCGTGCGCGGGCCAGCGTTTCCGGGGACGCGCCGAACAACCCCTTGTTGAAATGGAGAGCGAACCCCTGTTCGCGCGACGCCTCGATGATGGCCGTGGCCAGGGATTGCAGGTTCCCGTCCTGCAGCAGTCGTGAGGGCAACCACGCCGACGTATAGGCATGGATGTACGTGCCCACCTGTTCTTTATCACCCGCCCACATCATGTGATACGCCGGCGCCCCCGGGCGGTCATCGGGAACGGCGAAGTCCAGGCCGTGTTTTTGGTAGAAGCCCAGATCCCAGAGGTGCTGTGCCGGTATGCCTCTTAGCCAGAACGGCTTCACCCATGTGAACTCTGGCCGCGCGGTTACCCAGTCCAGGAAGGGTTGCCACGCCGCCTTTGCCTCATCGTCGCTGAGGCCCTGGAACATCATCGAAATGTCGATGTGGCGGTCGCCATGGAATTCCATGATCTCGCCCCAGGACGGATTGCACAGTTTGTCGCGGAAGTGGCGCAGTAGCTGTGCGACGAGCGTGGAGAAGGCCTTGTCGCTATCGGCCTCAAGGCGACCCTTCACGGCACCGATGGACTTGGGCAGGTCGTGGGTGCGGAAGGTCAGGCGCGTGATGACGCCGAAGCTACCGCCGCCGCCGCCCTTCAGGGCCCAGAACAGCTCCGGATCCTGGAAGGCATTGACCACCCGTATCTTTCCGTCTGCTGTGACCACCTCGGCCTCAAGCAGGTTCGACGCGCCCGTGCCAAAAGCTTTCGACAGGTTGCCAAATCCCCCACCGTTGGTGAATCCCGCGCATCCCACCGTCGTACAGCCTCCGCCCAGCACGAAACGGCCGCCGACTGTCGTCACCGCGTGGTAGGCATCGATCCACATGGCCCCGGCACCGACATGCACGGCTGGCAGTGCGCTTGTGCCTGGCCGGGCACCCTGCGGGACAAACGCATCGACCAAGTCAACCGAATTCATGCGCCGGGTCCACAGAAGCAGCGAGTCCGCAGCGTTGGAAGCGCCCAGGTAGCTGTGGCCGCCCCCACGGATCACCAGCCGTACCCGGTGCCGGCGTGCCCAGCTGACTGCGGTCGCGATGTCCTGGGCATTCTCGGCCGCGAGCACCCGCGCGCTGGGGGTGGAGGTCCATGCGCGGTAATACGCGCCGGTCTGGGTGAGTCCCGGTTGGTCGCCCACGTAGAACTGGTTGCCGATGTGGGCCAGCGCTTCTTCCCGGGTGGCCGGGTCCAGCAGCGGGTTCTTCGGGATCGACAGGCGGCCCCCGACCTGGCGGTTCAAGGACTCCCAGTGGGCATCGGTGGGCCAGCCAGCGGCACCGCGTTTCAGCCAACGGCCGTCGCCGGTGACGAAGGCATCCACTTTGGCGGCGAGCGGCAAGAGTGGCAGGGCGAGGGCAGCTTTGAGCAGGGTGCGACGATCCATGGGGATCCTCCGTGAGATGTCGCCCATGCTGCGGGGGCCTGACTTTCCTGTCGCCCGCATAGGGGCGGAGAACGTCGATTCGGGGACGAATCGTGGGGCTGCTGGGACAAGTGGAGCGGAGCCTCATACCGCGGCGCTTCACTCCATGTGCAGGCGTACGTCCAGGTACAGGCAAATGGCAGCCTTTGCCAGGTCCAGGGCGGTCGCCTCGGCTTCCGACGCTTTCGGGTGGCCGTTAGTGCGGCTCGTTAGCTTATGAAGGGGAAAAGTCATACGAGATGCACAGACCATCGCATTCGGAGGGGGCTTGCCGGGCTTGTCAGGGCAAGGCCTTAGAAGGGTGAGCGGCGTGCTTTGTCGCCGCCGGTTGATCCTTCTGCTCCGCCGCAATAGCCAAGGCCTGGTGGATCGCATCAATGACGATCTCCGGCCGGTCATAGTTGATGAGATGAGTTGACCTCGGCACGATCTCGTTCACGCCGTGGGTCGACATGGCGGCGACTTCGTTTTGAAACTGTTCCCACATCACGGTGCGCTGGTCCTGCAACTGCTGGGTTATTCCCTTGGCTGGCGCATGCGGGGCATGCGTGAGCACGATGATGGGCATGTCGCCGAAATCCCGACGGGTGGCGCGGGTCTCGTCGGCGCTTGCGCCGCCCCAGAAGTTATGCATTTCCGAGGTGGTGGCTGCCTGGTATTTCACCTTGGCGGTGTATTCAAGCATCACGTCGTTGATCGCCTTGCTGAAGCGGGGATCGGGCTCGCCGACACACTTTTTATAGAGGGGCGATTCCTTGGGAACTTCACCGTCTTTGATGGCATCCATGCAGGACGTGTCGGTTGCCTCGTCATCCCAATGCGCCAGGGCCTCAGGCGTCGCAATCGTCTTTAGCCGCGTTGATTGATCTTCATGCGAGCCGTCGACGATAACCATGCCGACCACCTCGTCGCGATATCGATCGGCGAAGACGCGAACCGCCATGCCCCCCATAGAGTGGCCCACCAGGAGATAGGGCGGTTTGATGTGGGCGGCCTGCAGCGCCTTGTGGATGTCATCCACATCATTGGCCGACGTGCCCGGCCGGGTGGCGGCGTCGCTGAAGCCCAGCCCGGCACGGTCGTACGAGCAGGTTGTGTTCGTCTTGCTGATCGCCGGCTGCACCAGCGCCCATGCGATGCTCGAATCGTAGCCGCCGGCGGAAAAGATGACGGCAGGTGACCCAGTGCCGCGACAATAGAGGTTGATGCGCCGGCCCCCGCCGACGTCGACGAGCCGGTAGGGCTTGGTGTAGACCGGATCGGTGATGATGGGTTTGGCAGGTGCCTGTTCGGCGAATGCCGATGCCGCCAGCACCAGGCTGCCGATCGCCCATGATACGGCGAGGGTTGTTCTGATCATTTATTGTTCCCCTGGTTCCCGTACGCTTAAGCGCGGGGATTATGGCCGCGCGTTATCGTAATGGGGTGTGTCAGCACCCATTGTGGTGTCAACAGAAATTCTTGACAAGAATGATTCCTCCGCGCATATGATTTCGCTGGTCTCCGCGTGTGAGCATGGATGAGGCGGCCGTCGATCCTAGGGGGCGTCACAGGGGGCAACTGAATGCGGATGGAAACTCGTCGTTTCGTACGAGCGGCTTTGCTGGTGTGACGGCTACGCCTAGCCCTGACCGGTTTGTGGGCGGCGTGGATGTGGGGCGTCCGGTGCCGGTTGACCGGACGGCGAAATGGGCGGCGGAGGCGATCCGAAACGACAAGCCAATGTCATGCGACCTTAACTTACCTTACTAGCGCGGCATGAACCCATTCGCACGTTACAAGGCCGGACCTGCCAATCGACAGTCTGGTCAAGGCTGCAATTAACGCAATAAGCACCAACACACCGCTTTCTTGCGATAGGCAAGCCACGTACTAAGCTGAATGATCGTCCAGACGGTAGCCGAATGCTCGCAATAGCTCGCTGTTTGATACTGATAGCCCTGGGGGTGCCTTTCTCGCCCGCTCTGGCTTCTCATGCGCCGACCCTAGACGCCACTCTTCGCCAGTCGCTTGTACGTGCACAGACCGCGCCTTCTCGACAAAAGCGCATGAGTGCCGTGCGGGCCATATTCGAGACCTACTGCGCTTCCGGTGCAGCAGAGAGAGGCGGAGTGTCGGATGAAACAGTGCTGCGCATTACCAGGGCTGCAAGCCATGCCAATGACCTGGCCGCTTTTTTCTACATTCGTACGCTCGGCGCCATGGGCGGTCGGGCCTCGCCGGCATTGCCGACGCTGAAAAGCGGCGTCCACACGGTGGTTGATCCAGGTCGCATGTTTGGCAACGTCGAAATAGGAGCGGCTCCTCCCGTGGAAAGCGTCAGAAAGGCAGCCATTGACGCCATCGAGAACAATAGGCCCATGTCATGCAGCCTGGATGACGAATACTGAATTAGCCTGATGCAGAGTGTCGCTCCGCTACCGGATCAGGCGATACTGTGTTTACCATCGACCTGATGATTTGGGGGCAGGCCATTGCATTCTGTCGAGACATTTGAACTTGTATTGGTTCTGCTCGCCGTTGTCGTGGCATTGCATTGGGCGGCCCGACGGGTAGGCCTGCCGCCAGCCACGGCCTTGCTCGTCGGTGGCGGCGCGCTTGCGTTTGTACCCAAACTACCGCCGTTCGCGCTCGATCCTGGGCTGATCCTGGTGCTTTTCCTGCCGCCCTTGCTGATGGATGGGGCGTACTTTACGGCCTTCGGCCGCTTCCGGCGACACCTTCCGGGGATACTTTCACTCGCCGTCGGTGCGGTTGTGTTTACCACGCTGGGGGTCGGGGTCGTGACCCATTGGCTGGCCCCGGGCCTTCCGTGGGCCGCCTGCTTTGCCCTCGGCGCCATCGTCTCGCCGCCGGATGCCGTATCGGCGCGTGCCGTGCTTCAGCGGGTGAAGCTGCCCCGTAGGCTATCGGCGCTGTTGGAAGGGGAAAGCCTGCTCAACGACGCAACCGGCCTGGTGCTTTTTCGCTTCGCCGTCGCGGCAACGCTAAGCGGCATGTTTGATGCCGGTGCGGCTGTCTCCAGCTTCCTCTTCCTTGCCGTCGGCGGCATCGTTGCTGGCCTTGCCGTTGCGGCAACCTGGATATTCGTCGTTCGTCGCCTGAGCGATCAGACGCTGATCGTCATGGTCAGCACACTGATGTGCTGGGTCGCCTATATCGTCGGCGAGGCAGCTCATGTCTCGGGCGTGATAGCGACGGTCACGGCAGGGCTTGTGCTCGGCTGGTATCAGCATGTGATCCTGCCGGCGCAGGTTCGGCTTCGTGGCAGCGCCTTCTGGGAGACCATGGTGTTCGTGCTGG
>Ga0307510_10000180_pt1 | contig 54116 bp, 44 predicted proteins | sample 12_EM_MG_FD_207224 | JGI IMG/M metagenome (GOLD analysis project Ga0307510, IMG submission 207224) | Populus trichocarpa ectomycorrhiza microbial communities from riparian zone in the Pacific Northwest, United States - 12_EM | ecosystem: Host-associated > Plants > Roots > Unclassified | place... | reverse complement strand
AAACAGGCTCAAAAATCCGCGCGGCTGTACATTTTGCACCTTAGGCCCTATATAGAGTGCGCTTCAGTCGCACATCGACGGTCTTCGGCGCTTTGCGGCTCCTTTCTCCTTCTTTCCCTGCTGCCACGGCACCGGGCCGTCCGCATCTCGGGCGTCCCCCCAGCAAGAAGGAATTCAATATGACCACCGGAACCGTCAAGTTCTTCAATACCGAAAAAGGCTTTGGCTTCATTTCGCCGGATGGCGGCGGGAACGACGCCTTCGTGCACATCTCGTCGCTCGAGCGTTCGGGCATGGGCCCGCTGGCCCAGAACGACCGCGTGTCGTACGAGCTGGAGCAGGACAAGCGCGGCAAGATGAGCGCCGTCAACCTGCAGCACGCCGAATAATCACGGTATGCCGGCGGCGCGGGTCTTCGGGCCCGCGCCGCATCTTTTCTACCCTTCTCTCCCCGATTGGAGCCGCCACATGGATACCCCGCAGATCAGCCGCGCACGTGCCGCCGCCGAGCGCGCTAACGGCGACGCCTCCACTCTCAGCAACGTCAAGGAACGCTGCGAACGCGCCGCCCGCGCCTGGGAAGAAATCGCCGACCGCCAGGAGCGCACCGCCGCTGCTCGCATCGAGCGCGAGAGCCGTGTCGTGACGCGCGACAGCCAGGAAGCGCTCGCCACCGCTTCGTGAGCTCGATCGTCTGCGGTTGCGCGCCGCTGGCGCTGATCACCCAATCCACTGATCTAACACTCCGTCACCCCGAACTTGTTCCGGGGTCCACGGTGCCGCGCCCATAACGCGCGATGTGTTTGCGGAACCGTGGATACCGGAACGAGTCCGGCATGACGGATGGCTAGCTGAATCTCGCTACGGAACTGCGTGACGAGCACCGGCGATCGGTGCCACAAGCACGCGATGCGGCGCACCCTCTCCACCTTGCGGCAATTCCTCGCCGACGAGGCGATCGGCGGCGTCGTGCTGATCGCCGCCGCGGCGCTGGCGATGATCCTCGCCAATTCGCCGCTCGCCTACAGCTATTTCCACCTGCTCCACGTCGAGACCGGCCCTGTGCTGGCACCGACGATCGGCCCCATGACGGTGCATCTGTGGGTCAATGACGGCCTGATGGCGCTGTTCTTCCTGCTCGTCGGGCTGGAGATCAAGCGCGAGATCGTCGCCGGGGAGTTGTCGCGCCCGGCCGACCGCCGCCTGCCTTTGGTCGCGGCGCTCGCCGGCATGGCGGTCCCTGCCCTGGTCTATCTCGCGATCAGCTGGGGCGATCCCGCACTTCGGCGCGGCTGGGCGATTCCGGCGGCGACCGACATCGCCTTTGCGGTTGGCGTGCTGGCGCTGCTCGGCAAGCGCGTGCCGGCGCAGCTCAAACTGTTTCTCACCACCGTCGCGATCGTCGACGATATGGGCGCGGTGGCGATCATCGCGATCGTCTACAGCAAAGGTATCGATGTCGGCGCCTTGCTTGCCGCGGCCGGCATGCTCGCGGTGATGTGGGCACTGGGGCGGCGCGGCGTGATAACGCTGTGGCCGTTCCTGTTATGCTTCGCGATCCTGTGGTGGCTGGTGCTGCGCTCGGGCGTGCATGCCACGGTCGCGGGCGTCCTTGCCGCCGCGCTAATCCCGATCGGCAAGGACGAAGCCACATCGCCGCTGCATCGGCTCGAACATGCGCTGAGCCCATGGGTCGCGTTCATGATCGTACCGTTGTTCGCGCTGGCCAATGCCGGCGTGGCACTGGGGGGCCTCGGCCCGCACGCGCTGGCCGAGCCTTTGGTCGTCGCGGTCGCCGCCGGACTGTTCGTGGGCAAACAGGCCGGGATGCTCGGCGGGATCGCATTGGCCGACCGCCTCGGCATCGCCCCGCGGCCACGCGGCGTGAGTTGGACGCAGCTTTACGGCGTGCTGCTGCTCGCCGGAATCGGCTTCACCATGAGCCTGTTCATCGGCGGCCTGGCCTTCGATGCGCCCGCGCGGATGGATTCGGTCAAGATCGGCGTACTGATCGGGTCGGCGTTATCGGCCGTTGCGGGCTTTGTCGTCTTGCGCTGGATCGCGCGGCCCGCGACAAAGGGCTGATGCGCCGCTTCTTCGACCCCCGCCAGCTGACCCATGCCCCGGAGAAGGAGCTCCACAATGGCGGCTTCACCGACTTCGCCGAAAAGCCGTCACGGGCCGAGATGATCGCGACGGCGATCGGCGGCACCGAACGGCCGACCGACCATGGCGAAGCACCGATCCTCGCCGTGCACGATGCAGGCTATGTCGATTTCCTCAAACAGGCGCCAGCACGCTGGGCGGCGGCGGGGCGGCCGGGCGATGTGATGGGTTATGTCTGGCCGGTGGTCGGGCGGCGCCCGCTCAGGCTCGACCGGATCGACGCGCAGATCGGGCAGTACAGCTTCGATGCCGCGACTCCGCTGACCGCGACGACCTGGGCTGCTGCCTATTGGAGCGCCCAATCGGTGCTGTCGGCGACCCATGCCGTGCTCGGTGGCGAACGCGCTGCCTTCGCCCTGTGTCGCCCGCCCGGGCATCATGCCGGGGCGGATTATCTCGGCGGCTATTGCTACCTCAACACCGCCGCGATCGCCGCCCAGGCAGCGCGCGATGCCGGGTGCGCGCGGGTTGCGATTCTCGATATCGACTATCATCACGGCAACGGCACGCAGGACATCTTCTGGGAACGCGGCGATGTGTCCTACGCCTCGCTCCATGCCGACCCGGCGACCGACTATCCCTTTTACTGGGGCCATGCCGACGAGACCGGTGCGGGCGACGGGTCGGAGGCGACGCTGAACCTGCCGCTACCGCAAGGCACCACGCTCGACGCCTTCCGCCGCGCCCAGGGCAAGGCGCTGGAGGCAATCACGCGCTTCGGCCCCGATCTGCTGGTGGTCAGCTTCGGCGCGGATACCTGGGAAGGCGACCCGATCTCGCACTTCAAGCTGGCCACCGACGACTATGCCGTTCTGGCGCGCGACATCGCGGCGTGCGGCTGGCCGAGGGTGGTGGCGATGGAGGGCGGTTATGCGATCGACGCGCTCGGCAGCAACGTGGTGAGTCTGCTCGGCGGCCTGGGATGAGCGATCCGGCGCTGGTGCTGCGCGATATCCTGCGCGTCGATCATGCCGGCGAATATGGCGCAATTCGTATCTATCGGGCGCAGATCGCGATCGCGCATTGGCGCGCACCGGATCTGGTGGCGATGCTGCAGGACGCGCTGGGCGACGAGACGCGTCATCGCGACCTGTTCGATGCCGGATTGCGGGAGCGCGGCCTGCGGCCATGCGACATGCTGCCCTTATGGGGCATCGGTGGCACGCTGCTCGGTACCGGCACGGCGCTGCTCGGGCGCGAAGCGATCCTGACCTGCACCGAGGCGGTCGAACGGACGGTGCATGGGCACATGGACGATCAGGTGGCGTGGCTGATGCCACGCGCGCCGGATCTCGCGACGGCGATCGCGGCGATCCGCGACGAGGAGGTGGATCATCTCCATCGCGCGCAACGCGAGCGCGGAACGGCCACGGCGGCGTGGCTGCGCCTGCTCGATATTACCGTCGCGGCGGCGACCGAATTGCTCGTCTGGCTGTCGACCTATGGCGCTTCGTCGCGACTGCACCGGCATCTCGGGATGAAGGATGGCGCCGCGTGACCGAGCCTGATGACTTCGGCACCTTCGACTATATCATCGTCGGCGGCGGCAGCGCCGGCTGCGTGCTGGCCAATCGCCTGAGCGCGGACCCGCGCCATCGCGTGCTGCTGCTCGAGGCCGGCGGCGCGGACGATTACCTCTGGATCCGTATCCCCGTCGGTTATCTCTATTGCATGGGCAATCCGCGCACCGACTGGTGCTTCCGGACCGAGCCCGAACCCCGGCTCAATGCCCGTGAGCTCAATTATCCGCGCGGCCGGGTGATCGGCGGCTGCTCGTCGATCAACGGCATGATCTATATCCGCGGCCAGGCGGCCGATTATGACGGCTGGCGCCAGGCCGGCAATGTCGGCTGGGGCTGGGACGACGTGCTGCCCTGGTTCGTCAAGGCCGAGGACCATGTCGCCGGCCCGGGCGAGGCGCACGGCGCCGGCGGCGAGATACGCGTCGAGCGACAGAGATTGCGCTGGGAATTGCTCGAGGCGTTCCGCGCGGCGGCGACGCAATATGGCGTGCCCGAGACAAGCGATTTCAACACCGGCGACAATGAGGGATCGGGCTTTTTCGAGGTGACACAGAAGCGCGGACGACGCTGGAGCGCTGCGGACGCCTTTCTGCGCCCGGTGGCGAAGCGCGCCAATCTGCGCATCCAGACCCACGCTTTGGTCGACCGGCTGGAGATCGAACAGGGCAGAGCGACCGGCGTCGCCTTCACGCTCGACGGACGGCGTCAGTTCGCCCGTGCGCGCGGCGAGACCATCCTGACCAGCGGCGCGATCGGCTCGCCGGCGATCCTGCAACGCTCTGGCATCGGCAATGCCGAACAGCTGCGCGCGCTCGGCATCGCGCCGATCCATGACCTGCCGGGTGTCGGGGAGAACCTGCAGGATCATCTCCAAATCCGCTGCGCCTATCGGGTGCAGGACGTGTCGACGCTCAATGCGCGCGCCGGATCATGGCACGGCAAGGCGCGTATCGGGCTGGAATATCTGCTCAACCGCTCCGGCCCGATGGCGATGGCGCCGAGCCAGCTCGGGCTGTTCCTGCGCTCGGACGCGCGCTTCACCACGCCCAATCTCGAATATCACGTTCAGCCGCTGAGCCTCGCCAGCTTCGGCGGCGCGCTTGATCCCTTTCCCGCCTTCACCGCCAGCGTGTGCAATCTGCGCCCGCAGAGCCGGGGCACTGTCCGCATCGCCGCGTCCGACCCGGCGCTGCCGCCGCGCATCCAGCCGCATTATCTCTCGGCGCCCGAGGATCTCGCGGTAGCTGTCGAAGCGGTAAAGATCACGCGCGCCATCGTCGCCCAACCTGCTTTGGCGCGCTATCGCCCGGCCGAGTTCCGCCCCGGCCCGTCATGCGAAACCGACGCGCAGATCGCCGCGGCGGTGGGCGATATCTCGACCAGCATCTTCCATCCGGTCGGCACCGCCGCGATGGGTAGCGGTCCGCGCGCGGTGGTCGATGCGCAGTTGCGCGTGCACGGCATAAGCGGGCTGAGCATCGCCGATGCCTCGATCATGCCGACGATCACCTCGGGCAATACCAATGCCCCGGTGATGATGATCGCCGAGAAGGCCGCGCGCATGATCCTCGATGCGAGCCGCTGAGGTCGGGCTGACTCGTCTCCGCGGTGGACCGTGCGACCGCAAAAACGTCGCACCCGGGCCGCCCGGAGGGGAAATCGACCGAGCGAATTGTGTATACGCTTGATATGTCTGGCTTATCGGCGACCGATGTCCGCCAACAATATCCAGAAATATATCTGCGCGGCGTTATGCGCAGGGGTTGAAGGTCGAGCCGCGCGTCGCCGCGGCGCTCGTCCGGCTCGGCCATGTTGCCGGCGACGATGGTCGCTTCACCTTGCGCCGCGCGGCCTGATTCAACACGCTCGAAAAGCGATCTAGTCGGTGATTCCGGCCGCGGAAAAGATTGCTAGCGTCTTGCCTGCAAACCCGAACGCTCGACGACGGCGGGGAGATCAGCCCTTCGGCTGTGCCCCGCCGCGTATGCGCGGCGGGAAAATGGTGCCAGAAGAGGACCGGGAATGTGCGATTAAACCACTGCGATTTAGCTATATTTTTCCGCATCGCCAAATTCGTACCAACGGAAATACCAACGCGAGCCGAAAAATAAATTTCGCCTGAGTTGATAATTTTCCCTGACCGCCTGATCGTTCCAAACGCTCCAAAACATCTTGTTAGGACGACGCTCACGGGGCATCCAGTCAACCAAGAAATATTGTGTATATTCAACTGGTTGTCGCCGTATGGCGAAATGCGTTACCTCGTTGGCTCCCACACCTCTCGCCGGTTAGTCGTGAACTGAGGAGTTGCCCTTCTATTCGTTGCCTACGACCGCTGCCTTAGCGTCGATCGGCGATCGATTCGGCAAAAGCTGCCGGGCGGCAATGCGCCCAAATCGGTCATCAGATGTCATTGAACCTGCGCCTGAAAGCTGACGTTCGATTTCTAGGCTGATCTCGCGTTGCCACATGCCGGTTACGCGCTGCCAAGATATCGACATCAGGGGATGGATGCGACGCCTAGATTGTCGGAATGTGAACCTTGAAGCGAATTTGCGACACTAACCTGTGTCAGGAAACGGAACACAGATCTTGAACGGGCGGGGCACAGCGACAAACCCAACGGGATCGAGCACCGCGGCGAGCCAGGCGGAGCTGCGACTGCTGACGCTCGTGCGCAGCGGTGATATGGCCGCGTTCGAGGAGCTGTATCGCCTCTACCATCCGCGGCTGACGCGCTTTTTGCTGCGTTTCATCCGGCGGCCGCAGCTCGCCGAAGAGGTGTTGAACGACACGCTGATGGTGGTGTGGGAGCGGGCCGACAGCTTCCACGGCGCCAGCAAGCTGTCGACCTGGATTTTCGGCATCGCCTATCGCAAGGCGATGAAGGGCCTGCACCGTCAGGACGAGCCGGTCGAGGATCGCGATCTCGATCTGCTCGCCAGCGACGCGGCCAGCCCGGAAGACGCGATGGGGCAGAGCAAGGCACAGGTGCTGCTCAAGCGGGCGATGAACGAACTCTCGGTCGATCACCGCATGGTGCTCGACCTCACTTATTACCACGAAATGGGCTATCGTGAGATCGCGGAGATCATGGATTGTCCGGTCGACACGGTGAAAACACGCATGTTTCACGCGCGGCGCCATTTGAAGAAGCGGCTGGCCGGCGAGCTGGAAGATTGGGTCTAGGACACACATCATGGGCGACATCATTCGATTGCAGGATGAGCTTCATGCCAGGGCGCAGGGTCTGTTGCCGTGGTACGTCAACGGCACGCTCGATGCGGCGGAGCGCGACGCGGTGGACGCTCATCTGGTGCAGTGCGAAGAATGCACCGCCGATGTGCGGCGCGAACACGCGCTTGCCGCGCAGCTCGCCGAGCTCGGCATCGACACCGATCATGGCTGGGAAAAGATGCGCGAGCGGATGACGCGGTTGCCGCCGCGCGCCAGCGCGCCGGTCAGGTTCCTGCGCCGCCCGGTGTCGTTCGGCTGGGTGGTCGGCGCGCAACTGGCGGCCGCCGCATTGATCTTCGCCGTGCTGCTGCCGACACGGCAGGACAGCCCCGCGCCGACCTACCATGTGCTGGGCGCTGCGCCGATGACCAAGGCGGGCAATGTCATCGTCCAGTTCGGCCCCGAGGTCACGACGCGCCAGGTCCAGGCCGCGCTGGCCGGAGCCGATGCGCGGATCGTCGACGGGCCGACCGTCACCGGCGCCTATGTCCTGCACGTCACCGACGCCGGGCGTGCCGCCGCGTTGACGCGGCTGCGCGCCACGCCGGGCATGGTGCTGGCCGAGCCGATCGACGAGAGCATCAGGCCATGAACCGGCGCCGCGCGATCCCCGGCGCGCTGTTCGCGAACCTGTTCGCGCTTTGCGGCGCTGTGCCGCTCTTGCCGGCACAGGCACAACAGACTGCGCCGCCGAGCGCGGCGGCGGAAGCGCGGCAGATTCTCGTCATGCTGCGGCTGGCGCCGAACCATGTCCGCCCGAACAGCAGCTATGGCGGCGACTATGGCGACAGCATGTCGCGCGCCGCGCGCCGTCGCACCGCCCTCAGGATCGCCCGCCGCGAGGGCCTGGAACTGGTCGATGGCTGGCCGATGCCGCTGGTCGGGGTCGACTGCTTCGTGATGCGCGTGCCGGCGGCGATGAGCGTCGAGGCGGCGATCGCCCGGGTGTCGAAGGATAGTGCTGTGGTCTGGTCGCAGCCGATGCAGGTCTATCAGACGCGCGGCGCGGGGATTGCGCGCAGTGGCGATCCGCTGTTCGCCGCCCAGCCTGCCGCGCTCGCCTGGCGGCTCGACGACCTGCACCGTGTCGCGACCGGGCGCGGCGTTACCGTCGCGATCATCGACAGCAAGATCGAGACCAACCACCCCGATCTCGCCGGGCAGTTCGTCGCCACCGAGGATTTCGTCACCAACGGTCCGCTGTCGTCAGAACAGCACGGCACCGGGGTCGCGGGCGTGATCGCGGCCAAGGCCGGCAACGGCATGGGCATCGCCGGCGTGGCACCGGGCGCGCGCCTGATGGCGCTGCGGGCGTGCTGGCAGACCGGCGCCGCGGCGACCGGCCCGACCTTGTGCGACACGTTGAGCCTGGCCAAGGCACTGCACTTCGCGATCGATCACAAGGCGCAGGTCATCAACCTGAGCCTCAGCGGCCCGCCGGATCAGCTGCTCGCCCGGCTGGTTGACATCGCGCTGGCGCGCAAGGCCATCGTCGTCGCGGCCTATGATCCCGATCTTGCGCGGGGTGGATTTCCCGCGCTGGAAGCCGGCGTCATCGCGGTGGGCGACGAATCTTTGCAGTCGCTCCCGGCGTTGGTCTACGGTGCGCCGGGTCGCGACATCCCTACCACGCAGCCCGGGGGTAAATGGTATCTGGTCAACGGCAGTTCCTATTCGGCGGCTCATGTCAGCGGACTCGTTGCGTTGCTGCGCGAGCGGCATCGCGCGGCGCCTCCGGCGTCGCTGGCGGCATCGCGCCCGCATGGCGGGACGATCGATGCCTGCGCTTCCCTGCTCGGACCGTTCGATCGTTGCGACTGTTCCTGCACCATCGCGCGCGACCTGGGGCACAGCGCGCGCCGATAAACCGATCGTGACCGCCGACCGCTCGCGGTGCGCGCTGGTCGCTGCGCTGGGCTTGTTCTGCGCGCCCGCGGCGCATGCGCAGGTGGCGATGAACCTGTCGATCGATAGCGACGACCGGCTGCGCGGCCGGTCGCTCAGCGGGGGCAATCCGGTGGCGACGGTCGGGATCGGCTATGATCATCCCAGCGGCGTCTATGTCGATGCCGCGGTAGTGGCCAAGCTCGCCGGCGACCGGCCCGGCGTGACGCGCTTTCAGGCCGATCTGGGTTATGCGGTGCGGCTCGATTCCGCGCTGTCACTCGATGTGGGCGTGCTGCGCTCTCAATATACGTCGCGTTATGCCGGTGGCCGCGACGCTCACTATACCGAGTTTTTTGTCGGCATGACGCGCCACCGCGTGTCGGCGCGGGTCTATTATTCGCCGGACTATCTGCGGTCCGGCACCACCAGCGTGTATGTCGAACTCGAGGCCGCGCTGATTCGCAGCGAGAAATGGCATCTTTCGGCCCATGCCGGCCGGCTCTTCTACCCCACGCTCGCGCCGGCCTATGCGAATTTTCGCGACCAATATGACTGGCGCTTGAGCCTGTCGCGCGATGTCCATGGTTTCGAGCTGCACGCCGCCCTGTCGGGCGGCGGCCCGGGAGACGACTTTTACGCCGCCGGATCGCATCCGCGCACCGCGCTGGTGGTGGGGGTCAGCCACAGCTTCTGACGGTTGAACCGGAGCGGCCGGTGCGGGGACTAACCGTTACCGCATCGGGAGATCCGCCACATGCCCCGCCCGACCAGCACGCCTTCGCGCGTCGATCGCTTCGTGTGATCGACGGCGTCGTGTCATTGGGTGAGGGGGCCGGCCTGGCGCTGGACGCGTTCGACTTGCCGCCGGAAGCGGTGCGCGCGCGCTTCGCGCTGGCCGCGCGGCGCGGGCATCCGACATGGCTGTGGCCTGAGCTGCGCGTCGCCGATTGGCAGGCGGCGGTCGTGGATCTGGCAGATGCGATCGCGACTATCCTGGCGGGCAGACTGGCGCGGATCCACCGCGCACCGACGGCGATCGGTATCGCCGCCTATAGCTCGGGCACCGGGCCGTTGCTGGGCCTGTGGCTCGAACGCGGGTTGCTCGCCGCGGACGACGATGTCGCCGCACTGCTGCGGCTGCATTTGCATCACAACCGGCTGCGCATGGCGATGTTGACCACTGAAACCACGCATCTCGCGACCGCGCTGGCGGCGCGTGGCGTGCAGGCAACGATGCTCAAAGGGCTGCACACCGCGCATGGATATTTCCCCGCGGCCGGCGCGCGGCCGGTGTCGGATATCGATCTGCTCGTCGACCCGGCGGACGAGCCGGTGGCGGCGGGCGTGCTGGCCGAACTGGGCTATGTCGCCGGGCGGCCGAGCCGCGGTATCCCGCCGCAGCGCGACTGGCGGCGAGCCGAGGTCAGCGAGGCGCCGCACACGCTCAGCTTCGTCCATTATCGCGATCCCTGGTCGATCGACGTGCAAGGGTCGCTCAACCGGCGTTATGCACCCGGTGCGCCGATCGCGCGGCTGGATGATCTGCGCGGCAACGGACAAGTCACCCCTGGCGCGGCGACCCTGCCGCAGCCGCTGCTGTTGCTGCACCTCGCGGTCCATGCCGGATGCGGTTTCCAGAATCTCAATCTCATCCGGCTTGTCGAGCTGATCCTGGTCATTCGCCACGATGACGAGAGCGGCGCGCTGGCCTGGCCGGCATTTCTCGACGCCGGGCGGCGCACCGGCGCGCTCGGCATGGCCTTTGCCGCCCTGCAGCTGAGCGAGGACCTCGCCCCCGGGACGGTGCCCGCCAATGTCCTCGCGGCATGCCGCGACGCGGCGCCGGCGCGGCTGCGGCGGTTGGTCGCGGGGCTGACGCCGGCGACGGCGCACCGGGTCGCGCGACGGTCGTTCGCCGAGAAATTCATCTGGCAACGTACAGGGCTCGGGCTGGCGCGGCAGCTGATCGCCGAGATACTTCCCGCCGATGTGACCCTCGCCGGAGCCGCGCGCATCTACCGCACCCGGGCGATGAAGCTGCTGCACCGCGCACCGCTGTCGTCCGCCACGCCCCAATGATCCACCCAAGCAGGAGCCGCCCATGAAGATGACGTTCAAGCATGCCGCCCGCCAAGCCGCTTTCGCCGTTACCGCGATGGCCTCGCTCGGGCTGGCCGGTGCCGCGCCGGCGGCACCGGCCGCCCACACTTACACCATCACCATGGCCAATATGAGCTATGGGTCCGTGCCTGGCGGGGTGAAGGTCGGCGACACCATCCTGTGGGTCAATCGCGATACCGTGCTGCACACCGCGACGGCGCGCGACCACAGTTTCGATTTGCGCATTGCGCCGGGCAAGACTGTAAAGCTGGTGGTGCAGAAACCGGGCAGCATCGCCTTTTATTGCATCCTCCACGCGGCGATGCGCGGTACGCTGACCGTCGCGCCCTGAGGTCGGCGGGCCATCGCGCCGCGCTGGCCCGCCGCCCACACCACCGTCTGGTGCTCGGTCGCCGGCAGGCCGATCGTGGTACGGATACCGCGATCGCTGCGCACGTGCAGCACCTCGGCGAAACCGGTGAGGTTGTTGTTGATCGTCCAGCGGACATCGCCGGTCAGTGCCCAGCCATTCTCGCTGTTGCGCGGCGACATCTGGCTGCCCTTCTCATGCGTGCCGAACGCCTCGACCCGCCCGGTGAGCGCGACCTTGTCGATCTGGTGGGTGACCAGGATATAGGCCGACTGGAACAGGGTATGGACCCAGAACTCGCCGCCGGTCTTGAAGCCCATCTCGGTCGCGCCGGTCATCCCCTGTATCAGCACCCGCGTGTGCGGGCCGACTTCCGCGGTCAGGCCGGCGTTGAGGAAGCGCGTGCGCCAGCCCCATTGCTTGGTCGGGCTGAACACTTCCGGATCGCCGCGATTGTCGTAATAGAAGACATTGACGGTGAACGGCGTCGGCGGGCGCCATTCGAGCCGGAGATAATAGCCGACACGATTGTCGATCTCGAACAGCGAGCGGGTGATGCCTTGCTGCGCCCCAGTCAGGAACTGGTTGCGCGGCGGCAGCGGGATATGGCCGAAGGCGGTCGCCTTCTCGTCGTGCAATGCCCAGCCGCGGAACGACAGCAAGGTGCCCGATGTGTCGTCGAAGCCGAACAGGCCGGCGGTGGCCGAGACCTGATGCTCGCCAAGGCTGAGCGAGGCGGTGGCTTCGGTGCCGACGACCTTGACCTCTTCGCCGACCCAGCTGTTAATCGCGGACGGGGTGAGGGTGTAGACCGTGCTCCACGCGCCGCCGGTGGCATGTTCGAGCGAAATCTCCGGCCAGTAGAGCCCGGCCTTGGCCGAGAAGCGCAGATTGCCGCTGCTCGATGGATTGAAGGTGACGAAGGATTCGAGCAGGTCGAAACCGTTTTCCTGGTCGCGCTGCCATGCGCCCGACACGGTGGCACTGAGCGAATTGGTGAAGCGCGGCTGCCAGATCAGATCGGCTTCCATCGGCAGAGCCCGGGCGCGCAGATCGCCGTTCGACCCGCCCGAGAAGCGCGTCTTGCCGAACCCGCCATCGACGAAGGAGCGTTCGCCATCGGCGGCGACCAGCCGGGCATCGAGCAGCACCGTTATGGTGTTCTTGGAGAAGATGTCGGTGCCGGAGGAGGAAGATGAATCCGGCGGGCTGGCGTCCGGCGCGGGCGGCGGGGCCGCAGGCTGGGTCTGATCGGCCGGGCCCGCGGGCGCGGTCTGCGACCAGGCCGGGGCTGCCCAGACGGTGCACAATGCCAGGCACGAGGCGTGAACAATGTTGCGGCGATCTTTCACAAAGCTACGCATTTTTTCGCTCCCTTGTTCAATGCTGGCCACTGATGGTGACCAGCGTGCCGGTTTCATCGGCGTTACGGTGAAGGTCGGTCTCGTCGCGGATCTCGCCCCACACCCAGCGGCGTAGCGCGCCGCGCCGTGCGAGGCGGCCGCCGGGGAAGAGCGGCGCAAGGGCTGCGGCGAGATCGGCGCTGGCAAGACGCGGCTGGCCGCCTATCATCACCAGCTGGACATCGGCCGCAGATGCTTCGCCGAGTGGGCGCGACAGCGCGATCAGGTCCGGCGCGCTGCCGGGCGCGAGGGTGGGGAGTGGCAGATCGAGCCGCCGCGCGGCGGTCGCGCCGACCGCTGCGTCGAGATATTCGTCACGCAGCAAGCCGAGGCCGCGCGCGATGTGCAGTTCGTCCAGAAGGTCGCCCGCGCCGGTCAGCAGTGAGTCGCTGCCGATCAGGATATCGACGTCGCCGGCGAACAGGTCGGCCGGCGTGGTACGGTCGAACAGGAAGAGATTGGAGGACGGGCACCAGCACAATGCCGCGCCCGAGGCGCGCCAGCGCGCGACGCCATCCTTATCCACGCCGACGCCGTGGACGCCGATCAGGCCGGGGCCGAGCAGCCCGGCGCGATCGAGCGCGCGGACCTCGTCCGCGGCGGCCCGATCGATGCCCTCGGCGACATGCAGGCAGAAGGGCGCGCCGGCGGCATCGGGAATGCCGGACATGCCGAGCGAATCCGCGCTGGCAATGCTGGCGACGCGGATCGGGAAGTCCGTGTCGAAATCGCTCTCCCAGGCATCATGATGGACGACCGTGGTCACCCCGGCGAACAGGTTCTTCCAAGCGCCTTCGAGCAACGCCGCGCGGCGCGGCCAGAGCCGGCCGAGCGCGATTCTGCCGGCGCAGCTGTGCTGGATGTCTTCCGCCCAGCGATAGGCATTGGCATAAGGCGGCGTGCCGAGCCGGCCATAATGGTTGCGGTGGAGATGCTCGTGCGCGTTGATCAGCCCGGGGCGGATCGTCGTGCCGCGACAATCGAGCGTCGCGTCGAAGCGGCCCTCGGGCGCCATGATCGCACCGTCTTCGATCGCGACGCGGCGATGATCGTCGATGAGCAGCAGGCGCATCTCAGCCCTCCCGCCGGAACGCCAGCGCGAGCACGACAGGCAGGTCTATATGTTCCTCGTACAAGACGAGACGGCCAGCGCGTTCGTAGAAGGGGCGCACGTCGGGGCCGATCGGGGCCTCGCGCAGCTCGATCATGCCCAGTCCGGCCGCCATCGCCGCCGCGCGGTGATCGGTCAGCGTGTGGACATGATGCTCGACTTCGTGGACCACGCCGTCGCTGCGGAAGGTGCGGCGATGACCGGCGTCGTGCGCGCGGGGATGAAAGTCGCTGACGATCACCGTGCCGCCGCGCGCGGTGACGCGCGCCAGCTCGGCATAAGCGGGCGCGCAGGCCGGCAGGTGACCGATCACCAGCCGGCACCAGGTCACATCGAACGCCGCATCGGGCAGCGGGAGGGCGCGGACATCGCCGACCATAAGCTCGATCGAGGGATCGTCCGTCATTTCCCCCGCGGCGAGCATCTCGGGCGACAGGTCGACCCCGACCGCGGACATTGCCCCGGTGCCGCGTAACCGTCGCCCGGTGCCACATCCGGCATCGAGCAGGCGCTGGCCGCGCAACGGCGGCGTCAGCGTATCGCTCAGGCCGCATTCCAGCGCAGTGATCGCGGTCTCGGCGACGTAGCTCGGCGCCCATAGACGATAGGCGTCGCGGGCGGGCAGGGCGGTCATGCGGCACCCACCGGGCGCAAATGACCATAGGCCTGGCGGTCGTCGGGCGTATGTTGCGCAAGGCGGCGAATCCGGCGGAGCAGGTGCGGGTCGGCATAATTGCCTATCGCCCAGCGCCGCCGGGCGAGCCACCGCCCGAGGGTCTTGCCCCAGGGCCGGGTGCGGCGGTCATGGACCGAGGGGAAACGGCTCTTGAGGACGAGCTCGAAATTCTCGACCTGCGCCTTCAGCCGCCGGTCCATCCACGGCGTGTCGGGATTTTCATGGGTCATCCAGTCGACCCATTCCGGCGTGATCCAGTCCTCCAGCAACGCCGGGGTGCCGGTCAGCGGATCGACATTGCCATAGGTCGCGTCGCGCTGCGGCGTGGGCGTATAGAAATAGCTGATCAGCTCCATCGCCGGATTGATCGTCTTCAACTCGCGGATGAAGTTGAGCGTGTTGGCGATCTCCTGTTCGGGCGAATCAGGGTCGCCGAACACGAAGGAGAATTCCGGGATGATGCCGTGCGCGCGGGTCTTCGCGGCGGCGGCCCTGATCTGGTTGGTGGTAATGCCCTTGTTCATCTTGCGCAGCACTTCGTCGGAGCCCGATTCCGCGCCGCAGAAGATCATCGTCAGGCCGGCCGCCTTGAGCGCGCGCCAGGTGTCGTCGGAAAAACGCTCGAGCGCGTCGACCCGCGCCTCGCACCACCAGCGGATGCCGAGCGGCAGGAAGGCGTCGGCGATCTCGCGCGCCTGTGCGTCGTTGAGGAAGAAGTTGTTGTCGTAGAAATGGACCGAATCCATCCCATGGTTGCGCACGAGATAAGAGAGATGTTCGGCAGTGCGCGCCGCCGGCTGGACCTTTTCACGCCGCCCGAACACCGAGATGACGCCGCAGAAGCTGCACGCATAGGGGCAGCCGATCGACGCCTGATAGACCCCCGAGCGCCGCCCGAGAAAGGTCGGGTGGAGATAATCGTCGACATCGACCTTGTGATAGGGCGGATCGGGCAGTTCGGCCGGGCCGACCCAGATGCGCTCCGGCCCGATATGATGCGCGCCGTCGGCTTCGCGAAACGCCAGGCCGGGCACCTCATGCGGGTCGCGTTTGCCGTCGAGTACCGCGAGCAGATCGACAAAGGTCTGTTCGCCCTGGCCGCGGATCAACCAGTCGACGTAGGGCGCGTTGAGCACCGGTGCCGGATAGAGGCTGCCGAAATTGCCGCCCCACACGATCGCGACATCCGGGTGCCGTGCCTTGAGTGCTTTCGACAAGGGCACCGCGCTGACCAGTTGCGGGCCCGGCATCACCGTCAGCGCAATCAGCCGGACCGGGTCGGGGCCACCGGCATGTGCCGCGACGAGTGCGCCGATCTCGGCGAGCGGGTCGATCCCCGGGCGATTGCCGTCGACGATTTCCCACGACACGTCGTCGGGCAGCGCCGCCCCGACCGCCATCAGGCTGAGCGGAAAGCGGCGGTTGCCCGGTCGCGTGGCGCGGGGATTGACGAATACGATCATGCGACGCGCGCCGTCCACAGGTCGAAGCGCGACGGGCGTCGCTGGCCGCGCAATCGCGCAAGCAGCGGGCGCAGCTCGTACCACAGGGGATAGCGGACACGCTGGCGCCGCCAAATCAGGCCGAGCGGCGCCGAAGCGGCGGCCAGCCGTTCGGTGGTGAGATATTCGATGAACGGCAAGGCCAGCAACGTATCGGCACGGGTGCCGAAGCGGCTTTCCGCCTGGGCGTGCTTTTCCGCGACCATCGCCGCGCCGTCCGCCGCCCGGGCATAGAAAGGCGAGTCGAGGATCACCAGCTGGCCGCCGGAACGCACCGCGCGCGCCGCCTCGCGCAGCGTCGTTTCCAGGTCGGTGGCATAATGCAGCGCCGCGTTGAACACCGCGAGGTCGGCAGTGCCATCGGCGACCGACAGGGCGTCGAACGACGCCGGCACACAGGTGAACGGCGCATGGCGTTGCAGTGTCGCCGCCGCGCCGAGCCCGTCGACATCGTCGTCGCGGATGTCGATCGCGGTGCAATCGTCGCCGGCAAGCGCGAGACGGTAGCTCAGCCAGCCATTGCCCGCGCCGAGATCGAGCACCTGCAACGGCCGCCCGGCGGCGCGGCGCAGCGGCACGACGACCCGCGCGACGAACGCATCGAAGCTGCGCGCGCGCACCGACCATTGTTTCGCCCAGCGCCCGCGCGTCACGTAGGGCAGGCCGAGCAGTTCCTCGCCGCTATAGCCGCGCCCTTCGGCTGCGCGGTGCGCGCCATAATCGCGGCGGAACCGGTCGAGTGCCTCAGGCTGGGCGATGCTCATGGCGCCGCGACTTCGGGTCGGCGTTCGAACGCGAACAGGACATGGTCGCCGAAGAACCACAAAGGCCGCGCGACGATGCGATCGATCCGTTCGAGCAAGGCGAGCAGGCGCGGGTGCGCGGAAATCCAGGGCTCCGCGGCGCTGGGCGGGACGAAGATCCCGACGCCGGTCGTGCGGACGAGCCGGAACCAGGGACTGAGCGCACGCACCATGTCGCGCCGGCGATGATAACGCACGGTGAAGTGCCGCCCGCCCAGCCGCGCCGGCACAGGCCTGCGATGACGACGGCGGAACATGTTGCCGAACCGGCCGCGCAGCCCCTCCACCAGCACGTCGCCGGGGCAGCAGCAGCCGAACACGACCAGCATCGCTTTCCCGCCCGGCTCGACCAGCCGCGCCAGCGCCTGCCCGACCGGCGCCAGATCGGTAACGCAGTTGAGCGCGGCGAAATTGGAAAAGGCGCCATCGAAGCGCTCGCCCCGCATGGCGAGCTCGTGGAGCTGCTCGGCGGCGAGGGTTTCCGCCGCGGCGTTACCGAGCTTCGCCCGCGCCGCACGCACCATGGCAGGCGAGGCATCGGTCAGCAGCACGTCCCGGCCACGGGCTGCCAGCCAGGCGGCGTCGACCCCGGTGCCGCCGCCGATCTCGAGCAGCCGCGCGCCGACGGGAAAGGCATCGACCAATGCCATGCGTACGACGATGCGCTGGGCCGCGACGCTCAACCACTCGCCGAAGCGTGCGTCGAAACTCTCCGCGACCGCATCGAACGCCGCGCCGGCCGGCGTCAGTTCGGTGCCGGCGACACTGGTCATGCCGGCGTCGTCACGCGCAGCGGCGTCGCCGAGCGGTGCGTCGCCGCGCGCTGCGCAAGGTCACGCCAGACGCAATCGTCGGGTACGCCGTTCGCCGCGTCGGCGTGGAGCGCATCACGCACCATGCGGTAAAAGGCGGTGACGAAGGTGCCCTGGAACAGCATCGCCAGCTCGTCGGTGTCGTGCCAGTTGCGGCGCGCGCCGAGCTCAGCGACGACACGGTCGTGGAACACCGTGCCCGGCAGCGGATAGGACACCGACACGCCGATATCATCGGGCGCCTCGTCGCGCACCAGGTCGCGGGTCAGCATGATGTCGTCCCAGTCCTCGCCCGGATAACCGAGCTGCAGGAACCAGCCGACGCGAATGCCATGCTGGCGCAGCGCGCGCGTAGCGAGCCGCGCGGTCTCGACCCGCGTGCCCTTGTCCATCGCGTCGAGGATGCGCTGCGAGCCGGATTCGATGCCGAGCCACACCTCTTCCGCGCCCGCCGCGCGGAGTGCCTCGGCGACCGGCGGATCGATCAGATTGGCGCGCGACTGCATCATGAAGGGAATGCGCGCATCGCGGCGCTTCAGCTCGCCGGCGAAATCGCCGATCCACTGCACCGTCATCCCGAAGATGTCGTCGGCGAACCAGATATGGTCGGGGGCGACATCGGCCTTCAGTCGTTGCAGCTCGGCCGCGACATTGGCCGGGGAGCGTTGGGTGTAGCGCCGCCCAAAGGTCGGCTTGGCGCACCAGTTGCACTGATAGGGGCAGCCGCGCGAGGCCGCGACATTCCATGACAGATAGCCATGGGCCGTGTTCCAGCAGGTCCGATAGGCAGCGATATCGACCAGGTCCCAGGCCGGCAGCGGCAGCGAATCGAGATCTTCGCGCCGCGCGCGGGGCCGGGTCGCGCGGTGCCCGGTGACAGGATCGGCGATGGTCAGTCCCGGCACCCGGCCGAGTGACGCGCCATGCCCCTGCAGGCTGGCGACAAGGTCGACCACGCCCAGTTCGCCCTCGCCCGCCAGCACGGCGTCGGCGCCGGCGGCGAGATAGAGCTCGGGGTGGTCCGAGGCATCGGGTCCGTTGACCGCCACCCGGCAACCGCGCCGCCGCGCCGCCGCGATCATGGCGAGCGCATCGCCGCGGCGCACCTCGGTGCACATCTTGGTCAGGAAATTGAAATTATCCTCGATCAGCACGACGATCGCCGGACGGACGCGATCGAGCGCCGCGTCGAACGCGGCGGTATCGGCTTCGAACGTGGCATCGAACAGCGCCACCTCATGACCCTGCCCGCGCAGGATCGCCGCGGCGAGCAACGTTGCCAGTGGCGGATAGGGTTTCTGGCGATCGGATTGTTTGGCGTCCCGCCCGAGGAAAAAGGAATGAGCAATGAGGATCACGATGCACCCCGCCTGCGTCGCCGGCCGCGTCAGGCGTCAGACTCCCCGAGCGCCCGGCCGGCAGCCAGCCGACCCCGGTTAGTGCGAAGCCGCAGCGGCGAGGTTCAACGGCGGCGGGTTTTTTCGCGCCAGGTCGGGTTGTTGCGATGAACCTTTCAGGCGCGGCGCGTCACCAACGGATGGAACCGCTGGTGCAGGGAGGGTGTCATCGCAACGGCGTGGAATGGGGAGCCGGTCATGGGGAGCGTGCCCGACCGCATGGCGGTTGGGGCGTGGCACCCGGTGGCGCGCCCTGCGCCGACACCCGGTCAGAGCCACATCGCGCATCTTTCGCTCTTCGGGATTCCCCTGACAGCGCGGAGCGATGACGCCGCGGTGCTGGCCGTGCTGGCCGGCATTTGCGACGCATCGCCGGCGCTGGAAAGCGATGCCCTGCCAATCAATCTTTCACTGGTCATCGATCCGACGCTGATCGGATCGCTATCGTCGCCACCGCGCATCGACGGCATGCGCGTGACGATCGATGGCCCAAGCTTCGTCGCCCAGGCCGATGCGGCGCGCGGCCAGGGATGGTGCCGCGTCTCGCCGGAGCTGCGCGATGACCTCGATCAGCTGCGCGACGTGGCGCTCGAGCCCCTGCTGCTGTTCCTGATCACGCGGCGCGGCCGGGCGCCGCTCCATGCCGCCGCCTTCCTGGGGGATGGCTTTGCCGTGCTGCTCGCCGGGCCGAGCGGCGCGGGCAAGAGTTGCCTGACGCTTGCCGCCCACCGCGCCGGCTTCACGCCATTGTCCGACGACACCGTGTTCGTCGAGACCGGGTCGCGGCCGCGCGTCTGGGGCCTGCCGCGCCCGATCCACCTCTTCGCTCATGACGCGCCCGAGTCCGACCAGGTCATTCGCCTGCGTAACGGCAAGCTGAAGCGGGCGGTGACGCTTGGTCGCGCGCGCGCGCCGCGCCGGGCCGATCGTGCAGCCTTGTGCCTGTTGCGCTTCGGGGACGCCGTCGCGCTCGAACCGATCGACCCGGCCGATGCGGTGCGGGCGTTTGCCGTGCTCGAACCCGGTTTCGATTTGCTCGCCGACGACATCGCCGCCGCCGTCGCGGCACTGGCGCAGCGCGGTGTCTGGTCGCTGACCCTGTCCCGCCGGCCCGATGAGGCGATCGCGCTGCTCGCCGACAATCTCCCCTTGTTGCGCGGGGGTTGCTGACGATGCGGGTCGTCCATGTGAACTGCGTGATCGACGCGGCGCGGCGCGCACCGGCCGATCTGCTCGCGGCATGGCCGACCCTGTCCGCGATGGCTGACGCCGCCGCGCGCGCCGGCGCCGAGGTTACCGTCCTGCAGGCGAGCCATTTTCCTGCCGAATATCAACTGCGCGGCATCACTTACCGTTTCGTCGCCGAACCGCGCTGGCGGCGTGGCAGCGGTGCGGGGATCATGCCGTGGCGGATTGGCGCGGCGATCCGGCGCGAGCGGCCCGACGTGGTGCATTTCAACGGGCTCGATTTCCCCTTTCACGTCCGTGCCGCCTGCGCGGCGGGCGCGCCGGTGCTGCTGCAGGACCATGCCAGCCGGGCCGAGGGGCGCAACGCGCGGTTCCGGCGCTGGGGCCATGAAAAGGTCGCCGGTATCGCCTTCACTGCCCGGGTGCAGGCCGAGCCGTTTCTGCGCAAGCGCCAGCTTCCCGCTTCGGCCAAACAGTTCGCGGTACCGGAATCGTCGAGCCACTTCACGCCCGCCGATCGCATCATGGCGCGTTGCGATTGCGGCATGCACGGCGCGCCTGCGCTGCTGTGGATCGGTCATCTCGACAGCAACAAGGATCCGCTGACCCTGTTGCACGCGGTGCGCATCGCGCTGGCCGCGCTGCCGGACCTGCAACTGTGGTGCGCCTTTATCGGCACGGAACTGCTGGGCGAGGTCGAGGCGGTGCTGCGTGCCGACGCGAATCTCGCGGCGCATGTCCATCTGCTCGGCGCGGTGCCGCATGCGGCAATCGAAACCCTGTGTCGCGCCGCCGATCTGTTTGTCTCGACCAGCCGGCGCGAAGGTTCGGGCTATGCGTTGATCGAGGCGCTGGCGTGTGGGGTGACGCCGGTGGTCAACGACATTCCCTCGTTCCGCGCGTTGACCGGCGACGGCGCGGTCGGTGCGCTGGTGCCGCTCGGTGATGCCGACGCGCTGGCCGCGGCGATCGTCGATCAGGCGCGGCGCCCGCGCGATGCCGCCCGCACGGCGGTCCGTGCGCATTTCGAACGCCATCTCGCCTTCGATGCGATCGGCGCACAGCTGATGGCTGCGTATCGCGCGATCGCCATACCGGGCGCGCCATCATGAAGATCGCGATCCTCACCCCGGGCGGCGTCGACCGCAGCGGGACGGAGCGGGTCATTCCCTGCCTGTTGTGGCTGATCGAACGGCTCGTCCGCGCTGGCGACGAGGTTCATGTCTTCACCTTCCGCCAGGAGACGACCCCGGGCAGCTGGCCGCTGCTCGGCGCGACCGTGCACAACGCCGGTAGCTGGCGTTCGTACCGGACGCTGTTGGCGATGCTCCGTGACGAGCATCGCCGCGCGCCCTTCGACATGCTGCACGCCTTCTGGGCGGTGCCGTCAGGCTTTGTCGGCGCGGTCGCGTCACTGTTGCTGCGCGTGCCGATGATCCTGACGCTGCCGGGCCAGGATATCGCCCATCTCGGTTCCGGCGCGGAACGGACGCGCGCGACGCTCTCCGCGCGGCTCAAGCTGCGCATCGCCTTGTGGGCAGCCATCGCCATCACTACGCCGAGCATCGCGATGAGCGAGCAGGCCGCAGCCGCCGGCATTGCCGCGGAGCCGGTTACGCTCGGTGTCGCGCTCGACCGCTGGCCACCGCGACCGCCGCGACGCCGCCACCGGTCCAGCCCGATCCGGTTGCTGCACGTCGCCAGCCTCAATGCGGTCAAGGATCAGGCGACGTTGCTCGGCGCGATGACGCGGCTGCGCTATCTCGGCGTGCCGTTCGAGCTCGACATCATCGGCTGCGACACGCTCGGCGGGGCGATCCAGCGGCGCAGCGCCGCGCAGGGCCTCGCCGCCCAGGTGCGTTTCCATGAGGCCTTGCCCCACGACCGGCTGCGTCCGTGGTTCGAGCGTGCCGACCTGCTGGTGATGAGTTCGCGCCATGAAGGCGCGCCGATCGTCGCGCTGGAGGCGGCGGTGGCCGGCGTGCCGACGGTCGGCACCGCGGTCGGCCATATCGCCGACTTCGCGCCCGATGCGGCGCTCGCTGTACCCGTCGGCGATGATGTCGCACTGGCCGATGCGATCGTCCGGCTGAGTGACGATGAAAACCATCGGCTGCGCCTGGCGCGCGCCGCGCAGGAACGCGCCGTCAGCGAGGATGCCGATTTCACCGCCAAGCGGTTCCGCGCGCTTTATGCCGCGGCGGCGAAGCGCTGTCCGCGCGATGCGCCGGCCGCCCATAGCCATGCGACGGCGGGAGGGGTGGCATGAACTATCTCGCGCTCGCCGAGCACGACCTGGCCGCGCTGCGAGCGGATCGTCCGGCCGCCAACGAGAAGCGCCGCCTGCGCTGGCGCTGCGGCATCCTGTTGATCGCCTTCGATCTCGCGGCGATCTTCGTTGCGGTGTTCGCTGCGACGCTGTTGCGCTTTGGTACCGGGCTGGGTTTCGAGCTCGGCCGGCTGATCGCGGTGATCGTACCGATCTATCTCGTCGTCGCGGCCAATGGCCATGCCTTCCGGCTCGGCGAGGCGGTGCACGACAAGATGCCCAAGGGCCGCAACCGCGCGCTGATGTCCTTCCTCATCGCCATGGGCCTGATCCTCGGCGCGGCCTTCTATCTGCGTACCGGCCTGGACCTGTCACGCGTCGCGCTCGCTCTGTCGATCCTGTTCGGGCTGGTCAGCCTGGCCGCGGCGCGCGGAGAGTTCGCGCGCCTCTCGCGGCGCTGGTTCCCGCATTCGATCCTGCACGAGACGATCATCATGGACGGCGTGCCGGTGTCCGCCGCGCCCGATACGGTGATCCTCGACGCGGCCCTGATCGGCCTGTCCCCGCGGCGCGACGATCCGGCGATGCTCGACGCGCTGGGCTGGCGCATCGCCGGCACCGACCGGGTGATCGTCGCCTGCCCGCCCGAGCGGCGCCGGCTGTGGTCGGCGGTGTTGCGCGGCACTGGCGTGAACGTCGAGGTCATCATGCCCGAACTCGATGCGATGCACGCGCTCGGCATCAACGCCTATGACGGTCATACCACGACGATCGTGTCGCTCGGCCATCTCGGCCAGGGTGATCGCGTGCTCAAGCGCTCGCTCGACCTGGCGATCGTGTTGGCCACGCTGCCCGTGACGATGGTGCTGATGCTGCTGGTCGCGCTGGCGGTGCGGCTGGAAAGCGCCGGGCCGGTCCTGTTCGTCCAGCGTCGCATCGGCCAGGGCAACCGGCTGTTCGCGATGTACAAGTTCCGCAGCATGCGTGGCGACGCCGGCGACCGCGACGGCGCGGTCTCGACCGCGCGCGGCGACGACCGCATGACGCGGGTCGGTCGCTTCATTCGCCGCACCAGCCTCGACGAACTGCCGCAGATCTTCAACGTGCTGCGCGGCGAGATGAGCGTGGTCGGCCCGCGCCCGCATGCGCTCGAATCGCGCGCCGAGGACGCGCTGTTCTGGGATCTGGAGCAGCGTTACTGGGATCGCCACGCGGTCAAGCCGGGCATGACGGGTCTCGCCCAGGTGCGCGGCCATCGCGGCTCGATCAGCGGCGCCGACGCGCTCGCCAGCCGCGTGAACTCCGATCTCGCTTATCTGCAATCCTGGTCGATCTGGCGGGACCTCGCCATCATCGGCCGCACTTTTCGCGTGTTGATCCATGACAACGCGTTCTGAACCCTCAGCATCTTGGTCCGTCCGCCGCTCGCGGGCCAATGGGTCGAAAGATCGGGCGCGCATCATATGGGGTCGTGATGACTCCAGTTCAGCGGCGGGATTTGCCTTCGACGCGGTCGTCGGCCAGTCTCGTCGCGCTTTCACGGAGGTCTGGGATGAAGATACGGATCATCACATTGGGCGCGGCGGCGATGGCGCTGTGCTCCTCGTCGATCGCCTTTGCGGCCGAAACGGTACGCGCCGCCCAGGCGCGCCCGATCAGCAAGACAGCGCTCAAGGTCAGCCGCGCCGCGCCGAAACTGCACGATTCGAACAAGGACGGCAGCACCATTCCGATCGTGCTCGGTGCCGCCGTGGGGCTCGGCGCGCTGGTCTATCTGGCGACCAAGCAGGATTCGAACGCCAGCCGCTAAAGGCTGATCTTCGACAAAATCGGGGCGCGACGACCAGGCCGTCGCGCCCTTTTTGCTGCCTGCCATGTTGATGCGCGCGCTCGGAAGCGTGGCGCGAAATGACGCCGCGATCGTCGCCCGGCACACCGCGCGACTGGCGGGGGCGCTGTTGGCAAGCGCCATCATGTTCGGCGGCCAGAGCGTTTTCCTCACCTTCGTCCAGGCGGTGCCCCAAGCAATCGGCGTGGTCGCACTGGCTTATGGCGCGTGGCACTGGCGCGCGGTCATCGCTGTGCCGGGCGCAGGTGCGATGCTGGCGATCGCAGCCGCGATACTGGCGCTGGTCGTCGCGCAACTCATTCCTCTTCCTTACGCCCTCTGGTCGGCACTGCCGGGCCGCGAGGTCGGCGCCGCGATGCTCGCTGCGGGGCCGGGCGGCAGGCCATGGCATGCGCTGAGCCAGGATCCGCAGGCGACGCTGCAATCGGCGCTCATGCTGCTACCGGCCGCGGGCATGCTGACCGTCGGACTGATGCTCGATCGCGCGGCGCTGCGCGGCCTGTTGTTGCTTTTGCTGGCACTGGCCGGCGTCTCGCTGCTGCTCGGCTGGGCGCAGATGATCGTGGGGGTCGACAGCAGCCTCTACCTCTATGGCGATCAGCGCGAACGCGTCTCGGTCGGGCTGTTCTCCAACCGCAATCACCAGGCCGACATGCTGTGCCTCGGCGGACTCGCCGCCGGCATCGCGCTCTATTTCCTCGCGCCGGCGCAGGAAGCGATCCGGCGCTACCGGTTTGCCATCGCCTGCGCCGCGGTCATCCTGTTCGGCGCCGGCGTTGCCGCGACCGGCTCCCGCACCGGCGGCAGCCTGTTCGTGCCGACCGCCGTCATCGCCACCGCGCTGTCGCTGGCGGAACGCCGCGCCGGCCGCCGGGCACGGCGGCGCGGGGTGCTGGTGGCGCTTGCCGCCACCGCGACGATCGCGATCGGCTGGCTGCTGATCGGGCAACCGCTCGCCCGGCTCGGCGCGAGCGACGATCTGCGTTACGCCATCTGGCCCGATGCCTGGTATCTGGCGCGCAGCCTGTGGCCGGTCGGCGGTGGCTTCGGCACCTTCGCGCTCAGCTATCAGCAGATCGAAAGCCTGGGCAGCGTGACGCCGCTGCTGATCAACGCCGCGCATGACGATTATCTCCAGCTATTGATCGAGGGCGGCGTCGCGGCGCTCGCCATCATGCTCGCCTTCTCCGTCTGGCTCACGGTCCAGACGCGCCGTATCGCCCGCACGCCGGGTGGCCGCGCCGGCTGGTTCGCGCTCGCCGGCGTGGCGCTGCTGCTGATCCATTCGGCAGTCGATTACCCACTGCGCACCGAAGCGCTGTCGACCATCTTCGTCCTGCTGTGCCTCGTCATCAACGCGGCCAGCCACCCCCTCCCGGTCACCGAAGGCGCCGCGCCGGAAGCGGCCGAACCCGGTCCGCGCCACATCACCGAATCGGAGCATCGAGGATGAAACTCACCGCCCTTGCCGCATCCTGCCTGTTGCCGCTTACCCTCACGGCCTGCGCCTCGACCTCGGCCGGCGCCCCGTCACAGGATGCCTATCTCCACTTCCCCGCGCCCAACCCCGAGGCCAGCGTGCAGGATTATCGCATCGGCCCGGGCGATACGCTGAGCATCAACACCTTCCAGGAACGCGACCTCACGCTCGACCATGTCGAGGTCGATGCCAGCGGCAACATCCTGCTGCCGCTGATCGGCAGCGTGCATGCCGCCGGGCTCAGCTCGGGCGCGCTGGCCAATGAGATCCAGACCCGCCTCGCCAAGCGTTATCTGCGCGACCCGCAGGTCTCGGTGCTGGTCGCCTCCGCCGTATCGCAAAAGGTCACGGTCGAAGGCTCGGTGACGCAGGCCGGCGTGTTCGAGCTCAAGGGCGAGGTGACGTTGCTCCAGGCGCTGGCGCTGGCGAAGGGCCCGAACCGCACCGCCCGGCTCGGCCGCGTGGTCATCTTCCGCACGATCAACAACCAGCGCCAATATGCGGTGTTCGACATCAACCAGATCCGCCGCGGCGCGATGCCCGACCCGCAGATCCTCGGCAACGACGTGGTCGTGGTGCCCTTCTCGACCGGCAAGGGGATGTTCCGCGACATGCTCGTCGCCTTGCCCGTGCTCGGCGTGTTCGCCGCCTTCAACAACCTCTGAAAGCGGGGCGCGCATGTTCAGGAACCTCATACTGGCACCCGATGGGCAGGCCCGCGACATCACCATCGCCCCGTCGCCCATGATCGAACAACGCCCCGCCGGCCGGCGCGATATCGACGTCGAGCGCCTCAAACAGGTGTTGCGCCGCAATCGCTGGCTGATCGCGCTGTGCATCCTGTTGTTCGTGCTCGGCGCGATCCTGCTGACGGTGATCGCCACGCCGATCTTCCGCGCCACCGCCTCGCTCCAGCTCGAACAGCAATCGACCCGCGTGCTCAAGAGCGACGAATTGCAGCCCGGCTCGGCCAATGTCGCCGACGCCGAGCGCTTCCTCCAGACCCAGGTCGACCTGCTCACCAGCCGCTCGCTGGCGATCCGCGTCGCCGACCGGCTGCTGCTGTTCCGTGGCACGACCTTTCTCGACGCGATGGGCGTGAAGGTCGTCCCCAAGGGCACGCCGGCCGAACAGGCGCGCAAGCTGCGCGAGCGGGTCATTTCGACGCTTCGCAACAACCAGCAGATTTCCTTGCCGCGCTTCTCGCGCGTCGTGTCGATCTCGTTCAGCAGCCGCGATCGCGAGCTGTCGGCGCGCGTCGCCAATGCCTATGCCGAGGCGCTGATCACCGACAATCTCGAGCGCCGCTTCCGTGCCTCCTCCTATGCCCGCGATTTCCTCGAAGGGCAGCTCGGCCAGGCCAAGACCAAGCTCGAGGCGTCCGAGCGCGCGGTGATCCTCTACGCCCGCGGTGCCGGGCTGATCGATACTGGGCCGGCGCCCGGCGCACCAGGCGAGCGCGCGCGGTCGCTGGTCACCTCCAGCCTGGTGACGATGAACGACACGTTGAGCGCCGCGACCGCCGACCGTCTCCGCGCACAGCAACGCTGGGAACGCAGCCGCGGCGTCTCGCCGATGCAGCTGCCCGAGGTGCTCGGCAACCAGGCGATCCAGGAGCTGATGCGCAGCCGCGCCGAGCTTGCCTCCAATTACCAGAAGGAACTCGAGATCCGGCTGCCCGACTATCCGACCGTGCGCCAGGCCAAGGCGCAGCTCGACGAGACCAACGACCAGATCACCCGGCTCGCCGCCTCGATCCGCGATTCGATCCGCGAAACCTATGAGGTCGCCGCACGCCAGGAGCAGGCCGTGCAGCGCGATATTCAGGGTCTGCGCGCCAACACGCTGTCCGAGCAGGATCGCGGCGTCCGCTACGGCATCCTGCGCCGCGAGGTCGACACCAATCGCGAAATGTATGACGCGATGCTGCAACGCTACAAGGAAGTCGGCGCCGCCGCCGGGGTCACCGCCAACAACATCACCGTGGTCGACACCGCCGAGCCGGCGATCAACCCGGCCTGGCCCAAGCCGCTGCTCAACCTGTTGCTGTCGCTGTTCCTGGGCGTCGTCACCGCCGCCGGGCTGGTGTTCCTGCGCGAGGCGCTCGACGATGCGGTGCGCACGCCCGACGATGTCGAGAGCAAGCTCGGCCTGCATCTGCTCGGCACCGTACCGCGCATCGCCGCGTCGCCGATCGACATGCTGGAGAATCAACGCTCCAGCCTGTCCGAAGCCTATTCGTCGCTACGCACAGCATTGGAATTCGCCGCCGAGGGTGGCGCGCCGCGGCGCCTGCTGGTCACGTCGAGCCAGGGCGGCGAGGGCAAGAGTACCACCTCCTACGCTATCGCGCGCAGCTTTGCCCATGTCGGCAAGCGCGTGCTGCTGGTCGATGGCGATCTGCGCAAACCCTCGCTCGCCCGCCTGGTCGGGGTCGAGCCGGGGCCGGGCTTCTCCAACATCCTCAACGGTACCGCCAAGCTCACCGACCATGTCGTCGAACTCGACGTGCCCAATCTCAGCTTCCTGTCGAGCGGCTCGCTGCCGCCCAACCCGGCCGACCTTTACGGCCGCGCCCCGGCACGCGCCGCGATCGAGCATTTCTCCGACCGCTATGACCTGGTGGTGATCGACGGCCCGCCGGTGCTCGGCCTGGCCGATGCTCCGCTGCTCGCCGGCGCGGTCGATGGCGTGGTGTTCCTGGTCGACACCAGCCAGTCGCATCGCGGCCGCGCCCGCGCGGCGCTGCGCCGGCTGCAGGGTGCGCGCGGCAAGGTGGTCGGCGTGGTGCTGACGATGTTCAACCCGCGCGCCGCCGGTTACGGCAATTACGGCTATGGCTATGAATATGGCGCGCGGCCGCGGCGCTGGTTGCCGCGGCTGGTGTCGGACCGGTTCTGAACGCGATGGTCGCGCGCGGCCTCATCCTGTTGGCGGCGTCGGGCCTGATGTGGCTCGTGCTGGCGAACGGCGTCGCAGCGGGCATGGTGCTCGGCGGCGATGATGCCGGCGCGGCGCGGCTCGCCCCCGATGCCGACCGCCTGTCGCTCAGCGCGCAGCAGCTTTACTTCGCCAGGGACTATGCCGGCGCGCGCGCCCTCGCGCACCAGTCGCTGCGCCTGTCCCCGATCCAGACCCGCGCGATCCGCGTCGCCGGCATGGCCGAACTGGCGCTGGGCCATGAGGAGGCTGGCCTGCGCGCGATGAACGCCGCGGCACTCGGCGGATGGCGCGACAATGCCACCCAGCTGTGGGTCATGCAGATGGCGCTGTACGGCGGCGATAACGACAGCGCGATGCAGCGCGCCGATGCGCTGGTGCGCCGCGCCACGATACCCGATCAGGTCTTCGGGGCCTTCCGCGCCATGGCCGGCGACGCGGCCTTCCGCCGCAGCCTGATCGCCCGGCTCGGCGACCAGCCCGCCTGGCGCGGGCTGATGTTCCTCGACTTCCGCCGCAGCGCGCCGGCCGAACTGCCCGGCGTGATCGCGCTAATCGGCGAGCTCGACCGCACCGCGCGACCGGTCAACGATCTCGAACTCTTCCCGCTGGTCGAGCGGTTGCTCGAACTGGGGCAGATCGGCCCGGCCTATGATCTGTGGCGCGCCCGCGCGCCGCGCGCCGGGCTCCAGCCGGGCAATCTCGCTTATGACGGCGGCTTCGTGGTGGCGCTCGCGCATCGCGGCGCGCCGTCCGTGCCGCGTTTCGAATGGACCATCGACCCCGATGCGACCGGGCTGGCGACGGTCGAGCTGGCGGCCGACGGATCCGGCGCGGTGTTGCGCGCGCGCAGCGATGCCGGCGCGTCGGCGACATTGGCGAGCGAGGCACTGGCGCTGGCGCCGGGGCGTTACGCGCTGACCATGGACATCGCCGCGCAGGGCGCGCGCGACCTTGCCGGCTTCGCGGTCGCGGTCCGCTGCCCGGGACGCGCCGCTGCCCTGACGCCCGACGATCTCGTTTTGCGCGCGACCGGCGGCGACAGGCTACGCCTCGCCACCATGATCGAGGTCCCCACCGGCTGTGCGCGTCAGGATCTGGTGATCCGCGCCCGCGGCGGCACGCCGGTCGGTGCGACCATCATGATCGGCAATGTCGCGATCCGGCCGGCCGGGTGATGGCGACGCATGCCCGTGACGCGCTCGACGCGGTCGAATTCAACAATATGGTCACGCCCTATACGCGCCGCTTGTTCAACCGGCTCAGCGCCGACGGCCTCGGCCTCGCGGTCGTGTCCTGCACGCTGAGTGAGCGCAACCGGCGCTGGCGGCTCGCCGGCGAGAGCGGCTTTCATCACGAGATACTGCGCGGCGTCACGGTCGAGGTGGGGCCGCGCCGTTTCGCCCATCTCAACCGCGGCATCTTTCGCACGCTGTCGCGCCTGCGCCCCCGGCTGCTGGTACTGAACGGCTTCTACCCCTCGATGCTGCTCGGGCTCCTATGGGCACGCCTGACCCGCACGCCGATCGCCCTGCGCGTCGATGGCGGCGCGAGCGACATGCCGATGAGCCCATATCACCGGTTGTTCCGCCCGATGCTGCTGCGCCACTGCCGCGCCGTGCTGACCTGCGGCGCCAAGGGCGCGGCATTCTTCCGCGACGCTGGCATCGACGAGCGCCGCATCTTCCGCATGCCGCTGGTGCCGGCCTGGGATGGTCCGAACGCCGCACCCGACATGGCATCGCGCGGCTATGACCTGCTCTGGGTCGCCGAGATCAGCGACGCGGTGAAGAATGCCGGCTTCTTTGCCGGCGTCGCGGCGCGACTGAACATTATCCGACCTGGGCTACGCGTCCGACTGGTCGGCACGGGGCCGGACCAGCAGGCGATGATCGCTACGCTGACCGAGGCGGGCATCGCCTTCCATCATGACGAGACCGTTCCCTGGGATGAAATGCAGGCGGTGTTCTGCGATGCCCGGCTGCTGTTGCTGCCGTCGCGGCGCGAGCCCTGGGGGCTTGTGTGCAATGAGGCGATGCAATGCGGTACACCCTGTCTGGTGTCGCCTCATGTCGGTGCCGCCGACGATCTGGTGATCGATCAGGTGACCGGGCGCGTGCTGCCGCTTGAGGTCGAGCGCTGGGCGCAAGCCGCCGCACAATTGCTCGACGATGAGAGGATGTGGCGCCGCTTGTCAGAGGCCGGCCGTGTCGCGATGACCGGGCGCGGCCTCGGCGCTGCGGCCGCGACCTATCGCGCGATGGTCGCCTTCGTCCTGCGCACCGAGACGGACGGGCTGGCATGATCTACCCGTCGCTCCCCGCACCGCTGGATCTCGGCCATCTGCGCATCAACGGCGCCGGGCTGGGCAATTGCCTGTTCGCTTATTGCCGCGCCGCACTGCTCGCCGAGCGCGAGGGGCGTCGCCTCATCGCACCGTCATGGCGGTCGCTGCCGATCAACGCCAAGCTGCGCGGCGACGGGAAGATCCGGCATTATCACCGCATGTTCCGTCCGCATCCGGACGAGCTTGCCGGCGTCGCCAAGGCAGCGACGCTCGCCGCGCTGCTGCCCTTCGCCGAGCACCGCATGGCGCGGGCCGACAGTGCGCCGCCTTTCACGCGCCGCCCGCTGATCGTGCTGCGCAGCGACGATTTCAGCTTCACCGACTTGCAGCCGCATCGCGCGGCTCTGCGTCGCAGGTTGCTTGAGATCATGCGCCATCCTCCGCTCGAGCCGATCGCCTGGGGCGGCGCGCCATATATCGCGGTCCATGTCCGGCTGGGCGATTTCGATCCGGCGCCGATGGGCGTGCCGGACACAAGCGGCACGCCCAATACGCGCCTGCCGCTCGACTGGTATCTGGCGGTGATCCGCCGGCTGCGTGCGTTGCGCCCCGATCTGCCGGTCAGGATCTTCTCGGACGGCAGCGATGCCGAACTGGCGCCCCTGCTCGCCTTCGATCATATCAGCCGGGCACGGTCGATCGACGACGCCAATGAGTTGCTCGCAATGGCCGGCGCCACGCTGCTCGTCGGCTCGCACTCGACCTTTTCGCGCTGGGCGGTGTTTCTCGGCAATATGCCGGCGATCTGGCACGACCAGCCGCTGCGACATGACAGCCCGGCCGATGCCGTCGTCCCGGCCTGGCATATCGCCGACGCCGCCGCGTTGATGGGGCTGGCGGCATGAGCGCGTTCTTCGCCGATCGCGAGCACCGCAAGCTGGTCTGGTCGCTCGGCGCCAACATGCTGACGCGCATCCCCAGCCTGGCGATGGTGTTCCTCGTCCTGCCGCTGCTGATTACCGGCCTCGGTCAGGAACGCTATGCCGCTATGTTCGCCGCGCTGGCGCTGGGTGGGCTGGGCACGATCCCGATGGCCGGCAACGGCATCTATGGCGTGCGCATGATCGGCGACGCCGCCTCGCGTGGCGATCATGCCGGCGAATCCGCGGCCTTTCTCAGCCTGGCGATCGTCAATTTTTCGCTCGGTTTCGCGATGATCGCGCTCGCCACCATCGTCATGGTCGCGCGCGGCAATGGCGCGGCCCTGGTCTGCGTCGCCTTGCTGCCGATTATCCAGGGGATGTGCAACGGCACCTTCGACAATGCCCGGCTGGCCTATAATGAACATTACTGGACCGCCGGCCTCGCCCTCAGCTTGCAGATCGCCTGGTATTCGCTGATCCTGCTCGCACCGCCCTTCCGCCACCATGTCCTGCTCGCCGCGACGGTGTTCCACGCGCCGATCACGCTGGCGAGCATCACCAATGGCGTGCTGTTGCTGCGCAAGCGGCCCTGGCTGCTGCGCGGCCGGGCAGCCGATCCGCGCCGGATGCTGCGTGCCGGCCTGTCGTTCGGCGCGGCCGAAGGGTTGGTGATGGGCGCGCTCGGCGTGGTGGTGATCTATCTCCAGGCGACCTCCACCGCCTCGGTCACCGCCTGGTTCGCGACGCAGAACCGGCTGTTCCAGATGTGCCTGACGCCACTGCTGATGATCCTCGTGCCGCTCGGCGGGTTCGTCCGCCTGAAATGGGCCAGTGCCGGCGAGCGGCGTCAGCGCGACGCGATCAAGGCTGCCTATGCCGCCGGCGCCGTGGCGCTGATCGGCATGACCGCCGGGCTCAGCCTGATCGGCCCTTATTATGCGCGCCACTGGCTGAACCTCGCACCGCCCGGGGATGTCGGTCTGCTCCTACCGCTGTTCGCGCTGTTCGGCGCGATCACTTTCTACCGCTGCTTCGCGGCGATCGCCTATCTCGTGCTCGACGGGGTGTGGCTCGCGCACCGCGTCATCGCGTCGGTGCTGGTCGCCGGCCTCGTCGCGCTGCTCGCGACGCGGTTCCTGGCACCCGTGCCGACCTTCAGCCTGTTCGCCGCCGGCGCGGCCTTCCTCATCGTCGTCGTCCTGTCGCAAAGCGCGCGCCATACGCTGGCGGGGCGCCCGGCATGACAAGCACCGACATCCTCGGCACGCCGATCGCGATCACCGATCTGGCCGGTGCCACCGCGCACCTGTTGCAACGCGTCGCGGCGCGGCAGGGCGGTTATGTCTGCCTGCGCGATGTGCACGGCGTCATGCTCGCCCGGCGCGATCCCGAACTGCGCGCGATCCACAGCGATGCGGCGATGAACCTGCCCGACGGCATGCCGCTGGTGCATGTCGCGCGCTGGCGTGGCCACCGCGCGATCGGCCGCGTCGCCGGCACCGATCTGGTCGAGGCCCTGGCCGATGCCGGACGGGGTGCGGCGCTCAGGCACTATTTCTATGGCGGCAAGCCCGGCGTCGCCGAAGCCATGGCCGCCACGCTCGCCCGCCGCTTTCCCGGCCTTGTCGTCGCCGGCTGCGCCTCGCCGCCGTTCGGTGAAATCGACGAGGCAGTCATGAAACAGGCGCTCGCCGCGATCGTCGCCGCGCACGCCGATGTGGTGTGGGTCGGCCTGAGCACGCCGAAACAGGAACGCTGGATGCACCGCCATCATCACGCGCTGCCCGGCATGACGCTGATCGGCGTCGGCGCGGCGTTCGATTTCATCACCGGCGAGGTCGCGCGCGCGCCGCGCTGGATGCAGCGCGCCACGCTGGAATGGCTGCACCGGCTGCTGTCCGAGCCACGCCGGCTGTGGCGCCGTTACCTCGTGCTTGCGCCGCGCTTCGCCTGGCTGGTCCTGACCGAGGGCGTGAAATGACCGCCGTGACCGTGATCGAACCCGCCGCGGTGCCGTTGCCGATGTCGGCACCGGTCGCCGCGGACCTGGCGCGGCCGGTGCTCAATTTCTGGGTGTTCGGCGCACCCTATCTCGTCACCATCGTCTATTTCTTCACGCGGCTGACCGACGACGATCGCATCTACGCGCCGATCTTTCCGGTGATTATCACCGCGGCGGCGGCAGCGATCGCGATCCTGATCAAGCGCCGCCTGCCCGAGATCAACCGCGAGTTGGTGATGTTCATGCTGGCCTATGCCGCGATCGGCGTGCTCAGCGTGCTGCTCAACGGCAACAACGATCTCTATGCGCTGCGCAAGATCGGGCTGCCGCTGGTGTGCATGGCACCCGGCATCTTCCGCTATTACACCAGCGGGCGGCAGATGGCCCCGTTCCTTGCCGCCCTGTTCGTCGTGGCGTTCATCTACACCACCCAGACCAGCCAAATAGAGGCGGGCGGCCTGTTTACCACCGACTCGCCCAATGAATCGATTCTCAGCGTCGCGTTCGGCGCCATGGCGGTGTGGCTGGTGGCCTCTTCGCGCCTCACGCTCGCCGGGCTTGCCGGCATTGCCTGTGTCTTCTTCTTCAAGCGCAACGCCATGGGCGCCGGACTGGTCGTGACATTGGTCGTCCTCGCCGTGATGTGGCTGTGGTGCGAGCAGGCGACACCGGTGCTGCGGCGCATCCTGCTCGGCACCGTGCCGCTGGTCGCGATACTGGCCTTCTATCTCAGCGACCTGTTCGATTTCGCTGCGAGCAATTTGGTGCGCGGCTATGACGCCGAATATCTCAGCGTCGGCCGCGCCGCGATCTACGACCTGATCATCCGCGATTACGACCATAGCAGCCTGCGTGAGCAGCTGCTCGGCCACGGCGCTGGCGCGGTCGAGAACATGGTCTCCTCGGCGCGCTCGCTCGCCCCCGGCCTGCAACTGGCGCATGATGAATATCTCAGCTGGCTCTACGATTTCGGCATCATCGGGCTGGTCGTTCTGCTGGTCATGCTGGTCCGCCTCTGGCGCAGCGGCAACGCCGCGGTCGCCGTGCTGCTGTTCATGACCATCGCCATGACGGCGGAGAATTTCTTCCTGATCTCGTTCAACTGCCTTGCGGTATTCGCGCTGCTCTCGACCCACATGGTCTCTGCCCGCCCCGCCGACGGGAGCTGACGTGCGGGTCCTCGTCCTGCACAACCGGTACCGGACACCGGGGGGCGAGGATGTCGCGGTTGCCGCCGAAGTGGCCTTGCTGCGAAGACGTGGTCACGACGTCACGTTGATCGAGGTCGACAATGCCGACATCGCCGGCCCCGCCGCCAGGGCCGGGGTCGCGCTCGGCACGCCTTATCGCCCGGCACGTCGTCGCTGGGCGCGGCAGCTGGTCGAGCGGACCGGCGCGCAGGTCGTCCACGTCCACAATTTCTTCCCCTTGCTCTCGCCCAGCGTGGTCGATGGCGCGCGCGATGCCGGCGCGGCGGTCGTCCAGACGCTGCACAATTATCGTGCGATCTGCGCCAACGGCCTGTTGATGCGCGACGGCGCGGTTTGCGAAAGCTGCGTCGGGCGCGTCGGCTGGCCGGCGTTGCGTCACCACTGCTATCGCGGCTCGATCATCGGCTCGGCCGCGGTCGTGGCGATGCAGCAGGTGATCCGGCGGGGCGGCATCTGGGATCGGCCGGGGACGCGGCTGATCGCGCTGACCGACTTCGCACGCGCCAAGCTGATCGAGGGCGGCCTTCCCGCCGATCGCATCGTCATCAAGCCGAACTTCATCGAACCGATTGCTGCGCCTCCAGAGGCGCGCGATGGCATCCTGTTCGTCGGCCGCCTCAGCCCGGAAAAAGGCGTCGGCACCCTGCTCGACGCCGCACGCGCGCTGCCGCACCGGCGCTTCACCATCGTCGGTGGCGGCGATGACGCGCGATGGCGCGCCGCCGCGCCCGGGAACGTCGTCTTCACCGGCGCCATGGCGGGCGAAGCTGCGCGCGCAGCAATCGCACGCGCCGCGCTGCTGGTCATGCCGTCGCTCTGGTATGAGGGGTTTCCGATGACCCTGCTCGAGGCCTTCGCCCGCGCCACGCCGGTCATCGCCTCGCGCATCGGCTCGCTCGCAGAACTGGTCGAGGACGGCGTGACCGGCCGGCTCGTTCCACCGGGCGAGCCTGCCGCGCTGGCGACGGCGATCGAGGCGATGCTCACCGGCCCTGCAGCAGCCACGCGCATGGGTGAAGCCGCGAAGGCGGTCAGCGAAGCGCGCTACGATCCCACCAGCAACGGCGAACGCCTCGAAGAAATCTATCGCGACGCCATGGCCGAGGTGAAGCGGCTGTGAAGCTGCTGCTCGGCCTCGCCATGATGGCCATGGCGGGCGTCGAGCCCGTATCGCCGGCAAATAGCGACCTGCTGGCCTTACGGGCTCTCGACCAGCGTGTCGCGGACGTCGGCTATCACCTCGCACGCGCCGCCACGCCCTTTTGCGCCGAGCGGGTGCCGCTCTCCGGCGTCGTCCTCCACGGCATCGAACAATATGGCGCGGCCAGCCGCGATGCGGCACGCCAGACCTTCGACCTGGGCGATGAACTGGCGGTGCTGGTCGTCGCTCATGGCAGCCCGGCTGAGGCAGCGGGCCTGCGCACGGGCGACAGGATTCTTGCGGTCGATGGACGGGCTATACCGCCTCCCGCTGCGGACCCGACGACTCGGGTCGAAGCAACCGCGCGCGCGATCGAGCAAAGCACCGCGCCGATGCTTGCCTTCGATATCGAACGCGGTGGAATACGGCAGCTGGTCGCGTTCGCCCCTGATCGCGGCTGCGCCACCCAATTCTGGGTCAATCCATCACCGCGTCTCATTGCCGAGGCCGACGGGCACGAAGTCGAGATCACCAGCGCCTATGTCGAGCATGCGGCGAACGACGCCGCACTGGCGATCGTGCTGGCCCATGAACTGGCGCACAACATCCTTCACCACCGCGCGCGCCTCGACCGCGACGGCGCGCACCACGGCCTCGCGCGCCAGTTCGGCCGCAGCGCTGGCCTGAGCCGGGCGGCGGAACTCGAGGCGGATCGGCTGAGCGTGCCGATCGCCGGCTGCGCCGGCTACGACCTCGACGATGCGTTGGCCTTCCGCGAATCCCTGTGGCGCGACAGGATCACCGACGCGCTGTTCCGTGCGCCAGACCATCCCGCCGCGCGGCAGCGCCTCGCAACGATCCGCCTGGCGATCGCGCGGTTCAGGGCGGATCCGGCGCCGTGCGGGAAAGCCGCCAACCGTTAGATCCCATCGCGGATCAACTGACAATCGGGTAGCGCCGCCACTTTCCGATCGAGCGAGACATAGGCTTGGCGTACCCGTGCCACGAGATCAGGATCGAGATCGATCACATCACGCGACTTGCGCGGCGGCAGCGCGACATCAAACCCGACAAAGTCGCTGAGAATATCGTGCTGTTCCCACATTGCGTCATATTTCAGGCACAGGATGTCGGCGCCGCGCAACGCGAGCCACGCATCGATCTGCTCTTCGATACGCAGAACGTCACGGTGAAAAATCTCATCAAGACCTCCTTCGCTATGCATATGGCGCAGGTGGTCGGCGATCCATGCCGCCCCTTTGGTCTCCCGGCACCGCAATACTGACAGCACAACATCGGACGGGCACCCGAAAAGGAACAGTATCCGCAGCGGCCGATCGAGCTTCAGATGATCGGGAAGATCATGCGTTTTATAGACTCGCCCTGGGGCCAGCCGCGCGCCTTTCAGGTCCCAACGCATCGCGCTAATGCGGCGCCAGTCGGTCGGATGGTAGGCGCCAAGTATGGCGCACGCGCGGCTGCGGATCAGCGCGTCCCATGACACCGTCGAACCGACGCGACCGATGCTGGCGCATAGAATGGGCGGTGTCAGCGCAGGGTCACCCGTTGCGCGCAGGTATCGAAGCGTTCGCCTAGGCCGCTTCAGCAAAACGGCGAGGCGCCTAAATTCGCTCATCCCACCGTTTTCCTAGGTCCGCGAGCCGCTTGAATGTCTCGGCCACGGCAAACGAAATCAATACCTGACACGGCCCGCAAGATACTCACGGTGGCTCAAGCCACCGCCAAGCCCACGTTTACCCTTGCAGCTGTCGCGCCTTCGCGGCCAAAAATTGGCCGAATCCGGCTCACATTAACAAGCATAGTATCAGGATGCGCTATCACCATGGCAAAAGCAATATCGAGGCCCGCTTCCGAGCGAGAATGTTTGATGTCGATGTAGTGATCCAAGCGTTGTGCAGAAACGCAAATTGGCTTGCGCGATAAAAAGCGAACTACGGAATTTCGCTTAGCCAACAAGCTCTAAAAGAAAATATAGTGAGTGCTCTTGGACTCGGGCCATGGGTCCGCTGATTTAAGAGTCATCTGCTCTAAGCTCGGCCGGCAACGACAGTTTTTTGCGCATTACCACTCCGAAAGTTGCCATTCTGCTTGCGGCCAGAAAACGACATTCCGAACGCGACGATTACGTCGCCAGAAGAGTGCCCACACTTTCTGTGCAAGGTTTTGATATTAAATTCAATATCTTGAGTGGAAAATTTCGTGGCCCGATTTATGGCCGTTCATTGCGGTCGCAGCGACGGTTCGCGTCTCGCCGCCGAACGCCAATCCGCGTCCCGGCCCATACCCAAGCGTCGGGAATGGCTCAAGTCGGGCCGTTGGCGGATCGGTTTGGAAGTGGTTGCACTATGAAAGCAATCGGCATGTGGTTCGCCTAGGGCGCGGCCCTCCGAAGGCAGAGGTTACAGGCTCGAATCCTGTCGGGTGCGCTAAGATTGCAGGGAAATACCTCTTTCCAGGCACTTATCCAAAACCCTCTGCCGCGACACCTATCTGGCGTTCAACATCCCGCCACACAGCGGTAGTGATGGAGGATAAGGTGTAGATACGCCTATCCCGACGATCATCGACGAAGCGAACCGCGGGTGTCTGGCATTGGTGATCGCCCGCAAGCTCAGGAGCCACGACATGCTGTCAGCACCGGCCGATCTTGTTCGTCGTACAGGGGTCACCGGCCGAGGAACTACCTTGCAGCCAGTGGGCTTCGCCCGTCGATCTACTCTATTCCTGTTTCAATTTTGATAACGTTCACAATTCCTCCTTGACAGGCATATTGCCGTGCGCGACCGCTACGAGCTTGGCGCTGCATGGTCGGTCGGGAGAGGATGGAATGGCGCACCCCTTTGCCCTTGCGATTGCGCAGGCCATCAGCCTGGCGGCAACCAATTACGCGGTCGATATACCGATGGCCGCGCCCGCGGCCAGGCCGAGCTGGAGTGACGAATTCGACCGCCCGCGGATCGACCTTAAATTGTGGCGCTTCGACACAGCGCGCAACAAGCAGGGTTGGTACAATAACGAAAAGCAATATTACGCCGCCGACCGGCGCCAGAATGCACGGATCGAAGGCGGCGCGCTGGTAATCGAGGCGCGGCGCGAGAAGCTGCCTGCGATGCCGGATTGGGGCGGGCAGGATTTCAGTTCGGCCAGGCTCGTCAGCCGGCAGGCGCTCGGATATGGATTCTATGAAGTGCGCGCGAAATTGCCCTGCGCGCGCGGCACCTGGCCGGCGATCTGGCTGCTGCCCGACAGCGGCAAATGGCCCGACGAGGGCGAGATCGACCTGATGGAGATGGTCGGCTGGCAGCCCAACCTGGTCCACGCGACCTTGCACTCGGCGTTGTTCAATCATGTGAAGGGGACTCAGCGCGGCGCCGGGAAAGACGTGCCGACCAGCTGCACCGAGTTCCATCGTTACCAGCTCGACTGGCGGTCCGACGCGATCACGATCGGGATCGACGGGCGCGGCTATATGCGGGTCGCCAACGACCAGCCGGGCGGGCGCGGCGCGTGGCCGTTCGACCGGCCGTATCAGATGATCCTCAACCTTGCGATCGGTGGCGACTGGGGCGGGGCGAAGGGGATCGATGACTCCGCGCTGCCGCAGCGGATGACGATCGATTATGTGCGCTACTGGCGCGCGGGCGGGCGCTGACATGGGGCCGACGATGACGCTCCATCGCATCGGCAACGAGCGTCAGCCGGTCGTCGTGATCGACGATTTCGCGGCCGATCCCGATGCGTTGCGCGCGGCCGCGATCGATGCCGCGTTCGGGCCGGCGATCCATCATTATCCCGGTATCCGCGCGGCGTTGCCCGATGACTATCTCGTTGCGCAATTGCCGGTGGTGGAGGCGGCGTTTGGCGACGCGCTGGGGGGAGTTCCGCGGCTCGACGTGATCGACGCGAGCTTCTCGATCGTCACGACCCCGCGCGACGCGCTGTCGCTCAGCCAGCGGCTGCCGCATTGCGATGCCTATGACGCGCAGCGGATCGCGCTGGTTCATTATCTGTCGCCCGGCGACCGCCATGGCACCGGTTTCTTCCGCCATCGCTCGACCGGGTTCGAGAGCGTCGATGCGCATCGCGCCGGGATCTATCCGCATCAGCTCGAAGCCGAACTGCGCTATGGCGGCCCGCCGCCGCCCGACTATTGGACCGGCGACGGCGCGTTGTTCGAGCGCATCTTCGCAGTCGAGGCCAGATACAATCGCGCGATTGTCTATCCGAGTTTCCTGCTCCACAGCGGGCTGATCGGCGCCGACGCCTCGCTGTCGCCCGATCCGGCGCGCGGGCGTCTCTCCGTGACCGGCTTCTTCTCGATCCAGGCCAAGGGACATAACATGTCGCAACCCCATGACCGGCGGTCGGTGCTGGCCGGGCTCGCCGGGCTGGCGGCGGTCGCGCATCCGGCGGTCGCGGGCGCGGCGCGTGCCACGACACCGCGCGATCCCGATCTCGGCCCCAACGTCCTGATCGTCGACCCGTCGATGCCCGCCGCGGCGATCCAGCGGCAGGTCGATGCGATCTTCGCGCGGATGGAGCGCGCGCATTTCAGCGATGAACGTCACGCCATCCTGTTCAAGCCCGGGCGCTATACCGCCGACGTCAATGTCGGCTTCTTCACCCAGGTCGCGGGGCTGGGATTGCTGCCCGGCGGGGTGGTGATCGACGGGCATGTCCATGCCGAAGCCGATTGGGCGGACGGCATGGCGTTGGTCAATTTCTGGCGCGCCGCGGAGAATCTCGAGCTGCGCCCGCCCGACGGCAAGGACCGCTGGGCGGTGTCGCAAGCGGCCCCCTATCGCCGCATCCACCTGCGCGGCGATCTCGCGCTCGACGATGGCGGTTGGTCGAGCGGTGGCTTCATGGCCGATTGCCGGATCGACGGCATCGTCAAATCGGGCTCGCAACAGCAATGGTTCACGCGGACCAGCAATATCCGCGGCTGGCAGGGATCGAACTGGAATATGATGTTCATGGGCGTCGATGGCGCCCCTGCGACCAGTTTCCCGACGCCGCCTTATACCAGCCCGCCCGCGGTGCCGATGATCCGCGGCAAGCCGTTTCTGTATGTCGATGCCGTCGGGCAATGGGGCGTGTTCGTGCCCGCGCTCCGGCATCAGGCGCGCGGCGCCAACTGGGACACGGCGGAACCGTCAAGCGCGACGATACCATTGGAGCGCTTCTTCATCGCGAAGCCGGGCATCACCGCGCGGCGAATCAATGCGGCACTCGCGCGCGGGCAACATCTGCTGCTGACGCCGGGCATCTACGCGGTCGACGAGCCGATCCGGGTGACGCGACCTGGCACGGTGGTGCTTGGACTGGGCCTGGCGACGGTGCTGGCGCGGAGCGGCGGCAAGGCGATCACGGTCGCCGATGTGCCTGGCGTGAGCATCGCCGGGCTGCTGATCGATGCCGGGCCGACATTGTCGCCGGTGCTGGTCGAGGTCGGTCCGCGTGGCAGCAATCGCGATCACAGCGCGAACCCGATCCTGCTCGCCGACCTGTTCTTCCGCGTCGGCGGGGCCGCGGTCGGCTGCGCGGAGACCTGCCTTGAGATCAACAGCCGGCACGTGCTCGGCGATCATATGTGGATCTGGCGCGCCGATCACGGTGATCGCGCGAGCGGGCGAATCCATGTCGGCTGGGACGAGAGCATCGGCAATCAGGGGCTGGTGGTGAATAGCGACGACGTCACGATGCACGGCCTCTTCGTCGAGCATTTCCGCCGCTACAATGTGGTCTGGAACGGCGAGCGCGGGCGCACCTGGTTCTTCCAGAACGAGCTGCCCTACGATCCGCCGAGCCAGGCCGCGTACCGGCCCGGACCGCGGCGCGGCTGGGCGGCGTACAAGGTCGCCGACGGCGTCCGCGACCATCGCGCGGTGGGCATGGGCATCTATTGCAACTTTACCGCCGACCCGTCGATCGTCGTCGACAGCGCGATCGAGGCGCCACGCGCGGCGGGCGTGGTGTTCGAGAATATCACGACGATCTCGCTCGGCGGCGGCAAGGGTACGATCGCGCATATCGTCAACGACGTCGGCGATGCGGCGGCCAAGGGCGCGATCAAGCAGACGTTGGTGCGGTATCCCTAGCGTCTCGGCTCGTTTGAATCCCGCCCCGGCCTCCGCCGGCCTGGGTCCAGCCAATTCAACTGGATCAGACCCTAACGCCGCCCGCGCACGCCGAGCATCGCGAAGCCGCCGCACAGGACCAGCACCGCCAGCATCGCCATCAGCATGGCGAAATCGCGCGGCGATGCCAGCCACCAGGTCAGCAATGGGCCGAGCAACGACGGCAGGGTGTTGGTCAGGTTGAGCAGCCCGAGGTCGCGCCCGCGATGCCGCGGGTCGGGCAGCAATTGCATCGAAAAGGCGGCCTGGAGCGGCAGGAACACGCTGTAACCGATCGTGTAAAGTGCGAAGGCGATCGCGCCGACGGTCCAGTCATGTGCCACCGCCATGCCGGCGAGCCCGATCGCGGTGACGATCGCGGCGGCGACCAGAAACGGCTTGCGACGATCGAGCCGGTCGGACAGCCGCCCGAACACCAAAGCGATCGGCAGCGGCGCGATGAACGAAATGATGAGCAGGCGGCCGATATCGGTCGCCAGGACACTTTTCGGCAGATCGGGGACGATGCTCTCGAAATAATAGAACAGATAGAGTTGCAGCACGCAGCCGGCGACCTGGAACAACAGCCGGGCTATCCAGGCAACAGCGAGGTCGCGGCGCTGCAACGCGGCGGTCGCTGGTGGTTGGTCGACGATCGGCAAAGGTCTCGCGCGCACCGCGATCAGCGGGATCAGGCAGATCGCGGCAGCGCCGACCACCGCCATCAGCCGCCCGCCTTCACCCAGCGCGGTGACCGCCATCACCGCCGCGAGCACGCCGGAGGCGATCGGATAGCCGAGCGACAGCAACCCACCGGTGGTGCTTTTCTGCGAATCGGGGATTTCGTCGGCCATCACCGCGACCAGTGGTCCGAGCACCGCGTTGAGCGCGGCCTGGAACAGCACCACCGACCAGATGATCGCGGCCGGGCTCTGCGCCAGCGCGATCGCGACATAAGCCAGGACGGTGCCGATCAGGCCGACCACCATCCAGCGTCGTCGGCCGCCGCCGCGCGCCACCGAGCGGTCGCTGAGCCAGCCGAACAGGATGTTGGAGGTGCTCGACGCGATCGATCCGGCGATGAGGGTCGCGGTGAGCAAATCGACTCGCGCCTCGCCCGCCAACGCCTCGATCTTGATCGCCAGCAACAAGGTCAGCAGCGGCAGGAAGGCGATCACCCCGCCGGCATTGGCCAGTGCGTAGAGCAGCAGGAAACCGGTGGACCGGTGGTTCGTCGCGGTCCCGCTGGTCGTGGCGCGTCGTTCGTCGACTGGCGGAGCGGGGGCAAGGGACATCGACTGTCCCGCCATCATGTATCCCGCCGCGCCGGTCGGCAATGACGCAGATCAGGCGAGTCGGGATGGATGTTCTTAAGGCTCCCCTCCCTGCTTGCAGGGAGGGGAAACCCGAGGCTCAGGGCCGCATCGACGAGGGGGCGAGCTTGACGGTCAGCATCCGGCTGCGGTCGGTCGCATCGCGCGCGATGGCGACACGATAGCGCCCGCCTGCAATTCGCCAGCCGGGCAGCTTGACGTCGTAATCGGCGAGGATGCGCGGCTCGGCGGTCAGCGTGACGCGGCGGGCCTCGCCGGGCTTGAGCATGACGCGGGTGAACGCCGCCAGCCGCATCGGCGTCTTCGATCCGTCGCGCGCGACATAGACTTGCGGGACCTCGGCGCCGGCGCGCTTGCCGGTGTTGACCACGTCGAACGACACGGTCAGCGTCTTGCCGCCGGTCACGACCGGATTGCGATAGGTGAAGTCGGTGTAGCTCAGGCCATAGCCGAACGCGAACAGCGGGCGCTGCCTCTGGCGTTCGTACCAGCGATAGCCGACGTCCGAACCTTCGACATAATCGACCGGGAAGCTCTGGAGATTGTAGGCGCCGGCATTGGCCGGATTGGCGGCCGCCTGCGCCTCGAGCGAATTGAGCGTGTCGAGCCCGACCGGCGCGCGGCGGACCGCCTGCGCCTCGCTGACCGGAAAAGTGATCGGCAAGCGGCCCGACGGATTGACCTTGCCGGTCAGGATGTCGGCGATCGCCTCGCCGCCGCGCTGACCGGGATACCAGGCCTCGATGACGGCGGGCACGCGGTCGAGCCACGGCATCGTCACCGGACCGCCGGTCTCGAGCACCACGGCGGTCCTCGGCTGCGCCGCGGCGACCGCGGCGATCAACTTGTCCTGGCCATAAGGCAGCGACAAATCGGGCACGTCCTCGGCCTCGGTGGTCCATTGCGTCGCGAACACGATCGCGATGTCGGCGTCGCGCGCGGCGGCGGCGGCCGCTGCCGGATCGTTGCCGTCGACGAAGGTGACTTTGGCCCAGGGCATCGCCGCCCTGAGCGCCTTCAGCGGCGACGAATTGTGCCACGTGACGCGCGCGAACGACGCGGCGGCGCCCGAGCTCAGCGGGATTTCGACCGGCACGCCGCCGACCGAGCGGACCTGGCTCGACCCGCCGCCCGACAATACGCCGACATCGGCGCGCCCGCCGATCACCACCACGCGCTTCGCGGTGCGCGCGAGCGGCAGGATACCGCCGTCATTCTTGAGCAGGACGATGCCGGCCTCGGCGGCGCGCTCGGCGACCAGCGCATGCGCCGCATAGGGGATCGGCTGGTTGCTCGCGGGGGTCGGCGCATCGAAGCGCCCGGTTTCGATCAGCCCGGTCAGATAGCGCACGACCATGTCGTCGATCCGCGCCATCGGCACCTTGCCTTTGGCGATATCGGCGCGCAGCGGCGCGTCGAAGAAAATCTCGCTGTCGAGTTCCTGCCCCGATTGCTGGTCGAGCCCGGCATTGGCTGCCTTGGCCGAGGAATGAACCGCGCCCCAGTCGCTCATCACCCAGCCGCGATAGCCCCAGTCGCGCCTGAGCACGTCGGTCAGCAGGAATTTGTTCTCGCACGCCCAATCGCCGTTGAGCTTGTTGTACGCGCACATTACCGAGCCTGGCTTGCCGCGCTCGATCGCGAGTTCGAACGCGAGCAGGTCGCTTTCGCGTAAAGCAGCCTCGTCGATCCGCGCATCGACCACCATCCGCCCGGTTTCCTGAGAATTGAGCGCGAAATGCTTGATCGTCGACACGATGCGGTTCGTCTGCACGCCCTCGATATGCGCGCCACCCATCCGCCCGGCGAGCAGCGGATCCTCACCCAGATATTCGAAGTTGCGGCCATTCCATGGATCGCGCGTCAAATTGATGCCGCCGGCGAGCAGCACGTCGAAGCGCTTGGCGCGCGCCTCGGCCCCGATCATCGCACCGCCCGCACGCGCAATCGCCGGGTCGAAGCTGGCGGCGGTCGCGAGGCTCGAGGGGAGCGCGGTAGCGGTGTCGCCCTTGCGTTGTTCGACCTGGTTGGCGACGCCGAGCGACGCGTCGCTTTCGCGGATCAGCGGCACGCCAAGCCGTGGGATGCCGTCGATATGGCCAGCGGCCTGGATCAGTTCGTTGGGCGTTTTGCCCGCCGCACGGGGTGGGAACAGGCCGTGGAGCAACGCGATCTTCTCATCGAGCGTCATCCGCGTGACGATCGCCTGGGCGCGTGTCCGGGCATCGCTCGCGCCCGGCCGGTTCGTCGTTTCGCGGGCCATCAGCAACGGCGCGCAGGCGATCGTCAGGAACGAGGCGCCGACCAGCGCAGCCGCTATCGCCTTGGCCTTCGGCATTCCTTCTCTCCCCGTCATGCGGTCTTGTCGCGCCGTGTAGATTTTCCAGCTGTGGCGCAAACAGCACAGTTTGGGAACGTTCTCAAGTCTGTTGCGCAAACGGCCCTACAGGCTTGACAGCGAAAACGAAAAAAGACATGTGAACGTTCTCAACAAGCGCGGTCGACACGCGCTGGGGAAAGCATGGGGAGGATTGATGCGCAGCTTCAAAGCTGGCTCGCTCAAGCGGCTACTCGTTGGCGTTTCGGTTCTGGCGATCGCGGGCATTCCCGCAGTCGCGATGGCGCAGGAGACTCCGCCTGCTGCCGATTCTCCCAATCCCGCTGACCAGGCTGCTCCCGGCGACGTCGTCGTCACCGGCATCCGCGCCAGCTTGCGTCAATCGATGGACATCAAGCGCGATGGCCAGGGTGTCGTCGACGCCATCTCCGCTGAAGAGATGGGCAAGTTCCCCGACACCAACCTCGCCGAATCGCTGCAGCGTATCACCGGCGTCTCGATCGACCGCAGCAATGGCGAAGGTTCGCTGGTCACGGTCCGCGGCTTTGGCCCCGAATTCAATCTGGTCACACTCAATGGCCGCCAGATGCCCACCGCGCTGATCGGCGACGGCGGCAGCGCGCCTTCGTCGCGTTCGTTCGATTTCGCCAATCTCGCGTCGGAAGCGATCGCGGGGGTCGAGGTCTACAAGAGTGGCCGTGCGACGGTCGAATCGGGCGGTATTGGCTCGACCATCAACATTCGCACGCCGCGCCCGCTCGACAGGCCCGGGGTACATGGCAGCTTGTCGGCCAGGGGCGTGCTGGACACGTCTGAGAACGGCAAGAACGATATCACGCCCGAAGTTTCCGGCATTTTCAGCGCGACGTTCGCCGATAACCGGATCGGTATCCTGATCAGCGGCTCGTACCAGAAGCGCAAATCGAGCACCAACCAGGCCAATGTCGGCTGGCGCGACGGCTATCTGGGGAACGAAAACAATTGGGGCTCGCTCGCCCAGCCCGGCACGCCGGGTGCCGCCAATATCACCAACCGGCCAGATCCGACCGACGTTTATCAGGTGCAGCAGAACGCGTCCTACGATCTCAACGACGTCGACCGCCAGCGCATCAACGGCCAGGCGGTGCTGCAATTCCGTCCGACCGACGCGCTGACGGCGACGTTCGATTATACCTATTCGCGCAACACGGTGGAGACGCGGAACAGCAATGTCGGCGTCTGGTTCAATTTCAACGACACGTCGAGCGCGTGGACCGACGGCCCCGTGGCCGGGCCGGTCTTCTATACCGAACGCTTCGGGGCGCCCGGCGTGGGCTGCACGGCGCCCTCGCCCGCGTCGCCAAACGCGTGCGACATCGGCAAGGACCTGTCCTATAGCGGTTCGCTGACGTCGAACCGCGCCGAAAACAAGTCGCTGGGCGGCAATTTGGTCTGGAAGGGCCTGGGCGGCGTAACGATGACCCTCGACGCGCATCATTCGACCGCGGAGGTGAAACCCACCAATCGGTTCGGCTCGAGCATGTCGGTCGGTAACGCCGTCTTCGGCATCCAGAGCCAGACGATCAATTACGACCACGATCTACCCGTGATCTCCTACGTCATGAGCCCGGGTATCAACGCGCTCAACCCGGCATTGATCACGCCCACGGGCAATGCGTTCCGCAACGCCTATTTCAGGGACGAGATCAATCAGGCCCAACTGCGCGGCCGCTACGATCACGACGGCGGCTTCCTGGACAGCATCGATTTCGGTGTCTCTTATGTAGAGAACAAGGTCAGGTCAGCGTTCGGTACGATCCAGAACGACACCTGGGGCGGCGCCGGCCCTCCGGGCGGTAGCGCGGCCGGGGTCATTCCCGACAACTTTTTCACGCTCGTGACGCTGCCGGACAAATTCCCCGGCCTTGCCCAGCCGGGCATGATCCAGAGCTTCTACGCGTTCAACCTCCCTCAGATGGTCGACCTGCTCGAACAGAAGTTCCACACGTGTAGTGCTCCTGCGACGGGCCAGTCGATCGCCGGAACCTGTCTGGCCCAGTTCAATACGGATCGAAGAATAACCGAAAAAACGCTCGCTCCCTATTTGCAGGTGGCGACCAAGTTCGACGTCTTCGGCAATCCGGCGCACCTCGTTGGCGGCCTGCGTTATGAGAGGACGACGATCGATTCCTCCGCGCTTGTGCCGATTCCGAGCGGCTCGCAGTGGATATCCGAAAACGAATTCAACCTCGTTTTCACGCCCGGCAATAGCGGCTTCACGACCTTCAAGGGATCTTATCGAAACTGGCTTCCGTCGGTCGACTTCGACATTTCGCCGATGACGAATATCAAGCTTCGAGCATCGTACAGCCATACGATCACGCGCCCGGACTATGCGAGCATGCAAGGCGGGCGAACGGTCGATACGCTGTTCCGCGTCGGCGGCGGAACGGGCTCCCAGGGCAATCCGGGGCTGATCCCGTACAAGTCGAAGAATATCGATCTGTCGGCAGAATGGTATTACGGGCGCGACAGCTACATCTCTATTGGCTATTTCCACAAGAGTGTCCGTAACTTCATCTCCTCCACGCGGATCGATACGTCGGCGTTCGATATCCATACGTCGGTAGGTGGCCCGCGTTACCTTGCGGCGATCGCGGCCGGGAACACGACGGCCGCGCAGATCCGTCAATATATCCTCACCAACTATCCGGGTTCGTCGAACGCCGCGACCGGGTTCATCCGGGCTCTCCCCGAAGACCCGCTGCTCAATTTCCAGATCGGTACGCCGGTGAACAGCGATCAGAGCGCTACGATCCACGGCTGGGAATTCGCCGTTCAGCACAGCTTCTGGAACACCGGCTTTGGCGTGATCCTGAACTATACGAAGGTCGACGGCAGCGCCACGTTCGACAACACCAAGCCCGCCACCGTCACCCAGTTCGCGCTGACCGGCCTGAGCGACAGTGCGAACGCGGTGTTGTTCTACGACAAACACGGCATCCAGGCGCGTGTCGCCTACAATTGGCGTGATCAGTTTCTGGCAGGAACAGGCCCCAATCCAAGCTATGTCGAGGCTTATGGGCAGGTCGATGCCAGCGCGAGCTATGAGTTCAAGAAAGGGTTCACGATCTTCGCCGAAGGCATCAACCTCACTGGCGAAGGGCGTCGCGGGCATATGCGCTCTGACCGGAACGTGACATTCGTCAATCCCGGCTATGCGCGCTATTCGGCGGGCTTCAGGATGGCTTTCTGATCGGCCCCCAATTCGACCGTTCCCCCCCTGAAAGCCACCCTCGCCAAGAGGGTGGCTTTCTTTTCAAGCCGGTGGCAGGTCGATGAGGAAGGAAAGTCGGGAAGCGCAATTGGAACCGCCCGTCAGCAGGCCGATCGGCAAGGTCGTAATCGTCGGTGGCGGGACCGCCGGATGGCTCGCGGCCTGCATGATCGCGGCCCACGCCGAGGCACCGCTCAGCGTGACGCTGATCGAATCTCCCGACGTACCGACGATCGGTGTGGGCGAAGGCACCTGGCCGACGATGCGCCGAACGCTCGAGCGGATCGGGATCAGCGAGACCGATTTCCTGCTCGCCTGCGACGCGTCGTTCAAGCAGGGCTCGCGCTTCGACGGCTGGCTCACCGGTGCCGCGGACGACCATTATTATCATCCCTTCACGCTGCCGGCCGCAGGCGATCCGCGCGATCTGGTCGCGGCGTGGCAGAATGACGGCGCCGGTCGCCCCTTCGCCGAAGCGGTTTGTGCGCAGCCCGATATCTGCGCGCGCGACCTCGCGCCGCGCCAGCGCGCAATGCCCGATTATGCCGGGGCGCTGAACTACGCCTATCATCTCGACGCGGTGAAGCTTGCCGGCTTGCTGTCGGCGCATGGCCGCGAACGGCTCGGCGTGCGCCATGTGCGTGACCACGTCGTCGCGGTCGAGACGGCGGAGGACGGCGACATCGTCGCGGTGCGCACGCGCGACACCGGCACGATCGAGGGCGATTTGTTCATCGACTGTAGCGGGGTCGCCGCGCTGCTGATCGGCGGAACCTATGGCGTCGACTTCATCGATCGCAGCGGCGAACTGTTCAACGATCGGGCGTTGGCGGTGCAGGTGCCGGTAGCAGCAGGCAGCGCGATCGCGTCGCAAACCAACGCCACCGCCCATGCCGCCGGCTGGATCTGGGACATCGGCTTGCCGACGCGGCGCGGTATCGGCTGCGTCTATTCCTCGCGCCACGCCAGCGACGATCAGGCGGCAGCGACGCTGCAGGCTTATCTGCGCCGTGCCATGCCCGGCCTCGCCGAGATCCCGCCCTTCCGCAGCCTGTCCTTCACCTCGGGGCACCGATCGCGCTTCTGGGAGCGCAATTGCCTGGCGATCGGCTTGTCGGCCGGATTCCTCGAACCGCTCGAAGCGTCGGCGATCGTGATGATCGAGCTGTCGCTGAACGCGTTGCTCGACAATTTCCCCGTGACGCGCGACGTGATGGACGTGCATGCCGGACGCTTCAATGACCTGTTCCGCTATCGCTGGGATCGCATCGTCGACTTCCTCAAGCTCCATTATGTGCTCAGCCGCCGCGACGAGCCCTATTGGCGCGATCATCGCGATGCGGCGAGCATTCCCGCGCGGCTCGCCGATCTGTTGCGCGTGTGGCGATACCAGCCGCCGTCGATCGCTGATCTGCCCGCGATGGACGAGATCTTCCCCGCCGCCAGCTATCAATATGTGCTCTACGGCATGGGCTTTGCGCCGCCCGCCGCGCGCGCGATCAGGCTCGACGGCGCCACGCCGCCGCTTGGGCAGATCGGACAACGCGTGCGCAGCCTGGCCGCCAGCCTGCCGACCAACCGCGTCTATCTCGACGCGCTGCGGGCCACCGCCCTGCCATCCTCGCTGGAATTGATCTCCTGATATGTCGGACCACGCGCTTCTCGAGTCGACCGACCATCGCGACCTTCGCGTCCGGACCGCGCGAGGCGCCGATCTCGGCGACGCAGTGATGTGCTGCATCGCCATGCCCGATGAGTTTCGCCGGCTGCAGAACGACTATCCGATCCTGTTCCGGCTCGATGTCGAACGCGACACATTCGCCGCGCTGGCGATGTTCGGGTTCGAGAATGGCGAGAATCTGTTTCTCGACGGCGATCGCTGGGACGCCGGCTATATCCCGCTCGCGCTCGACATCCAGCCGTTCCTGATCGGCGGCACGCCGGACCAGGACGGCGAGAAACAGGTCCATGTCGATATGGCGAGCCCGCGCATCGCCGATGGCGAAGGCACGCGCGTGTTCGACGATGACGGCCGGCCGACGCCGTATCTCGAAACGATCGCCGACAAGCTCGGTGCGCTCGACGCTGGGTTTCGCGCGTCCGGCGATTTCGTCGCCGCGCTGCGCCGCCACGGCCTGCTCGAACCGCTGACCTTGGAAATCACGCTCGACGATGGGTCGATCAACCGGCTGGTCGGCTTCCACGCCATCGACGAGGCCAGGCTCGCCGGGCTCGACGCCGACGTGCTGGGCGAATTGAACGAGGCCGACCATCTGCTGCCGATCTTCATGGCGGTCGCCTCGATCGGCCGGCTGCGCGAGCTGATCGCGCGCAAGAACAGGCGCGTCGCCAATGGCTGAAGCCGATCCCGGCATCTTCGCCGCGCTCGCGCGGATCCCGGAGGTCGCGATCGACGGACCGGCGGCGCTTGATGCGCAGCTGCGCGCGGCCAGCAGCCCCTTCATCGTTCGCGGGTTGGTCGGCGACTGGCCATTGGTCCAGGCGGGCAAAAGGTCGGCGCGCGAGGCACGTGACTATATCGTACGCCGGCGCCGCGACCAGCCCTTCACCGTGTCGGTCGGCGAGCCGGGCAGCGACGGGCGGCTGTTCTACGACGACGCCATGGCGATGAATTTCCGCATGATGCGCGCCAAATTGCCCGAGATTTTCGCGAAGATCGACGAGCTCGGCGATACCGGTCCGCCGATCTATCTCGCCTCGATCGACCTGCACGATTATTTCGACGGACTGCACGAAGCGAACCACCTCGATCTCGGCGACCGGGTGACGCTCGACAGCATCTGGATGGGCACGCGCACGCGGATCGCGGCGCATAACGACATTCCCGACAATCTCGCCTGCGTCGCGGTGGGACGGCGGCGGTTCACCTTGTTTCCGCACGAACAGTTCCGCAATCTGTACCTGGGACCGATCGACAACACGCCCGCCGGCCGCGCGGTCAGCATGGTCGATTTCCACGATCCCGATTTCGCCGCGCATCCGCGGTTCGCCGACGCGCTGCAGCATGCCCAGATCGCCGAACTCGAGGCGGGCGACGCGCTCTACATCCCGGCAATGTGGTGGCATCATGTCGAGGGGCTCGATTCGTTCAATGTGCTGGTCAATTACTGGTGGCGCGAGACGCCGCGCTGGCTCGGCCAGCCACAGGACGCGCTCAACCACGCGCTGCTCGCGATCCGCGACCTGCCCGCCGATCAGAAGGCAAGGTGGCGCGACCTGTTCGACTATTATGTGTTCGGCAATGATGACGCGGTGACCGCGCACATCCCCGAAGCGGGCCGCAGCATCCTCGCGCCGCTGACGCCCGAAAGCGCCGGCCGCATCCGTTCCTTCCTGCTGAGGCAATTGAGCCAATGACCGACGACAATCGCCATCCCCGCCGCATCGTCATCGCCGGCGGCGGCACCGCCGGCTGGATGGCGGCGGCGGCGATCGCGCGGACCATGGGACGTACGGTCGACCTGACCCTGGTCGAATCCGAGGCGATCGGCACGATCGGGGTGGGCGAATCGACCATCCCGCCGCTGGTCGCCTACAACCGCGTGCTCGGGATCAACGAAGCCGATTTCATGCGGGCGACCCAGGCGACGTTCAAACTGGGCATCTTGTTCGACGACTGGAAGAGTGTCGGCGAGCGCTATTTCCATTCGTTCGGGCTGACCGGTCAGGATCACTGGGCCGCCGGGTTCCAGCATTTCTGGCTGCACGGTCGCGCCAACGGCCACGATCAGTCGTATGACGATTATTGCCTCGAACTGGTCGCCGCCTTGCAGGGCAGGTTCGCGCATCTGCCCGACGATCGCATGAACTACGCCTATCAGCTCGATTCCGGGCTCTATGCGAAATTCCTGCGTGAGATGGCCGAAGGCGACGGCACCAAGCGCGTCGAGGGCAAGATTGCGCGCGTCGAACTCGATGGCGAGAGCGGCGATATCGCGGCGCTGGTGCTCGAGTCGGGCACGCGGGTCGAGGGCGAGTTGTTCCTCGACTGCACGGGGTTCCGCGCGCTGCTGATCGAGCAGCATTTGCATGCCGGGTTCGACGACTGGACGCACCACCTGCCGTGCGATTCGGCGATCGCCATCCAGACCGAGAATGTCGGCCCGCCCGTCCCCTATACCCGGGCGATGGCGCACGACGCCGGCTGGCAATGGCGCATCCCCCTCCAGCACCGGACGGGCAATGGCCTGGTCTACTCAAGCCGCTATCTGTCGCGCGACGACGCGCTGGCGCGGCTGATGGGCAATATCGAGGGCGAAGTGCTGACCGAGCCCAATTTCCTGCGCTTCACCAGTGGCGTGCGGCGCAAGCAATGGTATCGCAATTGCGTCGCGATCGGGCTGTCGGGCGGGTTCATGGAGCCGCTCGAATCGACTGCCATCCACCTGATCCAGCGCGCGGTGCTGCGGCTGATCCGGATGATGCCGCAGGGCGAAATAAGCGAACGCGACATCGCCGAGTTCAACGATCAGCAGCTGATCGACACGCTGCAGATTCGGGACTTCCTGATCCTTCACTATAAGGCTACCGAACGTCGTGACAGCCCGTTCTGGCGCTATTGCGCCGCGATGGAGATACCCGACACCTTGGCCCAGAAGATCGAACTGTTCCGCGAGACCGGCCGGGTCTTCCGCAGGAACGAGGAATTGTTCGCGGAGAACAGCTGGGTCCAGGTGATGATGGGGCAGGGCATCATGCCGCGCACCTATCATCCGATCGCCGAAAAGCTGAGCGGCGACGAGCTCGACAA
>Ga0307510_10000179_pt1 | contig 54134 bp, 59 predicted proteins | sample 12_EM_MG_FD_207224 | JGI IMG/M metagenome (GOLD analysis project Ga0307510, IMG submission 207224) | Populus trichocarpa ectomycorrhiza microbial communities from riparian zone in the Pacific Northwest, United States - 12_EM | ecosystem: Host-associated > Plants > Roots > Unclassified | place... | reverse complement strand
AATCGCTCGGGCTAGGGTAAACCCGACCAAACTCGCGGATTTGAGACAAATCTGGATCGTGCGCTACTGGGGTCAAGTAAAATCTAGTCGACGTGTCCCTGGCGCCGGAAAATAGATCAGGCTAGATTAGAATAGACCAGAATAATCAGAATAATCGTTACGCGCGAGTGAGAGCGATTTAGATCTATCCTTGCAGTTCTGTTTCGGATCGAGTGAGAGCGAGAAATTTCTATTCTCATCGAGGCAGGTCGAGTCGGAGCGATTTAGATCTATTGTATGCTAGTACACCCACCGGCGTACCCCCAAACCCCTCCTGGCGGGCCTACGGCCCACCCGCCCGCCCACCGACGCCCAAAAAACACCGGAGATAGAGCTTCCAGAAGCCTCAGGTGATGCACGCCACGATCGTTGGCAATGACCTCGAGGAATGTGATACGCCCCGATCCTGGGGAACTGAGCACGAGAACCATATCGCCTGGTCGTAGGACGCTAGAGTTCCTGGAAAGAAGATCAGAAACAATTCTCCACGTAGGAGACGCACTTGTGAATAATTTTTCGAACGCCTGGTATCTTGGGCCATCCTGAACCTCTTCATTCTCAGAGGGGGTGACATCTTGCGAACTGAGGGTTGCGAATGTGATCTGACCGGTGTACGCGTAAAGGAATACAGCACCCCAACTGCGCCGGAAGATCAGCCAATCATATCGTCACCTCAGACGATGGCTCACTGGCACCTCTTTGCCGCCCCTGATTTCAACAGAAGTGCAGATTCTATCGGTAGGTCTGCGGCCGTAGGATTTTCTTGTATGCTGGAGGGAGCAAGCTAAGTTTGTGGTAGTGAATTGAGAACGGAACGAATCAACGAACAGCTTTGAGCAAGGGTAACACTCTGGGGAACCCTCCGGGTCAGGATTTTCGTCATCAATATCGCTGTCATATCCGTCTGCACATCGAGGAGGTGGTGATCTTCATGCTCTGATTTTCGACGAATCTTAAACGATGAATCAGCAATTCACACACACATGACCCAAGCGAGGGACTTACATGCTACTGGCCTGGACGCAAAACTGCCACCAACCGTACTGCAGAAGTATATTGGTCGAATAGATAGAAAGGCGGTGGATACCTCATGAAACGACGAACCTTGTTTTCTTCACCACCGATACCCGAGATCTGAGACCTCGGAGTCTTCCCAGGTGACTCCAACGTGCTTGTGCTTGATTCCTGTGGCTGAGTTTGTATCGCTCGAAGAAGTGAGGTATTCCCGAAGGTTGAACGTCTCCTGGCAGTCCCCATCACGACCTCCTTCCAGGTCAACAGAGTCTGAATCACGAGAGACGACTTCGTTGACGACCCTCGGAGTGTCAAATGACTGCTGCACCTGACCGAAATCGTTTTCCGCCTGCGCGATAGCCATGCAATCCTGGACGTCGTGCTCTTGTCAGAGCGTTAATGTGCTTGATCCCGATGTCTCCGTCATGACTGAAGAAGGTGGGAGAGGGGATGAAGGGGGATGTGGGTTGCTTCTTTGCGTTCATCCTGTTTGCGGTATTTAAAGCGGGGCCACCTACCGCGAGGTGGAGCCAAGGGGATGTTAATTGAAGAGTCTATGGCCGCGGAGATGCGGGGTGAAGCGAAAGAGGTCAGCAGGTTCATCCCGGTCAAAAACTCCGAAGGCTAGATTCGCTTCACCTCAGCCCGAAAACGATGAGAAAGATATTTCAAAAAATCACGAGGAGGTTGACTGAATACCCAAATTCTGCTTGGGATATGAACTTGACAACGTGAACGAAGTTGGGACTGCACGCACTCCGCACAGAGATATTCTTTCTCCGGGACATGTGTAAGGTGCGGACGAACCACGGTTAGCAAAACTCAAAGACCTACCCGACAACCTCCCAGTTACCCCCAGGGATGCAAAACCTGGGAACAAACTCACGGACATCATCCACGGTGTCCGCACTACCTCGAGGGCCCTGAACGTGAACTAGTGAGAGGCGAACCACCGGAGAGTGTCGCAGGGGACTCTGTCGTGGCGGGAGGTCGTGGCGGTACGGCTGAGAGAGGAGTGGGGAAAAGAGAAAAGAGTTGGGGAGCCTGGAACAAGAAGCGCGGGGCCCGATCCTGGTAATCTTATCTATCCGGGACGAGGTGTAGCGACTCTGGTCAAATCATTCGTCTCTACTGTTACTCTAGCCTCCCCCAATTTCGTTGCAAAAACATTACCTCCATCACTTGCCGACTGAACAAATAGGGCGGTAGTCTCGAAATCCTTCCGATTTCTCCGTCAAAGAGCACACATCCTCCCTTCGATTTGGAGTTATGATGCTTACCCCAACCCGACCCGGAGGGGGGCGCTGGGGACATTCGCCATCCGGGCTTGGGAAGGAGACTTAGAAAAAATCCCTTCAACTCATACAAGATATTCAAATGACACGGGAACCTGTCCTCGAGTCCACCGAAGCTAAGTTGAACTTCGAAAAGAGCGTGTACTACGTAGTCAAGATTGTGTAGATTGACTCGACCGGATCGCCTGGTCTAGATCTCCACCGCGCGGAGCGGGACGCGTCTCGCTCCAGCCCGCCAGCGCTCGCTCAGGCTCAACCCACTCGCCAGCGCTCACTCAGGCTCGCTACCGCTCGCCCGAGTTCTCACTGGGGATCATGTAAGGAGAGATTTGGCGCTGAGGTAAGTCATGTTCCTGAAGGCCGGCTTCACTATATAGCGTCCAGACGAACGATCGAAGTATTCAAGGAGTGGGTTGTAGAGCCTTTCTAGCAAGGTAGTTCGAAGATCAACGTGCCAAACGAGCTCGAGGATGAACCTCGTGATGGTCATGGTGGTGTCCTTATCGAAGATCGGAGCTGGCTGATTTGACAGAATGACCATGGACAACTCGGTGCGGTCACTCGAGCTGTTCCCATCGATTGTACCAGACCCGTCCAAATTGTAGGGAGTACCATACCTTGGCCTCGGTCGTTCCTCCCTCTGGGAGGATATACGTCCGAGCCACTTCCTCGATCGCTCGAGGTACTTCCTGTGTCCGCTCTCGAAGCGAACCAAGAAATGAAGGATAATGGAGAGGGGTGCTTGGGGTGGGCAGTCGTAGGAAGGGGCAGCAGCGGCGACAATAAGGAGGTAGGGGAAAAAACCGAGTGGTGTAAAACCTATGGTAAAGCTTGCGACAACTCTGTTGATGAGGTAGCGGTAGTCGGAGAGGGCATAACCGAGAAGTAAGGCGGTTTGGAGCATGAGGGGTAAGCACTCCCACGAGGCCAAACTTCCAGGTGATTCCATCCATCTTTCGCTTTCGGCGTCGACCACGTTCAATGGCGGTCCCATGCTCCATAGAGGCATAACGGTTCAACCATTGCTTTCCTCACATGGCAGTAAATGTAGGGAGGATGGAAGCCGACAGACTCGAGTAGAGGGTGGCTTCAATATGGCAACATCCCAACCGGTCCAGGTGCTGCATTCCCTCAATGGAACAGCCCCGATCCCACCATCGTCCAAGTGCAGCACAGGAGACGTTTTTGAGGAGGGTATGGTTCATTTCTTGGTGATCCGGCTCAGGCTTACTTTGGAAGTCGATGATGAGAACGGATGTGACCGCGGAGAACAGACTAGCCTGGAATCTACACAGGGATTGGGGGTATGCGGAAAAATGTCCACAAAGATAGGTGTGGTGTTCAAGGGTGTCGACAATACTTTAAGCATGACACCTCCCAGGCTGAAAACGGAGTGATCAGAAAAGGTTGAGGGTAGAGGAAGGAGAATCGCATTTCGCACACACTTTCGGGTAGACGGTTGATTCCCCCATTATGGGTACAGGGAGGTGAGTAGGTGAGGAAGGCGGTGCTTGCTGTAGGGAAAGGGAAGGATTCGAGTCGGAGCAGGGCAGCAAGTGTACTTTTCGATCCGAGCACCCTGTGACGCACGGAGGACCGAGCCTTAGCTTGAATCCCTGCGCGTGGCCAATGCTTGAGGTCAACCGTGCTATCATCAATACAAGAGCAAGATACAATTAGCCTTTATATCAAATTTACAGCACGTAGGGTAAGCATGGAGTAATTGAACCCAAGAACCTGCAAAGGCGCTGTCTTCGTCGTACTTTGGCTATTATAATCGTCGACTGCGCGTTGGAACCCGGAGCAAAACTTGGTGCCGGCGTTTCGTGTGGCCGTGGGGTTTGGAGTGTGAAAGGCAGAGGAAAGGAAATTGGACTGGCGTACGCTGAGTTGATCCTTGCTTCTCCATCATGCATCATGGGTTGCAAGTAGCTATGGGAAGCGCAGAGGGTTGGTCGGGAGGATGACAACGTGTCGGGAGAGAATCCGAATCGAAGCCCGGTGCTCACAATGTGGCCTCACGCGACGTCGACTCAGTAAATGCGTCGATACCTTCGATCAACGACCCATAGCTTGGCAGTGGGAGTCACGATACTTCCTCACCGGATATTGCGAATCTATGCTGGGAAGGCGCAACTGCCTTGGTCCTCGGCCTGCCGCTCTGCCTCTACTCACCACGTCACCTCCGTTCGGGCTACAGCCAAAGCTCAAATGCCCAAGGACTCTCTCCCACCTTTACCGCTCTCCGGCCTCTTTGCGGTCGCGAAACCATCCGGCCCGACATCTATGGCCATAATCAACGACGTAAAAAACTTGATCAACACCTCTCCCTTGTTCGTGGAACAGCAGAAACTCACTGCTCGTAAGGAAGGAAAGGATGAGAAACCGAAGAGGAGGAAGTGGAAGAGCAATAAGGATATGGTAAAGATTGGCCAGGGAGGGACCTTGGATCCCTTGGCTGGTGAGTTGGCCGAATCCCCGTTCCCATTCTTGTCTTCTCATTTTGTTACCGCTAGATGGCGTGCTAGGTAATTCCTGCTTCAATCCCGCATCCTCCGCGTTTACCTGACAACCAGCCTTATCATACAAGTCGTTGGTATTGGAAAAGGAACAAAAAAACTGTCCGAATTCTTGGATTGCATAAAAGTGTGTTTCTCTGCTCTGTACCCTCAATCAACATCTGAACCCGGCGCAGGAATATAAAACCACGTGTCTATTAGGATGTGAAACCGATTCATACGACAGTGAGGGAGCGCAAGTACGTGTGGCTCCCTGGAGACACGTAACACGCGAAATGGTCGAGAATGCGTTACCTGCGTTCCGCGGACAGATAGAGCAAACTCCGCCGATGTAAGTCATCACACCCGCTCGTTTGCAGGGGTAGTGACAAACCCTCAGCATCGCAGATTCTCCGCTTTGAAGATGGACGGGAAACCGTTGTATGAGTATGCACGGAGCGGAACTCCGTTACCCCGCAAGATCGAGAAACGGCCCGTCACCATTCATTCTCTAGAGATCGAAAGGTGGCTCGGAAGTGACCACGACTTCAGATATCCCGAACAGGTCCTCTCTGAGGAACAAAAGCAAGCGTTGGAGAAGACCCTGAGGAGCGTACAGGAAGACGCGCGAGTGGTTGACGAACCCGAGGAGCCGGTCGAAGACGGCCGCCGACCTACTGCGTTTGTACTAGGGATGAAGGTATCCGGCGGGACTTATGTGAGATCTGTCGTGCATGACCTCGGCCACACCATAGGCTCCGCGGCTCATGTGGTCACTTTGACGAGATCACGTCAAGGCAGGTTCACATTGGAGCCGGCCGAAGCCGAAGACATGGGGTGCGTCCCGTGGGACGTGTTTAGAGCCGCTGCACAGGATGTTGGCCCCGCAGACGACGACGGACATACCGCTTGGGAGCGGGAGGTGCTTGAAAAATTCCAAGTCATCGATACCCCGGCGGCCACATCTTCCGACACAAAACCCGGCCAATCCTCCTCTTAACCCGCTGCACGCGTTGCGTAGGTACCAGTTCCCAGTTCGCATGTTTCGGACCTATACCGGGGCTTACGATACTATAGTACTAAGGCAATACCTAATACTTACCTCCTTACACGTTCATGCTCGCTGCACATGTGTGAGAAACGAACCATCGCACAATTGTGCACCCGGGAAGCTGAACTGCGGCCGGTGGTGACCATACAGAGCTTAAGTGTTGATACGAGAAGAAGAAAAAACCATACAAATAGTTGCGGCCGGAGCCTATCTTTGCGGTCCGCCGGGCCGTCCGGAGCGATCAATCGGTATGATACGGGGATAGCCACCATGACACACAGCAGGAGGTCGAGTAGAAAAGCCGGTCTCTGTTCTCTGCCCCCCACCACCCAAACTTACCTACTACCTCTCACAGGCCCACTGCGTATCCAGAGGGAATGACCGCCACTCTCAACAGACACTCGGGTAAGCCCTCACGGCTACTGGCGCCTGGGATCATCTCCCCTCTGCCAACTTTCTATTTGGACAACGACGAACAAGATCTCGGTGAGTTTCTAGAACCCTAGCCTGCGATTCTTATAGGACAGCGATGGTGCTCACGCGCGATTTGCCAATGCCGCGGGGTGATCACAGATATTCCCACCCTCAAGAAACATGTCGTGTTCCTTGCAAAAGCCGGGATCAGTCCCCTCCTGGCAGGGACAATGGGTGAAGGGATACACTTGTCCCACTCTGATCGCGTTGCTTTGATTACGGCTGCTCGAGAGGCTTTGAACGATGCCGGGCTCACTGATGTGCCGATCATCGCTGGGACTGGGACGGGAAGTACCCGCGAGACCGTCCAACTGTCTAGGGAGGCCGCCGAAGCCGGAGCTGACTATGTGATTGTCATCGCACCGGGGTACTTCGCCGGCGTTCTGGCGGGTAACAAAAAAGCGTTAAAGGCTTTTTTCACCGAGGTTGCAGAGAAGAGCCCCATACCACTCATCATCTATAACTGTGGGTTCATCTTGGGCGGTTGCGGACTCAATCAGGGGACTGAAGATTTAATCCTAGATCCCGGGGCCAGCGGGGGGATTGATCTTGACTCGGACTTGATCCTTGAAATCGCGAAGGGATCCCCAAATACTGTGGGCGTAAAACTGACGTATGTGGTGGAGTTCGCGGATGATTCTCCAAGCTAACCTTGATTGTACATTAGGTGCGGAAACGTTGGGAAGTTGACAAGGATCTGCGCGACTGTCTCTGAGCCCTCCTTCGCGTTGAATTTCCCCCGGAGCTTCCCTGCCGGCGACGCTCCTTTCCTCGTATTAGGCGGATTCACCGATATCGTCGTGTCATCACTAGCAGCTCGTGGACACGGAGAGATTACTGGGCTAGCAAACATTGCACCTGTAAGCTTCTGTCCCCTTCTTTTGTCCAAGGCAGGTCCTCACGGTCATTTCCCTCCAGTACACCTGTGTAAAGTTGTATGAGCTCGCTGCGGCAATGCTGAAGGATCCCTCAGTTTTCAAGGAAGCGAATCGCGTACAAGGGATCGTTGCCAATGCCGACTATATCATTGCTCAGAATGGAATTACGGGGGTCAAAGGTGTTATGGAGATGTTATACGGGTATGGTGGGCACAGCAGACGACCTCTCCCACGGGTAGAGTCCACTGTCCTCAAGGCCTTGTGGGAGAATCCTCGCCTGCAGGCGTTGTTCGAGTTGGAGAAATTGTTTAGTAATAAGGAAAGCAGCTGATTCTGTTGTATTTTTGTACTTCTATCCAAATGTGCACAATCGCATCCGAATCTGATTGGAGTCCTGCGTCGGGATCGCGAACCTCGAAGGGAGGACGGTCACTTGGAGGGAGGTCTTGTGATTTGGGACGTTAGTGGTGACGTCGGCGCTGATCACATTCAAAATGCGGGGTAAACGCGGGAAAACTAATTTGGGCTAACCGGATTGGTTGACCAGGTTGCCGGGATCGTTTTCCTGTCCAGTCCAAGCCCGAACCGTTCCCTGCCGGTCCTTCACTTCTCGCTTTTCCTCCATCCCAAGGTCCCTCAACAAGCTCGTCGGTCCTTCTGAGCGTACAAGAAGCAGGGATACGTCCTGGGGGTGTGCTAGACGAAATCCAAACATGGTTTGGTTAACTAGATCCGTGTTGGCGATCCCTGCATGCAGGACGAGACCCAGCGGATGCAAAACCGGTGGGTTCCAGTTTGCGCGTTTCGTTTCGTTCGTTGCGCCCCCTGCCACCTCTCCAGTTTGTTCTGTCGTCGACCTCTGACCTCCGATCCCGCCTTTTAGTCTCCTTCACCTTCCGCCTCTACCATCCGTCGTCACGGGTTTGCAATAGTACTCAGCCGCAAAGGGAGCCCGATTCAGCCGTAGGTGCGCATCATCCTCTTTACCCTTTCCAGTCTCGGCTCCGATGATGAACTGACGAGCTTGTTTTTTTGATCCCCGCGCTGTCTCACTTTTCAGCGTCAGGAACACCGTACTCCTCACTCATCGTAGGAGCTCCACTAGAAACTTTTCCCAATGAGCGCAGAGTCGCTCTCACACCTCAAAATACCGCGTTGCTTTTGAAGAAGGGGGTGTCCAAGGTCCTTGTTGAGCGGAACGCTGGAGCTGCTGCGCAGTTCATCGATGAACACTACAAAGCCGCCGGCGCCACTCTGGTGTCCAAAGAAGAGCTCTACGCATCCTCGGATGTCTTGTTCAAAGTCCGCCCTCCAACGCCCGGGCCCGAGATCGACGATCTGAAGAAGGGGAGCACCCTCATTTCGTTCTTGTATCCCGTACAGAACAAGCCGATCGTCGATGCGCTTGCCACTAGGAACGGGGGGCTGAACGTGTTTGCGATGGATAAGATTCCACGGCTTTCGAGGGCTCAGGTGTTTGATGCACTTAGGTATGTCATGATCAGGCCCCTCCCACCTACATTGGTTCCGACGTTGTGTTGTTTAGCTCTATGGCGAACATCGCGGGTTACAAGGCCGTATTAGAGGCTTCGAATCACTTTGGACGGTATATGACTGGTCAAGTCACCGCTGCTGGGTGAGTCCACCTGGTCACCTCACAGGTTTCATCGCTGAGATCCCCACCGTTCCCTAGGAAAATCCCTCCATGCAAGGTGCTCGTCATTGGTGCTGGGGTTGCTGGCCTTAGTGCTATTGCTACGGTACACAATTCTTGATTCACCGTTTTTGAGTGCTTAACCCGACGTTACAGGCGAGGAGAATGGGTGCTATTGTTAGAGGCTTTGATACCCGGTCAGCTGCCCGCGAACAAGTGGAATCCCTTGGAGCGGAATTTTTGGAAGTCAATATCAAAGAAGATGGTGATGGTGCTGGTGGATACGCCAAGGTGATCCCCATCGTAATCAACTTCGTCGGTCCTGTGTGCTAATCGAGCGAGTTGCGGCCGGGCTAGGTCATGTCCAAGGAGTTCATCGAAGCTGAGATGGCGCTGTTTTTGGAACAAGCCAAGGATGTCGATATCATAATCACCACGGTAGGGATGTCGAACTTTCGTCACTTCAGAAATGTAACGGAGCACCCGTAGGCCCTGATTCCCGGAAAGCCTGCCCCGAAGTTGATTACGAGCCAGGTCGGTGAGCGCCGCGAACTGTTTGTTCGGTTGTTGATGGTCTCGCTGTCAGATGGTTGCGGCTATGAAACAAGGCTCGGTTATCGTCGATCTCGCGGCTGAGGCCGGTGGCAACTGTGAAGCTACAAAACCAGGAGAACTTTACACGAAAGACGGTGTCACTATCATTGGTGCGATGTCGTGGTCGGCAGTTCATCTGCTTGGTGGTTGATCGTGTTGATGCAGGCTACACGGACCTCCCGAGTCGGCTCCCCACGCAATCAAGTACACTCTACTCAAACAATGTCACCAAATTCTTCTTGTCCATGACGGAGAAGGAGAAGGATAACTTTGTTGTCAATTTGGAGGACGAGGTTGTCAGAGGGTCGATTGTCCTGCACAAGGGTGAAGTTCTCCCACCGGTTCCCGCGGCTGCCCCCCCTCAAGCCGCTCCTTCACCTGCCGCCACTAAGGTTGCCGAAGAAGAGGCGACTAAAGCTATTACTCCATGGCAGAAGACCACGAGGGATGTCGCGACCGTCACCGCGGGAATGGGAAGCATAGTTGCTCTCGGAAAGCTCACTGGCCCAGCTTTGATGTCCAGTTTCTTCTCATTTGGATTGGCTTCACTCATCGGTTACCGCGTCGTTTGGGGTGTCTCTCCGGCGGTGCGTCTTTCAAGTGTAGTCACCGTCCATGGGCGATGATACTGAAAAGACCTGTTCTCAAGCTCCACTCTCCGCTTATGTCCGTTACGAATGCGATTTCCGGTATGGTCGGTGTCGGTGGATTGTTCGTCATGGGCGGTGGGTATCTCCCTGGAACGATCCCCCAAGCTCTCGGCGCACTATCGGTCTTGTTGGCTAGTATCAATGTTGCTGGAGGATTTGTTATCACCAAAAGGATGTTGGACATGTTCAAGCGTGGGTGTTTCTATTTAGTTTTTTTTTCACCAGGATTATTCACTGATGAGACCTGTAGGCCCCACTGATCCTCCTGAGTATAACTGGCTATATACGATCCCCGCCGCTGTCTTCACCGGTGGATTCTTACTCGCTGCCCAGACCGGCTTTGCTGGTCTTGTCCAGGCTGGGTATCTGACGAGCAGCATCCTTTGCATCAGTATGCTCCATTTCATTCGTCTCAAGTCGCCGAACTTATTGAACATCCACCAGGCTCCCTTTCTGGACTTGGTTCTCAATCTACTGCAAGACAAGGGAATGTGCTTGGCATGCTGGGCGTTGGCTCGGGTTTCCTTACATCCTTGGCTGCCGTCGGGTTTCCACCAGCCGTCCTCGCGCAATTCGGTATGTTGGCTGCGGTAGGAGGGTCGATTGGTTCGATTATCGGGAGGAGGATTACCGCCACGGAGCTACCTCAGATGGTCGCCGGTTAGCCGTTTTCTTTCACGGGTTGACACGATCAACGGACTGACCTTGTCACGTGTTTGTAAAGCCCTGCACTCCGTTGTCGGTCTTGCTGCTGTCCTTACCTCTATTGGAAGCGTGTTGGCGGAAGTTGGCCATGCGTCAATGCTCCACGTATGGGTCCCACTAGTGCTCTCTCCCATCGACTTTTCGTTGATTTCTGAACTCTTTAGCTCGTCACTGCCTATCTCGGCGTTCTCGTTGGCGGAATAACATTCACCGGATCCATCGTTGCCTTCTTGAAACTCTCGGGCCGCATGTCTTCCAGACCCCTCGCACTTCCGGGGAAGCATCTCGTCAATGGCGGGATCATGGGATTGAACGCATTGACAATGGGCGCCTTCTTATCGGCTCCTCCTACTGTCCCACTGGTCGCTGCCGGATATCTCGGTGCCAATACGTTGCTATCTTTCATTTCTGGTTACACGACTACCGCCGCTGTCGGAGGTGCAGACATGCGTGAGTGATCTCCCACTGTGTCGATTTCTATTCGAAACCGACCCAAGACCCTTGAATAACGCAATGTGCTTCCCAGCTGTCATCATCACTGTTTTGAACGCCTACTCTGGATTCGCCCTCGTGGCTGAAGGTTTCATGCTCGACAATCCATTGTTGACGACGGTGGGCGCGCTTATCGGTGTCAGCGGTTCGATCCTGTCGTATATCATGGTGCGTAGCCCAAGACTACAAACTAAATCGGGCCTGGACTAACCGTCGGGTTGTATGATTCAGTGCGTAGCGATGAACCGAACGCTGAGCAACGTTCTATTTGGTGGAATTGCCTCGGAAACGGCTAGTGATTACAAGATTGAGGGATCGGTAACTCAGATCACAGTCGACGAGACCGCTGATGCACTCGCCAATGCTGACAGCGTCATCTTGGTAAGCCAGGTTACTACTTTACACCTGAACCGTCGTATTGAAGATAGCGCACAGGTGGTCGGGTACGGAATGGCCGTCGCGGGAGCTCAATACCCTATTGCAGAGATTGTCGCGATGCTCAGAGCCAGGGGAACGAAGGTGAGGTTCGCGATTCATCCGGTTGCTGGACGAATGCCAGGCCAGTGCAACGTCCTCTTGGCCGAGGCCTCTGTTCCTTACGACAGTGAGTTACCCTAGTTGCATGGATCCTTGGTGCCTTCTCACCCGGTGTTGTAGTCGTGCTGGAAATGGAGGAGATAAACGATGACTTCAAAGATACCGATTTGACGCTCGTCATTGGTGCGAACGACACGGTCAACCCCATTGCTCTTGAGAAAGGCTCCCCAATTGCTGGGATGCCGGTGCTGCACGCTTGGCAGAGCAAACAGACTATTGTGATGAAGAGAGGAATGTCGAGTGGATATGGTAAGATAACCCGCTCCATTGGGACGAACGTTGCGATGCATGTGTTTCTCGCTAACTTGCTCAAATCCGCAGCTGATGTCCCTAACCCACTGTTCTACATGCCGAGCACCAGGATGTTGTTCGGAGATGCCAAAGCCACCTGCGACTGTATGTAAACCCCATTTTCGCCGACTGATCTTTTTTTGTATCCTTATCCCTGAATGCTGACCCGGATTTATTTAGCGCTCAAGACTGCGTTGAAGACAAAGATGTGAAGGCGGAAGAAGAATCGTCCGCTCTAGCACCTCATTGGACTATTGTAGATATGAACCCAAAACACATGAAGTGTATGTAAAACAGCTCACGCGAGCTCTCCATTCTCGATTCAAATGGTCCAACCTTCTCCTGTTTGAGTTTTGGTCGCCGGCCGTAGCGCTATGGGTTGGTTGTGAGTTGTGCGACCAGAGACTCAAGGGAGGGGACGACCGTTACAGTTTGCGTTTCGATATACCATTTTGGACTGTTTTCTACAGAATGAGGATTCGCTATTTAGTTTTTGATGGCGGGCATCCCGGAATGACACAGGCTAGCTCGATGCCGGAGTCAAGTTCGCTACGTTATCAGACCACCCGTATAAAACCAACTGCATAACCCTAGCATGGATCGTGGGTCGCTGTCGACTCTGCAGACCGAAAAACGAACGAGGAGACCGGGTTCTCGGTGTAATTGAGTCAAATTCCGGATAAACCGGTCGATCCCCCGATGCCGGGTGAACGAGTTGATGCTATATTCTGTGAGAAGGGGATTATCGAAACCCGAGCAGCGGCTGTAGATTTTCCGTTCGTTAGCCAAAATTAGCCTTTTTATCGCATACGCCGCCATCAATATAGGCTCTCTCCGCCCCCGCCCCCCTCGACTGGGCACATTGGTGGCTTTGTGTGATCCAAGTTCAACTCGAGGCAAGGGCGTGAAGCCGAATTCAGATTATGCGCGAGATATTCCCATGCCTTTGTTTTCACATCAAGACAGACTTAGCTTGATTCCTCTTTGCTGGGGATTGATCAACGTTTCGTGCCTCTGCATGGCAAGCTCGCCGCCCCCGACAGCTGCTAATTGTGGAATACGAGATATTGTATCCTACGCCAACGACCCATTTTGTTATTGGGAGAATGTTTTGACATGCGCGGGGTGACCGGTGACTGTTCGATCCGTAGGGTTGTAGAGGTATCTAAGCGAATCTTTGTGGACTTCGTTTACGGGAGATAAAAGACCCTCCGTTATCTTAGGTTGCGAATCTCAGCTGCTGGGATCCCTCTACTAGGGAGATAAGGATTCCTAAGGCGGATGCACGATCACTTGCGTACCTAGGTTGCCTTGGCAAAGGGGGTTGAAGCCAGAGTGTACTGATGTAGCCTTCTGCTGCTCCAGCCCCAAGGAAAAACACCAGCACCAGGGGCAGATCATGGGTCAGATACAGCATACCGTATAGACCTCACAGGCCTCTCATCGCGGACCGAAGTTGTGGGCTATTTTTTTCCTACAAGGTATTTTCGTGATGGTGGTTATAGATAATCGTTGTTGTCCTAGCTACGTAGTATGGCCGCGTTGCTACGCGGTTGTTTGCATGACGTACCTGACCCGACGCAGCGGATAAGGCTTCAAATCTGTAGGCTGTGGGTATAAAAATCTATCGGGGGTCTCTGGGTGTTCCGTGTAGCCCCGATCGTCTACCACTCCGGTTATCTTTTTCCACTGAATATACGTACGCTCCAGCCCGGAACCGTGCGCACTCCTCACGCTTTCCGTGCCCGATCGGTGAAAAGGTGGAATATAGCGGGTTTCACCGGATTCATTTCCTATAGAATGAGAATGCAGTTCCAATGTACCCCCTGATCACATTCAGGTGACACCACAGCATCGGGGCCTCGGCCGGCTCACTCGTTCACCTCAAACAGGCTGGGAGTCCGGTTTCTTCGTTTGGTTTTTGGTCTGCTGGGTCATCAACAACTCACGATGCATGCCAGAGGTGTGAATGGGTGAGCCGGCCGAGTCCCCAATGCTATGGCGTCGGGCCTGAATGCGATCAGGGGGTATGGCGGGTCCCAGTGTCGTCAAAAACTAAACAACAAATCGGAACTGTATCCTGCGGGAAACATGTTGTTGAAAAGAAACCGCTGTTAAATATCAGAAAAGGGCCCTTGTCGGGTACTAAGAATCGAAGCTTGGAGTTGCCAAGCGCCGGCGGCAAACATTCTTACACAGTAAAGTTCTGGAGGGATGCAAGCAGCATGTAAAGTGATAGATAGTGCGGGAGTTGACAATGAGATTTTGACTTCGACATTTTCAACTCGAACTCCAATCAGACCCAACACCGGCTGTGTGGTTCTACGACCCGAACACCCCCCGGATAGTATTATACCCCTCCCCTCCGTGCTCAGTACGCTCGAGCTCACAGCCACCAATTTCTTGAAGAGCTCAAATCCCCAACTTGACCAGCCCCCAACCACCGGCCACCCGTTACCCCTTGGGACTACATCCTGTACCCTGTCCGAGGGTACCGGTATATACTAACCGCGTTTCACGTACACGCGGTTTAGTTCATCAGCAGTTTTACAAATCTGCTGATCGTGCTTTTTGCCGAATTGTGCCGAAAACGTACTAAAAACCCGTCGAAAATGTGCTTGACGTGCTTGAAAAAACATCACTGGGCCGTATTCGAAGTGTGCTTCACGTGCTTTACGTGTTGAAGCCTGCCAAAGGTGCTGATTTCAGCATGATCGGCAGATTTGTAAACTTCCTGATGTTGTCTGTACCTCCACTCGGCGTACCCCGGCAAATGTATATGATTATATTGTTTTTTCACTTCCGTACTTCGGTGTCTTGCGTGGGGTCGTGGTCGTTCGCGAAATGAAAAAAAAAAAGAGACTATGAAGCTACCCGGGTTTCTGCCACCTGGCTCGGTATCGATCGGTGTGATCACAGTGCGCTTTCGGTGCCTTTCTGAGTTCTCCGATTATCCAACCACGGCAAAGCAAATTCACGGCCTTCCCGACTCGGATGGCCAACCCGCCGCGCGGTACAGCTCCGCACTTTTTGATGCCATTGGGTCCGGTACCCTGCAATCGTAGCGTCGGTCGGCCCGTCCATTGGTCTCAGGCAGGTTGGGAACTCGGTCTCTCCATTCGATTTTCGGCCTGCTGGGTCGCCAACGACTCACGATTAATGCTGGAGGTATCAATAGGTCGTGCCTAAGGGACCTAGCTCCGGTGCCGGGCCTAAGTGCCACAGAAAATAACCAACAAGACGTCACACATGCGTAGCGGTACCCGACCCGACCCGACAGCTCAGCAAATTCTATCCAATTTTGTGTCAAAGAAGCACAAAGTTGAGGCCTCCTCTGCTCCCAACCGATGTCGGAAGCCTCGGTTACAAAGCTCGGGTGGCGCTACCCGAGGTGGAAGTTTTGCTGATGAAACCGGAGTTGTTCCGCAGAAACCGATCCAGAACTCTATTGGAACGCAAAACAAACAGCTGTCCACAGACACGTGCATTGCTAATCCCGCAGCGTCAATCAGGGGGATTTCAAATGGATAATTTCTCCTTCCTCTTCCGGCGTTATCACGTTCGTCCTCATCCTATGTGCTCCTTGCAATGGACTTCTCTTTCGAGCCACGTTCCTACCTGGTCATCGGTGGTGGACTGGAATCCAGGCTAAAGTCCAGAGGAGGGTGGTCTGTGGGTCTCTTCAACGTTTTACTCGCGTGACTTTGCCATGGGATGCTTGCACTCCTTGGAGGATAATGCCTCATCTGACCCCTCGCGAATCTTCCGGGAAATACTTACTGGGCTTTCCGGGCAACTGTCGGAAAAACCTGAGGTTACGGTCTGGCTATAATCAATTATAATCAGAGATGCTGGCAGAGCCCCACTGGTCTCTTTTGTTATAATCGATTACGATCACGCGGATTCGTTTTCCGGTAACCGTAACGTTCTCTGGGGGAGTGGGTCAACCACGAGTCACCGGATAGCCTTTTCTCTTTTATCTACAGATAATCTGTAGCGCCAAAGTGTGATTTACCGTCCATATAACACGCCGCGATCCTTGGTCTGTTGGTTCTCGAGTACATCGGTCATCTGAATACCCTGTGGCTGCTGTTTTCAGGCAATTAGTCTATTGCATCCGAGACTCCGAGCCTTATCCGTCTTCGTCGCAATTCTGCCGCGCGCCGATGAGGACGATGTCGATCTTGGATCGAAGATCACGCGTGTGTGGCGGCGCGTACAAATTCTCAACGCATTTTGTTCTGCCTCATCTATCATCCTATTTTCTCGGACAAGTCCACCCCCACGTAGCCATGTGATCAAATTGTACATGCCGGAACGCCGAAAACCAAGAACCAGGTCTTGTAACCGTGCAAGCCGTCCTATCGGCTCACTGGGATAATGCACATGCCAGGGATCTGTTGGTTCTGGTCGTCCGCCGGCCGTATAAAAGCTCCCTGGAAATAGAATGCTCACTACCCCCGATTCCATCCACACCATGCACCTCTCGCCAGAGGCAGTCGTAAAGTCCACCTGGCTCTGCATCTCGGCTACAGGAGTATGCCTCTCTATGCTGCCTCCTCAGCCAAAACCCTCCAAAAAATTTCAAGAAAAGTTCAACAATTCGTTGACAGCCTCCAACTACGGGAGCTTCCCGGCCGCCGCGTTGCCCCGGTTCGACTACAAGGCGGCCGTCGCAAAGTTCACCGTCTCCTATTTCGCGTACCTCTTCTTGACGTGGGTGGTGTGCATGAGCACGCTCGACACAATCCACGCACTCGACCTGTTCTCGCGCATCATGCCCGTCGATCACACCACGGCCGCCCGGAAGATTAACACACAGTTGATGATCGGGTGCATACTCACCACCGCCTCCACCGCATTTCGTTTCGTCGCGTTCCGAACGATGGGAAAGCAGTTCACCTACCAGTTAGCCATCCTACCCAACCACAAGCTGGTCACACACGGAATATACGCATACTGCCGACACCCATCCTACACCGCCCTTCCGTTCATCTTCGCGGGAGTGTTGTTGACGACCACTGCGCCGGGGAGCGTGTTGTACGATTACCTTGGGGTGGATTCGACGAAGATATTGATGGTCGTGCTGGCGCTGGTAGCCGCGCGCGGTTCATACGTACTTGTGGATAGGGCGGAGGTTGAGGACCAGGTTTTGCGGAAGGAGTTTGGGGACGAGTGGGAGGAGTGGGTTCACAAGGTCCCGTACAAGTTTATTCCGTATTTGGTTTGAGCGCATCCGACGGCGTCTACCTTATCGCGTCTCCTTACACAGTCCCCGGCCTGGCGCCTGGAGGACTTGGCATAAATTCTTCAGTCGATCCTTTGTTTTCCTTCACCTTTAAAAACAAGGTTGTAGTTTATTTTTGCGTACATCGCAACCTGCTTTTATTCGTCGCGATTAATACCCACCTGTCCCTTCCTTTCAGATGCTCCCAGTCCGGTGAACGGGAACGGCTGCATACGAAAGGGGGAGAAGTCCATAACCCAATCTCCAAATACAGTATTAACACTGCCTTGCTATGCAAGGATGAACAATACCCAGCACAAAGAGCATAAAGGGGGGCTGGGAGAGAGAAAATGTTTATGTAAGTTGGCGACTGCCCGTAATCTTGAGCATAAACGAGCACCTGTGATAACCCCGTCCCCTAGATTTTTCCCCTTGCGGCGTGTGGGCGTGTGTGGTTGAGGGACCATTTACCGTGAGCTGAGGTAAACCCAACCATGTATCTCTCGTTGCGGGGAAAGACTGGAAGGAGTTTCGAAACGGCTGCGAGAGACAGTGAGTGGGGATCTTGTCAGGTGATCATGTGACGTAATCAAGAGCCGCTGCCGTTCCCACGCCAGATCATCCTGGCACTGTCGGAGTCATTCTCGTCCGTTCCAAGGGTGAACGCCCTACCGAGACCAAAACGCACCCAGGTCTCCTATCCTTGGCCATTTCGTTAGATCCTTGGCGTCGGATTTTCACTATGTCGAATACACTTTCCTTAGTGGCCCGAGGGTCCCTTTTCGTATCCCTGGCGGTCAGTACATGTTAGGTACCTCATCTGCCACGCGAATCCAAGCGCCATCTCGGATCTTGTGGCGCCTCGCTACCTTGGTTCTCTTGGGTGTTGTTCGTTGGTCGTTTTCCAGACGGAATGACACGCAGAAAATATCGCAATCGACGGTCGAACCTTGACGGAAGAAGTGGCAGGTAGTATCCTTCTGGACTCTAGCAGGTACCAGTCCGTTCTGACGAACGGGCATATGTAATGTGCGCCCGTGTATCTCCGAGCGTTGAGTAAGGTTTACCCGCTCCTTGTAATATGTCGTGCTACTTGGCGGGAGCTCCTGAGGCTGGGCAGTTTTGGAGCCCTCTTGGCAAAGCGACGCTCGATGTTTTAAATAGCTCGGCTCACGACTTTTGCTTATCTAGGACCCCAGTGTTCTTTCACGACTATCATCCAGTCTGCGCTCAATAACTCTCATTGACGACAACTTCCACTCTACTGCACTCTACACACAAATATGACATTCTGGCGTAGGACGAGGGTTGGCCGGACTTACACTCGGTCATCGACCATCGAGAAGGGCAAGGGCAGGGCCCAGCCTCAAGCACACCCCACCGCCGCTCTTAACGAGCGTGCTCACCTCTTAGACCACGAAGTCATCGCCAAAAAGCTCAAGGCCAATACCCAAGATGGGTTGACCGACACCGAGGCTCAAAGCCGTTTAGAAGAGTACGTCCTCTGGTCGTTTCCCACACTTCTGCAAAGATCCGAGTCCTTATATATTCTCAGATATGGAGAGAATGCTTTAGAGGGTGGAGAGGGGGTTTCCGCCATTAAGGTGTTGATCCGCCAGATGGGTATGTCATCGCCGATCAGTGGTTGAATCAATTTACTCATACCACCGACCCCAACAGCTAATGCTCTCACCCTCGTATTGGTCGCCGCTATGGCCTTGTCTTACGGTGTCCAAGACTGGATCGAAGGTGCTACTATCACCGCGGTCATCGTTCTCAACATCACGGTCGGCTTCTTCCAAGTTCGTTGCCTCGTATGGTATTCCTGCTGGTCCTAACACGTATTTTGTAGGAGTACAGAGCCGAGAAAACCATGGATTCCCTTCGTTCGCTCTCATCACCCACTGCTCTGGTCATTCGTGGCGGTGAACCCAAATACATTGCCGCCCGCCATGTGGTACCCGGTGACATCGTTATGGTCAAACCCGGAGATGTCGTCCCTGCCGATATTCGTCTGTTCAGCGTTGCAAACCTCGAAATCGATGAAGCTCTCTTGACTGGTGAAGCTTTACCCGTTGCCAAGACCACGGATACTCTTGCCAGCCGCCCCGGCCCCGACGGAGATCTCATCCCCATCGGTGTTGGTGATCGTATTAATCTTGTCTACGCCTCCACCAATGTCAGCAAGGGTCGCGGTAGCGGTATCGTCGTTGCTACCGGTATGGGAACTCAAGTTGGCGCTATTGCTTTGGCCATGAACAGCAAGAGGAAGCAAGAGAAGAGAGATGATGACGGAAACAAACTCCCGCTGTGGTCGAGGATTTACGAGAAACTCATGCTCTGGCTAGGCCTCCGTACTGGCACTCCATTGCAGATCAAGTGTGTTCGCCCCCTTTGATTACACACTAACCCGATGAATGACCATCAACAGATTGAGTAAGCTTGCATACATCCTGTTCCTGGTGAGTCCCCCACCTCCAACCCCTCAAAAACTCGATCGGCTCACGGGCATTTGAATAGACGGCTGTTATGTTAGTGCCAAAATTTCCTCAGGCATTTGCTTGGTCGACCCTGACGTACTTGTAGTCTCGCAATCATTGTATTTGGCGCTGCCCGATTCCGTGTTAACGAAGAGGTCGCCATCTACGCTATCGCCCTTGCCATCTCCGTCATCCCGGAGGGTCTTATTGCTGTCCTGACCATCACCATGTCCGCTGGTACCAGCCGAATGGCGAAGAACAGCGTCATCGTCCGTCGTCTTAACGCCCTCGAAGCCCTCGGCGGTGTCACGTATGTTCTTTTGGTTGACCGCGTATGGTCTGCGTTCTGACTTGGGTTGCAGGGATATCTGTTCTGACAAGACTGGCACTTTGACTCAGGGTAAGATGATTGTACGCAAGGCCTGGATCCCCTCCGCTTCCGGACCCGAGAGGAATTTTACCGCTGAATCGTCCAATGAAGCTCTTAACCCCGAAGGCAGGGTCTTTGAAGACTTCCCCGACAGGGACCGAGTAGTTATTGATCCATTTGCTTTGGACGAGAGCTTCAAGGAAACTATTCACGTCGCATCGATGTGCAATGTAGCTACGTGAGTTTTATCGTGGTGTCAAAGGGGGCTCGATGGGACTAATCCATATGAATATACAGTATCAACAAGAACCGGGAAGGCCGTTGGATAAGTACCGGCGACCCAACTGAGGTCGCTCTCCAAGTTTTCGCCACCAAACTAGGCATGGCACGCGCTACACTCAGCACCGCTGGAGCCCGCGAGGATGAACACACCCGCTCGGAACGCGAACTCAACGAGAATCCGGAAGCCAACCCTGTTCTGTACCACCTCAAGGCAGAATACCCCTTCGACTCGTCCATTAAGCGTATGTCCACCATCTTTATCGACCGCAGGCGCCCCGATGCCCCGCTTGCCCTCCTGAAGGGCGCCGTAGAACGTGTTCAGGATTGTTGCTCTCATTACCTCGCCCATTCACACGCCGGTCCAGAACATGTCGTTCCTTTGACGCCAGAAATCAAGGAGAGGACTTTGCAGGTGATGGAGCAGCTCGCTGGTCAGGGACTGCGCGTGCTTGCTCTCGCTAGCCGCAGGGTAAAAGAGGTCGACGACGTGGACGCGTTGGAGCGAGGGGACGTCGAGAGGGATTTCACTTTCATCGGACTTGTTGGCATTTACGACCCGCCACGACCGGAGAGTATCCACGCAGTCCGCGCTTGCAAGGGTGCGAACATCACGGTTCACATGTGCGTTTTTTCGAAACCGAAGGCGACATGACGTGCATTGACCTTCTAAATACGCTCAGGTTGACGGGCGATCATGCCGCTACTGCTCACGCCATCGCCAAGGAAATCGAAATTGTCATGCCGGATGATCCACCGAGCGCCATTATGACTGCCGCCCAAATCAACAAGCTCACTGACAAGGAAATTGACGCCCTGCCGGAGTTGCCGCTTGTCATTGCCCGATGTGACCCCGAGACCAAGGTCCGAATGATTTTGGCTGCTGGACGAAGAGGGAAATATACTGCTATGACTGGCGATGGGGTGAACGACGCTCCTTCGTTGAAGCTCGCTCCTGTAGGTATTGCTATGGGTATGGAGGGATCTGATGTCGCTAAGGATGCTTCTGAGCTCGTCCTCACCGGTGAGCGCGGGCATGTCGTTGGTTTTATGGACTCCCCTCTTATTGTACCCGCAGATGACAACTTCGACTCCATACGTTTGGCAATTAGCGAAGGACGTCGTATCTTCGATAACATCCAACGTTTCATCCTCCACTTACGTAAGTTTTCCAACCGTCGCATCCCGTTTTCTTGGACTTACCTTCGAAATAGTCTGCGTCAACGTTGGTGAATGCATTTTGTTGGTTCTCGGTCTCGCTTTCCTCGACAGTACCGGTCACAGCGTCTTCCCACTCTCCCCCTTGTCCATTCTCTGGATCAACATGGTCACGTCGAGCCCTCCCGCCTTCGGTTTGGGTATGGAGCCCCCCGCAGCCCGCGTGATGAAGCGACCACCGCACAGCATCAAGAAGGGCGTCTTCACCATCCAGATCATCATCGACATCCTCTACTACGGTCTTGTCATGGGCATTACCGTGATGATCGCGTTCGTCGTTGTTATGTGGGGACGGTACGGCGGTGATCTTGGATCTGAGTGCAACCGTGCTGATCCTGATGGGGACTGCGTCTATGTGTTCCGCGCACGTTCCACCGTTTTTGCCACCCTCATTCTAGAGATCTTGCTCTTCGCTTGGGAGCTTAAGGCGCTCGATAGGAGTATGTTCAACATTACCCCTGGAAGGCCCTTCTACGAGGATCTGTGGGCAAACAAGATCTTGTTCTGGACTGTCGTTGTTGGGTGTGCGAGTATCCCACTCGCTATTTATATCCCGGTCTTCAACTCGAGGGTCTTTTACCAGGCTCCCATCAGTGCGTATTATGTTTCGCTTTCTTCCTCGATTTAATCGACTGACGTTTATGTTTAGCCTGGGAGTGGGGTGTTATCATTGGGATGACCACTCTTTTCATGGTGGCCGTTGAGTTGTACAAGATTTTCATCCGATCTAGGCCGTGGTTCGAGAACCTCGGTCGCGAGAAAGAGCCCACGCAGTTGGAAGACTCGGACGACGTCAATGATGCTGGTTCTGAAAATGAGGAAGGGAAACGGGAGAAGATCTCCGAGGTCTAACAGAACGAAGACTTTGGGTATGGAATGAAGCAAAGAAGGAAATATTTTCCTCTGCCTTTCTCTGTCCCACTATGTGGATTTAGCTGATGGCCCGTGCAGTACCCCGCTTTTTTTTGTATCGCTAGTGCAAACCCCACTTTTTTCCTTGCTGTCCGTTAGCCCTTGTATGTAGCATTAAACCTTGACCTTCGCTGTTTCACAGCCCACTCCACCCTCCTGAATGAATCTGATGTGTATGTCGGGTATGCCTAGATTTTAAACGGCGAGGGTCTTGAAACACCTTGTGGACCACCCCCACCAGGCCTCTGGCACGACGAACTGGTCGCTAAATATTGTTAGCCTCACCAAAAACCCCGCAATATGCTCATCGTTCTGGCCGTACGGCAGCATCCGATTTCATCGAGGGGTTTGAGTTGGTGGCGTCGATCGGTTGATGACCCCCGTCTACCACCACCACGACCAAACGCGTGTTTATGATGATGCGAACGGGCTCTTGCATGCACGCATTCTGTGGTCAATTAAGTAATTAATTGTCGGATTGGGGTACCTCAGACTTCCATTGGCCGGGGTCTCTTTGATCACCCGGGCGGCACCCTGGCAGAGCCGGTACGCAGATTTTTCTCTGCATGAGATGTGTGTCAAACGCTCGCAAACCTCCCTGGCTCTAGCCTTTTTTCCAGTGCTCCGGTGTACACGCACGAGCGATGTTTCGGAGTGCCGGGACGATGCCCAGTACGGCAAGCCAATAAAAACACATCAAATTCGCGTTTGTCGTACGATAAGCCAGTTGATGGATTTTCACTAGGAGATATTTTCCTTTTCAAGTCCCCAATAGCTGCAGATCCCCCAGATATGGGCTGCCACACGGAAGCCTCATGGTTGGAGTCTGTGAACGTCTCGTTTAAATCCCGCAGCAGATACTTCGATCTCAGGCCCCTAAACCTCGCCAAGGATACCCGAGCCGCCCTTACTGCGCAGTTTTTGATGATGAGATTCCTGTCCTCACCGCATTTTGTCCCCATGTTCACGCAGCTGGACACAGCACTACGAGCGTTTTCTCCCAGAAATCCGAGAGAAATCCGGTTGACACAAAGAACCGTAGTTGATGTTGATTGTGATGAATCTGATATGCTTTGTCGGACTTCCTGTGCGCTGTCAATTCCCCCGCACATGGGGATGCTGTTGAGAAGTCGTAACCGAGCGACCGCGTGCGCCTCTTTTTTCCCGCTTGGCCATAGCCGCTCCCATTTATACCCAGGGGTCCGCCCTTGTATGCAACCCGCTGTACTTCGGCTCCGACCACCCACACCACACCCCCTCTCCAAGAATATATACCCAACTAAACTATAGACCAAGATGACCAAGGGGGAAGTCGTTCTCGAGGGCATGGCCCAACCTTCCGTCTTTGGCCTGCCACTAAAATGGGTCTCGTGAGTCGCGGCGAGACTCGTGTCTCCGAGCGTTGTTGACCGTATTTTTAGGCTGGTAACGCTGGCAGCTCAGAATGCACTCTTATCACTCGTTATGCACTATTCAAGAGTGTCCACCGCCCCCTCTGAAACGTACTCGGCCGGAACAGCCGTGCTGATGGTCGAGCTGCTCAAGGGAGCCATTTCGTTCGTGATCGCGTACCTGCGGATAGAAAACACGACGGCGTACAACCTGCCCACCAACGCGTCCACATCCAGGTCAAGTCCACTTGCGCGGTTGAGGAAGCTCTGGAGAGAGATATTCAGGTCAGACTGTTGGAAGTTATCGATTCCCGCGATTCTCTATGGTACGTTTCTGTATCTCCACGCGTTGAGGGAGGAATGGAACGCTGACAGGAGGATCCTTACGTATCAGTCATCCAGAACAACCTGCAGTATATCGCCGCCGAGAACCTCGACGCTGCGACATTCCAAGTCACGTACCAGATCAAGATCCTAACAACCGCCGGGTTCTCAGTTCTCCTCCTGCACAAGTCGCTCAACCTGAGCAAATGGGTTTCGCTTTTCGTGTTGGCCGTGGGTGTCGGGATCGTGCAGTTACAGAGCATAGGAGGTGCTGGGAGGGAGACCACAACCCATTTGATGAATCCCGTTGCCGGGTTCCTCGCCGTCTTGATCGCGTGCTGTACCTCCGGGTTGGCCGGCGTCTATTTCGAGATGGTCCTGAAGAATTCCCAAACGGACCTGTGGATAAGGAACGTCCAGCTTTCGCTCTTCTCGCTCATACCCGCCGCCCTTCCCATCGTCTACGACTTCTTGAGGGGCGAGCACGGATCGGACCTGTTCCATAACTTTGGAGGGTGGGCCTGGTCGACGGTCCTCATCCAAGTCTTTGGCGGCCTCATCACAGCGTTGGTGATCAAATACGCAGACAACATCCTCAAAGGGTTCGCTACGAGCCTGAGCATCGTCATCTCGTGTCTCGCGTCTGTCGCCCTCTTCAACTTCCCGCTCACCTTCACCTTCGCGCTCGGCGCTAGTGTCGTACTGGTCGCCACGTGGATGTACAACCAATCCGGAAACGCGCTACACGTTGGATTCTGGAGAAGACCTTCGACTCACGTCCTGGTGAAGTTTGGGAAAGACGAGATTATGATTCCCTTCACAAGGACCATGTCCGTATCATCTTCTGTTTCTGCGACTCCTACTGCCGTCAGTTCTCCTAGAGAGAAGTCACGCTCCCTGGAATCATGATCCCATGACCATTTCTCACACTCTAAACACTTTAACTTCATGGACTCTCGTTCGGAATTTTCTATTCGCACTTCAAACGGGCCTCGCAGGTCCTTTTTTCTGATTCGGACTCTTCCTTCACTTCTGCACACATAGATTCCGGACTCCCGGGTGTGTAGCCTTTACTGTAGCGCATATTCCTTCACGTAGGTTCTCCAGTAATGCGCGCGACGACAACGTATTTCATTCTCTGAGTCGGCTAGTAGTACATCTTTCATGACAAACATTTCAAGGCAAAATTCCGGACTTTTATATGGGATCAATTACATGGTACTTGCACCTTCACTTGCGCCGGTGGCAGTCCCCGCGGCGCGTTCACTGGCCCTGATTTTTTGTGATCAACCACCCCCCCCCCCCCGCCGGGTTGGTCGGATTGGTGTGGTAAGTAAACTGACAGACCAACAGCGATCGGGCTGTCAACAAGCGGGCGGTGACACCGACGAGCATCGAAAAAAGATCAGGGGTGGACTGCCAACTATTCATCAGTGTCGCACAAGATCGTTCCGGATGAGATTTGTTTAATTCGATATCACTTGCAGGGACACTTTCCTGGAATCTCTGAACACAACCCCAGAGGACATCACAAGAAAGGGCTGGCAAACGTGTAAAGAACTCGTTACCAGAAGTTGAGAAGAGTAATTATTGAAGGAAAACTACGATCGGGATTGTGATACTGTCTTCCTGCATGAAGACGCAGTCCGTTTAATCTGAGAAGAGGGAGAGTGGTATTTTTCATCATGGACAAACCCTCCCCCTGCCGGAGTCGGGGATCTTTCATGACAATTGACAAACATTTCAAGGCAAAATTCCAGACTTTTACATACATGGGATGAATCACGTTACCGCCGTCGCCTCCACTTGCAACAGCAGTTCCCTGGCGCGACGCGTTCAACGGTGACCGATGACGGCAGACGGCTTGTACAATTCCTCGAGGTACTTGACTTCTTCATCGGTTAACTCGATATTGATCGCGTCTATAAGTGTAAATCCCGGGATCCGGTATCAGCAACCAAGAGTGGAGGCTGACCAGGTCTGACGATTTACCGATCATTTCCTTCAAGTTCTCCAACTTGGTGGTACCGACGATGGGAGCGGTGACCTTTTTAAGACTCCACGCGATGGAAATTTGGGCCATCTTTACACCTTTCTTGTTTGCAATCTCTTCGACGCGCCCAACGGTATCTCGGGCGCAGGTGCTAGAGCTGTAGAAGCCGTTGACCCGCGCGTCCGTTTCGGCACGTTTTGTGGACGTTCCCCAAGGACGGGTAAGAACTCCGCGAGCGATGGGGCTCCAAGGAATGATTCCCACTCCGAGGTGCTGCATGAATAGTGGGTAAGCTTTCTGAAATTGAAGCTTTGGCATGGAAAGGTCAGAGACAGACCTCGAGGAGTGGAATCATTTCGCGCTCTTCTTCGCGGTAGATCAAGTTATGGTGGTTTCGCATGGAGACGAATGGGGTGAGGTTATTTTGGATGGCGTAGTCTGAGTAGGTTCCAAGAAAATCAGCGGTCTGGGAGGTGAGTGGATGATAATGTGTACATACTCTGCATGGCGTGGACTAGAGGAGGGAAAACGCAGTGAGTGGATGTTTAGGTGTTTTACGATGCTAGATAACTCACACTGCCAGGCCCAGCAGCTGCTCATGCCGATATAGCGAGCGTAGCCGGCTTGGACCACATCGTGCAAAGCGCGCATCTACGAAAGATATTATATCAGCAACCATGCGATCGGCATGGCGAGACAAACGCGGTACAGTTTCTTCGATGGGAGTGTGTGGGTCAAACCTATGACACTGCAAGACGTCGAAATACTCAACTCCAAGGCGCTCAAGGCTAGCCTTGACGGAGGCGAAGATATTCTAACGGCATCAGGTAAGTGAGTCTCGGTCGCCTCAGCCGACGCGCCAGCCTACTCGCCTTGCGAGAGAGACCGTGTCTGTTAACGTAACCGGCCTCGTCTAGCTTAGGGCCGATACCCATAGACATCGAGGTTGTGGATTTCTCCTTGAAAGCCGGATGGAAGAGCTTGGTCATGATGACGACCTCTTCCCTGGGGATTTTGTGGACTTTGAGGGCTTTTCCGAGGATGCGTTCGGACTCGCCGTTGGAGTATACATTGGCGGTGTCGAAGGTGTTTATTCCGTGATCGAAGCTGTTTGGTAGATGAGGTGTGTGGGGTTTGGGATAGGAAGTAGAAGGACGTACGCAAACTTGATGTGCTCGATGCCTTCTTTCTCACCGATGAGCCAGTCAGCCCACTCGTAGTGACCGTAGCTCAAAGTGCCTGGCGAAAGTCGGTGTTAGCAACTGCCTGGGCCTTATCCAAAGCTTGTCGGCGGACCGAGAATGATCTGGCTGACCTTGAGACCAGATTTTCCAAGGCGAACTATAATTAGGTGCCCACTCCAGGGTGAGATTTACGCGCATCTCCAGAGGTGAAGTACCGACCGTATTTCATGGGTTTGTTAGGAGCAGACATTCTTCTCGATGATTCGTCGACGTCTGTGGGGTTTACTTCTGGAGCGCAGGAAGTGGATGCTGGTGTTTTCTCCTACAAGCAATAGGGTCGGCAAGCGGCAGAACCCGGGACGTGGGAGGATAACGGCTTCAATTTAAGTTACTGCCCGCAATTGGAATGACAACGGTTTCTGTTACCATTGACGCCGTTTTGATGGAAGATCGAACGGTACACGCAACTTCAGGACATCCGGAAGCCTTTCGGCTATAACATATTGGAGAGATGCGATATGACATCTTCACAAGTCAACAATATGGCGTCGGATTCCACACCATGGACAACAGAAAATCCACGTATGCCCCGAAATCAGTGCTGTTGGAACCTGAATGTCAGTATCAACTAAATTGTTACTGGGCTCGCAGTGTATGTCTGTGAAAAGCACAAGTCAGTCAATAACAGAACAGATGAGTGGCATTCGTGCCGTTGTTTAAGTTCCAATAATTGTCAGCTGGGAGAGGTGAAATGGCAGATGGACTTGGACCCTCGAGCCCGTGTCCATTATCGGAGAGCGCAGCGAAACAAGCAGAGATCCAGTCCAGCCCGAGGATGATCTCAGCATCCCTGAGCACGTGAGAACATTCAAGGGGGACCTTGGGAATTTAAAACCACTACGGTGTCAGAACAGATAGAGAGAGCCTATATATCGCAGATGTTGTGGCGGAAACGATCAAACAACGGGATAAATTGCGGTCAGTAGGCTGAGCCGAGTGGAATCGTACACTGAGGTGTATTTGGTTCGACCGGAACGAGGTAGGTAAAGAAGAGGTGAAACCGGGGAGCATCGCGCTAGTATCTTGACAGGGAAGGTGAGTGCAAAAGAAAGGTGAGACTCGGAGATGCGGGCCTTGCAGGTCCTTTTTCTGATTCGGACTCTCCGTTCACCTCTGCACACATGCATTCCGGGCTCCGGGTGTTTAGCCTTTACTGTAGTGCACCTTCCTTCATGTAGGCTCTCAAGTAATACGCGCGACGACAACGTATTTCGTTCTTTGAATTGGCTAGTAGTACATCTTTCATGACAAACATTTCAAGGCAAAATTCCGGACTTTTACATGGGATCAATTACATGGTGCCCACCTCCACTTGCACCGGCAGTCCCCGCGGCGCGTTCACGAATGACCGATGACGGCGGACGGCTTGTACAATTCCTCAAGGTACTTGACTTCTTCATCGGTCAATTCGACATTGATCGCGTCTGTAAATCCCGGAATCCGGTATCAGCAACCAAGAGTGGAGGCTGACCAGGTTTGACGATTTACCGATCATTTCCTTCAAGTTCTCCAACTTGGTGGTACCGACGATGGGAGCGGTGACCTTCTTAAGACTCCACGCGACGGCAATTTGGGCCATCTTTACACCTTTCTTGTTTGCGATCTCTTCGACGCGCCCAACGATATCTTGGGCGCAGGTGCTGGAGTTGTGGAGGCCGGCCCATGCGTCCGTCTCGGAACGTTTGGTGGACGTCCCCCAAGGGCGGGTAAGCATTCCGCGAGCGATAGGGCTCCAAGGAATGATTCCTACTCCGAGGTGCTGCGTGAACGATGGGTAAGCTTTCTGACATAGGACTTTGGTAAGGAAAGGTTAGAGGCAGACCTCGAGGAGTGGCATCATTTCGCGCTCTTCCTCGCGGTAGATCAAGTTATGGTAGTTCTGCATGGAGATGAATGGGGTGAGGTTGTTTTGCATAGCGTAGTCTGGGTAGGTTCAAAGAAAATCAACGGTCTGGGAGGTGTGTGGATGATGATGTGTACGTACTCTGCATGGCGTGGACTAGAGGAAATAAAACGCAGTGAGTGGATGTCTAGGCATTCTACGATGCTAGATAACTCACACTGCCAGGCCCAGCAGCTGCTCATGCCGATATAGCGAGCGTAGCCGGCTTGGACCACATCGTGCAGGGCGCGCATCTACCAAAGATATCAGCGACTATGCAATCGACACGGGCGAGACAAACGCGGTACAGTTTCTTCGATGGGAGTGTGTGGGTCAAACCTATGGCACTGCAAGACGTCGACATACTCGACTCCAAGGCGCTCAAGGCTAGCCTTGATGGAGGCGAAGATATTCTAACAGCATCAGGTAAGTGAGTCTCGGTCGCCTCAGCCGACGCGCCAGCCTACTCGCCTTGCGAGAGAGACCGTGTCTGTTAACGTAACCGGCCTCGTCTAGCTTAGGGCCGAAATCCATAGCCGTCGGGGTTGTGGATTTGTCCTCGAAGACCGGGCAGAAGAGCTTGGTCATGATGACGACCTCTTCCCTGGGAATTTTGTGGACTTTGAGGGCTTTTCCGAGGATGCGCTCGGACTCGCCGTTGGAGTACACATTGGCGGTGTCGAAGGTGTTTATTCCGTGATCGAAGCTGTTTGGTGGGAGACGAAGCTCAGACTCGGTGGTGTCTGTGTGAGGTTTGGGGAGGGATGTGGGGGGACGTACGCGAACTTGATGTGCTCGATGCCTTCTTTCTCACCGAGGGCCCACTCAGCCCACTCGGGGTGACCGTAGCTCATAGTGCCTGGCAAAATCCGGTGTCAGTAACTGTCTAGGCCCCATCCGAGGCTCGTCGACAAACCGAGAATGATCTGGCTAACTTTGAGACCCGATTTTCCAAGGCGAACTATAATTAGGTGCAAACCACAAGATGAGATTCACACGCATCCCCAGAGGTGAAGTACGGACCGTATTTCATGGGTTTGTTAGGAGTAGACATTGTTCTTGGCGATTTGTCGACGTCTGTGAGGTTTGCTTCTGGAGTGCAGGAAGTGGATGCTGGTGTTTTCTTCTATACTGCCACTGCTCCCTATTTATATGTCCGGTCGATGACTACGACCGCCATATGTACTTAATTAGCGCGTCGCGCCGACGGGGCGCGTGTGGGGCTTTGGTAAGACCGCAGTCCGCACGACGCGTTCCTTTCGATTATCCATTCGTCATGCAGAGGGTTCTAAACTTCAATATTGAATATTGGATCCCGACAATCTGACCATCATGCCGCGCGGCGCCGGGACTGAAAGAATGACACACCTTCCGAAGACGCACGCGACGCGGCACGGCACCCTCATCATTTTTGTGGATCAGTAGTCCGATTCGGGTAAGCGGTCCCGTATTGTATTTATTTTTGGCATAGGAGACCCACCCCTCGTCCGAACATAAACGGAACTATGTCGGATTCGGTGGCTGTGTGGGTCCTACTATAGGCGCGCGCAGATCTGCGGAGACGTGTGGGCCACGCGTCGATTTGCCGTCCTCTGGCAACAAGGCTCATGCCCTGGTTGATTCGTTACAGCGGACATCACTTCGATGTAGCGTTCTCCAGAGAATATCTGTTGATGGCGTTGGGTCCCGGCATCCCGGCATTACGGATGATGCATGATACATCCCCTAGGCACAACTCATTCTCGCTATCGCGACGACCGAAAAATTCGACCACACACTCCCGAGCTAATCACTCGTCATTCCGACAACTCTACAGACCGAAACACGAGTTGAAAAACCAGGTTGATGACCTGCTGAGGTTAATCTACATTGCAATGGAGTCCACAGACCACCCGAGTGAAGAGACCTATACGTACATACATGGTAGAGAAGACAGGCCATATTACAATATTAATCAACGAACAAGTACATACATACATACATACATACATACATACATACATACATACACGCATACATACAGCAATCGCAGAAGTCCGAGATAACAACCGAGCTCGAGGCTCTGGCGTCCATCAGACAATGCATCGTACGTCACCAACAGTCCGGAAACGACCAAGGAATTTGCCCAGGTTGATGCTTTCCCCGCCGATGATTTGCCTGCACCCAAACCCGATTCCTACCTCGACCACCAAAGTATCCTCCCCGTTGCTTTTCAACCGCCTCTGTTGTCCCAACTTGAACAAGAGACGATCGATGGGATCCCAATCCACGATGTTGATCTCCCCAAACGTATCCTCCGACTTGGTCAGAGCTGACATGTAGATCGTGACTTTCTGGAGCATCGGGGAGGCTGCCGAGGATAGCACTTCCTCCAACGAATGGTCGGGGTAAGCCGTCCCACCAGAAAAGATGATCTCTTGTAGCTTATCGCACGAAGACACGGAGAGTGGTGGATTGAAGGGACGCATCCCTAGATGCAGATGAGCCATCGAATGAATTCAAAGTGTTTTTGGGGAGGATGACCTACCGATGTACTTCTGCGAGATGTCCAGCGTCTTCAGGGTGCGTGAACAGGCAGAAATGAGGTTGTTGAAGTGGACACCGAGCTCGCGTGATGACCCGTTGATGGAGACGTAGTCGTATTGTAGTGGATATTTTGCGAGTTTGGAGAGAATGTGCATATCGTTCCCTGCGAGGAGTCGCAGGTGGAGTTTGCCTTTGAAAGCGGTGGGACTGGAGGAAGAGGGACTAGGTGGCGCAGGGTGTTCTTCCCCAGCAGCCATCAACCCTTCGATGGTGAGGGAATCAAGGTGGGGAAATAGGTGTATGAGCGGCAACAAGGCACCCAGGCTCTCGGATGGGTAGAGCAACTGGAGCGAACGGAGGGATTCGCCGAAGTGGCCATAGTACTTGTCCGGGGCGATGGGAAGGTAGGGCTCGTTGTCGAGATCCATACAATCGTAGTCGGAGATCACCAAAGACTCCACGCGTTTGAAAGAGTTGAGATGGGGCATGACGGTCTCGAACTCCCGCGGAGATCTATGCGAGACGTAGAGCTTGCGGGTGAAAGACGATAAGCCGTCCTCTCCTGGTGAAATGTTTCTGCACCATTTCATAAGGAGATGGTAGCAGATTTGGACTTCTGCGAAGAGGTATTTCTGGCTCTGTCGAAGCCAAGAGCGGGAAACGAGGGCACAATTCCGAAGAGTTTCGTCGTCGTCGTGGAGGAGATCAATGACTTGATCTTTGATTTCTTGTGGGAGATAAGGGAGGCTCATCGCGAACCTTGACGTGGCGTGAGTCGGGAGGGGCGTCTGAAGATCAGGGATTTCTCCAAACCTTTAAACGTGGATGCGGGGCGGAAGAGGGAAGGCGAAGGTGATTGAGCTCACGTGATGAAAATGATCCCGTTTCCCTTTTTGGAAGGTGATCGCTTTCCACCCTTGCCAGCCACCGCCATCATGGACGGCAGGAAGGAGTTATTGAACGAACGCCTGCTTCAACTAGAGTGGGTTTCAGACGCGAAATCCGTCCCACACTTGCCTTTGTGACTTACTTCTGATCCAGGGAAATATCGCAACGACGAAAAGTCCTTCTGGGAGAACTGTATCATGTCCTGAAAGGGAGCGTGTACGGAGGACTGGAGGATACAGGAGAAGACGAGCTGCCCGCGTTTTTGGCTCAATTCGATTTCGAATCTGAGTGAGTGTATTCTCCTCTCTTCAAGATCTCATTTACATTTGCCTCCGAAGCAAACATCGTGGTTCGATCGCAACCCTCGACGAGTGGCTCCACACCCTGCCACAACCTCTAGAGGAGGAACCCGAGGTGGAAGAGATCGAGCAAGTCCCACAGCAACCGGAGATACTGGAGGTTCTGGAACAAGATATCGAAGAATCCGGCCCGTCCATTGGTTCGATCCCGGAACCTGTTCTGCCCCAGCCGATCCAAGTCCCCTCTGACACAGAAGATTTTGAATATCACACTGCGCCTCCCTCTCAAGAGCCGGATTTGCATAAGGAGACGCCGCCAATGGACCTTACACCTGCAGAAATTGTTTCCCCCACACCTCCCGTAATCGAAGAAGCGCGCTCCGCATCTCCGGTATTCGATTCCCAGTTATTCCCATCAATTCCCCTCAACCCCTCTCCCCCACCTGTTCCTCCAACGTTCGAGGAGGAGCAAGACGCAATCGTCGATGTTATGAACATTTCTGATGAAGAAGAGGCTCAATCATCCGATTCGCAGAACGACAATTTCCCTCGCACCCCTTCACCTACAATCCCCATTACTATCGATACTGTTCTCCTTTACCGCGGTCCTGATCAACCTATTATCGTTGCTCCTCCCTCTCCTGTCCATGACCCTCAGTACAACTTTGAGGCAGAGTTCTCCTTTGATCCAGTGAAACCCCCGGCAAAGAACGAATTGCCCTACACCCTTCCACTTCTCAATTCTCTACCCCCCGAGTTCCGTAAGAAGACCACTAGGACACAGCGGAAACGAGAGAAGGAGAGAGAGCGGGCTGAGGTTAGGAAAGAGAAAGAGGATTGGGTGCCAATGGGAATGGCAAGGTGGCGAGCGCTCCTCCGAGCAAACCCCACCTGGCAACACCTCGCGAGGTCGACCAAGTCGCTTACCACCAAGGACTGGAACGTAAGCCTTGACCGTATTCTGGATTTCCGCATATTCTCAACCCTGATTAGGTCGCCTTGGCTGAATTACGGCTCATACGCACATTCGACCGGATCGATATGCTGAAAGATTCTGGGAGATGGAGTTTCCGTCAGCCTAAGAAGCAGCGGGGGTTGGGTGGCCTCATCAAGACGCACTGGGATTATCTCATGGACGAAATGGTAAAAAGGAGGAAGAAAAGTATTCATCACACCAACTGACGATCGTCGGTAGAAATGGATGCGAATCGATTTCCGAGAGGAAAGGAAGTGGAAAATTGCCGTCGCGTATACCATCGCGTTGGCTGTTCAAGAGTGGCATGAGGCTGGCTCCACAGAGGAACGCATTCGGAGAGGTATCTGCATTGTCTGGTCCACAAATCTCGAGGAGGATATTCCTGTCCCTTCCAATGTCGAGGGGAACAGTGCTATACCTATCGACGAGCTTCGCTTGCGCTCGGATTCGATGCACGTGGTCGAAGAGTCTGACGATGGAAGTGACGAAGAGAAAGATAACGTGACCCCCACTGATGCTGATGCGGCCGAACCGGGGGAGATCGTTAATGACGAGCTCACCCAGGAGCCAGAGAATATGAAGGTCGAAGACAACTTCGACTTCGCTACCGCCTTGCAGGCTGTGCCGACAACCGAGTCCCAGGACCAGGTGGAGACAGGGGTCAACTCATCACGCCAGGATTCTCTCGAGGGCTCTGATCCCACTCCACCCGGACTGAGGGTTACTTCTGAGAATCCCATGATGTCTTTCGCGAACAACGGGCTGTCAGCGGCGACACAGGGAGCCATGAGGGAAAGAGTGGCTTTCATGGACTTGAATAAAGTCTTCCTCGACTCCGACGACTTGGGCCTTACAAGTCTTATTCCCAGACCGTCGGCCGAAGAGGCTCCCGATTATGTCCCTCCCCACATAGATCTTGTCGCTCTTTTCGGCGACGTTCAGGCTTACGGTCTTCCAGAACCAGTACCCGCTGCTATCCAACTAGATCTCAAGAAGAATAGGAGAGAAAGGGAGGATGTCATTCGAAGGCTTGATGAAACTAGCGTCACCAAACTCGTCCCTGTGTCAAAGTTCATGTTCTGTAGACCGACCCTCATCAGCGCTTTACAACCGTCTCGCCACTGGAGGGATGGAGCTTGGACTGGGTTGGATGAATCTCCCGTATACCCCACAGACATCCCTCCATTTTCGCAAGAGTTTGTTTGCAGTGAGTTTGCTTTCGCAATGGCATATCCTTTGGTCGTAATCTCAAATGTAAGTTACAGGCCTATTCGAGCGGAATGGCTACAACCATATCAGCATTCGACCCCCTACCTCCGACCCTAAACGTATGCAAGAGTCGCACATCGCCGACCAGCTATGGACGCCACAAGATGACCAGCTCCTGAAAGATCTTGTCGAGACATACGGAAATAATTGGGGCCTCATCGCCAATTGTTTCAACTCTATGCGATACGCTGTTTCCACAGACACCCGCACGAACTGGGATTGCTACTATCGGTTTGCCGCAGTAAATGTCAAGCAGCAGGAACCGGACCCATCTTCCTCCAATCAAATGACGACGAGGACCAAGAGACAGGCCACCCTGGGTATCGATACCAGCGGGGCAAATGTGGATAATAAGAAGAGGAGGCGGCATCTTGTTGTTTTGGATGCCATCCGCCGGCTTGCAAAAAAGAAGGAAAGCGCGGCGAAGATGTTGGGTAGGCTCTTCTCCATGTCGCCGACAATCATAATCTGAAGACCCTCGGTAGCGGTCCAAATTAAGCGACAGACGGGTGTCCACGAGACTCATCACCAGATCAATAACATGCCTAAGCTCACTCCCCAAGATCTAAGTCGCAAGAAGGAGTATTCTGACCTTGTGCTGCGTCGCCAGGCGGAGGAGGTACGAAATAGGCAACTCAGGGAGCAACAAGCGAGACTACAGGGTACTGGCGGGGTAAGGATTCAACGCGGATTCCTCATCTATTCGCCTCTCATATGGTTGATGTAGGCTGCCGCTGTCAACCGTGCTACTCTCCAATTCCCTAATGGGGGTGGACAGAACGTACCACAAATTAGAGGCCAAGTGAACATCTCGCAGCAGCAAAGACTTGCCGCTGCTCTTCAACATCAACTCAGCCAGAGTGGCGCAAGAATGTCTCCACAACAACAACAATTGGTACAAGCCCAGGTCAGGGCGCTGGAAGCTCAACAGCAGGCTCAGACTCAAGCTCAGGGTCAACAGGGACAAACACCGGCTCCTCAGCAGCCCCAACCCGGACAAACACAACCCCCACAGCCCACGGTCCAGATCCAGAACCTCCCCACCCAGCCAGCTACTCAACCGCTTGTTACCACGTTGCAGTTTGCAAGCGGCTCATCTGCTTCTCCTCCACCACAACAGGCGGTCTCTTCGACTTCTGGAACGCCAGTGAGCGTCAATGGGAGTTCGAACGGAAGCACGAACGGGAACGGGGGAGCTGCGACCCAGAGACCTGCATCAGCACAAAATCAAGAGGCGACAGTGACAACGACACCTTCGCCTTTGGATCCCGACACCGCGGCCACAATCACTTCCATCGGGGTTCGACCCGCCGCTTCTTATTATAGCGCGATGCAGACCCTGCAGTCAATGTTTGAGGTCAACGACGGTGCCACCGTCAATTCAAACGGTAGCTCGCAGACGAGGTTCCAGGTCACACCTCAGGTTGGTAGCGTTCAAGGTTCGACTTCGTCGAGCTGACTGGCCGTATAGGGAACACATCGCCCACAATCACAGCCACCGCAGCAGCTATCCCCCCCACAAAACCACATACAAACACCTACTTACCCCCCGCAGCCGTGAAGGAGTTGGGCTCCAGGTTGTTGTATACAGTTTTCTTAGAGGGCGATAGATCGTAGCAGGGGGTAGAACGGGTTCTCTTGGCCCGCGTGGGTGGCCTCATCAGTGATGAGGAAAGCTCTCGGCCTTCCAGCCAACCATGGGAGAGATGTTCAGATGGGCGTTATGTTACCCACCGTGTCGTTAGGTGGTCGTTCCCCAGATATAGCTGATGTACAGGAGCCGCTCTTACGACTTATGTACATAATCTAACGTAGTATGCGTACTAGATGACCTAGGAATTAATGTGTATATCTCGCGTTTTCGCACCTATCGATGTGATACGCTGAATATGGTAAGACTAACCAAAGCACGAAGACTATTGCCATGAGTACGTATACTAGAGAAAGCCTGTTCAACGCAAAGCAAATGGAGAAACGGCAAATGGAAAACAAGAGAAAAAAAGGCAATACAAACAACCGCAATCGTCAGCGTAATCGTACAAAGTTCACCTCCAAGAATATGTACAAAATGTTAGGGCTCCCAGAGCCCCCTCCCCCGACCTAGATGTCCGGAATTTCCAAAAGCTTACCCGCTACCAAAGATTGCTTAACCCACGGGATATGAACACAGGAAGGCCGGTCCCCCTTTCTGATGGAGTTAAACCTCTTAACATCTTCTGCGTCCTTCACCAGGACGAAGTCGTACTCGAACGACTTGGAGGCAGCGTGCTTCTCGTCACACACCGCTTCGACGTGATCGGCACCCATCGCGATCATAATACTGGGAAGTTTGCGCGTGGATTCGTTCTGCTTGTCGTCCTCGGAGTTGAACTGTGGTTTCATCTCGAGTTCAGATAAGGGATGAGTGTCGGAGATCGCGCATCATGCGTGCACTCACTCGTTTGAGACTCCTGGGTTTCCCAGGTGGGAAAAGTTCTGGGCCGATGCACAGAACCGATTTTCCACGTAAGGTGGAGTTTGACCCATGCATGTTCCTGTAGATGTCGCGAAGCTGTTGCGATTTGTCGCCCCATCGCAGATTGACCCTCTGCGACATCAGGCCGTGAGTGTATTCTCCGGCTGGGAGGAGGTACTCGTTCCAAGGAATGAGGGCGTGCTGCCGATCAATGAGGTGAGCACGGTACTCGTGGGTGAGCCAAGAGCACACTAACCTGCTCTCGACAATTCAATAGCCACTCTGTTGATACACAAGGGATTCCCAACGCTAGAGCCACCAGATACTTGGGTTTCTGGTTCGGTTCGTCTGCAAGGAGAAATACGGTTTGTACTCCAAGGTCCTTGTGCTTCACGTCAGCCTGACGTGCCACCCAACTCCGATCCGTCTGCGTGGGCGAAAACGGAAAGAGGTTCGCCCAATCTTCGATGACCTTCCCCCCTTTGTCCTTAATGAGCTCAAAAATCTGCGATCGGCTCTTTTCATCCGCAGACTTCATCGTAACCACAAACCCGATGCGTTTCAGGAATTTCGAGGTCGAAGTCCCATTGACGGCGGCGGTTTTGCTCGTGGAGGAATTGAGACCCTGAGCCTGGAGCAAGGTGCAAATAGAGTTCTCGTGAACGATCCTCTCCTCCCAGTCTTTGTCGATGGCCGACTCATGTATCTTGATCGAGCTGGCTTTGACGTCTAGTTCCCCCCCAGTGTTGACCTGAACTCGGACATACCCCTCGGTATCCCAGCGGTCGGTCGCTGTGACACGACCTGACTGCATGTACCCGATAATAAACACCTCGTCTCCCTCCTCCAATTCGCTCTGACGGAGGTCTGAGATGTGGACCGGGCATTCCGTCCCATCATCGAACCGTACGATATACAAATCACTTTGGATAGGTGATCTGGAATGCACGAATCCGGGGTAGAAATGTTTGCAGAGGGGCCAACGCGCGAAAACGCGAGTACAATCGCTTTGGGCAATGTCCCGAAGAGATCCAGGGAGTGAGCGGATACGTTTAGACCCGCCGCGTTGAGGTGTGACACCCTGTAGTGTTGAGCTTCCGGAGGCAGTCCTGTGAGGTTTCTGGTCGAGTCCAGGACGCTTGCGCTTCCTCGTCAGCGGTATGTCCTCAGAAGATTCGAAACCAGCCTCTTCGTCATCCTCGGCGGGCTCCGTCTTAGCCTCGTCGTCTTGAGCAGGAGGGGTGTTACGCCCGGAAGAACCGACGTTGCTAACCTCTGCAGATTCCTTCTTTCCTCTCCCCCGCCCCTTTTGAGGTTTCGCTTTTGTAGCAGAACCCTTGGTGACACTCTTGACAGCTTTGGCGGACGCGGGTTGCTTCGGCTTCCTTCCTCCTCGCCCGCGGGTAGTAACAGGGGTGACATCCGCCTCAGCTTTCTCCGCCTTTTCGACCTTCCTCTTCTTTGCTGGACGCTCGACGGGAGTCTCTTCCGGTTCCTCTCTCTCTTCCTGAGACATCGTTTAGAGTCGCAAAGATAGATTAAAATTTTACAGTACTCACCTCATTCTCCGAAGTATCAGGGGACTCGGTGTAAATGATCGGACGCTTGTTCCTCGTGCTGCGGCCTCTTGAGGGAAGAGAAGGCTTCGATACCGCTTTCGCGGCTTTGACAACAGTGGCAAGAGGAACTTCATCCTCAGTTTCCGGCACCGTCACGTCATCGCGAATTGCTTGCTCTACCTGTTCCTCCTCCACTTCCTCTTCTTCCGGGAGAGGCTTCGGCGGTCGCTTCGCACGCTGTTTGACGAGGGGCAGGTCGTTATCCATTGGATCGTCTCCCTGCTTGGTCTCTGGTTCGGCCTCCCGCAGGTTCGTGTCCTGGGCGATGCGACTTGCATTCCTCCGTTCTGAGGTTTCATTGTCCGTCTCGCCCGACGATTCTGGTACAGTCTCGGGTACAGTCTCATTGTCATTTTCGGCGGGAGTAGTCACCCTGTTCGCCGGATGGGGAAGGTGCAATGAGGACATGGGTCCGTCGGTCATTCTGGACGGCTCCGAGTCAGGGACGATGTCCATGGTCTCATCTTCGTCTACCCGTGGTGGATTTTGGGGAGGAGGCATGGGTTGAGGGGATCGAAGAGGGGAGTCAAAGGGTAAAGGGTCTGCGCGGGGTGGTCCTGGAGTGTCCAGGGTTGACCCCACCCCATCTTCACCCGTGGGTTGAGTTTCCGTGGATTCGGTCTCCAACGGCTGTGTCTCCGGAACAACTGGTGTCGATTGCCCTCGGTTATTCGGCGGTTCTTGGTGAGGCAGAGTGATCCCAGGAACCTTTCTCCATTTCTTCAGCTGATTGAACAAACTGCGGTTGTTCGCCGAAGAAGCGACCGTGGAGGGCGCAGGGGTTTGGTACTAGACCTGACATCAAATGAGAGAACGAGGGGCGTATAAATGACGTACAGAGTTGACGGAGGGAGGTACGGTTTCTGAAGGGGCATCGGTCTGTGTCTGTTCTACGGTAGTTTCATTGACGACCTGTGTAGATGGTTGGGTAGGGATCTCCTCCGATGCCGGCTGAGTAGACTCGGCTACCTGTGTGGGCTCCTCGTATGGATGGGGTTCGTTTTCGGGAAATTTTCCTGAAGAACTAGAGGATGAGTCGGGGGATTGTGGAAAGTTGAGACCGCTACGATCGATATAAGGATTGCGGTTGTTACTGATGCACGTAAGGTATTCCATATAGTTCGTGTCTTGAGGGTATTCCGCCGGCTGTGGCTGCGACTCTTCCTGTGCAGGAGCCATCGGCAGTGCATTCTGGCTGTTGGACTCGTCCGAGCTCGACTGGCTCATACCAACGATGAGTGACGGTCCAGCGTTCGGCTTTGGGGGAACAGGGGAGAACATCGAGTCCTGCTAGCCTTGATAAGCATAAATTGTGGAGATCTGATGTCTCCTTACCTCCGGCGAATTCTCAAGTTGAGATAGCGGAAGCCCAAAACGTTTTGACTTTGCGAGGAAGGCCTCCTGCGGGTTAATAGGGATCGAGCCGGCAAAGGAATCCTGAGACTGTGGTGAAGGGGATCGATGGGCGGGCGTGTGCAGGGATCTACTCTTCCTGAGAGGAGTGACTGGAGGGCGTTTTGGAGAAACAAACGAGACCGCTTTCCCCGGTTTTGAAGAGGAGGGTGTCCCCGGTAGTTCATTCGCGTTGGAAGGACTCTTTGGGGTTAATGGTGGAACGGGGTGGTCCAGTGAGGGGGCATTTGGTCCCGGCCCCGTTACGGATGAACGGCTGGTCTCCTGAGAACCTTGAGAATCTTCATCACCATGACCATCGTGCTGGGTTGGAGATTGGGTTACAGCCAGTCCATGGTAGTGATAATGGGGTGTGCTCTTGATGTCGGACGAAGTAAGGTTCTCTTCGACGGAGACCTCTGGCTCTTCTTGAGTGATTGGCTTGGGGGTGCTAACTCCCCCACGGAGAGCTTCCCTCACGATCTGGGAGGCCTGTGACTCAGGCAAGAGCGACGCATTACTGAAGGGCGGAATCGTCACTTTCATGAGAAAGCGTGGGGAGTGAGAGGACTGACATCGAGATCAAAGGTTCCATGCCGGTCGTTCAGCGGGGATCTAACTCCGCTTGTCTAAACCAATTGATAGACTCTCGCTCTGGCGCTCTCACCCAAAACCCCTTCGAAAGTCTAGAAAGCGTACAATCAAGAAGGAAAGCCGGGGGAGATGAAGGAAGCAAGAGAAGAGCGCGGTAGCTGAAAAATCCAATCCTCAGTGAAATCCCCAAGTCCAAACACACGCTTGTGACCCGTCACGTGGCCGTGTTGAGGACCTGTCACGAAAGTCACGAGACCGCCCACTGTCGCGGCATCGGGCGGTTCGGGTTCAGTTGTTCTTGGGTTATTCCTGTTTCCCTCTAGCCCGAGCTTGCTCCTGCTGCCTTGAGATGGACGATCCCGGTCATAGCGAACCCTCTGGTGAATTCGAGCCCTTGACTACCAGGCACCCTTCGAGGACATCTCGACTTGCACCGAAACCATCGAGGACCAGGAGACCGAATCATCTAGCTCATGCTCCAGCGGTCGCACTGGTTGACCAAGATGTGGAAGCAAGCGCTCTCCCTGTTCCCATACCAGACTATGGTCATGCACCAGCTTATGAACCTAGTTCTCTGGTTATCAAAGCTGGATTTTTACCTTCTCTGCATCCAACCTCAGTCCCTCCTGACCTATCCCAGGCTACTCTTGTAAACTTCAACGAACCTACCTCGCCCACCGCCGATACACTGGTACCTCCCACCTCCACTGAGGCATTGGAACCACCATACTACCCCCCAGGCCATACTCATCAGGTACAGAAATCCAGTCACACCCTGGTGGCCATCGTCATGTCTGTCCTTGGTGGTTCCTTTCTCCTCGTCGCATTCGTCGTTGCCGCCAGAATCCGCTTTAGGCGTAACAGGCGTCGCTACCTGCGGACACCCTCGCTTCCGATTCCTCAAGACACGTTCCCTGACCCGCCAGCGGAAGAATCTCCCATCTTTGGCGGAAAAGAGCGGTTCTCTACTGGTACTACCGGAAAAGAAAAGTGGACTTGGACCCAGTACCGATCTAAATCGCCTCTCAGGGAGCCCGAAAAAGATCCATTCTCTGATTCGTTTGCAAAACCACACCAGTCTTCGAACACTCTCCACCCCAACGAGCCGTCCGTTAAGAAACCCGGCTTCCTCCAGCGCAGTCTGTCTCACATCTCCGCTCTTTCTGCGTACTCGACCGCGAAATCTGACGTTGCCGGGTTAGTTGCAAACGCGAGCGCCCCTGCGTTTGCTTCCACAACCACCATCACGGACCCCGTCACGGCGAATCCACGATCAAACAAATCTGAAGGGGCTCGAGCTTCGCTACGCCAATCCAGGGACAATCAAGCAATCCGTATCACTGTTCGTGACTGGGATGCGAGCAGTGCAGACGAGTACATCTACGATGGCGTCGAAGATATTCCTGCAGTCGCCACACACCTCCCCGTACCCGCTCCCAATCCCTATTCAAAACAGACGGTTGGGCGCGAGCGCGTCAGAGCACCGTATCCGGTCGGATCTTGTCCTTCGATCTCAGTCTCGATGAACTCGATCGCCGCCTCTAACATGACCCCTTCAAACACCACGACGGCCATCAGCACCAACCCGTTCGACGATTATTCTCCATATGTCACCGGATCCTCGACTTCGACAACCGCCACTCGTCAAGGACGTGATACCAAAGCATTGACAGTCGCTTTGGGATTAGAATCTCCGAAACTTGAGCCCCAGACCCGAATAGCCTCGAGCCGTGCAAGGACGTCGGTGCTTAGGAGGAGCCATACCCTCGCTCACCATACCTCGTTCGTTTCAGTAGCTGAAAGTTCGAGCAGCCCGTGTCCGAGTGACGATGGGATACGACTCGGGAAGTTCATGTTGAGAGATTACCGTCGGTCTTCGCTCTCCTTGCCTCGGGACCAGGTGCCACCGTTGCCACCGCCGGTGGCCCCTCTGAATCTCCGCTCTCATGGGAACTCGGCTGTACACAAGGCGGCGGTGGCAGACGATAAGCCTCCGAGGGTGCCCTCGCCTCCTGCCCTCCCGTCCTTGGCCCAGATGGCGATGTCTCAGGCTGCGGATTACGAGACGTATAGGAGTCCGACGTATAGCTTGTACGATGTGTACGCGGATAGGAACACGGATAGAGAGAGGGACAGGAGGACGACGCTATTCTTTGGTGGAAGGGATAGAGGATGATTTTTGGAGTCTGTTGTGTTTGTCGTTGCCCGGATCGACTTTTTTCCGCCGTTTTTGCCCATCATTCTAACGCATAGTTTTGTATTTTTGCCCATGCTATCTTACTACCGACGCTCTATTCCAGCGAGACCTGCTCGGCTCTGTGTAACCTAACATACCGTACAGAAAAACTCGGCACCAAGGTTCACTCCCGAACGGTATGTTTGGCGCCGTCGGAACCGACAAACCGCCATTTGCCCGTTCCGAAGTTGTTTGGGAGGCATTAATATGGCCAGTAGGACCACAGATCTTTGATTTCCTAATGAGTCCGTCCTGATATTGCACGTATATGATATGTATCGGCACATGGTACTCGATAATTTTCGCCCCAAGAGAGAGAAATTATCCGCTATGAAGTCAACAAAGAGTGATTAGTGGAGCCAAAGATCCCATGACGAGGGAGAGGGAGAAAGGAGCGTGGGGGATGGACGAAAGACCCGCATGGAAGGACAAGCGGGAAGATGGTTTGGAGTAAGAAAAACAGGTCGACGAAGGAGTGCAATCTGGCAGTGACCGAGTGTGATTCTACGCGCGAAGCCCTAAATGTAAAGCAAGGAACGATCAAGGAGGGAGAACGAGCTACAGCCAAAGTGATCAATGATAGCGAGAGGGGAGGGCACGGTGAATTGGGGAAATGTCCATGCAAATCAAACGTCCACGACCCAACGTCAGAAGAGGGGATTGATAGAAGAAGATAAATAAACGAGTAGGGGCGTGGACGGTATATGATACTGGCTAAAGTAGCGTCTGGGAGAGATAGAGTTCTTTCTCACGGAAATGAAGGAGTCATGACTAGGTCGTGAGTAATGCGAGGATGCAAAACGACGAAGGGAGGAAAAGGAGGTCAGGCGCCACTTCATGGCCGAGGGGTGGCCCTCGGTTGTAATGGGGGGTATGCCCTCTTCTTCGTAGATCCACCACCACAGACGGGAGGAAGGGTCGCGGTCGGTCCCATCCAAGGGTCCAGGGACGGGCAACTCTGGATCGGGACGTACATCCTCCTCGTGTCGCTTGGGTTAGCCCAGCCGCTCCCGACGTCGATTTTGACGTTTGACCCTGAGGATGGGGTGAACGTCGGACCGGGCAACGTGATGATCGTTCCAGTCGACGTATAATGAGGAAGGGAGTCGATGGGTCCACCACTGGAAATTGATGTGGGAGGCCACTGTAACCCGTCACTTTGCACGTTCAAACCAGCACCCGTGCCTCCGGTCTGCCAAGGCTTCAAAGGAGGTGTCCAGGGGTCGGTGCTGGCACAGGTTCCCGAAGCCTGCCTAGGGTCCTTCGGCATCCAGCCCTGCTCCAATCCAAGCTGGTAGCTCCAGGCTGGCGTCTCGACCTTTCCCGAACGTATTGACTGGCCAATCTTCCACGTCCAGAAGAACCAGTTCTGCAGAGCGTCCATAGATGCCATGGCGAACGTCATGACACCGTCTTTCATTTCACTGTCCCAGTTCTCCCAATCCGTCCACTCCGTACAGCTACCTTGAGAAGGCCATGGACCATCGGAAGAATAGTTTCCCTCATAACGAGTACCCTCGCCCACGTTGTTAAGGAACAGACCACAGTCCGTGACAGCGTTTGAGAACTCTCCTGCGGTGGTCATGCCGAAGCTGGTCAAAGACTGGTTTATCGTCCTGCCCCAGTCTTCACAAGGTCGGTTGGCATAGGTCGACATTGGGGAGCTGGACTGTTGACCGAAACATATATATGGGTGCCAGTCAATGGCGACACGGTCGGAATTTTCCATAAATCCGCTGTAGTGCGACAGACCCTGGAAACCCTCGTGGAAGGAGATGACGGGACCGTTGCCCTCGCCAAGTCCGGTGACATCACGTACGGTTTCATAAACAGCTTTGTAGCTGCGGAACTGCGAATCAGTCTCTCGGAAAAACGTCAGAGCGGAGTCACAACATACAATCCATCTAGTTGCGTTCCACCGAGGAGGGGACTTGCTCTAGGTTCGTTGAGAACACCAAACATTACGACGACATCCTTGTACTGCGGTTGGGAGATGAACTCTGTGATGACCCTGATGTAATCCAAAGTCCTCTGCGCATTGGCGTAGCCCATGGGACCGAGAAGGAAGTTCGCGGTGCCAAGTCGTCCGGAGTGGTTCCATCCGTTCTGTGATCCAGGAACGGCGTGGAGATCCAGGTTGATGCGGAGACCATACTTTCGTGCCCATTGAATAGCCTTGAGGAAATATCTGATCGTCGATAGCATTGTCGGTCAGGGAGACAAGGAGGTAATGAAGAGGGGTACTGACTTCCAGCATACTCTAGGAAGGAAAGGCTCGTCACCCTGAACCTCGATGGCCCACCAGGGTATGGGGATCCGCAAGAAATTGAGGCCAGCACCGGCAATCTCTGCGAAATCCTTCTCGGTCTACAAACGATAGACGTTAGGACACAATTCCTGACCGGGGGAGTGGGTGGACCTACGATGAAAGTCTTGTAGTGGTCCTCTAACTGATCCAGTCCACCACCGGCAGTATCAGCGGCCATGGCCTCACTCAGTGTCCACTCGTCCACCGCGGGCTGGGCATTATTGAGATACTTTTCGAAAAGACCTGGAACACTTCACGGGGAATGAGGGTCGAGAACGTAAGTGACAGACCGTCGCACGTACATGAACTACACAGAGAGGGAGTCAAGACAAACTCAGTCAACATAGTCGACAGTGATCGGGAAACTTACAGGTTCCAAGACAAGCCAACCGCCAAGATTGACACTGAGAATTCAAGTATGAGCACAGAGCTTGGAAGTGAAGATCGAGGAACAGACCCGAAGATGCGGTCTTGACCCCATTTGAACGACTGGTTCAGAGGCGGGGTCCAGCTCTGCGCCTGAGCGTTGTTGTTGAAAGGATCGTCGGGATCCCAATACCAAGTGCCTCCAAACGAGTTCGAGTAGGTCATCGTCGTGCCATCTTCCAACGTAATGTTGCTCCCGTCTCCTCCCGATTTCAAGATATTGGTGGACGGAATGGTGTTGTTACCGTTATTGTTGTTGTCGTTATTGCCATCGCCGTCAGTGATTCCGGAGGAGGTATTGCCATCCTTTTTAATGACCGTGAAGTATAGGGCAACGATGATGGCAATTGCGACGACGATCACGCCGACGGCGATTGCGCCAATGATGATCTTACGTTTGGACTTGTTCGGAGGTGCATAGGTTCCACGTTTCTCCTCGAGATATCTGCCCCTCCTGCCGGGAGAGACGGCACCGGCGACAAAGTCCGAATCATGGGGATCGTCTTGGTACGGAACGGAAGAGTAACCGACAGCGGAATCCCGGTTTGCTCCAAGTGGATTTAGGGCGTAAATTGACGACGAATTATCGCCGAGGGAGGGGACGCCGAAGGAGGAGGCGAGGGATCCCCGATTAAGGTCAGAGCCCGCAGCGTGGCCGAGAAATCGTGGCCTCGCGATGCCATCCTCGACCAAGCTGTCTCTGGTGAGGTCTTCTGGATTGAATGGAGGGTCTATGGGGCGGTCCATTGGAGGCGGTGTCGGGAAAGGGTTATCTGTGTAAGCTCCCCCGGGTTGGTCGACCGGTAGGTCATCCTGATGACCGTCACCGGTGTCGACCGGGTGGTAAGGTGTATTCGGCTGGGAAGACATTTCAGCTGTAAAGGGTTCGAGTGAGACAACGGGTAATGGGGCGGTGTATGCATGACGGATGGGACGCACAGAAAGATGAGGGGAAACCCTGGGGAGAGGGATGGCGGAGAGAACAGCGGAGACGGAGATGAGGAACCGATACGAGGAAGAGAGGAGGGAGGAGGAGGAGAGGATGGGGAGGGGAAGGGAAGTGTTCTTGTTTAGGAGCCTTGTGATTGACAGGGATATTCCCGCTTCCCACGAACAAACGTGGAAGAAAACAGAAAACGTGAAGGGACTACAAACGAAATCTAGTCGAGACTACAAACTCTTCTAGCCCCTGGTGACCATCACACGCTACGCTGAACGGCACCGCCAAGACGTGAATATTTCCTCCCAAGTCACTTACCATAACCGGAACCGGAACCTCCCAGGAACCTCTCACCCACGTGACCACGTCGCGTCGCGTCCTTCCCCCTCATGTCTTCCAGAGTCAAGCGAACCTACAGCAGAAGGAGCAGATCCGCTCTCTCTTCATCTTCGCCTCCTCCAGAGGACCCCGCACCGGAGCCTCCAACTTCTTCCCCATCCTCGACACCGCCTTCATCCCCAGTTCCAAAGAGATCTCTATCAGACGTACTGGGCTCCCGTCCACCCGCAAAAAAACCGCGTTTTGCGCAGCACGACCCGAAGAAAAGAAAACCCTCCTCAGCATCCTCTTCAAAATGGAAATCAAAGGAAAAATCCTTGATCCAGCTCCACTTCTCTATCGATGCGTCCGTGCTGCGCAAATGTCCGATCTGCGACTTCTCCTACACGAAAGGCGCACAAGACGACGAGGCTCTACATAAATCCCACTGCACCCGCTTCCAACGCGGTCTGGAATGGACCAGGGACGATATCAAGGAAAGCGCAAAGCACGGCGTCGTTGAGATTGAGTCTGGCATCCGACTTCGAGACGGTTCGCTCGGAAGAATTCTGGCCGTCAACACCAACGTTCCCGGAAAAATCGGGTCAAAGGTGCTCCGTTCCGCCCCCTATCTCCTGAAAATAGCACTCAGACATAATCCTCCTTACGTTAAACGAAAAAATATCCACAGCTCGCGGCGTTACTCGAAACCATCAGTCTCGCACTGTCATCCCCGCCTCTCACCGCACAAACTCTAGCCAATTCTAAAGCTTACCTCTTCCTCCTCATCCCTCCTGCCTCGAGTGCATCAAAATCCACATTGGCAGGCTCGGTAAATAACAGGTCAAACGCACGTCAACGTGAGAAGATTGTGGGCTGCGTAATTGCCCAACCGATCGCGACCGCAATGCGAGTGATCGAGAGCGTTGTTCGCCCTGACCGGGAGACCCTAATGGAGGCCGGAACCCGCCCGACCCGAGGTAATGCCCGAGAACCCCTCACAGACGAAAATAGCCCTACAGATCAACCGCCAACTGCGCAAATACACTCGGAAGAAGATCTGGTAACTGTGGACGCATCCACATCTTTATACTGCTCTCTGAAACCTTTGTCGACTCCACTCGGTATCCCACGGATGTTCGTATCCTCTTCCTACAGAAGGTTGGGAATCGCTTCCCGTCTGCTTACCGCAGCTACCGAGAATTTCATTCATGGCGTCGCATTGGACCCTGCAAAAGGCGAGGTGGCGTTCACTCAACCCACTGCTTCCGGAAAGGCACTCATGGAGAAGTGGGGGAAGAGGGGAGCTAGAGTTTACTGTGAATAGAGCACCAGGGGCGGCCGTTCCGCCGTCGGATTATTTGTAGATCTAACCCACGTTGTAGCGCGTAGTCCATATTTATATCCTTATATCACCGCACCTTCGCCAACAGGCTCGGTTCTCGATGTGGTGGTAAACAATACTATATTGTTACAGTATATGACAAGGCCCACTCTCGACACAAGATACACGAGAAGATGAGGACGGATACAAAGAAACGACATGTAGCTGAGATGATGATGATGGCACAGGAACGTAAGATGAGGCATATATGAAACAAAGCGGTTCGAACACTTTAAAGGATCGACGGAAGGACGGTCAAATAGCCAAGGCGACCAACCCCACACCCAATTGGCCCAAGGAAAAACAACCAGCATGCCGAGGGACAAGAAAAACGGGGAAAGGTCGTCAATGCCGTACACGTCTTTTCAAGAACAAGCCAAGGTGACAAGAAAAATAAATGAGGGACATGACCAAGAATCGTGGAGCAATCTCTAACGGATGTTCTTAACAAACCAGGGTATCAAACGCTTAGACCTCAACTTCTACGGTCCTTGGGCTCAGCGTGCTTGGCGGAGGCACGAATTCCTGTGGGAACGAGGGGGAGAAAGATCGTGGTCAACACGTGAACGACTCTCCGAGAAAACGAAAACCAAGAATATGAAGAAGTGAAATGCTTACTCTAGCCTTCATCCCACCAGCGGACGGCAATCTAGTCGACCTCTGGAGGTAAGTGTCAACCTCGGCGGCCGCTCCACGACCCTCGCTAAAAGTGGGTGAAAGATCAGTCACATTGCTGTCCGACCGGATGACGACGTGAAACCACTCACTTGATACCCCAGACGATCAAACTCTGTCCCCTCCTACAGTCACCAGCAGCGAAGACACCCTCTACGTTCGTCGAATATTTCTAAGTGGGGATAAATCCGAATCAGCGGTTTCCCACAGCCGTAGCCCCTAAATGAAACATACCTTGAGTGGAGTTTGAATGTTTGACCTTCCGTCCTGTTTAACCCCCAATGCCTTGATCACGGCGTTCTCCGGTCCCAAGAACCCTAGGGCCAGGAGCACGAGCTGGGCAGGGAAGAACTTGGAAGACCCAGGAACCTCCTCCATCTTCCATCTTCCTGCGCTGTCTTTGGTCCATTCAACGCGAACTACGACAATAAATCAGTGTCCATTCAGAATTGTCCCCGTCGAATTTCCACCGCATACCTGTGTCCAGACCCTTCAACTTGCCCTCGTCATCTACCACGAACGCCTTGGTCGAAATACAGTACTCTCTAGGGTCAGAACCAAAGTGAGCAGCGACCTCGGTATGGCCGTAATCGGTCCTGAAGATCCTTGGCCACTGAGGCCACGGGTTATCCGGCGCACGGCTGGCAGGCGGCTTCGGCAAAAGCTCAAAGTTGACAACAGACTTGGCTCCATGTCGCATCGAGGTTCCGATACAGTCGTTCCCAGTGTCACCACCTCCAATGACCACAACGTCCTTGCCCTTTGCGCTGAGATAGTTTCCGTCTTGAAGCTCAGAATCCAACAGAGACTTGGTGTTGTTCTGCAGGAACTCCATGGCGAAGTGGATACCGTCGGCGTCGCGGTTTGGCAACCTGAGGTCTCGTGGCCAGGTTGCACCAGTACATACAATCACAGCATCGTTCTCGGCCCTCAAATCCTCGACGTCGACGTCAACACCAACGTTCGCGTTGGGCACGAACGTCTATAAAAATGAAAAAAGCTCAGCGTTCACCCTATGGCCTCGTAGAAACAGATGACGTACAACACCCTCTGCCTCCATCAAATCGAGGCGACGCTGGACGACACTCTTCTCGAGCTTCATGCTGAGAAACAAGCGGTGCACACGATCAGTCCGCGTGACATCAAAACATGGGAATGAGGTGAACGACTGACTTGGGGATACCATACATCAGCAAGCCACCCATTCGGTCGTTACGATCGTAAACGGTGACCCAATGTCCAGCCTTGTTGAGTTGATCAGCAGCAGCCAATCCAGCGGGACCAGCTCCGATGATCGCAATGCTCTTTCCCGTGCGGATTTTAGGGGGGTTTGGAATGACCCAGCCCATCTCAAAGCCCTTTCGAAATCAGGATGCGGTCAGCACTGCACTTTAGGAGGTGGTTAAGGGGAAGAAACTCACCTTATCGATGATCGCACATTCGATGCTCTTGATCCCAACAGGTTGTTCGTTGATACCCAACACGCAAGCGCCTTCACACGGTGCGGGACAGACACGGCCCGTGAACTCCGGGAAGTTATTGGTAAGGTGCAACCTGTTGAGGGCATCCCTCCATTGATCCTTGAACACGAGGTCGTTCCATTTGGGGATAATGTTGGAGATCGGGCATCCAGTTTCAGATTGGCAGAAAGGAACACCGCAATCCATGCATCGGGAGGACTGGTACTTGAGTTCGTGCTCACTTAAGCGGCGAGAAATTTCTTCCCAGTCCTTGACACGCTTCCTTGGGGGACGGTAGGTCTCGTTGAGGCGCTTGTACTTCATGAAACCACGCGTCTTGTCGAGCTTCTGTGTGCGCTGTTTCGTCGCGGTATCGTCGACCATCGAGTCTTCAAGATCCAACAGAGCAGGCTCTATTCGAGGGGGCTTGGTGAGAGAGGGGGTAACGTTGCCAGGAGTACTGGCCATGGCCAATAGGACATCTTCGACCCCCGAATGTAGGTTCACTTGGCTAGCGGTCCTCGAAGGGATCAAATCGATGACACCCTGACGCAACTTGTCTTCTTTGGCACGTGTGGTCTGTTCCTCCAAGACGCGTTTGTAATCGTTTGGCATGACACGGACGAATAGCGGCAGAAGGTGGTGGAAATCGAGGAGGATTCGGTTCGCGACCTCGGATCCAGTGAAATGGCGGTGGTCTTCAATCATCCCTCGGAGCTCAGCAATTTCTCGTGGGTCGGTAACTTTTCCTAACTCCACCATCTCGAGGTTGACCTTCGAAGCAAAGACATGGGCGGTATCTAGAACATAAGCGATACCTCCGCTCATACCGGCAGCGAAGTTCCGGCCCGTACCCCCGAGAACGACCACACGACCTCCAGTCATGTATTCACAGCCGTGGTCACCACAACCCTCGACGACAGCCTTGGCACCAGAGTTTCGGACAGCGAACCGCTCAGCAGCGATACCCCTGATGAAAGCCTCACCCTGGGTGGCACCGTAAAGACAGACGTTTCCGATGATGACGTTCTCTTCGGCCTTGAAGGTAGACTGCTTGGGAGGGTAGACGATGAGACGACCACCAGATAGTCCCTTTCCGACGTAATCATTGGAGTCTCCTTCCAGTTCGATCGTGATACCCGGAGCCAAGAAAGCACCGCACGACTGTCCGGCGGATCCCTTCATGGAGATGTGGATGGTGTCGCGCGGAAGTCCCTCTTCGCCGTACAACTTGGAAATCTTGAAAGAGAGCGAAGTTCCGAGAGCACGGTCGGTATTCGTAACCTCGCATTCGATGTGGACTGGCAATCCTTGTGAGAGAGCAGGTTCGGATTCGTCGATGAACTTGTTGTCAAGACGGATGTAGAGCTTGTGGTCCTGAGCACGGACACGATATGTCGCGGCACCGGGGCGCATCTGCCAGGCGGGCTTGAGAACAGCGGAAAGGTCGAGATGGGCAGTCTTGATGGTTCGGCGCGCCTCATCAACTTTGAGCATATCAGCACGACCGACCATTTCGTTGATGGTACGGAATCCAAGTTTTGCCATGATACTCCGCAGATCCTCGGCAATGTAGTAGAAGAAGTTGATGACTTGTTCTGGTTGACCAGCGAACTTGGCGCGGAGCTGAGGGTCCTGGGTAGCGATACCCACGGGACAAGTGTTGACTAGAAATCACTCAATCACGGTCCTGTAACGTTGAATCAATCCAAACTCACGGTGGCATTTCCTCATCATGATGCAACCCATAGCAATGAGGGGAGCAGTGGCGAAACCCCACTCTTCGGCTCCGAGCAGACAGGCGATAGCGATATCACGTCCAGTCCTCAACTGACCATCGGTCTGAACGGTCACACGACCACGCAGGTCATTGAGGACCAACGTCTGATGAGTCTCAGCAAGACCCAATTCCCAAGGAAGACCAGCGTATTTGATACCAGTCCATCTAGATGCACCAGTACCACCGTCGTGGCCAGAAATGAGGATGTGGTCGGCTTTGGCCTTGGCGACACCGCTGGCAACGATACCGACACCGACTTCAGAGACAAGTTTGACTGATACTCGAGAACGGGGGTTCGAGCACTTTAGATCGTAGATGAGTTGCTTGAGGTCCTCGATCGAGTAAATGTCGTGATGCGGGGGAGGAGAGATCAAACCGACACCGGCGGTAGAATGACGAGTACGGGCGATAGAAGTGGAAACCTTGTGACCGGGTAACTCTCCACCCTCACCAGGCTTAGCACCCTGCGCCATCTTGATTTGGAGCTCATCTGCGTCAGCGAGGTAGTTCGAGGTGACACCGAATCGACCGGAAGCAACCTGCTTGATAGCGGAACGCATGGTATCGCCGTTGTTGAGGATGTTCGAACGCTCGGCATCTTCACCACCCTCGCCGGTGTTGGATTTACCACCCAACCTGTTCATGGCGACAGCCAAGGTCGAATGAGACTCCATAGAGATGGAACCGTAAGACATGGCACCGGTAACGAATCGACGAACAATTTCGTTCCAGGGCTCGACCTGATCGACAGGGATGGGAGTGGCGCTCTCGTATCGGAACTCGAGGAGACCACGGAGGTGGACGGCACGAGCTTGATCGTTCGCGTTCTTCGTGTAAGCGTCGAAGGCAGTTTGGTTCTTCTCCCGAACGGCGTCCTGGAGGTTGGCGATACCAGCAGGATCGTTGATGTGAGCCTCGCCGCCGTCACGCCAATGGTACTCTCCAGACTCCGGCATACCCGGAGGAATGATCGTCTCGCGCGAGGGCCAACCACGTTCGTGCAATTCGAAAACATCCATAGCAAGAAGATCAAAGGT
>Ga0307510_10000178_pt1 | contig 54190 bp, 63 predicted proteins | sample 12_EM_MG_FD_207224 | JGI IMG/M metagenome (GOLD analysis project Ga0307510, IMG submission 207224) | Populus trichocarpa ectomycorrhiza microbial communities from riparian zone in the Pacific Northwest, United States - 12_EM | ecosystem: Host-associated > Plants > Roots > Unclassified | place... | reverse complement strand
GGAGCAACAGAAAACTTTATCGACCAAACTACTGTGGACAAACTACGCTTAGGAACCAAGAGAATCCCCTATCCACAACCAGTATACAACGTCGATGGAACTATGAACAGAGCTGGAACTATCACTCAGGCTTGCGACCTACTTATCACTCAAGGAAACAAAAAAGAATGAACTAGGTTCTTTGTCACTAACTTAGGTTGTGACCGGATGCTCTTTGGATACCCATGGTTCAAGAAATTCAACCCAGACATCGATTGGGAGAAAAGCAAACTTAAAGGACCAAAGGTCAAAATCGAAACCCTACTCTACAGCACCCTTCAACATGCCAAGTCATGGCTCAAACAGAAGAGCCAAGATAACGAAGACCTCATCCTCGAAACACAACGATACGCTCTATGGTCGGGAGTTACTCCTTCAGAAATGAGGGAAGGCCCGGTAGAGGTTAACCGCACACACACAGCAATCGAAATGGCCCATAAGTACGCATCGGAACATGGGAAGGAGGAAGTAACCCTCCCGGAAGAATTCAAACGTCATATGGCATTATTTTCGGATGAAGAGGCAAACAAATTCCCGCCAACTTGCGGAGAAGGAGATCACAAAATCATACTCATGGACACTGCCCCTACCTGTTTCAATTGCAAAGTCTACCCGCTCTCAAGAGATGAGCAGGAAGCAGAGAACAAATTCATTGACGAAAATCTGGAAAAAGGCTACATCACACCCTTGGACTCCCCCTACGGCTTTTCCACCTTCATGGTCCCTAAGAAAGACTTGAAGGAGAAGAGATACATCATCGACTATCGCCCTCTCAATGCAGTTACTCGGAAGGACATCACCCCACTCCCCAATCTCAAACAGTGCATTGAAAACTTGCAAGGAATGGAACTATTCAGCAAGTTCAACATCTGTATATGGGAAGGCGACCAATGGAAGGCCGCATTCAAAACACATTGGGGACTATTCGAACCCAAAGTTATGTTCTTTGGGATGAGTAATTCACCAGCCAGCTTCCAGCGATTCATGAATGGTATTCTTGAAGAACTTTATGAACACTTCGAGAAGAAAGGCATACACAACATACGGCGCATCCTCCAGAATTATATGGATGACTGTGGCATAGGCACCCTCCTCAAAGACTATGAATTACATGTCGAAATCGTTCACTTCCTATTCGACTTACTCCTACATCATGGCCTACATCTCAAACTATCAAAATCTGTCTTCATGCAGCCACAAATGGATTTCTTAGGCGTTCGAATCTCCAAGGAAGGAGCAACTGTCAACCCAGCCAAAGTCGCTGGACTCAGGGACTATCCACACATCCTCAAGGACAAACGACAAGTCCGCGGATTCCTAGGAGTCGCCGGTTACCACTGCATGTTCTGCCCCAACTTCAGCATTATCGCCACACCTCTTACAGCACTTACCGGAAAAGACATACCCTTTGAATGGGGACCCAAGCAAATTGAGGCCCAAGAAAAGATAATCACCCTAATCACCAGTGCACCCATCTTAGCCAGACCAGACCCAGACAGACAATTCGAACTTGAAACTGATGCCTCACAAGTTGGAACAGGCGCAATACTTTACCAATGGGACCCCCCTACCACCAAACCAGATGGCACTCAGAAACCAGGACCACGACAACCGGTGGGATTCCATTCCCAAAAATTCACGCAAACCGAGCAAAACTACCCCATCTATGACCGTGAATTCCTCAGAGTCATGAGAGGACTCCACTGCTGGTCTCACTTACTCAAAGGCACAACCATCCCCGTCCTGGTGTATACTGACCACGCAAATCTTAGGTACTACAGAGAGCCCCACAAAATTGGGCCACACGTTGCTGGTTACTTACCAGAACGTGAGCAATACAACATCCTACTGGAGTACAAACCTGGGGCTACTAATCAAGCAGACACACTATCTAGGCGACCCGATTATGAAGGACCAAACGAAATTAATGAAGACGTTACTGTATGGCTGGACCAATATTTCTGTGACCAGCATACTTCAATCCGCGTATTCGACATGGACAGCATAGGAGATAATTTAGACTCAAGAATCAAGTTAGCACAATACCAAAACCAAAGTACACTCAAGAAATGGGCACCAACACATAACCTATCCCTACTGGACGGCACTCACTGGTACCACGGCACCGCACTTGTTGTCGTGGCAGACAATGACCTTAGAAGGGGAGTAACATCCCTTTTTCACGATCACAAAACCGCTGGACACGCCGGAATTTCCAAAACCCTCCAACTTATTGCACCCTACTACTGGTGGCCTGGAATGAAAATCTTCGTAACTGAGTACATCAAAGGCTGCGCTACTTGTCAAATGACTAAAGTCAACACTTGTCCCGCTCATCCCCCTATATTCCCGATCACTCCAACTGAAAATGCTCGACCTTTTGAGACTGTCGCTATGGACTTTATCACCAAACTACCCCTGTCAGGAGGATATGACACCATCCTCACGATCACTGACACAGATTGCTCAAAAGCATCTGTCTTCATCCCTTGCAACGAAACCATCAACTCTGAAGGAGTCGCTCTACTCTACCTAAACAACGTCATTCCTCACTATGGCATACTGCACAAGATAATCTCAGACCGTGACGTCCGCTTTGTATCCAAATTCTCAACAGAACTCTGCTGTATATTGAATATTCGTCAAAACATCAGCACAGCTTATCACCCTCAGACAGACAGAGCCAGCGAACGAACTAACCAAACCCTCGAACAATATCTTCGCGTATTCTGTGGCACTCAACAGAACAACTGGCATGCTTGGTTACCTCTCGCTCAGTATACTAAGAATTCCTGGCCCTCTGCTATGACAAAGAAAACTCCATTCGATTTACTCATCGGTTATACTCCGCAAGTGCACCAACCAACTAGAAAGACAGACATCCCATCTCTCGAACAACGACTCTCATCCATTGAAGAAGCCAGGAAAGCCGCCCAAGAGGCACAACGTAAAGCGCAAGAATCCTGGATTAAAGAATGTCCACGCCATTTACCATTCCCTGTCAAATCCAAAGTCTGGTTAGAAGGAACAAACCTACAACTCCCAAGTAACATCACACCCAAGTTATCACCAAGGAGATATGGACCTTTCGAGGTAGTCTCCCAAATATCCAAAGTGGCATACAAAATCAAATTACCCCCTAACTGGAAAATTCACGACATTTTCCACGCCTCCCTACTCACACCATACAAAGAAACCAATCAACATGGACCCAATTTCCTGGAACCGCCACCTGACATCTTAGAAGGTGAACCGGAATGGGAAGTCGAGCAAATACTCAAAGAACAACAGTTCGGTCGTTGGAAGAAGAAGCAATACCTTGTACGATGGAAGGGATACTCGCCAGCTCATGATTCCTAGGTTAACTCCAAGGATCTCCACACTTTGGATCTACTAGTGGACTTTGAAAGTCAACCAAGCAGTATAAGAACCCTTGAAATCTCAGACAACACTCTTTACCCCCAACCACCATGTCCACCATCAACCATGAACTCCCCAGCACAGGATTCGCTACCTCTACCATCTTCACCCTTGGTACCGACAACAGGATTATTCTCATTTGCATGCACACCAACAACAATTATCTCTACTTCTTCAGAACCTTCATCCAACGTGGACACTTCGACGTCACTTATCACTAGACCACTTGGAAACCAAGAGAAACCCTCGATGCCATCGACATCGACCATGAAGCAATCATGGTCCCAGTTGATAACAAGGACCCTGTCCTCAGAACTCGCATCAACTATGAAAGACTTCCATTTGCCCCCCATCCCCCTCGATATCAACCCAGACCTGCAACCCCTTTCAACAACATCCCCATTAGCGCTACTAGCACAAGTAGCGGCAACAAAACAGCCAACAAAGTGGAAAACGTTCCACTCCACATCACCAATCCCGACCCCCTCACCCCCACGGAAGACACAGAGGACGACAATCAGTCTGAAACATACACCGACACCAGACTCCTCAGTCAAGAACACCTCCTCCATATCGCTCAAGAAGAAACGTGAGCAATATATCAAGGATATGATCAGACTTAACGACAAGTGGACTTTCCTCAATAACAAATTCAAGAATATCTCAGTCGCTAGGATATTCAGAAAGAAAGACAGCAACGCCACCCTCTACCTTTATCATTTCCACTGACAACTTTATGACACGGTCACAAAAGAAATCCTCCTAACAATTGCAAAAGAAAGAGACCTTCAAAAGAGAACCATCCTTCCCTTCGGCACATTATCCCCTCACTACCACACCCTAAAAGATCAAATATTCCTTGAAGGACTCCGAACTCTCCTCAAAAGTCGCAAAAGAACCATGAAGGGCAAGTCACCATTGCCCGTATTCATACCTAGTCCAGGACCTTCAGGAATAGGAGGAGGATCAACCACTGTCACCTCAAAAGCACCACTGTCAGCCTCAGCCATCATACCACCACCCCCCGTCGGACCGATACCAGTTATCCAACCATTCATTCACCCATCATTATCCTTACCAAAAGGAGACATTCCCCTACCACCAATTATACCAAGAAAGCCATCGCCCCCTCTCATGGACCCATCTCCATTTGCACCTCCATTCGTACCTACTCCACCTAGCCCACCATCTGTGGAACCACCTCGTATCCCAACACCACCACTCCCCTTAGTACCTTGGGGATTACATCGATGACAATATTCGTCAATGGAACAATATCAACCACCCATTCCAATGAATGAAACACCGGACCCAACTAACGTATTATTACCCAAGTCACCACCATCAAGGGGAGCCACACCAATCATTCCAGCTCCATGGAATAGATCGCCAACACCGGAAGATATTCCACTACCCCCAATTAGACATGTGGGACCTTCATCACTCGACCTCATTCCCCTCCCATGGGATATCCCCCCCATGCCAAGAGCCACTCCACAACCATCACCCCTAGCTGCATTGTCATCGGAACTTCCCCTCATCGTCTCAATGACTCCAAGTCGCACCACTCCCCTATTACCCAAACACCCAGACTTGAGAACATTACCAAGAGACAGACCTACCCCACCAGAATGGGAAGCATTCCAATCATCACCAGTTGTCGGGAAACGGAAGGAACTCTCACCAGAAATAGAACCTTCACCTCCCAAGGCATCTTCATCACAACTACCACAACCCGCACCAATTCGTATCATTCCCCTACTCGAAAAACATGAGAAGTTCACCCATGAAGGAGGACCATCTTGGAAAGAATCACAACCATCTCCCAGCATTGGAAAACAATGAGAGTCACCACGACATGTTGCAATGCCGCTCAAACGTGAGCAAAGTGATCCACCAACATCACAGTCAAAGAGTCCTGAAGAGCAACCTACCCCTCCTGATTCACCTGAATGTATTCCTACTCCTCCTTACCCTCAAACCAGTACCACGGCGTCATCACCGTCATGACCCATTGCAATGCTGAAACGTTCACCTTCAGTCACCCCTGAGACTTCAGTTATGTCAACACCCTTGAGTTTTGGACTTGGTGAACTTTATCAAACCCCAGTTCAAACAATTGTTGAACTCAAAGACAAAAACATGGAAGAAGGAGAAACAGCCGATTCGGATTCATCAATGGAGGAAGGACAAATCCCCGATACAGGACAATCAACTCCGGACACCATGGACATTGGAATACCCCGTGTTCCCTCCGACTGGTTGCAACTGATGTCACCTTAGGTCGTGTGGTAACGACCACTCTAGGAAGGGCGTCATGTTATGATCCTGAACCCTACCCCCAATTTTCCGCTATTTTTCCACATTTTATTCTGCGCTCTTGGTCACTTGTTCCCCACTCGTTCCCTCACGTGCTGCTCGGACCGCCACCAAATTACCTGACAAGTCACCTGATGGACCACTTGACTAATCCGCAGTCATTTATCACATGCCATCACTCCACAGTCCGCAGCATTCCGCAGCATTACCATTTATCCTTTCTTAGCCTGCCAGCTCATGATGCTCCACTCCACAGTTGCCAGCTCATAATAGAGCTATACTTAGAACTGCCACGTCATGATGAACCTTACTATACGCTTCTGTCACTCTTATGACTTCCGTCACTTATTACTCTCTCACTTGTATATAAACCCCTTGTACTTTGACGGTTAGGCCCTAAGCCTAACTTGGTTTTCAATCCAAGACTTGTAGCTTCCACTCAGGACTCTCAGAGTCTCTTGCCCGAAACCTCAGTCATGCTATTCACATGATCATTGCCTCAGGAGGACACCCCACTGAGCAATCTTAGTTGTCGCCAAACCAAACCACACACGTCACGTCTTTAAGGCCCTTGGACCTTAACACCCTCAACTTCCAACACCCCCATCTTGCCCGCCTTGTCTTTCGAGGCCACACCCTCATCACCTGAGCCAGCCCCAGAGCTGGACAGTTCACTCTCACCAGCAGAATCAGCGATGAATGCTCAACAGGAGTGTGCACTCTCACCCTCACAAACTGACACCACCGCAGTCGAACTTGGGTCTGACCCTGACCCTCAGCCTGGTGGCAATGGACTCACCCACTTGGGCATCGAAGACCCTCGCCTTGTGCACATCCCAAACTGCACTGGGGCCTTTGTGGAAGACCCAGGAGATTCAGGGGGAGTGCCAATGGTGGAGAACAGTGCATTGCCACCACTCGCAGACCCTGATGGTGCAGCATCGACATTTGCAGCCGAGACTGCAGACGCAGACACAGATGTGCCCAACCCTCGCACCCTTGCAGAGGCACAGCGCAGCCCCAACCGGCCACCCTGGGAGGACCCCATCACATGCAAGGCATGCCCAGCCATGCAAGAACTCAGCCAAATGGGAGGTGTCGACATTGACGACCCCAACTACTCAGACCACAGAGGACACACTGTCCATCCACTGCAGCCGGTGCACATTGACGCTGCTTTCCCCTGCTACCAGCTTGCCAACCATGACCTTCCCCCATCACCAGTGGACCATCTGGTCTGCCCTCTCACAGACCCAGCACTTGCAAGCGCAGCGGAGTGCACCATCACACATGACGTGCCTCATTGCAAGGCTGTCAACACATGCACCTGGGCTGCGTTGCCAATGCGCCTAGCCACCACCTTCACAGATGCAAACAGCAGCATCGCTGTACACTGGTGTGCCACATTGGGGCATACATTTCCCATTGACAGTGGCACCACACCCCCATTCTCGAAGCAGCAGGAGGCTGCCCCATTGCCCACCATTGTGAGCAGGCACATCGCAGCGACGGAGGCATCGTGCCCTCACAACCCCATCTCAGGTGCTTTTGCCAACCCCAATGCCCCCACTCCTATGTCCTCAAACAACCACACAGCCATTGCATTCAAGTGCAACCATCCATCTCACCCACCAGACCCACTGGGTCATCAAGAACACAAACCGCCCAGTTCCTGTGCTGTGGATGACATGGTGGCCGATGCGCCCACACCCCTGCTTCCCGCCGAAGAGAAGCACTTCGCTGCGTCCCCTGGACCGTGTGTGAAGTGAGGGGGAGTGTCATGGAAGTGGTGGTCGGGCCACATGGACATTGAATAGAGTAGAGTGCATGTTGCACTAGTAATTGACATGGACAGCATGAATGGTCGATTTTAGTACATACCCCCATATTTGCATCTGTCAAGTACCCTTCTTTCATACCATACAATCCGATATTTATACCTTCGTAGTTACCTTTGCTTTCTCCCTCAGTTGTGGTCATTCTGTGCCAAACTGAGGTGAGCTTCATTACATTACTCTTGCATTTACTACCCAGTACTTACAGTATGCAGTATCATATCTGCATAGGTGAATATAGCAGTTGTGGTCATTCTGTGCCAAACTGAGTATCATATCTGCATAGGCTACTGCTCCCTCATGCTCCTTTCACTCACACTTGCTTGCTGCTACCCATTTCAACCTTGTTGATTATGACACTGCCTACCCAACAACAGAGAAGAAACAGAAGGAGAAAGGGAATGACATAGGAGACCATAGCTGCAGGACAAGGCCGCCCACCTGTCAGATAATCTGACAACACTCAGGCCCAGTGCAAGGAGGATGTATGTCAAAGGCAGAAGAGCAAAGCATGTGTACGATTGTGGTCATATAAGTGCCAAGTGTGCAATTAACCTGCCTCCAACACCGCTACCTCTCATCATATGCTAGTTGACACACGATTTGGTTACCATCCAATTACATACAATGAAGCACACTGATGATGGGGCACCCTGTACTGCAAATCGCGGCCACAGATGTGTATCCCGGTGAGAAGAAATGGGCTGTGCTTGCATTCGCATTAGAGTATGCAGTGTGCCGCTGTGCTCAATAACAACGGTGGTTTTGAAGGGCTTCTTCCCAAAGCTATAGAACCACTGCGACTCAACACTACCCCCCCCCCCCTCTTCCCCAGATGTGTGACACGATAGTAATGCTACCAATCAAATAGGGACAAATGACATCACATACATGAGATTCCCCACTCAGCTGGCACTCCCAAATCCCAGCCGCCACAACCCGTTTTTCACACAACCTGCTGAAACCAACTGCAAAGGAAGGTTAATACAACGATGCACTCACATGTCTGTGTCGCAAAAATATCCCAGGAGTATCCGATCTGTATTCCAATGAACCTTGACAAGTTGACCAGCCTCTTGCCATGTGTCCATGAATGGCTTAAACAGCTTGAGGACTGGCACCACCTCCTTCTTGTCAATTCAGACTGGTGTACATGAAGGCGTTGTCGCATTCAACTTGATCTCTTCTAGCGCAGGTAGGAGATCCGGGGATAACTCCTCTTTACAAAACATCTCTCTGACTTTCGGCTCGATTCCAGGGGAAACTCATAGTATCTTCGCATCACGGAAGGGCACAAAGAATGTGCAGCTGTCAAAAGTGTCTTGAATGGGTGATATGAGACTTTCCAGGCAAAAGGGCAATGCAAGGAAAACATCTTCAATGGTTGCAAGTGGTTCAGAGAAGAGGTTACCCATCAGCAGGATCAAACGCATCCCACTTGCAATGATTTTGAAGGGCAGATTAACAGTAGAATGGGAATGTGTCGATATGACAAGGTTTATTCCATGTCCTGGGGCATTTATTTGTGTGGAGAAAAGCTTTCTTCCTGAGTTACAGATAAATGAGGTGAGATGCGTGGGTGGGGGGATGACACGGGTGCCAAAGACAGAAATGCGGAGTTCCTGCAAGGATGGCACTGCCAGGCCAGCCATAAATGCCTCCAATAGGTCCACAGGACCAGCGAAGGACAAAGACGTCAGCATAGAGAGAAGAACATCTTCCCTCCCACCAGGGTGGTCCGGCAGCTCACCATCCCATGCTTCCACTTTGAGGCGATGCAGGGAGGACAGGCCTTGCAGATGAACAAGAAGCTGGGTGTCGCGTGGCGAAAAAATGGTTGTATGAAGGCCCAAAGTGAGGTCAACTAGGGATGTTGCATATGGTAGTACATGACAGAGCTGGGGGACATGGCTGATGAACTCGAGACTTTGGAGGTGCAGGACCTTCGCTGAAAGGAACGGAGGTGGAGAGTAGTGTTCTAGAGAGCCCCAACAACAGAGTTCTAGGCTCTCTAATGCAGGAAAAGGTTGGTCCATTGCCGCCAACAGCTTCCAGAGGTGTTTCGACTGTCTGTAGTACATGTTGAAGGCAATCCCATACACACGATCAGGATATGCAAGAGCAGAGATCATGCGAATCTGTGTTTTGGCAAACCAGGCTCCAGATCTATAATTGACAAGTATCAGAAGGGGAGGGAGATGTCTTATCAGGGTTGCTCTTCCAGATCTGTGCTTTGTGAAGAGAAGCTGTAGGTGCAAATGTGAAGGCGAGGTGAGCATGACCTGTTGCCATTCTTGGCATACATGTGCGAGCTTGAACCAGCCTTTGTTGCTGTTCCAAGCCTTCTCATAGTCATGGCTACATTGAAAGGTTTGTCAAAAGGAGTCGAATATCTTGAGGAGAACCTTGTCAGGGAGGCAATGGATTATTGTGCCTGGAGACATGTGATAGTCATTATGATGGTGGCTATTTCTACTTGGGGCAGATAGTTGAGGAACTCAAGAACACGTGAAATGTTGTGACACGTACTGCTGCTGGAGGAGGGCCCAAGATGCAGCCCGTGTGAGCATCATGTTGATATCCGGAATGTATGATTTGGAGCACAAAGTGTTCTCAAACAGAACACACAATTACCACAGTCACGTTTTATGCCCATGGATGAAGTGCTGGGGGACAGCCTAAGCAGCATGCAGACAACAGGTTTGATTATCAGAGGACTGGAAACATATGAGGGAAATGCAAAAACTCGCTGATGCGATATCGTGTCGAACTGCAATAGCCAATGTATTCATGCCATATGTCAAACATGAGGAGAAGTGTCAACTGCTATCTAACATGATGATTACCATCGCTAATGAGCACATCCGAATGCACGATCAGCCGTCAAATCCAACTTTGAGTTCTGCTTGGGTTTGTACACAGAATGTCTTCATATTGCGGAGCTGCTCAAATCAAAGCTTCATGAAATATGACCCTTTGACCTGGAAACTGACACAGGTTTAAGTAGAGAAATGCTGCAAGACAGCCCAGGGAGAGAATATGGTCTAGCATATTTATCAAGAACTGGAAGTATGAGGATATAATAATGGTACAGATATTCCAATACATCTGTTGACAACCAAATACACTCAGATCTGCACCCCAATCGACAATCCCAGTTTCCAGCTGCTGCCTGCCACCTTCAATGCGAACCCCAGAACCTGAACCCAAGAGAAAATGACATCATCATATATCTGTGTTACGAAAGTACTCTATTGCACTGACTACTAGTAGTGCCTGCACTGGAAAGAGCATGGCCTTGGACACAGTTTAGATAGCAATTGCCTCTGTCCTGTCAGTTTACAACATATCAAAGGCAGTTGACGGCAATGATGACCATGGCAACATAATTACTCCTGAGATCAAACTCAAGCTTGGTCCTGTCTGGTTTGTCACCTTGTTTCTGTTTGCGGCTCAGAACTGTGGGAGCTAATGTAGATGATCAGCCACCCAGCACCTTTCAGACGTCAAATTGAGCCAAGGTCCAGGGCTGCCCTAGCACTTATTCAATACAGTGACTTGGAGGCAAAGTGATCCAAGTCGGTAAAGGAAGTTGGTATGGTCTCTGGTTTAGTTTCGAGAATCCCCACACCTATGCAAGGTTTGATGAGTTTCAATTTTAGTCAATGGCATACATGTGGTGAATGGGTCTTATATATAACCCATTTTGTATGGTGCTGCAACCAAACATGAGCTGTCCAGTCAAGCGGTGTGAGGCCCAATTCGGCTAGCCATTCCCAACAATGGGTGATATTCTGACCTGATCAAGCTGGGATAGGCAGGGGAGGAGTGGTGCCAGTGCCAAGAGACTAGGGGGAGAGGACCCCAAACACTACAATGTCCTTAATATGGGCGTGAATGCTTAAAGTTCAGGACATGAGATACCCATGCCAGTGGTACCACAGAAGCGCTCCTCTCTTTGTAGGCATATCATGGTCCATGATCATGATCATACATCAGGATAGGTGGCACTCCTGTGTACCTTCTTAACCAAGTCGGTATTGAGCACTATATTGAGTGTCTGGGTAGTATTGATTTGCTGGCTTAGGCTTAGTTATCTTTGAGGACTACCCACTCTGGCGGATAAAAGAAAATCCACTGCGAGACATGGGTGCTTCACCCCCAGGCTTTCGGCCCCACTTGGAATATCTGCTGCTCACACCTCGATTCTGGCATGTCGACCACTGGTATGTCCAACAGGTATTGCATACCTGACAACTTGACAAGCTGGAGATGGCCCTGCCATCTCAACCCTCACTACCCTGAGGTGAAGGCAGCGTCAGCAGCATGGGCAAGAAGTTTTGGGGCCTTCAGTCCCAAAGCTCAAGAGGCCTATGACCGTTGCAATTTCAGTACATGCTGCCACGTTCCCTGCAGCCTGACCCCTTCACTCACCTGTGGCTAGATCTCCTTGCCTCCCTTGCATATCCTCTGCTTAGCAAGGGTAAGTACCTGCCAAGGCCACAGAAATGCCTCTGCTGACCCTTGACTTGAAGAACGTCTGCATACAGGTTGCAACCTCATGAACATGTTCTTCATCTATGATGAGTATTCGGATGTCTCACACAAGGATGACGTCCAGGTTATGGCCGACATTATCATGGACGCCTTGTGCAACCCACACAAGCCTCGCCCCAAGGGCGAATGGGTTGGTGGCAAGGTTACAAGACAGTAAGCTGCAACAGCAACAGTAAGAGACATGGATTGACTATGGGTATCGACCTAGGTTTTGGGAACTTGCAATCAAGAGTGCAAGTCCTGGGTCACAGAAACAGTTCATTGAGACCTTCGGCACCTACATGCAATCAGTTGTCCAGCAGGCCGCTGACTGCATGCACAAGCATATTCAGACCATTGATGAGTACCTGGAAGTACGAAGAGACACCATTGGAGCCAAGCTGTCATTTGCAATCCTAGAGACAGGTCTGGAGAACCTTACTGATGAGGCAGTCTGCCACCCTGTCATCAACGAGTTGTCAATCTTGGCTATTGACATGATCCTGCTTGGTAATGCGGGTTGAGATACTACAGACCATGAAACAAAGTTAACAGTTAGAGCAGGACATCACTTTGTACAACTTGGAGCAAGCACAGGGTGACAACAACCACAATATCATTACCATCATCATGCACCACAACAAGACCGATGTCCAAGGTGCCATGGACTGGGTTTACAATTATCACAAGGAGCTTGAAGCGAAGTGGATGGACATTTATGAGAACAAAATTCTGAAATTTGGTGAGGTTGTAGATGCAGAGCTAGCAGTATATGTGGATGGGCTCAGCAACTGGGTGCGGGCGAGCGATCAGTGGGGCTTTGAAAGTGAGCGATACTTTGGAAAGAGGGCACTGGAAATCCAGAAAATGCATTGGGTGACCTTGTTGCCAAAGGAGCGCTCAGACGAAATTGGCCCCCAGCTGGTTGATGTATCCTTGTTGTAGTGGATTGGAAATCCCTGCTGATTTGGGGACGGGAATGTCTGGAATGGAATTAAATTGCATGTCCACTTTTCCTGTGTCAGATGACTTGTTGCGATATGACGACAATAAACTGACGAAACTGAGTGAGTCATGCCACTGGCCGTGCGATCCCAGCACTGGATCTGGCAGGTGGTGGTGGCTGCGAAGGAAGCTTATCAAGGCGACCCCTATCACGGGTCCATTTCATGTTTCATGTCTATCATCACTACAGTGTGTTATTGTGTCCTTGTGTTACGTTCTTGGGCTTACGCAGGGTGCATTTTTCATTTTCCACCTGCTTACTAAGCCTTTCCCATCACATGACCAGTCACCTGCTCTTCATTTTCCACCTGCTTACTAAGCCTTTCCCATCACATGACCAACCACCCACCCATCTCGATCACATGACCAGTCACCTGCTCCCAAGTCACCTGCACATCACCTGATACTCCCTCACCTGACCTCACATGACCCTATCCCTACCCCTGACTTGTCTCTATTCGCTTACCTCAGCCTCGCTTCCGGATTCTCGGCCCGCTTATTATATCTTCTTCATAACCTCGTTTTGCGACTTGTACTGACTCCCTTCTTGTTACCTTCACGCGTGAGTCAGTTCCGCAGTATATGACTCCATCTTTTGTACTATGACTCGTTACTAGTACAAGTACTCGTCGTATTAGGCCTGAGTCATACAGCTTCCTCACATGTATATAAACCCTTGTGTTTTCCTAGAGTTGGGCCTTAAGCCTGACTTGGTTTAATCCCAAGTGTTGTAGCTTCCACAGCGCCTTCAGTTTTCGCCCGCACTTCGTGCAAGTCGTCTCAAACATCGTCGAGACTCTCCTCTACATCTTTCATTATCCCCACTTGTGTCTTGCACGCGTGCAGACCTATCTTACCAGCGCATCCAAGGGTCAGTGTTTGCTACCTGTTACCCCTTGAAGTACAAGCCCCGCCACCAACATACAAACCCGTGCACGTCGCACCTTAGGGTCCTTGGCCCTTAACACCTTGCCTCCATCAGTAGTGGTAGGGGCTTCAAGTTGAGTATTTCACTGCGCCCTGAACATCCAAATCCCCACCCATGCTTTGTCCAAAAAGATCAGACGCCAAATCCAATGATACTTGGTTGACTTTGGGGACCATTAGGTCAGTGGTCCCTCACCTTTTTTCCTTGTGTGATATGAGGCGAAGTGATCTTCCTTGCTGAAATTATCACAATCTTCCTCTTCAGTGCCTAACTTTTCCACATCGTTCGTATTTGACCTTACTAGCATGTCGGCTGTCCCGATCCATTTGTGAGAGCATGACACACCTCCCAAATGCATAATGAGTGAGTGTGGAGTTATCACAATAGATGGCAGGCTCCTAACCAGCCTGGGCTGGTTATGGTTACACCCAATCCTAGTAGTGTAGAGCATAGATGTGTAGCCAATCAGAGCTATTTTTGGGCTATGCTGAATATGATTATGTCAACCAAAGAACTTTAGTTTTGTGCACCTGCCACCAGGCACAAAATGTCAGCCACAAGGGCCAGTGGGTGAATGGGCATTTGTAACCCCTAAAGCCTAAAGCCATAGCTACAGTAGTTGCCACAAAACTAAAGTTCTTGGTTGACCTAATCAGATTCAGCATAGCCCAAAATAGCTCTGATCTACACACAGCTACTACAAGCATTTGTACGCTACGCTACTAGGACTGGGCGTAACCAGCCCAGACGGCTGGTTAGGAGCCTGGATAGATGGTAATAACACTGCAGTAGACTAATGTTTATGTAGAAACCAAATTTCAATCACAAACACAACTAATTATGAACTTCCAGCACAATGGGAATGCCACAGGGCAAGGCAATAACCCTACACATGAAGGTGAAACGACAGCCCATCACATCAGATTGATATTAATTTGTGCTTTTTCTGCTAGTCATGGATTGCAAGGAAGATCTCCCTCACACTAGCCTGAGTGTCACTCTTAGAAAGCATCCCTGAACACTGCATGGCCATCCCGCTGATAGAGCTCTGGAAATTTCACACTTACAGGCATCGCTGGATCATTGAATTGAATGGTCCAGCAATGCTCATTGCAGCTGTGGAACTCATTAGTGTATTTGTTTTGGTCATCCACAACATCATGCCAGTACCTCGCATAAAGGAACAAAGTTGGTGGAAGCTGTCAGAATGGAGACTTGGAGGAATGAATACTAGTATATGATCACAGAGGAAATGGAAGGAACAAATTGGCTGGCGAGAAGTGTGGTGGGGTACAGCGATGAGTACCAAGTCACAATCAGTGTAGCTTTCTTTTTGGCTGATAATCACCCAAGAGATGAGTAGCCCAGCCCGCAAGTCACATTTCCTGGGGGAATATTCCTTGGGTACCACAGCTGCTGCAAGGTGAGGGTGACTACATAGATATGAGATTGCATTGGTCCGCTGTCCCAAGAATACCAACGCAGAGGCAATAGAAACTGCCAGTATTGAGATTGCATCTCATTTGTAGATAGTCGTTGGTAACCTAGAAATATTGTTCAGAAAACACACATTTTCAATAGGAGGGCTGTAAACTTGGAGTGGTTGCCGGTGTAGAGGCCCAAAAACACAAAAAGAACATGTGAAAACCATATCCAAACATTCAGCAAGTAGGGGACATGCTGTACTTGAGGATGAAAGCCTGTAACATGCTCTTCTAACAGTCTTTGCAATACTACTGTATGTTGTGCGTGTGTGGAGAAGGCTGCAAAGGTTCAAAATCCGATCCTCCCTTGCAGATTTGACTCCAAACCTGCCACCTCATGCACAAGCAGTTCATATTCTCCACAGTAGGGATCAAGAGGAAGCCCAAGAGAGAACAATTAATAGAGTCTTCCAGTCATAATGGCCTCACTTGTTGACTTCATTTGCGAACGTCTGAGAGACGCCATGACTCAGACCCTCATACTAATGTGGATGTGCTAGCCTCTAGCCTTAGAATTGACCATTCTCAACCACATGACGCCCTCTGTGCCCATCACCAAGTTGCCGACAAGGGGCTCTCCAAACTGAAATAAAATACCTGGGGTTGTATTTTTTCAAACTGGCCTCTGGGCCTGGACTAACTAACTATGTAAGCAGGCGCCTATCCGGATATGGTAATAGTATTTCAAATATATGTATGATAAGATAAGACTTCAAACAGAGGTTGGAATGCGGGATGGACAGAGCATTCTAGACATATTTAGTGTGGAATATATCACTAACTACTGCCACTGGGTCTTCTTTGTAGGCAATGGGAGGGGTTGGGGTATCCCATCTGGGTCACAGATACAGGTACCATTGGGTGCAAGTACAGGATGGATTCTGTGGTACCTGGCTCCTGTGGATTCCTGCCACACAAAATACACTAAATTGAGGTTGTAAACTTAGGGGAGAACCAGGCAAGCAAATTTATATTCATGAGGCCAAGGAAATTGAGATAAGTATTCTATGTATAAGGTGAAAAAAGGGAGAGTGAAGACAATGGGTGTGAATACTGTCCTGCCAGCAACAGACCCACACAGCAAACATAATGGAAGAAGTGGACACCTGACATTTGGGGTCGGTGATGTTCATCTCCCATGGGAAGGAGTTTCTGATGGAAGGGCAGTGATATTTGAGGGACAGGCAATGTTCAAGTGTGCAGTGATACTGAGGGGCAGCAACGGTTGAGGGGAGCGATGTTTTGAGCAGTGGTGATGTTCGAGGGGGCGGCGGCGTTCAATGCTCAAGAGGAGCAGCAATATTCGATGCTCAAGAGGGGTGCTGACATCAACGTTTGAGGGGGGCAGTGACATTTGACATTTGAGGGGAGCAGCAACCTTCAATGTTCAACGCTCAAGGGGGCAGTGACATTCGACACTTCAAGTTGAGGGGGAAGCGACATTCAACACTCAAGGGGTGGCGACATTTGACACTCAAGGGGAGCAGTGACATTCAATGCTCGAGGGGAGCGGTGACATTCAATGTTCAATGCTTGAGGGAGGCGGTGATGTTCGACATTTGATGCTGGATGCTCAAGGGAGGTGATGCTTGAGGGGGCAGGGACATTCAACATTCAACACTCAAGGGAGGTGGCAACATTTGACATTTGACGTTTGATGCTTGAGGGGGCAGGGACATTCAATGTTCAACACTTGAGGGAGGCAGCAACATTCAATGTTCGATGTTTGATGCTTGAGGGGGCAGGGACATTTGACACTCAACAAGTCGAGGGGAGTGTATGGCAGACGTCGTGTCCGCATGAGAGTTCAAGAAAAAGGGAGTGGAATACGAAATGAATGAAGAGCCAAGCAGTGTTCCCAAGAATCCAAGAACACGCCGTAGAGTTGACCGGGGACGGATGGTGAATAGCGATCGCACGTCCGCTAGTGGTTGGGTTTTTACAAGATGAAAGGAGAGGGAAGGGGGCTCAGTCGCCTGGCACACACACAAGAAAAGAGGGGGATCTTGGGCCACTATTGCCTGCTGTTCAGCAAGGCAGGTGCGGGGTTTATACGATTTGGGACAAGGCGATTATGAACAAGTATGCTACAGCAAGAGTGAGAGATCGCAGAATGAAAAAGGAAGGTTGAAAGGGTCAGTCTTGCCAGCGACAGACCTGCATGGCGATGTTCAATATGCAATGGTGGGCGCAAGGTCGAATAAAAGGGAACTAATGTAAGACAGACAGCAAGTGGATGTTCCAATAGAAAAATGAGCGATAAACGTACAAAACACCGTGGAATCCTATAAACAACAGCCCTTATCCCACAAGGCCGGTGCTTGGGCCTACTTCTCCATCCTTGAGGCTGTGCATGTCCTTTATGTCTGGCGGCTTCATCAGCAAAAAACAACTTTACTTACTGGTGTCTTGATGAGTACTTACCGGACTTGCAGCCTGCTGCAAGTCATCTGCAAGTAAAATTTCTGCAAGTCCCACAAGCTAGGTCAATTCCTTGCAGACTGCCTTGCCATTGGACTTGCCATATTTTCACCTGGCTTGCAGTTGAGCTTGCCAAATTCACACCCAGCTTGAAAATGAGTGTCATAAGCCACCTGCAAGGTGTGCAAGGAGAGCTGTAAGACAGACTATTGTATGGAAAGCAATTATCTCATTCCCCAAGAGCACACACAAGGTCCCTCAAGAGCGTGCAAAAAAACCTCCAAGAGCACACACAAGACCTTCAAGAGCGCACACAAGGCCCTCCAAGAATGCACACAAGGCCCTCCAAGAACATGCAAAAGGACCTTCAAGAGCGCGTGCAAGGACCTCCAAGAGTGTGCACAAGGACGGTCAAGACCAATCTGAACATATGGGGAATCGCATGCGGAATCATATGGGGCACAACAGGCAGACAGCAATGGTGGATTCTGGGTCACTATCCTCCCCAATGAGCAAGGAGGTCAGAGTAAATACAGGATCACGTCCATAGGAAGAAGGGTAGATGGTAGTTCTAAAAATATTGAAAAGGGATGCAAAGATGATGTGGAGACAAAGGCAATGTCTGTTGCAAAAGGAAAAGTGTCCACCTAAGAATGAGAGCCTTGGATCTGACTTCCAGAGTCAAGGTATTCTTCATTGTGTCGTAAAGGCCAAGGCTGGCCATTACCAGGAGGATGGTGCAACCCTGAACTGCTGCTTTGATGATGCATTGAGGAGCAAGAGTCGAGGTTGTAGAGATGGTGGTGCATCTAAGTGTGAGCTTCAGAACACCGAGAGCATGTGGAGTGATCGTACCAGACATTAGAATTATCGTCTTGACTCATGTCTTGATGACAAACTTGGATTTCGCATGTGTCAGGGGGGGTTGCCGCTCCTGCTGCTTCAGTGACTTGAAACCAACATTAGATACCATATAATGCAGCAGGAAGTATAAAAACATACTGTGCCTCTTCCATTGCGGAATCTGTGCTGCACTGACCCCATCCTTGTGTGCACTAGACTCTGAAGATCCAGAGCCATTACACAGAACAATGTCGTTGTCGTTGTCATTGTTGATGGTTCGGTGCTGAGCCTTTCTCTTCCGTCCTCATCACTTTCTTGGCAGCTAGCTTCGCCAAATTGGTGATTGCATCCATATCGGTGGTGCTGAGGGTCATGACTGACTTGAGGAATGTGTTGGTGTTGTCCTTCCAGTGGGTACTGGAAAATGCTGCATAGGCAGTTGTTTTCTTGCCCATACTTCTGTTCTCCTTTGCCTTTAGTTTGATTGAACAACCTGCCCCACGAGCCTCTTGAACAGCGCTGACAGTGATCGCCCTGTCCTTCCAGAGCATGAGAGTGTGTTTCATCTGTCCAGGATGGTCATTAGCAAGAAGACAGTAAATCAAAGAATTACTGACCACTGAGCAGGCCAGTGCCAAAGCACCATGGGACTGGCCATCCGGAAAGTCAGATTGAAGGTCCTCGACATCCAGGAAACCACGGATACACTCCCAGTGGGATGCAAAAGATAGTATGGCAAGGTTACCATAAAAGAGGCCCTTCCATTTCTATGTATATTCTGAGCAAACATGCGTCGAAGCTGGCAATGTATGGACGCATACCTTCGGATTATCATAGTCGGCTTTAGAGAAACAAAAGCGTGAGCGCTCTAAGGCCCACTCAGCATAGGAAGCCCGTTCGTCATCAGAGTCAGCAAGGTCGGGTTCACTTTCGAAAAAAGAGATTAAGACGGATTGGGCAGATGAGGCTATCTTGTTGCGCCAGCGATCCTTAAACCGCTGGGTAACCTACCATGAAAGCATGTTAAATATTCAGTATCCATAGAAAGACGTTGATGCTTACCAGAACAAATGGTTCATCCTCTTTTCTGTCCAGAGGAACCTTCTCAACGACTTCCGGTAAGTAGAGTTCATGACAAGTTGTCCTGAGCGCTTCAAGGACAAGATTTGGTGCGGGGTACCATGGGGATTTCTGGCGGCCAAGCCAATAGATCAGTGTAGGGATGACTTGCTTCGTCCACACGTCATCAATGTGGCATTCAGGAGGGAGACTGGTTTCGTTAGAGACATGCTTGCGCTTGGAAGGAGGTTTGGGCTCCTTGTTGCGTTTAATCACAATGAGGCCCTGTAGAATCTTAGCTATCGACACAGAAGAGATAAGACAGAGCATACGTCGTTGTTTGCCCGCCGTTTCCCCTTGAGTGGACTGTTACGGGCCTCCTCACACTCTGCCCCTTCAAGCTCGTCATTGTCCGACACTGCCCCTCTACCGACTTCACCGGCATAAGTGTTGTCGTCACTTAACCGATGTTTACCTGCTGTGGCCCTGACCACAACCCGCGAGGATGGGACAGAACGAGATGAAACATTTGAGGCTTCTGAGTGGCGGACCAAGGCATGAGACGATTGTGATCCACTGGTAGATGTCACTCCTCGCCGGTGGGTGGTACCCACCCAGGTTGCGACAAACTTGTCCTTGGTTTCTCCCTGCCGTTTTGACCTGGCGTCGTTGCTGTCATTCCAAAAGAACAGTGTTATATCATCAAGAGTGAACATGTGGTGGTCGTGAGGATAAACAATAGGGAACGTGCCTTATGTCATGTGCCGGCACTTGACGATTCCCACCAGGCACCTGATCGGATATATTGTTCTTGGACTTCGGCACTTGGGACATAGGAACATTGGCCTTCTTTGTACTGGGCTTTAGTCTTAAACTTGTGGGGATGCTGGTCACAGCGACTTGGCAACGAGCGATGTGTGGGTGAACATTGGCATCCTTTTCTGAAGGGCGTCATTCATCCTGCTTAGGAGAGTTGTAAGTGTCAAGTTCTACTTTAACCAAATATATCATACCTTTTCTGGAACAATGGCCTGAGACTCCTTCCTGATATCCTTGACGATGGCAATGTTATTATCCAACTCTGAGGTGATCCGGGAAATCCAATTAACGGCCTTGTGCCCCCTTTTCAGAACCTCCAAGTTGATGGCCACAGGGGGAGGATTTTTGTCTTCGCCCCCCCTCAGGCTTGTTCTGCGGCGACGGTGACCCTCAGGCTCCCTGACGTTCTTTCTCGTTCTGTTATTCTGGCCACAACTTTAGCATTCAACATACACACAAATAAATGCCCTGGGGGCACAGTACCTTATGCTCTCCAGCACTTGAAAGGTCTTTGTGCCTTGTTGTGGTCCTTTCTTGCTTGTCCTCTCTCAAGGTCTTCTGTTTCTTCACACTTGGTAGTTCTTTCAGCCTCTGTAAAACATCTTTGATTGAACTACCATGGCGATGGACAAGATGAATCTCTTACACCTTCAGTTTGAAGACACTTGCTTCGCGCGATGGCTGGTATTTCCTGAGGACCAGTGACCTCATCCTCCTCATCCTCCTCATCTCCTTTTTTCAGGTCCTCTATAAATGTACGAACATCTGACTTCCCTTTCAACTTCTTTTTGATAGTACGCTCAAGGTCAGTTGGCAGTTCAAGTTCAGACCCTCCAATGGATGGAACATCAGACTTGTGGGGTTGCTCATCATCAGTGTTTTGGTCACTGGGAGTTTTGATGTTTTCAGGATCTGACCCCATAGATGTGAGCTCAGGTGATAGTTCAGATGGAGATACTGTCCAATCGCTGCTAGGTTCTCGTTCCTTGGACTGGTTACGACCACGGGAAGACGTCTGGGTAGCCTGGGGTCTGGGTGTCTCATCATTAGCATAGGCCGCAGTGTTGGCCCTCTCAATCCTAGCTATTTTTTTCATCCCTTCAGCCTTGGCTTTCACCTTCTGTGCTTTTTCTTCTGCGGCCACTTCTTTCTTTGTCTTGGTACCTGGAGCTGCACGTGCTTGAGGCAGACCTCCTGTGTGGATATATCCTGGGTGAGCAGATTGCTTAGAACGAAGGTTCATGATGACAGGGATGGTTGAATGAAGGAGTTTGAGAAGACACATGGGGGGGAGGGTTGTGCTGAGTGGGTGTGTGGTTACACCCATTACGAGGTGTGCAAAAGTCAACCTGAATGCTGTCGCAAGTTCAGACTCTGTGGATTTCCAGGACTAATCAATTGAAATCAACTTTCAGGTCCAGGAAAACATGCGCTTTTTTGCCAATGGTTTCTTAGTATCGTAGTTGTGTGTTTCACGCACTTGTGCTTGCCTCGAAACAAACAAACAAACAAGGTGTGAGGTATCATCAGACAAGGCATATACATACAGGCTCTGGGAAACCAACCAGATACTAGAGGAGAAGGGTTGGACCATTAATGGGTCTAACGCAATCCCCACAGGCACATGCATCGCATCTCCCCCTTCCTTGTGTTGTGAGGTAAGTGTGCATGCTGGGCTAGAGATGCACACTGGCAGCATCTACCTCCAAGTCCGTGTCCTTTTCCGATAGCTCTCTCCCTTGTCTGGAAACTATCTCTGCAAGATCAGGGCTGCACACCATCACTGTCTAGTATGGCACTTCGGCTGTACTTGTACAGGTCCCATTGCCATACCGTCAGTGGCATGAACACACCGCTCAATGGCTGTATACGGCTGTAACATAGCTATAACCCGTACAATCCTTGCCCCCATCACCTTCCATCTAGCTACAACTCCATACCATCTGCGCATACGACTCGCTGCTCTATGCTACCACCCTGCCACAGGTCCCATGGTGCCTTTCCACTCCACCTCTTGTCGTAGTGATGAGCTGCCCAAATCGCCTTTCCAGATATTTGTAGATGTTATGAGACGAACTATGGAAAAATACAGAGCTGCCAGAGAATGTGAAGCAGCTGCAGCATGATGTGGATAAGTTCCAAGACTCTGGGGCGATGAGAAAGACCAGAGCCATGTACGAGTGTGGTACATGTCATTCCTTATTCCTCTTCTGCTTTCCTGCATCCGCGAAGACCGCTGACTGAGTGTGGGTGCATACTATATAGCTCACCAAGCATCAAAGAAAACCCATGGCTACGGGCTGCAGCTGAGGAACTCAAAAAATGCGGCATCAAAGTTGGCGATGCAGTCTCTGGGGCACTCAAGACGATGGAGGAGAGCGACCTTGCTTGCGTGGTATGCGTTTGGCCTTGCCCTCAGTTTTCCAATACCTTATCGTTGGGGTTGTTCTGTAGATATCCCGGGCAACAGTGGTGGTCTCTTTGACAATCGCCTCAACGACTGAGCCCACTCATAACACAGCAGCATACAAGTCCATGGCAGAGACGGTGATTGACGTGCTCAATGATTCTAGCACAGCAAAGCATGCTGGGTTTGAGGAGAAGGACGCATAGAGGGCACAGCAGTAGATGTGACTTGCCAAAGAGACAAGGATGGTCGCACCAAGGCACAAGTCATTGCTGACCCAGAGTATGTCGTTTTTCCACCCTGCTTGATGGCATCCCGCATCTCACCTAAGGCCTTGTGCCCGACTCGAAAGTGCTCGACATCGGGGAGGTGGGCGTGGGCAAAAGTCGCTTCCTTGAGGACAACATGACCATGTAGTATATAATCACATTCACGATGCAGGAAGTGCTCCTCTTCTGGGATCGCAAGACGTGCAACATCATCATCGGTGCCCACGCCCTAGGACTGTGTAGAGCAGTGTAACTATGTGGCTGTGGTCATGTGGGTGGAGGCCTGGAGGAGGAGCTTGCAAACTAGCTCACTGGAGGCTGGAAGGTCATCGAGGTGCACCTTATTTTCCTGTCATGCGAGAATGAGACTGATGGTGGTGTACAAGTCTAGATGGCCCGTCGGGTCATGTATATCTATAACCCGGCCTGCTCTCTTAGTCACCTTGACCACCATGGGCGGGGGCCAACACTAGCCCTACAGGCCTTTGGTTTACCTCTGATCCACAAAAAAAACTTACACCTGGCTCTCGCATCGCACACTGTTTTGTTGCAAGCACCTATGTCATGTTGTCACTCTGCTCAACCTCATCACACCACCACCACCACTCTGGAAATATGTATATGCATATATTAATTCACCGCTATTATAACAATAGATCCTCTAAGCCTTTTAAAACACTACTTGCGCTAGTGTGCCATTACTTCATATGGCATATCTGAGTTCTATGAGTGACTCAGATCTGCGCACCTCCTATAATTTGCCCTACAACCTTTGGGTAAGAAGTCGTTGTTTGATCGATTTGATCCCCAGAATCACCCTCATGTTTACCGTCATTCAAGTGAGTACATTCCCAGTCCCTGTAACCACAGTACTTTCGTTGACAACACTGTGTCCTGCGCTGCCAACACCTTTCCCACTATGGCATACTGCACCAACGCACCCGTCCTATCAGTCAAGGCCATCAACAATGATGAAGACTTCGCTCAGCACACCCGCCCTCGCTGTGACTGCCACCTCCCCGCTCACCTCCACACAAGCGACTTCACATCTACTGACGACTCCTCACGCACCTCTGCCCACACTCAACTCCTTGCACCCAACCTGGCTCCCAGCAACATCAAGGACACCGCCAACGCCTTGCAACAACAAGGCAACTCATCTATTGCAAGGGCAGGAGTGCAGCCGCAAGTGACCGTAAACCCCAACGCACCCATCGATCGTGAACCACCTTGCCACTGAAAGGGATGCCACCGCCAATAACGATGATGATGGAGGGGAGGGAAGGAACAAAGATGCCGGTGGTGACGTACACTCCCCCTTTTATACTGACTTTGACAAACTTGCACACGCAAGCAACAACAACAACAACAGCAGCAGTAGCAGCAGCAACAGCAACAGCTACCGGATACCCAGTAATGAGCAAGACACACGCGACTCACGTGCTCTCGGCAGCTGCAGCAAGTATTCCGCCATTGACTCCGACATCGACACCAGCACCTCTTAATCATGCTCGGACCTGATGGGTCGACAGGTGCGCAAGATTGTGCTTGACATAATAGTGGGGAAGATAGTGATGCTGGGCTCCATTGACAGGGTTATGTGATCCTTGCCTTGCAGGAGGCCTGTGTTAAGGGCCAAGGACCCTAAGGTGTGACATGCACGGGTTTGTATGTCGGTGGCGGGACTTGTACGTCTAGGGATCACAGGTAGCGAACACTGGCCCTAGGATGCTGCTGGGGTGGCTCGTTTGCACGCGTGCACAATGGCGATGACGATGTTGGGATACACTAGTCCAGTAGAGGGCACAGCAATTACTGTGACCTACACCCGGTCTCGAACAAGTGCTCTCTAGCATCTGGGTAGATGGGTAGTGTGCACATTACTAACTGTGCCTAAGCAAAGTGCTTTGAAGGATGTGGAAAATGATGAAGGGGAGAGTCTCAACGACATTTGAGATGACTGAGGAAAAGCTGGGGAAGCTACAACACTTGGGATTAAACCAAGTCAGGCTTAAGGCCCAACTCTAGGATATAAGGTCAACTTATATACATCTGGGCAGCTGCCATGACTTGAGCCTAATACTACTAGTACCCGTACCAGTAAGGAGTCATCATACAAAAGATGGAGTCATTCCAAGTCGAACTGACTCATGCATGAACCCAGGATACATACTACTGGGTTGGAGTCAGTATGAGTCACATGTACAGCCAAAGGGAATCACATGGTAAGAACAATAGGTAAGTGGTCAGGTGATAAGGTCATGTGATGGAAAGGGGGTGGGAATAGATCATGTGATGAGAAAGTATTAGTAAGCAAGAAAATTTGGAGCCCCAAGAACATAACATGACGCCCTTCCTAGAAAGTCACTCCCATGTGACTTCATTCGTGTGGCTGGTCACATGAGTCAGCATCCCACTCTGCGCAACGTAGCTTGTAAGAGTCGTCCCTGATGCATATGAGTCCGTAGTTGGGGTGGGTTTCAGGTACCACACAACTCATCCCAGTGCAATTGAAGTGGGGAATTGGGCATTCGTCATGAGCGTGGAGAGGGGAGTAGCACCACCTACAGACGACCCATAATGGGCAGTCTTCCTTCACATGATCTGGGTTATCATCATGGCATTTGAGGCAATAGGGATGGAGGGGACATTTGCGCTTGTTACCAGTCTCTTCCTGGTCATCAGATGGTCCTTGAGCTGCGAAGATGCGAGGAATAAAGGGAGTGGGAGGGGAGGCTGGCCTAGTCCAAAGAAGATGTGGTTGAATGCGCGTACAAACTGCCGCATTAGCCAAGTAATGCTCCATGTCTAAGAGCTTCTTGTTTGCCTCTTGCTCTTTGTTGTCTAGCTCTAGACGTTGCCTCTTGATCCTCATGACTTTGTTGTACTGGACGTGGAGTGTGTGTACATCTGCTATGATGCCAGGGTCGCCCAAGTGGTAAAGCACGTCGTCCACTATAACTCGGCTGGCACTGCTAGGATGGAAGATGTAAAGGTCGGTATCTTTAATACCAGGACGACGGTAATTGGGGGTGGGGAATGCTCGAGCATGAAGTGGGGCGGCATAGATTGGTTTGTTCTTGCCACTAGTACCTTGATGAACAATGCCATCTTTAAGGGACAAGTAGCGGATGTACTTGGCCGCGTGTGGGCGTGTGTTTTCATCAGTATAGACGAAGGGGTAATGAGCTGGGTTGCCAAGATTAAACTTCATCCATTCTCCTCCTGGATGGTCATCATCCATAGATGCTTCTGTTTGCGTCTCAACGTTAATAGTGATGCACTGTAGGAGGGTAGGGGGTGGTCCGACTTCTTGGTCGCTATCTTCGAGATAGGGTCCTATCATCTCCATGAATACCAGGATGAAGGTGAAGTGTGTGATCTGGTCGAAGACATCATTGGTAGTGGGTAGGATGGAAGAGTCAGGGTTGTGTTGGGCATAGAGGTCGATGTACCCTATGATATTGTCTGTCCACGTTCTCATTGCATCGTTCAGGATGGGGTTGGCTTGTCTGTACCTCTTTATAGCTTTACAGAGTTTGACGATGGAATGTATCTTGGGTTGAGTAGGTTCACTACTAAGCCATAGCTGGTGACGAAATTCTGAAGAGCTAGGGGAGGAAGGAACGGGGCGTGGCATAGATTCAGGAGTGGAGTGGGTTCTAGCATCAGCTTCAGCGGCCCTTTGTTTGGCCAGAATAGCCTCTTGTTCCTCTATGTATTGGCTAGGTGGCGTGCTGATGGTATATTCAAACGGGGTAGGTACGCGTTCCCCAATGCAGTCAGCAAGAGTGCGGTCGCGAAGTTCTATGAGTATCTCTTCACCCGCTGTGCTTGGAGACACTGGTGGTACTCGAGGTATATCCAAGAAATGCTCCGATAGTGTACAAGGGGGAATAGGGATTGGGGATGGTGATGTCGACAAGAGGTTGGCGAAATTTATAATTGGAGACTGTGGATCGGAGGTGGATCTTGTCCCAACCAACAGTACAGGTGGTGTCAATGAAGGTTGGGTGGGGTTGGTTGCTTTGTTGAAGGGTGGTGTAGTAGGTGAGGACGTTTCCACTCTGGTGGATTCGGGTGATAATGGCGTAGTCATCTTTCTGTTCAGTATAGTTTGTGACAAGTGGGGGAAAGACGTCTGGGGGGATGAGAGACATGTAGTGAGGTTTTGGTTGTCATTTTGCATGCTCTTTATACTGCTTGTTCTTCCCAATTTGGTTAAGAGTTCGGGAGTGTGTAGGTCATCTTCATTGACCCATGAGTCATGTGCAGGAGAGTATCCTTTCCATCTTACAAGATATTGTTTCTTCTTCCACCGCCTGTAGGTATGTTCTTTGATTATCTGTTCTACTTCCCATTCTTCTTCGCCTTTGATGATATCAGGTGGTGGTTTGATAAAATTGGGACCGTGCTGATCGGTCTCTTTGTAAGGCGTAAGAAGGGAGGCGTGGAATATGTCGTGTATTTTCCAGGTGGGCGGGAGGCTGAGTTTGTAAGCAACATTTGATATCTTGGCAGCTACCATAAATGGTCCATACCGCCTTGGTGCTAGCTTTGTGGTGATGTTGCTTGGTAATCTGAGGTTTGTTCCTTCAAGCCAAACTTTGGTTCCTACTTCGAATGGCGTAAACCAGGGGTGTTCTTTGATCCAAGATTCTTGCGCTTTATGTTGGGCTTCTTGAGCGGCGTTCCTGGCTTCTTTGATTGCTGACAAACATTGTTCAAATGTGGGGAGGTTTGATGATCTAGTTGGCTGATGAATCTGTGGCATATATCCGATAAGGAGGTCAAAAGGTGTTTTCTTTGTAGTTGCTGACGGCCATGAATTCTTTGTATATTGGGCAAGTGGAAGCCATGCGTGCCAATTGTTCTGCTGTGTGCCACAGAAGACTTGGAGGTATTGTTCCAGGGTTTGATTGGTTCTTTCACTGGATCCGTCAGTCTGAGGATGGTATGCTGTGCTCATGTTCTGTTTGATATGGAGAAGTCTACAAAGTTCCGCAGCGAACTTTGATGTGAAGCGAATGTCGCGGTCTGATATGATTTTGCAGGGTATGCCGTAGTGTGGGGTTATGTAATTCAGGTACAGAAGTGCAACTCCTTCTGAGTTGATCGCTTCATTGCAAGGGATAAAGATAGATGCTTTCAAGCAATCTGTGTCTGTGACCATGAGAATGGTGTCGTATCCACCTAACTGTGGGAGTTTAGTGATGAAATCCATTGCAACTGTTTCGAAGGGGCAAGCGTTTTCTGCGGGGGTAATGGGAAACAGTGGTGGATGGGCAGGATGGGTGTTAACTTTTGTCATCTGGCAGGTAGCGCATCCTTTGATATATTCAGTGACGAATGTTTTCATGTTTGGCCACCAGTAGTACTGTGAGAGAAGTTGCAGTGTCTTGGTAATCCCGGGATGCCTGGCCATCACATGATCATGGAAAAGGGAAATTACCCCCCTTCTAAGTGCGTTGTCTGCCATGACAACCAAGGCGGTCCCATGATGCCAGTGGGTTCCGTCCAATAGGGTGAGATTATGTAAAGGTGCCCATTGCTTGAGTTCTGATTGGTGTGGATATTGCCCTGTTTTGACTTTTCTGTCCCAATTGTCATGGATACTGTCCATGTCGAAAACACAGATATGTGTTTCTTCTCCACCAGGCTGCCCATCTCTGGGGTGCCTCCCGACCATGGAGGTATGTTGCTCGCAGAAGTATTGGTCTGGCCATATGAGCACTTTGTCATTATCTGGGTTTGGTCCTTTGTAATCTGGTCGCCTAGATAAGGCGTCTGCTCTATTTGTTGCTCCAGGTTTGTACTCCAGCAGGATATTGTATTGTTCACGCTTGGGTAAGTAACCAGCAACGCGCAGGCCGATTTTCCAGGGGTCTCTGTAGTAGCGTAAATTGGCGTGATCTGTGTATACCAGGATGGGGATATGAGTTCCTTTGAGCAAGTGTGTCCAGCAGCGAAGTCCTCTCATGATGGCTAGGAATTCGTGGTCATAAATGGGGTAATTTTGCTTGGTTGTGGTGAATTTCTGGGAATGGAATCCCACTGGTCTACGTGGTCCTGGTTTCTCTGTGCCATCTGTGCGTGTAATTGGTGGATCTCTTTGGTATAAGATCACCCCTGTGCCGATTTGTGAAGTGTCCACTTCTAGCTTGAATTGTCTAGAAGGGTCTGGTTTGACTAGTACTGGTGAGCTGGTTATAAGCATGATTATTTTGTCCTGTGCTTCGTGTTGTGCTGGTCCCCATTCGAATGGGACATCTTTGCCTGTGAGCTTAGTAATGGGTGCAGCGATGGTCGAAAAGTTCTTGCAGAACATCCTGTGGTAGCCTGCGACGCCTAAGAATCCTCTGGCCTGTCTAAGATTGAGTATGTCACGTGGGTAGTCGCGTAGTCCTGCAACTTTAGCCGGATCAATAGTGACGCCTTCTTTTGAGATTCTAACGCTGAGGAAGTCCATTTGTGGCTGTAAGAAGACTGATTTTGACAATTTGAGGTGGAGTCCATGCTTTGCAAGTAGATCAAATAGGAAGTGGATGATTTCGATGTGTAGCGGTAGATCCTTGAGTAATGTGCCAATGCTGCAGTTGTCCATGTAGTTCTTGAGTATTTGCCTGATGTTGTGTATGCCTTTCCTCTTGAAGTGCTTGTAGAGCTCCTCGAGGATACTGTTCATAAATCATTGAAAGCTGGCCGGAGAGTTTGACATGCCAAAGAACATGACCTTTGGTTCATAAAGGCCGCAGCGCGTTTTGAATGCTCCCTTCCACTCATCACCTTCTTTGATCCGGATGTTGTTATAGCCCCATCTGATGTCGAATTTGCTAAATACCTCCATTCCCTGCAAGTCTTGGATGCACTGTGCGAGGTTTGGGAGTGGTGTGACGTCTTTTCAGGTAACAGCGTTGAGGGGTCTATAGTCAATGATGTACCGGGTTTCCTTTGAATCCTTTTTAGGGACACTGAAGGTTGAAAAGCCGTAGGGAGAGTGGGATGGTACGATGTAGCCTTTTGCTAAGTTTTCGTCCAGGAATTTGTCCTCTGCTTCCTGTTCTTTGCGGGACAAGGGATAGACTTTGCAGTTAAAGCTGGCCAGTGCGGTGTCCATTAGTTCGATTTTGTGGTCTTCTTCTCTGCGTGAAGGTGGGAATTTGTTGGCCTCTTCATCTGAAAATAGTAGTGTGTGACGTTTGAATTCCTCTGGGAGGATGACTTCCTCCTTCCCATGTTCCATTGCATACTTATGGGCCATTTCGATTGCATTGTGTGTATGGTTGATTTCCACCAGGCCTTCCTGTGTTGCTACAGGAGTTACTCCCAACTGTGGAAGATACTGTGTGCATTTGTCCTCCGCCGGGCCACCCATTTCTGGGGTTACTCCCAACCGCAGAGTGCACTGTGTGCAAGCTATAGTGATACGCTTTATGAGTTTGTCCTTGTATTCTTTGAGTTTCTGGAAGGTTTCGAGCTTAAGTGTTTCCATTTTGATCTGTGGTCCGTGTAGCTGAGCGTTAGTCCAGTCGATATCTGGGGTAAAGGCGCAGAACCAGGGGTAGCCTAGGATAAGTCTGTCTCTGCCTAGATTCAAGACGTAGAAGTGTTGTCGCTCCTTCCAGTTTTCTTGTTTGACCATGAGATCGCATGCATGAGTGATGGTGCCATGATGGTTATTAGTTCCATCCACATTGAATACAGGTCTGGGAATAGTTAGTTTCTGAGTTCCCAGCCTAAGCCTAGCGACAGTTTTGTAGTCAATGAAATTTTCCGTAGCACCAGTGTCAAGTAGTGCTGTTTCTTCCGCTTGTCCTCGATAGTGTGATAAAACGAAGTTGATTTGAACGTGATTGAGTCGACTAATGTACACACTATTGAGGTTCATGGCCCTAGCTACAGCGGCTAGTTTAGGGCCCTTTAAAAACCCGATGAGGTAGCTCCTATGGCATCCTCTATGAAGGATAATTTGAATTCTTCATCCTTAGCTTTGAATGTGTCGGTGTGAATTATTCCTCGGACGAGGTCTGGGGTGATGTCATCTATGGTGATTTCTCTGGTACAAGTTTGGTAATTGGCGGTGCTTCCGCTGCTCTGGGCGTGGTCCGCCTGTTTCTTGTGACAATCTTTGGCGCGATGTCCTCTTTTGAAACAATAGAAGCAGGAGTTGTTGGCTTGTAACTCCACTTTCTTGGCTTCAGAAAGTTCTGGTCCTCTACCGGTAATATTGGTAGCAATGGTGGCATCAATATCCATATGATGTCCTCCTTGGGATGTGGTGAGGCGTTGTCCTCCTCCTCCTCCACGTGACTGCTGCTATGGTCCACAGGGTTTCATGCCAAGTGCCGTGTAGTATCCTTGGCATAAACCGGTTCTATATTCTTGGGTGTGCTTCCACCTGAGGTTGCAGGCATGTGCAGCGTCTTCCCATGGCTGGAATGTGGCCCAGGGGTTCCTTGGGTCGTAGTTCTGACTGTTTATTATAGCTGTGGTTAGACTGCCGGCAAGCCCCTTTTTGAACAAGTGGATGATGCCATGTGAATTGATGTCTATGCCCAAGGCCGTAACAAGCCTCTTGAATTCAGATATGAAGACGTCCAAGTTGTCCTTCATTTTGAGGTTCTCCAGTTTCTGGTAGGCCTCTGCTTTAATGTTGGTGTTATAGAATGTGTCTTTGAATGCCTGTTTGAAGGTCATCCAGTGGGCTTCCTCTGTGTCTGCGGTGCCTCTGGCGATGCGTGCCTGGAGTTCCGTCATCTGCTGTTCTTTCCATGGGTCGACTATGGTTCTGCCCATATAGGTGAGTGCCGTAGTGACGCGTGTGGCTGGGTTGCTCATAGCATCGTTGTTCCTGTTGGCAAACCTGAAGATGCCAAAATTGACTAGGAAATTGTGACTGGTGTCCCTGTCTCCGCTGAAGTGGGGAGGTAGGGTGCCTTTGAGTCCGCCATTGGTAGATGCAGCTGCGACTGTGATGGTTTGTCCTGTTCCACCTGTGGTGGCTGCTATGGTTGTGCCTGTTGCGCCTTGTCCCGATCCTCCTGCTTGTCCTGACATGGTAGGTGGGATATATGTGAGTGTGTTTGGTCCTGAGGTAGCGACGATTACTGGTGCACTTGGTGCAACTGGGGGAATGACTGGTGCGCTTGTAGATGCAACTGGGAGTGTGGATGCAACTGGTGCGATATTAACTGGGATAGCGAGGCCCTGAGTGGCTGCTTCTTCAATCTGGGATAGGATAGGTGTCTGTGGAGTAAATGGATTCGCTCCCTGGAGTGTGGCGATGTGGTGAAGACCTCCTGCAAGTGTCTCTTCTGGGGGTGCTGGTGCGTGTTCTGGATGATATGCAAAGTAGTCTGGGTGCTGGGAATTGTCAGTGTTCCACCAGCCTAAAAGCTTGTTTTCTTTTGGAACAAGAGCTTCTTTGGTAGTGTACCAGGTGCCATCTGTTTCTCTTCCAAGTTGTGTCCAATGATCTTCTTGGTTTGCTGTGACGAATTCTACAGCAAGTTTCTCGCTACCAATGCTGAGGTAGTATCCTGTGTCTGGGTTCGCTCTTCCCCTAAGCTTGGGATGTGATTTGAAGTGTGCCTGCCCTTTGACGTGATCAGGGAGGTTGTCTGCTTGTCTTCTTTGTACGCGCTTGTGAGTTTCGTCTAATTCTCCAATGAGTTGTATACCCGCCAGGGTAGATGATGTCTGTGATGCTCTGTTGAGCCTGGGTGGTAAGCCTGACTTGTGTTAAGGGCCAAGGACCCTAAGGTGCGATGTGCATGGGTTTGTATGTCGGTGGCGGGACTTGTACGTCTAGGGATCGCAGGTAGCAAACACTGGCCCTAGGATGCTGCTGGGGTGGCTCATTTGCACATGTGCACAACAGCGATGACGATGTCGGGATACGCTAGTCCAGTAGAGGGCACAGCAATTACTGTGACCTACAGCCGGTCTCGAACAAGTGCTCTCTAGCGTCTGGGTAGATGGGTAGTGCGCACATTACTAACTGCACCTAAGCAAAGTGCTTTGAAGGATGTGGAAAACGATGAAGGGGAGAGTCTCAACAACATTTGAGACGACTGAGGAAAAGCTGGGGAAGCTACAACACTTGGGATTAAACCAAGTCAGGCTTAACGCCCAACTCTAGGATATAAGGTCAACTTATATACATCTGGGCAGCTGCCATGACTCGAGCCTAATACTACTAGTACCCGTACCAGTAAGGAGTCATCGTACAAAAGATAGAGTCATTCCGAGTCGAACTGACTCATGCGTGAACCCAGGATACATACTACTGGGTTGGAGTCAGTATGAGTCACATGTACAGCCAAAGGGAATCACATGGTAAGAACAATAGGTAAGTGGTCAGGTGATAAGGTCATGTGATGGAAAGGGGGTGGGAATAGATCACGTGATGAGAAAGTATTAGTAAGCAAGAAAATTTGGAGCCCCAAGAACGTAACAGCCTGCAAGGCTTTTCTCATTCATCTGTTTGAAGACGCATATGTGTTTGCATTGCAGCTCCTCTCCATGTAATAATATATTGTGTTTATCCAGGAATCTCTGCACTATCCATGCTAAACAAGTAACCATTATGACCTGTGATATACATCTAGCATGCCGTACCCAAGGTCAATACCATGGTATATGATCATATTCCTTGTTCTCTCATCCAAGGGGTTCTTCTGAGTCCACAGCTCCTCTGTGTTGATATTTCGTGCTCTTCTCATTCACAAACCCTCTTGCCCCAATATCTTGGTTGGTTTATATGATCAGGATGAATGGTAATTACATGTCTTCTAATTTATGAGAGTATTTCAAATGCATGATGATCAATGAATTTATTCACATAAAACTGTTTGAATAGCTTGCAGTCATTGAGCGTGTCCTCATGCTTGTATTTCTTTGGAATATGTTTAGTACCCAACTGGGAGAAAACTGGTATCAAGTGAACAGCCTGCAAAATGCCATTGAGGGGGACAACACGTGCCCTTGGCAGGCTTCTCCTCATTGCCCTTTTGACAATAGCCATCCTGGTAATTTCATCCGGAGAAGGGTTTACAACTTGATAACCATGCACAAGAGCACATTCATAGAAGGCCTGGTTGTGTTTAAAGGAGAAGAGCCGTACTTGAGCAATTGAAAATGAGTTGATTGTTGGCTTGTCGTTTGATGTGGACTTGGAATCGGATTCGCTATTAGGCTTCAGGAGCATGGTATCAAACCATGGATGACTGCCCCTCTAGTGCAATACCGCTCATATCCGCTCTTTTTGCATTCCTCCTGTTCTAGAAAGGTCACTTGGTGCATAAAACGTGGCAACTGCAGAGTTGTATGTGGTAAGAGGATGTTCCTCAGTGAAATCTGGGTAATCAGCCAAAAAAGGCAGTCCTGTATTTCCTTGTGATTGGGAGTGTTGACAAAGGAAAATATGAATGAGGTCAACCAGGTTTGGCTGTGTAGCATCCTTTGCTACTTTCTGGACATTAACACGTCGCTCTGAAAGTTCATGGCAAATTAAAATCAACTGGCATGATCTGAGTAGCATGCCAGTGGTTACATACAATTCTTTGTTGTGGCCAGTTTGATGGAATTTGGCCACCTGGGTCCCAAAACCATGCCTTCAAGTTCATCATCACTATCGTCCTTTGAGATACCTTGTGTGACATTCTTTTGCCTGGCTGTGGATAGTTGATTATCCACCAGAATGGACGACTTGGACAAAGTTTCATAGCCAGAGGCATCATTCCCAAGCATATTCTGAGCAGCTAAAGTGCACACCGTTTATTTGAATTCATACCTGGTGACAATATGTTACTTACCAATCTCAGCATGAATGCTCTCCAGGCAGTCGCCCTCCAACATTCCATGAGATTTGAATGCAATGCAAGCAGCAGAGAGTTTATCCAAGCACTGATTTGTGATGAGCATCTGTACTAGAGCATTAAAACGATTTGATCGTTGCCAGGGTTCTTTGACTGCTTCGATGTGCTTCAATTCTGTAATCGATGAGCAAAGGCCATTCGGTGCACTGAACACTCGAATTAGTTTTGCATAGTGGATCATACAATGCTGGTGCAGGGGTTGCTGGTCATTCTTTCATATGCCAGTATCAATAAAGATCTGTTGACTTTCATAATAGGAGCCAAGAAGTTCCTCAAGCTTCTTAATAGTTGTGGTATCATGTACATTTCGTCAAACAAGGGTGCAGAATTCAATGAGATGTCGAAGACATTTCACCATCCCATCTGGTACACACCCTTCAAGTGCAGCCAAATACACCTGTTAAACCAAATCTCCGGGTCAGCAAACACCTTACCTTATCTGACAGAATCATGTCTCCCTGGCACATACCTTCATCAATGCACACGAGTCATTTCCTGTCCATTGTTTAAACCCTCAACCCTCAGGGAACTGGCGTAGTCCAGCAAATGTGGGGACACATGCAATTCTATGGTAATCATTAGTGTTGTATTTTCAGGACTCCACTTGGCAATACACATACCACTGGTCTATATCATCCAAAATCTCATTGGCTTTGCGCTCCAAGTGGTTTGCGATGATCCATTCCTCAATCCACATAACAAGGTGATCTTTAAATGCGCCCTTAATCAACTGGTGGAGTATGTCAGGTGAGAGTAACTCGTGAATATTTGCACAAGGGAAACCCTCTGTAAATGGCTGCTCTTTATGTATTAACATATTGCATTTATTGGGAAAGTGGTGCTCACCACAATATTGCCAACCAGACCATATGCATCCCACAATTCCCCAAGTTCCAGATTCTCAAGGATTGTCTGGGTGTGTTCCAACATGCAAGGGTTGTTCTGAAAAGCAGGATTGTCCAAGTCGTTTGTGGGTGCTAAACATCTGGGGAAGTAAAAGTCTTCAGGACAGCATCGGATTACAAAAATCATCAAGACATACCTTGGGCACCATCCTTGCACTATAGAGGCCACCAGATATTGCTCTGGGTAATCTGCGATATAGGGACCAAACCCATAGATAAGACACCGGTGGTGACCATCCCCACAATGGATGACCTCAGGTGTAGTGAATGCTGGCTTCAAATCTTCGAATATTTCTGTGAGGGAATTGTGGAATAATTGGTGACGATATTTCCTGAATTTCGCATTGTTCTTATATTGTTTCTCAGCTGCAAAGGATCAAGTCAGCTGGATTGATGTAGCTGAACGCATGTGCATACTTTTGAGGATACCAAGAAACCCAAGCACGATGACACCATTCCGATGAGCACGCCGGACGTTGTTGTGGATATTGCCAATGGATAGGTAAATCAGCCAGTATTCATTGTTTCCTGTTCCAACTGAAACTGTTGTCTTATCACTGCCAAGGATAATTGGCACGAATGCAGCACCATGTGTTGATGGATCTTGGCTTATTAGATCCTGAGAGTAACAATTAGACACAGACAAATATCACTTTAGAAAATGACACAAAGATTGTCATATTAGCGTTACCACTTGCTTCCATACCCAGTCACCAGAGAAGAAATCGTGAAATTGGTGATTGTTCCGGTGGCCGACATACTCATGATAAGGTACATAGTCGATTTCATCTTGGAAATTGGGGCTTCCAACAATGTCATGTATTAGTTGGCGGGGATCTCTGTACCAAATCTCTGACGGTGTTGTCATCCATGTCGGTATAGGGCCGGTTTTGGGGAGTTCTCCCCCATAAGATAGAGAGAACGACATCCACGGATTATCAGCCAAAGTCGAGTGATCTATGGTCTCATAGAGATCCCGATGGTTCCTGAATGGTCCTGAGACATTAGGATCGATCTCCAGGAGCGAAGCCGCCCAGAGTCGAAGAATTTCATCAATATGACCACCTGACATCTGTACACGCCGGAACAGGATATCAGCGATCTCAAATCGCAGACGATTGTGGAATGGGCCCCAGTCAGTATGATCATTCATTTCTTGCGGTCAAGGGCTTGAAATAGATTCGCCATTTTCATCACATACTTCACCTTCGGATATAATTAGCCCGCTATGATATGAGGGTAACATCAGTGACTACCTGTCAGTAAAGGGTGGTATTCCTTCCATACTTCATCTGATTGATGCAGATCAGAACACATTTGCAAGTTGCTGCTACTCTCGGCATCCTGTCCCTCCTCTGGCTCCTCATGTACATGCGGCTGTGCTGGTCCATCGACTGTGGGATCTGAGGCGGGTAGAGAATCTAGGGATTGGCCCCTCATCATCGTAGAGCTGTCCATATTGTCGGAAAGATGCCAATTATCCTGTTCAATCAATCCAAATGACTCATTTACAGAGCTATTTTCTGAGCTAGAGACAGCTAAATGAGTTGGCGTTCAGTGCTTAAAGCCGGAAAATATCACCTACTATGACACAACCTGAGCCTTCAATATTTCATACTGTTCCATCCGCACGTTTGTATCATTCTGATGGGCTGATAGCATTTGCTTCACCTTCTGAAAGGCCCAACTTAATCTGGTGACGCACTCATGTCCATATCGATATCCTTGTTAGGGTGCTTCGCTTGAGTATGTTGCATCAATCCAGTCAAGTTCTTGAACGACTGACTACAGTCATCAACAGGGCATCAAAAGTTGTATGAGGACTCATTCTCAGTCATTTAGATGTAGAGAAAGGAAAATGCTGATATATTATGTAGGGTGGTGTGCCTGAGGCAAGGAGAGACACAGGGTCGCATTGGCGAAAGGGGAAAGGATAAGAGGGTAGCTAGAGGCATGAGATGTACAGAATAGGTGAGGGTCCGTGCTCAGGGGTACCTCATCTGAATCAGAGTGGGGTTGCAGTGACACCTTGGGAATACATGCAGTGCCACCCTACTTTAGATTGAAATCAAATTAGTGTACTATGATCAAAAGATAAGCATTAGAAATCAAAGTGAGACAAAGGTCCGCTCTCGGTATCACCCCAGTCCATGCCGTGTGTGCACCTCCTGGTGCAGTGCAAGCACACTGCAAGCTCATCTCAAGTGTACATTGAGTGCGCCTCAAGTACTCGAGTGCCCAGTTGCTGTGTGCATCCCTCATCACCATCAGATGCTGTAGAATAGTAAGCCTGGCCCAATCAACCGACGAACGCAGAAGGACAAGAAAACATAAATGCTCAAGGTCTACACCGCCCTAGGAGTACTGTAGCGACAGGATACATGCTGGGCTTGCAAATGCCCAAATCCAGATGCCCCCAACCATCGCCCAACTCGACCAACGCCACAGGGCAGCGTGCGCTGCTGTCATTCCTTTTTCCTTGTCACCCTCCTTTCCGTAGTCATGGACAGTTAGCTAGACTGTAAGTAGATAGTTCCAATATATATAAAAACCTGCGCGTAGCACCGTGAGCAGGAGGCAAGTAGTGCCTCTGTTGTGCTTTTGCGTTGCGTTTTCCCCACTTTGTCACACACACACACACACTCTCTCTCTCTCTTTCCCTTCCTTTCCTTTCCCTTTTCTGCAGCGGTAGAGTGACTAACAATCACGGCCTGCTTTACCTTCGCTCCATTGCACAATCTCAGATCGACGTGCATTGGTTCTATCCGCTATCTCACCTTCCTATTCCCCGAACTCACGCATGGACCATTTGTCCATCGTACAGTACAAAGAAATAGCGCATTATGTTCGGAAGAGTAAATATGTTCTTGTTCTTGTTCTTATTTTATTTTACCAAAGCTCCTGGACCACGCGCAGCAACTTGTTCTGCCATGTCCAACTCTCAGGCTACCACACCCCTTTATCGCTCTCCATTCTACCATGGTGCCTTGTGGATATAGGACACCAACCCAAAGCAAATCACCAGTATTTCCTTCCCCTCCATGATCACGCGAAAGAGATATGCCTTTTGTGCCTCCAGACCTGGGCCCATCCCATGCAAGTGTCACTCTACACCCCCACCTTGGGAGTATATCAGCCTCCTATCCCTCCTCAGGCTGAAGGTGAAGATTATTTTGTACCTCCAGAACTGTCCTACCACACTGAGAGTCTCAGCACTGAGTCCCCCTGGTGTTCACCATCTTTGCTCCCTGCTCCTGCTCCCCGACACATACTGGGAGGGCCTTCAATTTTTGTACATCCCCCTTCTCTGGCTCAGACTAGATGGACCAGGACTCCAAGTTATGACTGTTCGGAAACTCCAGCTCCCCCGCCCTAGCAGCCCCAGCCCCCTGTCGCTGGCCAGCTGACAATTATCAATATCCCTGGTGCCACATCTCCTGGAGTCTCTATGGCTCCTTCTATGCAGCCTCCATTCGATCTTCGTGACCAGCCTGTTTTAGCTCCTTCTATGGCACCCTTCCCAATGATGCAACAGCCTTCTTGTCACACACATTCAGAGTCCCCTGGGTTTGACGAACATTGGGGACCTCAGCAACCAGGACAGCCAATAATCATCATCCTGCACAACAATCTATGACACCTGGTTCACTTGGTCCCCCAATACTTCCTGTGATCTTAGAAGATCCTCGACACTCACCGAGATATTCACATTCACAGTCCACCATACCAAGTCACAGTTGCAGTTGCACTCCTTCCCCTCAGCACTCCTCTTTTGTGCCTGCACCTGGCTTCCAACCTCCTATGATGGGTGGAGTACCGCCCACCATGATGGCCCCATTTGGGCCTGGTATGATGGCTCCTGCCCTAATACCGGTTGGTGGTCCACCTGTTCCCCAGCAAGTTATGGTGATGGCACCATTATGCCGTCCGTCGGAGTATCACAGTCCTACTCTGGAGTCCCGAAGTCCATCATATCGCGCTCTGTCTCGCACTCCCTCAGGCTCACGCTATGCGGACTGCGATCGCTTCGAACCTGGCTTCCAGCCTGCACCTGTTAGTGGACTGATGCCAATGCCAGCTACCTGCATTGGACTCATGCCATATCCATCATATCCAAGATCAGAGGGATGCAATACTCTAGATCACGGACACCACCTTCTGAACGGGATTGCTCTAAGTCTCCTAAAAGGCATCACCGACATCGCCAAGACCGCTGATCTGATTACTCAAGTCACCGTCAATAGAGTCTAATGAAAGAGAATCCCAGCATTGTGGACATTCTCAGTACGATTCACCAAGTAGGGTTTATCAACCAGCCCCAGCCTGAAGTCCTGCCAGTAAGTAGTATGGTGGACAAGATGGCGGAATTGGCCCTGTTCTAGTCCCAGGCCCGGGAGAAACCCATGTGCACCTTCCCCCCACTGGGTCACCAACGCGGACTAGCTTTTATTAGTCTTGCTCTTTCATCGCTCAACCTCATTTTGTCAACTTAATCCCCTTGCACTCTACTCATCGCATACTGTACTGGCACTATTGGCCCAGCACTTCCAACTGGCAAGGAAACGCCTGGGCAAGGACTGACCGTGTGAACTTGTTGACTTAGCGTTTCGACTGTGTTTCATTGGCATTTCATTTGTTGACTATCTCTTGATAAACGATCTGTTCATTGCCACAACTTCTCCTTATCCAATGGCAACTGTGTTCCACTCCACCCGAGCCTCATGCATAGCGTGCCCCTCCGCACACCCTTTTTCACCGCACCCTTCTTTCATTCCAAGGCCCAAGGCAGTGCATGCGCTCTCTGCACCGTGGTAGTGCAGGGGAGCAGGTGGGCCAGCAGGTACCGGTCCTACCCTACTTTCCATGTTCCGTCTGAGCCTCACGCACAGCATGCCTGCCTGTGTGCCCTTTTTCACCATGCCCTTTTTTTATTCAAGGCCCCAGGCAGCACGTGCACCCTCTGCGCGGAGCAGAGGGTGATGATGTGTCCTGCTTGCTCTCAGGAATGCATGCTCATACCCGCTGATAGCATGATGGGCGTAGGGATGTTGATGATGTAGAGGGGATCGAAGACATGTGTTCCTTCCTTTGTCCATCTTGCTCAACTGTTTGATGTTTTGGAGCAGGAGGTGCCCCACCAAGCAGCATTAAGGTGAAATATACCGTCAAATGGATGGCCAATAACTGTGTTCAGTGATCCATTGTGAAACCCTTCCACCAGTTTTTGATGACCTACATTGACAATCATGGTGCTTCTGTCTATGGCCAACATATATGCAATCTTGGTGAAAGTACATCCTTTCACACCCTCCCAATCCTGTCCCAGTTTGATGTGCTCTGTGTCGTCAAGGACACGGTCGACCCTGTGCAGGACAAACTCTTGGTGCGCTTTGACGTTGGCAGCCATCTGTGAAGCCACCCCAGGTGAGATTCGGATCGCGACAAGATGGATGTGTGCATAGGGTATATCACGGGTGCGGGTGACACCATGGTATTCTGGTCATGGTTATGACGGTTATGGTTACGGTGTCTGACTCTGCTACACCACAACAGACCATCACCTGCAGTATACGGTTGTCCATGGTTTTGTAACCTACAGTTTGTCTTTTTTTCTTCTTTTCTTTGACATTTTCGTTGTCGACAACACCGTCAACATCCCAAGACCAGTCCCGTCCTCAAGCACAAGATGTTGGTGATGAGCTTGAGCCAACTGACCTCACCCTCCCTAGCGATTGTGTCACGGACTGCCCCGCTTACCTAACTTTCTCCTTCCTATTTCGTCCTTTCCCATTCCGTTCCCGTCCGTGACTCCGGGCCGCTTTGCCCATCGCTTGCTTACTTATCGATGGACTGTTCTCGCGTTTTCCAGAGACTTCCATGCGTTTCCCTCGGCTTCCTTCTTGTTCCATGGTCTTCCATGACCTTCTCTTACCTTCTCATAGCTTCCGTGCGAACATGTATATAAACTGTACTAAGTAGCATAGAACGGCTTTCTTAAGCTCGTTCTATTTGTGCAATCAGACTTTGATAGTCTCATCTCACTATTGAACGCGTGCGGCTTCCATCGAACGAATCCCCTTTGCATTAGTCAGCTTCTGCTGCTAATTGCCTTTGACTCTATATGTCTCGAGATCACGTGCTAGTGTCTCGCTCGATTCCAAGTCACGCCGACTTGTGTAATCTTCACTCGTCACCCCTCTTGTCACGTGACGTCTCACGTGACCGATTTCCCTTCTGGGAACGACCCCTTCCTGAAATCCATCTTCGTAATCTCGTCCGAGATCCCCGAACCCCGAGATCCCCGAACTCGATCGGACACAGCGGTCTGACTGTGACATTAGAACGAGCTTCTCTTCACAATGACTTCGACTCCCTCTGAATCGAAAGGAAAACAAAAGACCCCCGAAGGACTAGGCATTCCCGTAGACTGGCGCGTACACGCAATTGATCAACCAACAGAAGAATCCTTGGCAGTATTGGACCTTCCTTTCGAAACAAAACCCGAAATCAAAGACACAGTCCCAGCTGAATTCTCTGAACGAGTCCGCCACCTGGTTGGAGGACAAGACATTGTCGTTCATATCGACAGAAAAGAAGTGTCAAAGAAGGCCCCTTTCACTGCCTACTACGCTTGCTTCAAAGGAGCTCTCTTAGCTTTGTCCAACATCTATGGAGTCTGGTTTGAGATCCGACTTCAACCAGGAAATACGTACGAATGCTTTCGACTGGCACGACCAAGCCTTCAGTTGAAAGACTGCCCTATGAAAGGCATCAACTACGCACGACTGAAACTCACCAGTCTCCCAATCACTAGAGCTCCATCGCGAGCAACGTCTCCAATTCGACTGGCCCCAATAGATACGACAGCAATGACACCACACGACGGGGACGTTTTTCATGAAACTAACCCAGACGACAGAGAAGCGCCGCCGAGCAATACTAGTCGATCTTCTTCGCCCGAACCCGAAGAAAAACCCAAGCAAAAGTCCTTCGCTGGGTTTGGATCCTGGAGAATGCGCTCCTCTTGAACAGCTAGACAGCCATCCAGGCCTCCCCCACGTCACCCTAGAGGAACTGGGGATGATCCGTTTGGCCTCAACGACCTTATGGATGAACCCAAACGAACCAATGACAAAGGTCGTTGATTGGAAGGCATTCACCCAGACAAATTCGAAGGAGATCGATCCAAAACTCGACGATTCTTGAACCAATTTAACAGGTTCATGTTAATGAATCGCAAGGCAGACATAGCCAAGGACCCCATCTCTAAATGCATCTATTTCATGTCACTTCTTGATGGAGAAAAGGTCAATGGATGGGTAGACATGGCCTTCAACTGGCTCGAAGAAATCGAAGCCGATCCTAGCTTGATCGATCGATTCTCTAATCCTTGGAAAATGATGGAAGAAAAATTTAAGGTATCGTTCACCGACTACGCAGAAAGAGAACGTGCCCAAGATCAACTCGGGAAATTACGAATGACTGGTGACAATCTCGATAAGTACTTAGCAGCATTCGAGACTCTCGGAAGTCGCGCAGAGTTGAATCCCGACGATCCATCAAACTTGCGCACGTTTGCCCAAGGACTCCCTTGTCAACTGGCAGACGCATGCCTCGCTATGGAAAATCCGGACACCTACGCACAATGGCGGGCAGCAGCTCAACGACAACAGGTGATCTACCTGAAGAAAAAGGCGTTGCACTCTGAGTATGGGACTCGCAACCCTGCTCGAAACGCTGGTCAAAACCCCCAACAAAAGCAGAATACTGGTTGGGTTTGGCATCGTCCTGGAGGAAACTCCAACGCCAACAACCAAAATTGGCACAGACAAGGAAACCGAGCTCAACCTCCTCGTCCACGTCTCCCCCCTAGAAATGAAGACGCCATGGATCTTTCTGTAATCCGAAAAGCCACCACGGACAAAGAAAAGGAAGAGTATCGACGCACTGGACGATGCTTCCAATGTGGGAAACAAGGCCATCTCGCACGTGATTGCCCCAGCAAACCTGCTTGTGCTCGAACTGTCCAAATAGAAGACAGTCAATCAGTTGTATCAAGCGACAACTCCTCCTTTGCCCCGACCCCTTCTCTCGCCGCGCGAGTGGCACGACTTACCGAAGAAGATCGCGGAGCATTCATGGATGAAATGCGCTCCCTTGGAGAAGATATGGATTTTCTTGGCGCCTGAGTACTACGGCTCTTACTCAGGCGGTTCTGAATAGTTCTGGTTCTATGTACATAGCTCGAAATCATGCAATTCAAGTCCCTTTTCAGCTACGAACCAAAACGAAACAAGTCGATCAAAAAGCACTACTTGATTGTGGTGCTACAGAATGTTTTATTCATCCACGAGCAGTGGAACGCCTCAGATTAACTACAAGAAAGTTAATCAAACCTCGAAAGGTACAAAACGTCGATGGTACTCCCAACAAATCCGGTGAAATCCTTGAAGCTGTCGACCTCTTGGTCAACAATAACGGTCGAGAAGCCTCTCACGCCTTCTTCGTCGCCAACATAGGACGAGACGATTTTATCCTGGGATACCCATTCTTTGAGGCGTCCAACCCTAATGTTGACTGGAGTGGTGGACGCATAGAAGGGTTCACCACAATATCGTCATCTAATGCTGGAATCTGGCGACCCTCTCAAAAGGGAACAAAGAAAAGGGAATCAGTCCCAGCCTGGGTACGATGCATTCCTGGATGGGAAGTAGGTGATGAAATCTGGCTTCAGACTAAAATTGCCAAGACCACAGTCGCCCAACAACTTGCCGAAGCAGCTACAGACAAAAAGAAACGAACCTGGCAAGAACTAGTTCCAGAACGATACCATCGTCACGGCAAAGTCTTCTCAGAGAAGGCTTCCGAATGCTTTCCCGATCGCCGTCCCTGGGATCATGCGATCGAACTGAAAGATGACGCACCGACCTCCATTAACTGTCGAGTTTACCCACTGTCACCAAAGGAAAAAAAGGAACAACAAGAATTCCTCTCGCAGAACCTTCGCCTCCAACGTATTCGTCGATCGAAGTCCCCCTACGCTAGCGGCTTCTTTCTCATTCGTAAGAAAGATGGCAAGTTTCGCCCGGTACAGGATTACCGAAACTTGAACAAGTGGACCATTCCGAACAAGTATCCACTTCCGTTAATCTCTGAATTGATCTACGACCTCGCCAAGAAACGCCTGTTCTCTAAGTTCGACATTTGCTGGGGGTACAATAACATTCGTATCAAAGAAGGTGATGAATACAAGGCCGCTTTCAAAACTAGTGAAGGTCTTTTCGAACCAACAGTAATGTTCTTCGGCTTGACGAACTCCCCCGCCACCTTTCAAACGATGATGGACAACATCTTTCAGGAGGAAGTTGCACAAGGGTGGCTTCGTATCTACATGGATGATATGATTATCGCCACAGAAGACGACAAAGTCCTTCATGAACTCCGAGTCAATCACATTTTGGACAAACTGGAGAAGTTCGATCTGTTCCTCAAACCGGAGAAATGCAAGTTCCACCAACAAGAGGTCGAATACCTTGGGGTACTCATCGGCAACGGCTCTGTTAAAATGGACCCAGTCAAGGTACAGGGAATCTCAGAATGGCCGGTTCCACAGACGGTCAAGGATGTGCGAAGTTTCCTTGGTTTTTGCAACTTCTACAGGGCATTCATCAAGAACTTTTCAAATATTGCACACCCCCTCAACGACCTCACTTGTAAAAATGAACAATTCATCTGGACGCCAGAGCAGAACGACGCCTTCCTTCTGCTCAAAAACGTTTGCAGCAGTTACCCTGTTCTTCACACACCAGATTGGTCCAGGCAGTTTGTGATGGAAACCGACGCATCTGGCTACGCGTTGGGTGTGGTCATCGCTCAAGAATTCGACGATGGCATTCACCCCATTGCCTTTCATTCCCGAAGCCTTCTTCCAGCAGAGCGGAATTACGACGCCCACGACAAAGAACTCGCTGCTGTTATCTTTGGGTTCAAATGCGGTCGCCCTCTCTTTCTAGGTGCCACACACGCGATTCGCGTCCGCACTGATCATAAAAATCTTCAGTATTTCCATGATCCTTGCAAGATTACGGGCCGACAGGCCCAGTGGATTGAGTTTTTACAGGACTTCGACTACACCCTTGAACACATTCCGGGGTCAACAAACACTGTGGCTGATTTGTTGTTGCGAAGAAAAGACCTTAACAAGGGGGTGGATTCCAACGAACCACGCATCCTACTTCCTGACCACCTCTTCGCTCCGACAAATCCGATCGAGGTACACAAAGTTTTTCTTGAAGATGACTTCGACCTCCAACGCGATATCCTACAAACCCTTCACGACTCCCCTGCAGCCGGACACCCAGGCATTTTGAACACTTGGGAACTTGTACGCGAACAATACGAAGGCCCTAGACTCCGAGAATTCGTCGAACAATACGTAAAGGGGTGTGCATGTTGCCAAGAATCCAAAACTAACGTACATCGATCAAAAGCACCTCTACAACGTTTTGATACGCCCGTAGAAGAAGGCCCCTTTCAATACGTATCGATGGATTTGATCACAGACCTCCCCAAATCACAGGGATTCGACTCCATTCTCACGATCGTAGATCAAGGATGCTCCAAAGCAGCTAAATTCATTCCATGTACCAAAACGATCAACGGGACAGGAGTAGCACTCGAATATTTGAAACACCTTGTGCCCTGGTTTGGACTTCCCAAACGGATCATTTCGGACCGCGATCCCCGATTCACCTCTGCGTTCGCAAAAGAGATGTGCAAAGCCTTGGGAATTCGCAAGAATCTATCTACAGCGTTTCACCCCCGTACCGATGGACAAACGGAACGTATGAACGCGTGGATCGAACAGTATCTGCGACCCTGGACCTCTGAACGACCCTCCGCTTGGAGCCAACTCCTCCCAGTCGCTGAATTTGCACACAATTCCTGGAAGCACAACGTAGCGCGCAAATCTCCTCATGAACTTCTGATCGGAATCAAACCACAGGTGATTCTGAAACACCTAGAAGGACCGGTGCCTGCTGCGGAAGTACATCTACATCTTCTGGATGAATCTAGACAGTCAGCCCAGAAGCTTCTACAAAACGTACAAAACCGCAAGGACAACAGGAAACCAACGGAGATTAAAGAAGGCGACCAAGTCTGGTTAGAAGGTCGCAATCTCACTATTGCCGGTAATCGCAAGCTTTCCCCAAAGCGATACAGACCCTTCAAAGTCACACAGAAGATAAGCCCTGTTGCAGTACAACTCGATCTTCCCAAATCGATGAAGATTCACAACGTGTTTCACACGGATCTCCTCCTTCCATATAAGGAGACGGAGCAATATGGCACGCCCTATACACGCCCCCCTCCGATCATCGATAGTGAAGAAGAATACGAGATCGAGAACATTCTAGATGCACGACGTTTCGGCAAGAGACGTAAACTCCAATACCTCGTGCATTGGAAAGGGTACCCTCATTCTGACGATCAATGGGTTGATCACAAGGACCTCAATGCCCCAGATGCACTGGCCGATTTTTACCTAACCAACTCCGCTACGGCTGGACGACCAACCGTATAAAGACACTCTTGCAAACTCCCAATTTATCTTCATCCTCCCCATCGACTTCAAACTGGCCTCTCCCTACTCCATCTTCCACGCCTTCGACGAACGCTTCCAACAGAACATTTTCAGCATTCGCCGAGACCACGACGACCCCGCCAGACAACCACTCAACCACCTTGTACAAGTCTGCTCAACGATCAACAACATGTCCGATGCCACCTCCACCATCTTTGTCCCTTCCCGCTCTGTTTCGCCCACCAATAATCATGCTGGCAGCACCCCGTATGTTGTTACTTCCCCTCCTCCGGACAGTCCTACCAACTCTGAGGCGGCCTGGCCTCATCAAATGATGTTGGAACACATGTCGACCATGCTCGGGGTCGACATTGAAGAAGTCCGCCGCCGATTCCCCAACAATCGCTCCCTTTTACCCATTGACGTTCCCCCTCCTTGTGCCTTGTCCCCCGTCTTTGTCCCACCGGCTCCATCTCCACCTTTCATTCCGGGATCCCCAGCTGGACCCTACCCAGGGTCTGAGTTAGCTGAGTACGTCGACCCCGACTTCCCCTCTGAACCGCCGTCCACCTCTCTGTCTTCGCCTACTAACAAGTCGATGATCGTCGTATTCGCGGACGGAGTACGATACGGGCTAGAAGAAGAAGAAACTCAGGACGCCCCCCTTCGCCGCTCGTCCCCTCGCGTCCCTCTTGCCGACATCACGCCGATTCGCCAAGTCTCACACCCCCTTGGCGACACAACAGATTATGAGGAGCTGGCCATGGTTTTGTACCGGCAAGTCTCGGATCAGGACGCAATGATCAAAGAGTTGATGGAAGACAAGGAAAACCAAGCCCCGTCCTCCACTGATCCTCAGCCCAGCACTCATCCCGGTCCCGGCTGGGAAGACAACTTCAACGCCTTGGGAACTCGTCACCTCTTCGTTATCCCGTTAGGCGATGAAGACGTCATCGCCCCGTTTATCCGCTACGACCTCCGCAACCCATTCCCCGAACTCCTCGCAACAAACGGATGCTACTGTACCGTTCATTCTCGACCCCTTCACGCAGCCCCACAGACGTCTCGCGCCTCCCCGTTGTCACCACGAAACGAGCTCTTCTTCCACCCTAACTTAGAACTGACCATGGGCGTAGACTGGGCGGTCCTCCATGAGGACGATCCCACTTTGGCTGGTGAAGTCCAACATTTCCGCTCTCACAAGAAGGCATGCGATCGCCTTGCGCAACGAATGGGGCAACTCCGAGAAGCTCTAGAAGTCGAGAGACAAGCCCTCTATCGCAGCTCGGCCCGCCTCACCAGTGCTAATGCTCTCGGACGCCTCCAGCGTCATATTGACTCTTCCCTCCACATCGCCTCGTCGTTCTCCACTGCGCGGGTCAAGAAGATCCGCGCTTCTATCCGCAATCGAGTCACCGAAGAGCGCGCTCGCCACCCACGGGAGTGTATGTGGTGTGGTAAGGAAGGCCACACCATCGACAGCTGCTATTGCATTGGCCTTTGCCGCCACTGTTCGCGTCGCGGTCACACTGGAGTAGACTGTAAGGATCCTCATTGCATGTGTCTGGAGTATAGGGACTGTAAAGTATACCCCACTCATCCCAACTTTGAGCGTGGCTACTGCGCTGCCGTTGACGACTGCGTTGACGTCTAAAGACGTTAACAAGGGGGTAATGTCACGGACTGCCCCGCTTACCTAACTTTCTCCTTCCTATTTCGTCCTTTCCCATTCCGTTCCCGTCCGTGACTCCAGGCCGCTTTGCCCATCGCTTGCTTACTTATCGATGGACTGTTCTCGCGTTTTCCAGAGACTTCCATGCGTTTCCCTCGGCTTCCTTCTTGTTCCATGGTCTTCCATGACCTTCTCTTACCTTCTCGTAGCTTCCGTGCGAACATGTATATAAACTGTACTAAGTAGCATAGAACGGCTTTCTTAAGCTCGTTCTATTCGTGCAATCAGACTTTGATAATCTCATCTCACTATTGAACGCGTGCAGCTTCCATCGAACGAATCCCCTTTGCATTAGTCAGCTTCTGCTGCTAATTGCCTTTGACTCTATACGTCTCGAGATCACGTGCTAGTGTCTCGCTCAATTCCAAGTCACGCCGACTTGTGTAATCTTCACTCGTCACCCCTCTTGTCACGTGACGTCTCATGTGACCGATTTCCCTTCTGGGAATGACCCCTTCCTGAAATCCATCTTCGTAATCTCGTCCGAGATCCCCGAACCCCAAGATCCCTGAACTCAATCGGACACAGCGGTCTGACTGTGACAGATTGAGTGCCCCTCACTTGCTCATGTTCTGTGCTCTGGCCAGTCCCCCTTTCCAGACTTGCCTTCATTCTACCCCACCCCATCGAGCAACACAATGCTGACACCATTTCAGCATCATTCACACCACCGCTGATTGCACCTGATGCCACAGCCTCTGGCTGCTCCTCCTCCAGCTCTCACCTTGTCCCACCACCCACCAATGTGGACACGAATTTGATGCATCCTCAACGGGGGTGCAAGAAGTGCCAGTGCCATGACATTGCCCCGATGCCCTCTTGTGTCCCAGAGCCCTTGCTCATCCTCTCCTGCCTTGCTCCCTTGCTCCCAATCTCCTTTCCTATGAACTCCATTTCATGGCCCCACCTGTGCCACAACATATCCATTTCCCTGATCCCCCTAACCCCCTGAATTGTCTCCTGTGCGCGGTGCTATTCCGCAATCTATTCACTCTCTGTAGACAAGAACTTCACTCTGTACACAGTTTCTAACATAGGACATGATCTCCATGCTGCCCAGTTGTACAAGCTGCATCATGTCCTCCTAGTGCAGATATGAGGTTGACATGGAGAGCAGCAACAATCCACATGGGGCAAACTTGCCAATCGACAAGTGACCACAGACATGCAAATTGAGCCAGGACGCACAAGATGGGTGACATCACACTGTGTCCTCCACTTTGTAGCTTTGTGTTGTCTGGGAAGGCGTTTGCTACTTCATCCCCCTTTGCCATCTCATCACTCATTCTCTCCTAATTACAGCTGCCAGTTCGAATGGTAGCAGCAGCCACCTCTGCCCCTGCTCTGACTCCCGCTGTCCCACTCCCCATGTCAGCACCCCTCCTGAGGTGTCCATGTAGCTCTGTTATAATGTACCCCACATAATCTAGGATTGTCCGTAATAATGTACCACTGTGAATCCAAGGAACTTCTAGGACTCCACAACTGCTGCAAACATTATAATGTATATCCCCCATTCCAAGTAGTGCCATTATAATGTACTCACCCCACACTTCTACTGCATTATAACTCCCCCCTCTCAGAAACCCGGAGCTGCCAAGCAGCTACCCTCCTGTGTGCGCCCTGCCCCCGGCCGCCTCCGGTGACGCAAGTTCGTCGTCGCTCATTGTCGCTGACAGCAGGCACGCTCTACCCCACCGTCGCCGCCATTCCCATCCTCAATCTGTGGCACTGCACCATACCTTTCTCCGCTGCTGAGCTGGGCAGCGTTGGCAAGTTCCGGGGCTCGCACCTGGTCCCTGACGACGGCACTGATGCCATGTACATGTGTGGTTTACTTTTTGTGAGTTGCGATGACGAAGCTGTGCGGTTCTGAGAGTGTGGGCATTCGTGTGGGCATTCGTGTGGGTATGTGCGTGGGCATTCGTGCAGGCATGCACACGGGCATTCACGCGGGCATGCATGTGGGCATTCGCACAGGCATTCGCGTGGGCATGTGCGTGGGCATTCGCGCGGGCAGGTTGTGGTAGTGTGTCATGATTGCGTCCGTCGCTGGGTGCCTTGGTGTTAGTGGCCACAGTGGCGACGGCAATAACACCAGCAGCGGCGACAGCGACGCAAGAAAGTCACATTGCCGAGGCAGGGCAATATGATGGCGATATGTGATCGACAGAGCGAGGGTGTACGCAGCCGACAACGCTGGCACCAGTGCAGACGCTGAACAGGCCCGCATGTGGGCTGCGCTGTAGGGCGAATGAGACCGCGAGCCTGACACAATTGTGAGGGCCGGCATGGACGCGAAGGGAGTCGGACTCCCGGGCATTGACACAAACGGATGAAGGGAGGCACTGCCAGTCGCGGGCACTGCACTTGCCATGGCCAAGGGCACTTCCGGCGTCGGATCTGCTGGCGGGGCTGATAAAGCCGCCGTTGCAGCGTCCGAGGCGTTGGGGCCCAGGGCGTATGGCGGAGCGGGGTGGGGGGAGTGCGAAAGGCCTCCGCATGGCGAGGCCTAGCATGGGATCGACGCCACAAAAGGGCGAGCGAGTGCCCGTTGAGTCGGAGAGAATGCGAGGGGACCCCACAAGCTGGGCCCGCAGAGGGAGGATACGTCAGGACACAGAAAGGATGCAGCCCAGTGAAGGGCACTCACCTCTGGAAACCACAAATGAATGGATATGTCGGGACACCAGAAGGATGCGACCTTGCAAGGGGTGCCGACGAGCTGGGGCCTGAAGAGGGAGGGACCTGTGGGGGAAAGGGAAAGGGTGAGACTGACTGAAGGGCACTCACTTTTGGAGGCCAGAGAGGAGGCAAGACCGGAGAGGAGGTGAGACGTCGCAACACAGGGAAAAACCAACGTTGCAAGGGGCGCCAACGCATGGAAAGAGAGAGAGCAAGCGAGGGGGACATACTACCTGAAGACCCCAGAGAGAGGAACACATCAGGACATGGAAAGAGAGTGAACGAACAAGGGGTACTCACCGTCTGGGGACCGCAGGAGGGACACGTCAGTGTCCGGAAAGAAAGCGACTGAGTGATGGGCACTCATGAGGGAGGGACCACACTGAGCACAGGGCGACTTGTCAACATTTGTAGATGAGTGCAGATAGGGGGGCGGAGTGCAGGCAAGTTCAGTATGTTGGAGAGACTATAGAATTGCAAGTATACAGTGTACACTACTTCACGTGTACTAAACCCCTAAACCCCAACCTTAACCACAGCATCTGAACACAGCAGTACACGTCGCCACTCATTCGTTCGCTTTCTTTCCACAGCGTATGGCCTTCATTCCCGCTTCATCTAATGGTCGACATCTTCACGACCACTCTCCCCTCACTCCACTACCTACAGCCACAATAGGAGGCCTCCTCGAGCAAGTCCTTGGGCACCCCAAAAGGCCTGACTTCATCGACGCTACAACGTCTGGTTTCACCTACGATTCCCTGGCTGGCTCCGATCATTTCCAGTACCCCCACACCGAAACATTCGGCATGCCCTCCCTCGCCCTACTGTCCCCAGCTCGTGAGTGCCCCTCGTGAGGTCACTCTTTTCCGTGCACTGACATATCCTCCCTCTGCAGCCTCCTGAGGTGAGTGCCCTTTGCTTGGTCGCACTCTTTCCCGGTCCCTCTCTGCAGGCCCAATCTTGTCGACTCCCCCTGCTCAGTCGCATCCTTTTCGACCCGATGAGCACTCGCTCGCCCTTTTCCAGAGGTGCGTCGACTCTGTCCTGGGCCTCGCCATGCAGTGGCCTTCGCGCCTGCTCCCCCTGCTCCGCCATATGCCCCAGACTCGAACACCTCGGGTGCTGCAACGGAGGCTTTGTCAGCCCCGCCACCAGACCCGACGCCGGAAGTGTCCTTGGCAATGGCAAGTGCAGCGCCCACGACAGGCAGCACTCCCCCTCAACGCCCGAGGGCTTGACTTCCCATCTATGCGGCATTCACAGCCATGCCAGCAATCCCGAGAGCGTCAGGAGATACCAGTGACACAGGTGCATTAGCCACTGCTGACGCTCCCCCTCCTCCAGACTTTTCAGTGAGCCCAGCAAGGCTTGCGCTCTCGTTCGCCCCACAGCGCAGCCCGAGTGTAGGCGAACTGTTCAGCGGTTGCGCTGGCGCCAGCGTTGTTGGCCGCATAAACCCCCGCTTCGTCGCCATCAGACACTGTCATCTCATCCCCCGCCTTGGCAATGCACACCCCCGCTTCGTCACCGTTCACCCCGCTTCGTCGCCACCACACCCCGCCATCGCATCACATCACCATCACAGTCGCCATCGCAATCATCACCATCACCACTGTCGCCACTGTGCCACCAACGCCAAGGCCACGCAGCGACGGACACGGCCCCCGATGCGTTATTATGACCTGCCTGCATGAATACCTGTGCTCTCACCCTTGCTGAAACCGCGCGGCCTCGTCATCACAATGCGCAAGCCATACACTGCATGCGCGCTGGCATTGGCACCACCGTTAAGGACCACATGCGGGCCTCGGAACTCGCAAGTGCTACCTAGCTTGTGGCAGCACAGCCTCGTCATCACAATGCACAATCAGTACACCGCACGCACGCATGGTGTTATGATCCTGAACCCTCACCCCAATTTTCCGCTATTTTCCACCATTTATTTCGCGCTCTCGGTCACTCATCCCTCACTCGTTCCCTCACGCGCCACTCGGACCGTCACCAAATCACCTGACAAG